>Ga0209002_10002147_pt1 | contig 15957 bp, 19 predicted proteins | sample Rifsed16ft2_FD_184010 | JGI IMG/M metagenome (GOLD analysis project Ga0209002, IMG submission 184010) | Soil microbial communities from Rifle, Colorado, USA - sediment 16ft 2 (version 2) | ecosystem: Environmental > Terrestrial > Deep subsurface > Rock core/Sediment | place: Rifle, Colorado...
CCCGAGGAGAACGGCTGAACCATCCGAAGGTTGTTGAGATTGCGAAAAAGCACTTGCGGACCCCTGCCCAGATTCTGATACGATGGGCGGTACAGCATTCCGTGGTCGCGATTCCAAAATCAGTCAGGAACGAGCGTATCCTGGAGAACAGCAGAGTATTCGACTTCTCGCTTTCGACTAACGAAATGAACGCTCTCGACTCTCTCAACGAGGATTTCCGAACATGCTGGGACCCTTCCAACCTACCATAGCTGCAAGCCCTGAAAGGGAGAGCTAGGGGTCCCTCTATCGACGCCCTCTCAAACCCAGTTCAAGATTAGGAGAGGAACGAAGCAAGACGTTGCCGAGCTTGTGGCCCTTGCCGAGGTACTGATGCCAGATGGAGTCTCACACGCTGCGCGGACGCGTGCTCTCGGACGCAGCATAGGAGACCCAGATTACGATGTTCTCGTCGCCACGGTTGGCTCTCAGATTACCGGTTTTGTCGACCTCTGGACATTTTCAGACTTCGTTGAAGGCTCGAACATATCCATCATTCAGAACCTTGTCGTTGAGCCGCGGTTTCGACGCCTGGGAACTGCCGATGCCCTGATGAGGAGAGTGTTGAATCTTGCTAGGCGGCGCGGGGCCAGGGAAGTTCATGTTTCTACGGAGATGAGAAACCAGAAGGCTATTTCGCTCTACCGTAGGCATGGGTTCACCAAGCTCTACGCCTTTCTGGAGAAGAGTCCGGCCTAGGGCCCTGAAGGGTTATACATCGTTCGAGCCTTGTGGATGACGTACGGCATTGTTGAAGTTTGGCGGATGGGATTTCTTCCTCGGGGAGGGCAGGACGCCGGTCGGCGTGGTTCTGGTCCACGAAATCTTCGGGTTCAACGACTACATCAAGTCCGTAGCCAGCGAGTTTTCGAAGAACGGCTACTGGGCTGCGGCCGTTGACATTTTCAGGGGAACGAAGCCTCAGACCGTGGAGGAAGGGCGGAAGACTAGAGAATCCCTTACGAATACGGAGGTTCTTGACGCGCTTGGAAACGGGCTAAAGCTGCTCAGAGAAAGGATTGGTGGAAGAGCGAGAGTTGGGACAATGGGTTTCTGCATGGGAGGAGGCTTCGCGTTACTGGGTGCATGTAATTTGGAATTCGACTTCTGTATCAACTACTATGGCATCGTTCAGGATATTGAGGAGGTTGAAGGATTGAAGTGTCCAGTCCAGCTAGTACTCGGGAGTGAAGATGAGAGGGTCAACACTTGGGCCTTCCAGAGCTTCCTACCGACTGCAATGAAATTCAACAAGAGAGTGGACCTTCACCTCTATCCCAATGCGAAGCATGCCTTTCACAGGCCAGACTGGGACGGACACAATCCCGAAGCTGCCAAAGATGCGTGGTCTAAGACCTTGCAATTTCTGTCGCGGTTCCAGCAAAAAGGTCCAGCCTAGCCCGTGAACTTCTAGGACCAGCCGAACATGCGTGCTATGAACGGTGTCAGGTCCGCCTCTATCAGCCCAGCTATGAGAAAAAGGGGCGCTAGCCCGATTACAATGTAGACCGCCTGCCGAAGCGTCAGTGAGAGATATTCACGGCTGCCGGGTCCAGGCCGTGCTCTAGTCAGGATGGATGCATATCCAAGCTTGAGACCCACGGACCCCGCTAGGACGAACGCGGGGATTTCGATGATTCCATGGGGTGCGAGAATTGCCAGTAGCATTGTGAGGTCTGGGATGAGGGGGGTGATTAGTCCGAGGATGAAGCCGTTGAAGAGTATGACCTGGAAGCTTGGAAACGCGAACCCTATGCCCGCGAGGGCCGCCGCTATCGAAACCAGCCAGTTGTGTAGGAACAGGTCAACCCCCAAAGCGGGCGGTATGACTTGCGTTAGAAGCGGGTTAAGCTGCCCTGGCTGGTAGAGCAGTTCGTCCAAGTAGAATCGTATGAAACCGTTGTTGGAGACAAACTGGCCCAGTAGAATGCCGACTGTGAGGGCTAGAACGGACGCCGCGTGGAAAGGCAGATTCCGTGAACTGGCCAGAAATTGCGCGATTTCTGCCAACCCCGTTCGGGTCTTCACCCAAGCGGCTCGCGGTAACCTTCGGAACAAATCGTTTCCGATCGGGTCTGTTAACGTGAACGGCATTTCGGTGACAGCAGGTCCTGCGTGGTAGTAGATCATGGTCTTGGTCGAATGGAGGACCGGCGTCAGCAGCAAGCTTAGTATCGCTGTTGCAAACGCAGTCAGGGGCAGCCCGACAAAGCCGGCGAAGACAGTGATGAGGATCGAGAGCAACTGAAAGATGACCCTAACGACAGCGTAGGTAAATGTCAAGGGCAGATTATGGCTGGCAACATGAAAGCTTTGGCGAATGGCTTTGATGCCTGATACGTTGTCAACGACGACTGCAGCGTAGGTGTAGAGAGTGAAGAGGGCAAGGAAGAGCGAAGTGCCAGCTAGGAATATGAAGGCGTACGATGAAGCCACGAAAGTTGCCAGGCCCTGTGGGGTCACGGCTGTCGTGGGCAGAGTTTGCAACAGAAGTATCAGCCCAGCTGCTAGGGGTCCCCAGGTGATGATCGTGTTAAGCAGAAGGGTCCAGGCCATCTTCTTCCATGTTCGAGAGCCGTTGTCAATTATGGACCTGAATGTTGCGCTGTCCTTAGTCCACGCTTCTAAGTAGGTCGCATATTCTGCGGAATAGACAAACCCTCCTCCCAGGATTAAGGCGACGGCGAGAATGGCCACTCCGATTACTGCGGTGGGGATAATCGTGGGTGCGTATCCAGGGCTTTGGAGAGCTTGAATTAGCCCTTGGTTGCGGATCGTGACAAGGAAGTCGAACAGGATGTTCTGAACAGCGAAACTAGAGAGGACAACTATTGCTGCGAAAGTTATGATCGACTGTCCAATTGCTGAGAGTCCCGTCCCGAGCATTGTTGGAACGATGATAGCTGGATGCTTTCGCCAAGTCCAGTAAGACCGTTGGAATAGCCGATCGAAGAAAATACGTTTTAGTCGAGATCCGCGGGTCGCCACCATGCTAGCTTACTCCCACAACTTGGCCCTGTGCGCTCTGGCCCGTGGCGAACGTTGATTCGAACGTACGGTGGTACTCGAAGTGGATCTTGGGATCTGTTACTGTAAAGTAGAGCCAGACGATAGAGAAGATTCCCAAAGTTATGAAGCTGAAGATAACGTAAGCAGGGACCGAATGCCGTGGCATGTGCCACTGCCGTCGAGGAACCACCATTACTCCGAGCGCCACTTGGACCCTGGCTAGATCCTCAATCGTCAGGTCTTCCCATCGCTCGTGAATAGCGAGGTCCCTCGAAAGGAAAGCCAAGACGTAGATTAGGGCCAGCCAGCCCAGGTAGGGTATGAGTGTGAGGAGTCCCCATAGGACAGCACTCCGCTCAGGAGTCCCCGCCAGCTGTCTAAGGTCTTGTTCTGTCGAGGCAATTGGAAGCTGAATTTTCATATCAGACGGTTGGGCCTTCGACTTGTGCATTTCAAGCATTTTCCAAAATAACTCCTCTGTTCGGGAGAAGTGGAGGTTTCTCCGGTTGATTATCTGGTAGACTAGGTATGAGGAGGTTGCGGACGCGAAGAGACCGGAGAGTCCCAGGATGCCTAACGGGATGGCAAGCGGAATGGCTGTCTGCCCGCTGTAGAGGTAAACTATGACCGGAATGGCGGCCCAGATAACAAAGCCTGCTACGGCACCCCAGACCCAGCGAGGAGCGATAGAATAGTCAGTTCGTACGCCGGCGGCTACGAGGCTTGTAAGCTCTGTCTGGAGAGTCTGGGACATTGGACTGGTACTCGGAATGATTCGGTCTCATGCCAGTATTGGCGCAAATTGAGCCACCACAGTGTCCTCTATCAAGGCTTGCTGACGGAAGTGGCTGTTAGGGTCCGTCAAGAGCACGTAGATCCAGTATACGGAAAATATCCCAACAGTAATGATGCTGAGTATGAAGTAGAGGACAAAGCTTCTGTCAGGTATTGGATATGAGCGACGGGGCAGATTCACTGAGACACCTGTAGCAGCAAAGGCACGGTTCAGGTCCTCGATGAAGGCGTCCTCCCTGCGTTCGTGTTTGAAGAAGTCTTTCATCAAGAAATAGTAGACGTATAGTACTGCGAGCCCCGTTATCAGCGAGAGGATGGCCCAGAGAGCCGCACTTTTCTCAGTTTCCTCAATTCTGGCTTCTCGCAGGGTTCTGTCAAGATTATTGACCGGTAATGAAACGTCGACCCCCTTCTTTGACGCCACCTCTTTCACGAGGTTTGTGAGATCTTCATAGAGGAAGGACTGTCGATTGAAATGCGTGTTCCGCCTCTTCACAAGCTTGTATGTCATTACCGTGAAAACTATTGCAGATGCAATAAGGACTAGGATGATGATTCCCAGAATGGCGAAGAAGCCTCCTATCGCAGCAAACTGTGCAGCAGGGTTAGTTTGAATGGTGAAGACGAGCGGAATGAAGTAGAAGAAATATGCGATGAACAACGAAGTTGCGGCCCCTATCGAAAGTAGTGGGATGGCCACCCAGCCGGCCGACATTTCGCTATCGGTTTCGAAGCGCATCCTCGCGTCCCGGCGAAGATTCTCGAGGACTAGGCTCAACTGATGTCACAGGTTGAAGGCGTCTACGCATTCTTTGTATTTAAGGAAATGAAAGATTGCGCGTAATCCATGCGCATGTCGTTCTCTCTTCAAATTCCACGATCAGTTTTGCCCAGTCTTTAAATGAGCCTTGAGTTTCGAAGGTCATCTTGTGCGGCCGTGGTCTAGCCTGGTCTATGATTTCAGCCTGCCATTGCCGGTGCTAGCGGAACGCTGACGACCCGGGAGACCGTTACCAATGAACGGTCCGGGAGTTCAAATCCCGGCGGCCGCACCAATAGTGAGACTCTTTCACGCAGGCTGTCGAAAAGTACTCGGAAATCCAGTTCCCGTGCCTCTGAGTTGGTGGGATACAAGCTGTTCCACTTTCGACGGCGACCTTATCGCCCGGAGGGTCACGTGGTCGTCTCCGGTGTCAACGATTATGTTTCCGATTCCGAAGATGCGCCCTATGAGCGACTGGTTCACCTCAATCCTCTCGACCCTGCTGTAAGGCATGTACTGAACACGTTTGCGAAGAATCCCCTCAGCGATTCCGACCCTTTGGTCGTAGATGGTGTACCTGTGACTCAGGCGGCGAAACTCAGAAACCAAGTAGAAAAGGAACGATAGGCCGGCTAGCCCCACAGAGAGTTCAAGCCTAAGGCTAGGGTCGACAAGCGTGCCGGGAAAATACCCAAGCAAACTTGACACAGCGCCCATGAGAAGAGGGAAAATCAGAACATAGTAATGGGCCGAGAGTAGTCGCGAGGGCCTAAGCCGGGCCAGAACGGCTTCGGACAGTTGCCCGCTCATAACCTTGCGGAGACCAGACGAGTGGTCTAACCGTAATGTTACCCAAGCCCCGCAGGCTCAGGGTCGGCTGCCCGTAAGCCATCAGAGTCCACACTCGGCATTTTCCAAGGCTTAATAGCACTCCGGCTCTCGTGACGCGAATCACAATAACCGTCGCGCCGGTTCCTAGTATGATTGACTTAGCGAACAACCTCTTCGTGATAATCTCAGCTCTCCTCGTATTCACCATGACCATCTCAGTGGGTCTGCTGGAAGTGGGTGAGCTTGGAGAAGGCTACACAGTCAGCTTGTTGAAGACCATGCTGATAACCGGGTCGGCCCTCTTCTTCATGGCCTTCGTCGGCTTCAACACCGCGTTCGCCCCAGCGGTCGGAGGAATAATCGGAAACCCGCTCTACAACGGGCTCTTCCTCGGGGGCTTTTCCCCGGACGTGCCCGGACTGTTGAGCGGGGTATGGTGGTCTACAGCGCCAGCCTATTTCGCAACGAACCTGAGTCTTGGCACCTATTTTCTCTTCGAGACCGCGTTTGCCTCAGTAACCTTAGCCTTGGTCGGGGTTGTGACGCTGAGAAAAGTGAAGCTTGAGGCGTTTTTCCTGTACTCGATACCGTATTTCGTAATCATATGGAACTTGCCTGCGGCCTGGATCTGGAATCCGACGGGCTGGCTGTACATTATGGGTATGAGAGACTTTGCCGGCGGCCTCGTCGTGCATGCGGCTGCGGGAGCTGCAGGCCTCGGCATCCTGGTGCAGGTATGGAGCGAGGAGCGAAAGAAGGGATTGAAGGAAAGCCCAAAGGTCAACCCGAACCTAAACCAGGGCTGGCTAACACTATCCATCCTACTTCTTTGGGTGGGATGGTTCGGCTTCAACCCTGGAAGCGTCCTGGCCTTCAACAGCTCAGCTATGGTCGTTGTTCTGACCACCTTTTTGGCAGCGGCCTCGTCGTTTCTGTCCATCATGTTCTTCCAATATTACCGGACGAGGCAGAACCCTGGTCTCCTATACGCTGTGAATGGAATACTGATGGGGCTGGTCCTCATAACTCCCCTCGCAGGCTTCGTCAGCCCCGCAAGCTCAGTCATACTAGGCCTCATTGGGGGCCCGCTATTCCTAGCCGGTGAGAAATGGTTCGCCAAGGCAAAATGGTTCTCGGACCCTGTCGGCCTACTTCCAGGCCATCTGCTAGGCGGGCTGTTTGGTGTCCTGATGATCGCCTTCTTCACACAACGCTCCTTTGCCGTAGCTTCTGGAACCCCAAGCTTACCAGACGGTCTTCTTTTTGGCGGAGGATACTCCGCTGTTCAACAGTTGGCAATCGAAGCCTTTGGGACAGCGATTGTCCTGATAACAGTCTTCGTATTGTCTTTCCTGACGGTAAGACTGGTCAGTGTAGCGGTCCACGGAATTACCACTGATTACTCGAAGGAAAGGACAGCATCCTAGGGCTAGCAGTCTGTTGCGGTGACCGTTCTCAACGAATCGAATCGAAACAACAGTTTCAGCCTATCATGTTCTTCACGATGCTTTCGGGATAGAAGGGTTCCAGATCATCATACCCCTGGCCGGTCCCGACCAGCGTAACTGGAACTCCCATAACATAGGACAAGGAAACAGCACCCCCACCTTTCACGTCAGCGTCAAGCTTCGCAAGAATAATGCCGTCAATCTTCACAGCCTGGGAGAAGACTTTCCCTTGCTCCATGGCATCATTCCCGGTTAGAGCATCAACGACCAAGATTGTCAGGTCTGGCTTTGTCACCCGTACGATCTTCTTCATTTCCTCCAGTAGGTTCGTGTTCGTACCCATACGCCCAGCAGTGTCGATTAGGACTGCATTGACACTGTGGGCCCTGGCATAGTTGACTGCGTCAAAGGCCACAGCAGCGGGGTCTGCCCCGTACTGGTGCTTGATTATCCGGACTCCAACCCGGCGGGCGTGTTCTTCCAGCTGCTCGATTGCCCCAGACCTGTAGGTGTCGCTGGAGGCGAGTATCACCGTCCTCCCGCGCTTCTGGAGAATGTGAGCTAGTTTGGCAATGCTCGTGGTCTTGCCTGTTCCGTTAATTCCAACAAACACGATGATCAGCGGCTCTCCCGCAGCTTTCTTCTTCTCTATGAGCTCGAACACGTCCAAGTGCCCAGCTCTGTTCAGTACCGACAAGAGAACCTCTTCGAGGACCTCCTTTACTTTAGCCCTCGGATCCGAGAAACGGGCAAACTGCTCCTGCTTGAGCTTCTCCTTCAACTCATTACAGACATAATCCGCGACCGTGACCGCAACATCGCTCTCGATGAGTTCCAGCTGGAACTCTTCCAGGACCCTTTCCAGGTCCTCTCCTTTCAGCTCTGTTTTGGCGATACTATCGTAGAGTTTGGAGAATTGTTGTTTGAGCCGGTCAAACAATCTCTACCGACCCGCCGCCCTTCTTCCGCACCAGCTCCCCCAGCCTCTCGCGGTAGTCCTCCGTCTGGCCAATTATCTGGCTCAGCTGCTGCGTTACGCTGACGCGTGCCTTCTCGAGGTCGCTGCTCCTCAGACGGAGATCCTTTATCGAATCTTCAACGCTCTTCTCCACGCAAACACCAGCCCCTACCCCGATGATGATGTTTCCGGGGTCTGAGAGCTTCGCCTTCACAAACGACCCCGACCCAATAGGAATCAAAACATCACCGCCGTCCTCTTTCCCTCTGGAGCCTTCAAGGGTCGAAATAGCCGTCAGGGTCTCGGACAGGGCGGCCGACACCACGTCCAGCCTTGACTGCAAGATACGTGCTGAACCCTCGAAGAGCCTAATCTCCGTAAGAAGCTGCCTCATCTCCTCGTCGCCACTAGGTGCGGCGAGGGGCGCAGCCCGCTTCTTCGCCGCAGCCATCAAGCCTCAGCCGCCACCTCAGTTGACTCTTCAACACTGGTAATCGCGATCATGAACTTTCGAGCCTTGTGCCTGCTTCCTAGGTCAGAGTACAAAGTCTGCAGAGCATCCTCCTTCTTCACAGCCCTGATTTCCTTATGGAAGGGCAGCTTCTCGCCTCTCTTCAGAATCGCCCCTTTGATCTTGAATGTCTTGACTTGGCTCAACCGAGTTCCCTATTGGAGAACGGGTTTTTCGGAAGGCCCGATACTTAAAGGCCTAATCCGTCTTGAACACGCTGCTCACGGTCAAGAGTTCAGAGCCTAATGTGTGAGAGCCGACGACCGCTCCCTTCGAATTGACGACAAGCCCGCACTTTGGATACGGAACACCGGAATTGACTGTTCCCGCGTATACCGGGACTCCGAGGGTCTCGCCAAGTCTCCTCTTTTCCGCGTCCCTAATCTTAGGGTTGGCCAAGACCCCGTTATTGGATGCTGTGGCCAGGGCTCCCACATGGGGCAGACCGGCTATCGTACCAGTGGAGTGTGGAACCTTCAACGCCTTGGCTATAGTCTCGACAGACTTGGACTTTAGCCGCGGGTCCAGCACAACGCCATAGTCATTGCACAAGACCAGGTTGCCGAGGGCGGTCTTGTTCTCCTTCAGGACGACCACAGGGACCTTGCTTCTCCTCAGTCTCTTCAACTCGTCTTTCGTAGTGATGTATGGTACGAGAATCGCGTTCGAATTACCTGTCACATAGATGCCGACGAGCCTCGACTCTGCAATGCCAATGCCGTAGGGCTCGACTCCAAGAGTCTCTCTGTAGCTTGCCAGCTTCTTCCCAGACAACCCAGCAGGGAGAATGGCTATTCGTTCGTTGGCGAAGGAGAATATTCCTACGTTCGGGTCTCCGAAAACGTCAGAGAGTATGACAGGCACTAGTCACTTTCCCTCACCTGGAAAAACAATAACCCGCCCTTCCTTATCCTTCACCACTCGAACCCTAATCTTTCTAGGGGGCTTGCTAATTCCCCGCGCCCACAGCATACTGTTAGCCGCCTCGCTAATCGCCACATCATCAGTCTTCATACGACGGGCGACAAACGCTCGCAAAAACCGGACAGCTCGAGGCGTACGCTTCTCTCGAGGAGCCGTCCAAATACGGCGCAAGTTCAAGTCGTAAAACTTCTCCTCAACAATCTCAAGCTCTTCCTCCTCAGCAGCTTTCTCCGGTTTAGCCTCCTCCTTTACCTCTTCAACCTCCGCTTCCTCCTTCAGCTCCTCAACTTCTTCCCTCACAACCTCCTTGGCCTCCTCCGCCGGGGACGGTACTTCTAATTCGGCCTTGACAGGCTCAGGTCTTCCCTCTTCGACCTGCTCAACCCGTTCTAACTCCTCTACCTCTTTGGCCTCTTCTTTCTTCTTAGAGGTCTTCGCCTTCGCCTTCGCGGGCGGCTTCGTTTTTGGTTTCGTCTTCTTTGCCGCCTTTGTCTTCGTCTCCTCCTTAGTTTTACCGCGTGCCAATCATGTTACACCTTGATCTTCGTGCCTCGCCAGTGCCTTCGCTTAGGGTTCCTGCGGACCCGGCCACGGGTCCTGGCTACGACCCACGATGGGACAGGCTGAGCCTGTTTCAACGCGTGCGAGAGATGATGCTTTTTTCCTGACGGCTTATGACGCGCCACGGATCATGCTCTCCTGATCTTGATGTCGCGGCGCTGCGACTGGAGTTGGGCGAGTGTCTTCTTCAACTGCTCATCGGTCACCTGGTTCTGGAGTCTACCAGACTGGGCAAGCTGAATCAGCTGCATCTCCAGCTCTTCCGCAAATTCCGGTTTCACCATGCGAATGTTCGTCAACCTCTGCCTCGCCTCTGGTGTGAGTATCTGTCTCAGAACGGACTGTTTCTGCCTCTCCACCTGTTGTTGTTGGGAGGTTCGACGCTGCTCGTCCAAACCAGCTCGTTGGTATTGAGCCAGTCGCCTTCGCCGTAGCTCCTCAAGCTCCTCATCCGTATACTCCTCAGACATCAGCTCGCTGCCTCACGCGGCCGAGCACGGTGCTCTTTCGAAATCTCACCGGCCACTTTGCTCAGCAGAGACATGCCCTGCCTCGTGAGTTTCCGGCCTTTCTTTCCCTCGACCGCCACGAGCTCCGCCTTCTGCAGCTGCTGCAAAGGTTCCCGGATTGCAGACCCGCCAGCTTGAACATGACGCTCCGGACGATTACCATGGCCCACATTCCCTCCGTACTCGACCCGTAGGCGCTGGACGCCTACCGGGCCGTGAACGTATAGCTTCCGCATTAGAGACGCGCAGCGTACATACCACCAGTCCGGGCTCTGGGGAGGGCGTTGACGGTGTGCTCCGGTCTTGGCAAACTCGGTCCAAGTCGGAGGCGTAATCTCGCCCACGCTCTCTTTCAGATGCTTCGCTAATCTTTGTATTAGTTCTCCTGCGGGTACCTCGTAGACGGTAGGCATCGGACATGTCCTCAATCGTTATTTTGAAATTTCTTCGGGGAAGGCGAGGCCTCCGTAATATAAGGCTTCAGCGAGAGCGACCCCCTTTTTCGCGGCGGATTCGTCAGGTAAGCCAATTGAACCTGACCGTTCTACAGGGCTCCAACATAAGCATAGACCTGCGATATGCCCATTTCTCTGAGAGTGGTGAACCGGCAATAACCATCCACCAGCACCATGTCATCCCTCACTACGACCGGCCAAGTGACACCTCCAAAGGTTTCAAGGACAGTTCGAAGTTCTTCTCTGCGCTTCGCGAGCGAAGCCTGAAAGCTGTAGTTTCGCCGCTGGTCTACAAAGTTCATGATTTCCGGATTCAACACGACCTGAGCCGCCTCTGCAACTTCTAATCGCCAGCGGCGCCTGGAGAGGGTGCGCAGCCATTGATCCTCGTCAACGCTCCGGCCTTCCTCCTTAAGGTCCTCCTGCCATTCGCGTCTGAGGTTGGTGTTGATGAGGCCTCGAATCTCCTCAGGGTCCTCGGTTGCCCAGTAGGTTATTCCCTGGAGTCTTCTCAGGACTGTCAGTTTTCCCGCCTTGTGGTGTGAGCCAGACCTGGTGCTATGATTCTCTTACGGAAAGGGTACCTTCGCAGCGCGCCACAGGACAGACACGTGATCACGACTCTAGGATTTCCCGGTAGGACTCGGACACGGGCGTTTCGTCCAGGAATGAGAATCAATCCACACTTCTTGCAGATAAGACGTTTTTCTGAGCTTGGGATCCTGACCTTGGTCCGCATTGAAATTTTCTGGGCCAGCTCTACATACCGCTTTGACAGCCTTGGGTCCCGGGCCAGCATGTCCCGGGCCTGACGCAGGAGGATGTCGATTCTCTCTCTGGCGATGGCTGTGACAGCTGACCGGATCTTGTAGCCCCGCTTGTTCCTGCCCGCCATGTAAGATTTAACCCCGCGAGGCTTTGCTCGAACCTTGGTGTTCGTTTCTTGGCCCTGGTCCTAGTCCTCGCTGAGTCAGCGATTGAAACTGTTCCTAATGAAATAGCCGGTCACCCGGCTGTTCTTAACTGGGCGCACCGAAAACGAAAGGACCCGCATCGCCTAATCCTAGACCAGAACTATCATTTCGCTGCGATGCAGAAGCTGGGCCGGGCAGGTCTTCACCGGGGAAGGCCTGACATCGCACACTTCTGCCTCCTTCTAGCCCTCGGGTCCCCCCTGAACATGGGCGGCGACCTTCAATGCTACATCCACACGTTGCAGGATAGAATCATCAAAGTAGACTCGAAAGCAAGACTCCCACGAAACACTGACAGATGGGTCTCGCTGCTTGAACAGCTCTACCAGGAGAAGGTCGTCCCGCCAACAGGACCCGCACTCCTAACACTGACGCAGGGAACTATCGCAAGCCTGCTGGACGAGCTTAAGGCCGACCTTGTGGTGGCTCTGACAACAGAGGGCGAAGCCAGACCGATGGAGGACGTCGCAGCGAGACTTGCAGCCCACAAGAGGCCAGTCCTGTTGATCGGAGGTTTTGCAGATGGCCACTTCTCCAAGCGGACCATGGAACGGGTAAACGAATCATATCGCATCGAGCGGCGAAAACTCGAAGCGTGGACTGTAACGGCCCGAGCAGTTTACGACTACGAGCGAGCAACCCGCGCCCAGCGGCAGCCGGCTCAAAACTAGCCTTATGTAGACCAGAGCCGAGAATTCACCCTTACGAAGGTGTAGGAAACGTCCTCCGACATCGAATTCGTCAAACAGAAGAAAGCTCTAGAACTGCGTCGGAAGATGTTGCTGCAGCAGGGAAAACAGGCCCAGCAGACTTCAACGGAAACTTCTCAGCTCAAGACTGACCCGGGGGAAATCGTTCGCGGAATCCTCGCGGGCCGCGGAGTGGAAGTTCTGGAAACAGCACGACGCTACTACCCAGAACAGATTGCTGTCCTGGAACAGAGAATAGCAGAAGCAGTCCAGGCAGGGAGGCTGAAGGGCCCTGTGTCCGGCGAAGAACTGTACTCGTTTCTTCGAAGCCTGCGCCTCGACTTCAGCATGGACATCAAAATACGCGTTTCCGAAAAAGGCAGACTGAAGACTCTCGAAGAAAAGTTCCGTGAGAGGAACTACTAGACCCAAACAAGCTGGTACGAATGAGAAGGTGGCTAAACGAACTAGTCCACCGGCCGAACTGGGCCAGTCTCGGGCTTCGGGCACAAGTCCTAGTCTCCGGCTTTGTTGTCATGGCCCTGGAGCTATTGGGAGGCCGCCTGGTTGCTACTTCTTTTGGAAACTCGATATTCGCATGGGGTAGCCTCATTGGCGTGGTCCTGTCAGGACTTGCCATCGGCTATTACCTCGGCGGCATGCTTGCCGACAGGTCTCCATCTGCAGAAAAGTTCTCTGGTATAATCTTCACGGGCGGGCTCCTCGTTCTTCTAGTACCATTCATCAGCCCAGTTGCCCTGGCCGTATCCTTTTCCCTCCAGCCTGGAGAACTCGGAAGTCGACTTGGGCCCCTTCTCGCAAGCATCCTGATACTTGGCCTTCCATCGACGGTCCTTGGAATGGTCTCTCCCTACGCCCTCAAGATTGCCACTCAGTCCCTTGCACGAATTGGAAGAGTGTCCGGAAACCTCTATTCCCTCTCAACCCTGGGAAGCATAATCGGCGCCTTCAGCGCGGCCTTCGTCCTAATTCCCCTCTTCGACCTTCGCAGCATTCTATTCGGAATGGGGCTGGCCCTGATGACAGTTGCGATACTCTGGCTGCCAAGGTTCGCCAAGGTTCTCACGCTGATTGCGGTTCTGATAGTTGCGACTCCAATAAGCGGCCCTCTGTCCTACGCCGCTGTATACTCGGGGTCCATCGTATACCAGGACGAAACTCCCTACAGCCACCTTGACGTTGTAGACCAAGGATCCCGGAGAATTCTCTACCTCAACGGGCTTCCTCACAGCGGCATGGACCTTACGGACCCGAACGTACTCGTCTTCGCCTACACAACCTACTTCCATCTGGGCGTTCTGGCCAACCCTGACATGGAGAGCGTGCTCTTTGTGGGAGGCGGAGGCTTTTCTGGTCCCAAGAACTTCCTCTCCACATACCCCAGCGTCTCGGTTGACGTTGTCGAGGTCGACCCTGACGTGATAGATGTGGCTCAACGCTACTTTAGCGTCCAACCCAGCCCCAGACTAGCCATCATCAACGAGGACGCCCGTATCTATCTGACGAGAACAGAGAAGGTCTACGACCTGATCGTCCTCGACGCTTACGCGAAAACCTACGTCCCCTTCCACCTAATGACGACAGAGTTCATGCAGATACTCCATTCACGACTGACTCCTCGGGGCGTTGTTGTCTCAAACCTCATTGGGTCCCTATCCGGCGACACCTCAGACCTTGTCAGGGCCGAGTACAAGACCATCACGCTCATAATTCCAAACATAGCGGTGTTCGCTACAAGCGGCTTTGTAGGGTCCGTGCAGAACATTATGCTGGTGTTCGCCAGGCCCGCAAGTCCGTCCTTGATTCAGCTCTTCGGGTCAGAACCGTCCACGGCCAACATTCCAGTTCCCCCCAATTACCTGAGTCACATGTACCAGGGACAGCTGCAGACAGATGACGTTCCCGTTCTCACTGACGGGTACGCACCCGTGGAGGACCTGCTTAATCCTGTCACCGGACGTCCTTACATTATCGAGCAGCAGTTCGGGCGCGTCGTCCCGGTAGTCCCGAGCGTACAGGGGAGCGGGGCAGTTGCCTTCCTGGGCATAGTTCTCGTCGGGGTCTCCTGGCTGGTTTACGTTTCCGACAGGAGACTGCGGTAGACGGACAAAGCTGTGAAAGCCGAAAAGCCGCATAGCTCACACAGATTCTTGATGTCAACACCTGTCGAAGGAAGTAATCCGATGGACTAGGGTTTGCCTTGCAGACACGCGTTGCAGATTTCACATTCTAGTCTTAGTGGAGACTCCATGTGGAACCTAGTACCCGCCGCCCTGTTGGGCAGGCACAGAACGTATTTTTTCGCTTCAACGCGTGAATAGTCGAGGTATCCTTGTCCGCGACAGAAGGGGCCTTCAACGTTCCGTTGAAGTGTAGCCCTGAAGAGCAGAAACACTTTGTAGACCCGGCCATGGCAGAAGCCAACAGGTCCAACTTTCCAGCAGCAATAGACATAGTCACGAACGGGCTGAACGCCCATCCCGCCTCGGAAGGCCTCCTGCTCCTCAAGGCGTATTTCGGCTACAAGCTTGCGGAGAACATGAGTAATGAACAGGTCTCCCTTCCAAGAGCCATCGAGTCCATTGGAGACGGGGTCCTCATGGTCGACGGAGGAGCCACTACGGCAATGCTGGGCCGGTTCCAGGAGATCATCAGGATCCTAGGTGAGTCAGGGGCCGCCATGGACGAGCTCTTACAGGTCAACCCTGGCAACCAGGAGGTCTTGGGGTTCAAGAGCTACATTGAGAGGAAGCTGCAGAAGCTTGGCCAGGAGTCGGAGAACATGCGCCTGACCTTTAGCAACAGCCACAGCGTGGCGGGTGGCTTCTGCGTCGGCTGCAGGCAGGGCATCAACTTCGACACCCAGAAGGTAGTCTTCCGGCGCGGATCAGTCGCACAGATGGAAGTATGGCACTTTCCCTGCTTCCAGAAACTAGGCAAAAAGAACTAGACAGCCCTAACCACGACGGCCTGCAAACTGGTCCCAGAGGAGTCGATGGCCAGCCTGGTTGCTTCAATTGCAAAGTCCCTGTGGACATAGCCAAGTCCAACAACCCTACCTCGTCCCGGGGAGAAGGCCGCGCTAGTCAGAAACCCAGCGTCTCTGCCGTCACTCACCAATTTCGCTCCAGAGTGGGGAGGAGTCTTTGCTTCAATCTCCAGCTGGACCAGCATCTTGTTGACTCTGCCGATATGGGTGGCCCTTGCGACCGTCTCTTGTCCCATGTAGCAGCCTTTTGTGAAACTGATCGCGTCTTTGAATCCCGCCTCCAAGACTATCACGTTCTCGTCCACGTCGACACCATACCTTGGCAAACCCATCTCAAGCCGGAAAACCTCTAGGGCCTCCAAACCAACGGGTCTGACGAGATCTCCCCCTTTCAACAGAAATCCCTGCCAGACCGCCTCCACTTCGTCCCGCGGTACGATAATGTCGTACCCGCCCAGCCCTGTTCTGTCTCTGGCGATGA
>Ga0209002_10002154_pt1 | contig 15937 bp, 16 predicted proteins | sample Rifsed16ft2_FD_184010 | JGI IMG/M metagenome (GOLD analysis project Ga0209002, IMG submission 184010) | Soil microbial communities from Rifle, Colorado, USA - sediment 16ft 2 (version 2) | ecosystem: Environmental > Terrestrial > Deep subsurface > Rock core/Sediment | place: Rifle, Colorado...
GGGCCGCGGCCCCTCCGTGAGCCGAGCCTGCTTCCGGTCGCTCACGAAACCGACTTCCTCCGCGAACGTACGAACACTGTCCTCGTCGACGATCGTGAGTGTGTGCAGGGCGCGGTGCCCAAAGGCCCCGGTCCGATTCGTGACCACGCTGCGCCGGGCGGCGATGCCCAGAGAGAGGAGGAGTTGCTGAACCTCTCGCGCCAAACGGGAAGAGGTCGTGGTCAAGCAAGGATACCCGGAGGTGGAGTGAACGTGTCCGTCTCCCTCGAACAGTCCACGGAGGAATGCTCGCGCCGTCGCGGCGGACCCGCCAAGGACCTCAGCAGGAACGAAAGCCTCGGGGGACGACTCCTTGACCCACCCGACCCCGCCCATCCAGCGCACAAGGTCTCGCGATTGCCATTGGATGTCGACATAACCCCCACCGCGACCTTCTGTGACGCGATTCGGAGCGAGTCCGAAACACTTCTCCATGAGAACCTTCAGGCGCTCGATGACTTCAAGATCCTCAGTACCAACAGTAAAGATGAATCGGCCCCCTGATGACGTGCAGCCGTCGGCCATGTAGAGGCCGAGCAGCTCTGCCAACCCAGGTCCCATCCGATCTGGGACGCGTAGGGGCGTGGCATTGTGATGCTGCTTCTCGAGCGGCGGAAGTGGCGCGTCGATGCCGAGGTGCCCGCCCTTCACCACGACGACCCAATCGCCCGGACGCACCTGCGACGCCTCTCGCCAGGCAATCTTTCCAGCGTGATCCACTACGGCGATCCCATGGTTGTAGGTCGCCTGCAGCGAGAGCCCAAGCTCCGTCTCGATCGCGTAGACGTCTGCGAGTCCATTATCTTGCGCGACCAAAGCCGGCGAGTAGCCCGAGCCGTCGAAGACCTGCTCGCGCGTGAAATTTTCCCCAAGCGGTGGCGCGTTCAGCAGATGACCGAGAGGCTTGAGACCCGCGGTCGTCCTCACCAGACTGGCGGTCGAGATGCACCCGCCCTGCTTCACGGTCTGCGTGGAGGCATCGAAAATCCGCATGAACGAGACGGGACCGGAGGCGACGCCCATCGTGCTCTTCACGAAATCGCCCTTCGGCCGAAGGCGGGAGAAACCAAATCCTGTTCCTCCGCCTGACTGGTGGATCTTCGCCTGCCACTTCAGCGCGTCGAAGATGCCATCCAAGCTGTCCTCGACCGGCAGGACGAAACAGGCGCTGAGCTGCTGGAGTTCGAGCCCCGCGTTCATCAGGGTCGGGGAGTTCGGCAGGAACTCCGTCGTCGAGAGGAGGCGGTAGAACTCGCGCGCGGACGCCCACACCTGCTCCTCGGGGGCACCGTACAGGCGGTCCGCCTGTGCGAGGTTCCACGCGACGCGCCAGAACATCTGGCCGGGGGTCTCGATCACCCTCCCAGTCTCATCCTTCCGGAGATACCGCTTCTCGAGGACCGCGAGGGCGTTGGGGGACAGCTCGGGCTCGGGCTCACCGAAAGCGGGGGTCGTGCGGGTAAACTCCACGATTGCCATGTGAGACACCTCTCAGGTTGCAGGGCGGATGTAGAACCTCCGGGGGGTAGCCGCGGCGTATGGCCGTGGGTGATATAATGAATTCTGAACGCGCTCTGTTACCAGGGCCCCCATCTGAATTACCACCTTTGTTACCACGTTGCCCGGCTTCAAAGTTGTGCCGTACCTGTACGACTTCCATGAAAGAAATTACAGGAACGGGGGCATCTTCACAATCGCGGGCAACGGTCGGCCGCGGACGATGACGTCCACGCGCGTACCTTCCGTCGCGGCCTCGGGGCTCACGTATGCGAGCGCGATTCCCATCCGCAGCGAGGGCGACATCGTGCCGCTCGTCACCGTGCCGACGTCGCGACCCGCGTACCGGACCGCGCACCCGTGTCGGGGAATACCTCGATCCTTCGCGAGAAGGCCGACGAGGCGGACGTAGTCGGCACGTTCCTTCTGGCGGCGCAGGGCGTCCCGGCCCACGAACTCATGATCCCACCTCACGAACCGCTCCGACCCAGCCTCCAGGGGGGTCTGCGTTCCGTCGAAGTCCGTCCCCGAGAGGAGGTACCCCTTCTCGAGCCGCAACGTGTCCCGCGCGCCGAGGCCGGCGGGCTGGAGGCCTGCATCCTTTCCTGCGGCAAGGAGGGCCTCCCAGAGGACGACTCCGAGCTCATTGTCCGGAAACAGTTCGAATCCGTCCTCCCCCGTGTACCCGGTGCGAGTGACGAAGCTGTGATCCGCGGGTCCCGCTTCCCCCGACACCCACCCCACCGCTTCCGGTGCAGGGGCATCCGACGACCGGCTCACCCCGAGACGTGTGTGGAGGAGCAACTCGACTACGGCGCCCGCGAACGGCTTAAGCGCTTCGACGTCGAAGGACGCCGCCAGTTGGAGGATTCTGGCGGCTTTCGGTCCCTGAAGGGCGAGGCACAGGTAGTCGGATGTGATGTCGTGGATCTCCTCATCGGCCTTTTGGCGGCGCAGCCACCGAACCACGCGGTCTCGGGGTCCCGCATTGCAGACAAGGAAGTACTGGTCGACCGCGAGGCATGTGATGATCACGTCGTCCAGAATGCGACCGTCCTCGTCGCAGAGATGGGTATACCTCGCCCGAAGTGGCGTCCTCGTGACGTCGTTCGTCGACAATCGGCTCAGGAAAGCCCCCGCGCCCTGGCCGGACACCATGATCTTCCCCATGTGGCTGACGTCGAAGAGCCCCGCAGCACTCCGAACAACCTGATGCTCCGCCACGATACCCTCGTATTGCAGGGGCATCTCCCACCCCCCGAATTCCGTCATGGTCGCGCCCGTAGCAACGTGGAGGCTATGGAGTGGGGTTCGAAGGGCCATGGGGGACGCGTGCCATGGGCCGTTGCGATAAAGGCCTTTGCATGGAAAGAAGTCCGGGGTGCCGACGGCATGGGAATCTTTTTGAGTGCCACGTTCATAGGCGCGTTTCGTGCGCCTTCGGGACATCCCTCGAGAACTCCGGATGGAGATGAGCGCGATGGTCTTCGCCGCCGGCCTGGTCATGACCGTCCTGACAATCGACCACTACTTCCTCGGAGGCTCGGGAAGCGACAGCAAGCTTCCGGACGTCCTCAAAGACATCGATCAGCGCATCGGAAACTGGATCATCTGGGTCGCCTTCCTCGGGATTCTCGTCGTGCTCGGCGGCGGATGGTACTTCCAAGACACCCTTCGGAAGCGACGTGAGTTCAAGCGTTTGCTCGGCACAGACAGCAAGGCAAGATTCATTCAGAACCAGCAACGGCTCGAGGAACTCGCGTACTGGTATCTCGGCCGCGAATACCTCAAAAAGGTCGAGGAGAGGAAGCAGGAGTTCGCCATCAAATAGTGGCGGGCAGGGCCGAGACGATTCGGGCGCGCTTCTGAATTTTCGGAAGGTCTCTCTCTCGACACCTCAGTCGGACGGAGAGGCCGCCATCGTCCTCCGACGTCGCAACGACGTCCGTGTGCTCGTGCAGCCAGTGGAGGAACGGTTCCGCATCGTCTCCCCGTGGGATCCTGACGAGCGATTCGATGGGGTATTGGAACTCACGGACGACGAGATCCCGAAGCTCGTCAATTCCTCGCCCGGTCTTTACGGATAATGGAAGCGGCGTTCGCTCAAAACCAGATTGGTGCACTGCCGTCACTGCGGTCTCAATCTTGGTTTCGTCGACGATGTCCACTTTCGTGAGTATGGGTAGGATGTTGTCCAACCTCATGCTCGGGGGCAGCATGTCTCGCGCCAGGCGAACCTTTCTCTCCAAGTCCTCCGGAGAGTCAGAGACGTCCAACAACAGAAGCAGAAGGTCCGAGCCGTATGCTTCCTCAAAGGTCGACTGGAACGCCTCCACGAGCCACAGTGGGACATCCGAGACGAACCCGACCGTGTCCGTGAGGAGGATGTGCTTCCTCACGCCTTCGAGTGTTCGTGTAGTCGTCGACAGAGTCGTGAAGAGTCGATCGTCCACGAGGACTCGCTCTCCGCTCAACGCATTGAACAGGGAGCTCTTCCCCGCATTGGCGTAGCCCGCGATGGCGACTTGGTAAAACCCGCGCTGCTGTCGATGGTCCCTGCGCCGCGCTCGCTCCTTCCGGATTCCCGCCAGCGCCTCTCGAACTTTCACCATCCTTCGCTTGACGGTCTCATAATACGCATCGACGCGGTATTCGCCGCCAGCCATGAATCCGGGGCGCTCGCCGGAGACTCCCGCGTGAATCCATTCCTTCAGGATGGGCACTTCGTATTGAAGCATGGCGAGTTCGACCTGGAACTTCGCTTCCCGACTGCTCGCTCGGCGGGTGAAGATCTCCAGGATTACCCGAAGGCGGTCGAAACACTGTACCTTGAGCGCCTTCTCGAGCTCGAAGTGTTGGCTCGGTCGAAGCGCCCCGGCGAACACGACCGCTTGAACCCCTGATGTCTGGACCTCCTTTTTCAGCTCCTCAAGCTTCCCCTTCCCCACGAAAGATCGGGGGTCTGGTCGGTTCCTTCGCTGGACGAACTCGGCGCGAAGGCGGTATCCTGCGGCGTCGATCAGGGCCCGAATCTCGCCGAGAGGGCTCCCCAGGCCGACGAGGAGGACATCCATCGTACGTGCCAGCGGGCCGCCGCCGAAAAGGCTTTCCATCGGAAATGCTGGGGTGGGCGGGGGGCTCGGGCGGATAAACGCTTTAGGGACGCGCAGCATATCGTGGAACCTCGGGTTCCGGTGGACGCCGTGGATGTGACCGTGCGGTTCTTCGCCGCCTACCGCGATGCCACGGGTCTTCGGGAGACGCGGGTTTCGGTCACGCCAGGATCCATGCTCGGGGAGCTCGTCGACCGGCTGATTGACGACTACCCCAATCTCCGCCGCCATCGGGCGTCCATGCTCTTGGCGGTGAACGAGGAGTTCGCGGAACCCGCGGCGTCCCTGGAGGCGGGCGATGAAGTGGCGCTCATGCCGCCCGTGAGCGGGGGCGCTTCCGCTCACTGCCGGATCCAGGAGGGGCCAATCGACGCGGAGGCCCTTCTCGACTTGGTGCGCGATCCGGCCGCCGGTGCCGTCGTCCTCTTCCTCGGCACCGTCCGGGCGGACCCGGGCGTCGCGGCCCTCGAGTACGAGGCGTTCGAGTCGATGGCGGTGAAGAGGCTCGAGCAACTGCGGTCGACCGCGAAAGAGAGTCGGGGGATCACGGAGATGGCGATTGCCCACCGCACGGGCCGGCTTGCGGTCGGGGAGGCGTCCGTCGGGATCGCGTGCAGCGCTCCCCACCGCCAGGCGGCCTTCGACGCCTGTGAGTGGGCGATGGAGGAAGTCAAGAAGGCCGTCCCCATCTGGAAGACGGAGCGGGAAGAGTGATCGACATCGCATCGAAGGAGGATGTCCCGCGGCGGGCCGTGGCCAGCGGCGAACTCGTCCTGCAGGGCTCCACGCTGGCGGCGATTCGGCGCGGCGAGGTCGAGAAGGGAGACGTGCTCGCCTCCGCCCGGGTCGCTGCGCTTCACGCCGCCAAGAAGACGTGGGAGGCCCTCCCCTACTGCCATCCGATCCCGCTCACCGCCGCGGATGCTTCGTTCGATGTTCGGGATGACCGCCTCGTCGCCACGGTCGAGGTGCGCGCGACGTACAAGACCGGCGTGGAGATGGAGGCACTGTACGCGTGCGCCACGGCGCTGCTCACCGTGTGGGACATGGTGAAGAAGCATGAGAAGGACGAGGCCGGTCAGTATCCGTTTGCGCGGATCCAAAACCTCCGCGTCCTCACGAAGGAGAAGGGACGATGACGGCGGTCGAGGAGCACCGAGCGCACGCGCCGCAGAGGGTCGCGTGCGGGGTCATCACGATCAGCGATTCCCGGACGGAGGCCACGGACGAGTCCGGGGACCTGATGAAGCGGATCGTCGAGGGCGCAGGCCACAAAGTCGCCTTCTACGCGATCGTGAAGGACGACGGTCCCTCGATCCTTGACGCGATCGACCGCGCGGAGCCGACGTGCGACGTCATCCTCACAAATGGCGGCACGGGGCTCTCATCCCGCGACGTCACCATCGAGACTATTGGGTCCCGGTTCGAGAAAGTCCTTCCCGGCTTCGGCGAACTGTTCCGGATGTTGAGCTTCTCAAAGGTTGGTAGCGCCTCGATGATGAGCCGCGCGCTCGCCGGCGTGTACAGGGGATGCCTCGTGTTCTGCCTCCCGGGGTCGCCACAGGCCTGCGAGCTTGCGCTGACGTCCCTCATCCTCCCGGAGCTGGGACATGCGGTCGGGGTGATGCGCCGGTGAAGGCGGGGCGTCGGAGACGCGACCATGACGGGCGGGAGCACCACGGACCGGGCATGCGTCCCCTGAAGGCCCTCGTGTCCTTGGACGATGCGCTGGCGGCGCTCATGGCCCTCGCCCGCCCCATCGATCGGACGGAGCGGGTGCCCCTCCCGCAGGCCCTCCACCGCGTCGCCGCCGAGGACGTCGCATCGCCCATCTTCGTGCCCCTCGCGGATCGCGCGGCGATGGACGGCTATGCGGTGAGGGCTGCATCCACCTTCGTCTCAGGGAAGCATCATCCCGTCGTCCTCCGCCGGGTCGAGACGCTGTACGCGGATTCCACGCCGACGAGGAGCGTTGCGAAAGAGACGTGCGTCGAGGTGGCGACGGGCTCGACGTTGCCCAAGGGTGCGAACGCAGTCGTGATGGTCGAGGACACGGAGCGGGAGGGGGATACCGTCCGGGTTTACTCGCCCGTACATCCCGGGGAGAACGTCTCCCGGCGCGGTGAGGACGTCCGGAAGGGCGAGACGGTCGTGCGCGTGGGGGAGTTCCTAACCCCCGCCAAGATTGGAGTGATCGCGGCCGTAGGGGCGCCGACCGTGGAGGTGTACGCGAGGCCTCGCGTCGCGATCCTCACGACGGGCGACGAAGTGATTCCCCCGGGCGAGCGAATCCGTCCGGGGCTCGTGTATGACATCAACGCGCACACGATGGCCGCCATCGTCCTCGAGTGCGGCGGCGAGCCCGTCATGCTCGGCCGCGTCTCGGATACGATGGAGGCCCTGAAGCACGCGCTCCTCAAGGCCACGGCGCACGATCTCGTCGTCTTCAGCGGCGGCTCGAGCGTCGGGGAGAAGGACATGGTCATCGACGCGCTCGAGGGGATGGGCGAGGTGAGATTCCACGGCGTGGCGGTCAAGCCCGGAAAGCCGACTGTGCTCGGGGTCGTCCGCGACAAGGCGGTCCTAGGTATGCCGGGCTACCCGACCTCGTGCCTGTCGAACTGCTACATGATGCTCGCGCCCATGCTCCGCGCGATGGCGCGTCTGCCGCCAAGACCCGAGAAGGTTGTCGAGGTCCCCCTCAGCAAGCGGCTCGTCTCCTCCATCGGCCGCGTCGAGTTCCACACCGTGCGGCTCGAGGATGACGTGGCGGTGCCCGCGTACAAGGAGAGCGGGGCAATCACCTCCATGGCCCACGCGGACGGGTACATCGAGATCCCCGCGAACGTGGACTTGATCGAAAAGGGCGAGCGCGTGCGCGTCGTCCTGTTCTGAGGCACCGCGATTAAGGATATCAGCGGCGCCGGTGCTCGATCTTCAGGTGGTTTTCCAGATGGTCCGCGAACAGCTCCTTCCCGCAGTACGGGCACGCCGTTCGGTTCGTGTCCGTGGGAGGCGCCGTCAAGATCGACTGCAGGATGCGGTCCAGCTCGTCCTGGATGACCTCGCCCTCGACCTCGTACCCGTGGCGGCCGAGCGCGTCCCCGTTCAGCTTGTCGATGTGAAGGTCGATCTGCGCAGCTTTCGGGACGACGTCCTCCCCGTAGGTCTCGACCTTTGCGTGGAACCTCCGCTGACCCCGGAGCTCCCGGTATCCATGAACCTCGAACGTCTCCCCACGGGTCCGGTACCCCATCGAGCGCAAGGCGGTTTCCAGCGAATGGCGGCGGACCTTCCGGGGCACGTGCCCCAACATACGCACCGAATGAATGCGGGGGGTTCCTTAAGGCCTTTCCCCAGCGGTCGCCTTTGGCGGCAGATTTATACAGACGCCTGCGCATCGTCCGTCGGGCCCAGTGGGCCAAGGAGGTCGGTTCCGGCATGATTGCAATGGTTTTGCGTGGATGGCCGGGAACCGGCTGATCGTCTGCCGCGCGTTTCCGGCGATGTGTGTGCGCCCCGTGTGCGAACGCCGTAAGGTCGTGAAGCGAACCAAACGATGCCGAACTCCCCGTACCTGGACAAGAGCGTCCAGTGGCGGATACGAACCGGGAATGTCGACTTTCAGGAACCCGGGTACCAGGGCACGGTCCGGGCCATCCTGGACGCGGGTCTCGCGACGGAGGTCGAGAGGCTCATCAGCGGGGGCAAGGAAGCAGACGTGTACCTCGTGCGATACAACGGCGCGCCGATGGCGGTGAAGGCGTACCGACTGTACCGCACGTCCCACCGCGGCGGACGGGCGATCAAGGTCGACACGATGAGCTGGATGGCCGCGCGGGAATTCGAGATGCTGCACCGCGCGTGGAAGGGCGGCGCTCGAGTGCCCACCCCTGCCCGACGGGTGGAGAACCTGCTCGCGATGCGATACTTGGGGGACGAGGAGGGTCCCGCTCCGCGGCTCAAGGACGTCCGCGTCGAGCGACCCCAGGAGTTCCTCGACGGCATCCTCGGGGACATCGAGAAGCTCGCCGCCGTGGGCCTGGTGCACGGGGACCTGAGTCCGTACAACGTCCTCGTATACCACGGTGATCCGTGGTTCATCGACTTTCCGGACTGCCTGCGCGTGGACCGTCTCGGCGCGTCTCCCTGGCGGCGGCTCGAGGAGGCGGCGAACCTGCTCCGGCGGGGGCTCAATGCGTTTGGCGTGTACTTCCGAAACGATCCCGTCACCTTGGACGTGGAGCCGTTCGTCGAGGGAATCGTCGCTCGGCTTGACCGCCGCAGGGTGCTCAGAGAACCTTCGTGATCCGCGCAAGCCGCTCGGACGCGTCGGGGGTGAGCCCCTCGTCCCCGAGGATTGTGTAGCGTTCCTTGTTGATCTCGTGCGCGTGGATGAGGGCCTCCAGGACCTCCTCGTCCGTGACGCCCAACGCTCGGGCCGTGGTCGGCGCCCCGATCGCGAGCAGCGCGTTCCGGATGGCCTCCCAATCCCCGTTGTGGAGGTACGTCATCATGATCGTGCCAACGCCGACCTGTTCCCCGTGGAGCGCGGGCTTTTTCGCGATGCGGTCGAGCGCGTGGGAGAACTTGTGCTCGCTTCCCGAGGCCGGCCTTGAGGATCCCGCGATGCTCATCGCGACGCCGGAGGACACGAGCGCCTTGCACACGAACCAGGCGCTCTCCTCAAGCCGGGGCTTGATGTTCGCCGCGTTCTCCAGGACGAGCTTCGCCGCCATCTCGCTCAGCGCGGCCGCGTAGGAGGAGTAGTACTCGTTCCGCAGGTTCCGGGCGAGGATCCAGTCCTTGACCGCCACGAGGTTCGACACGATGTCGCCGCACCCCGCCGCCAGGAGGCGGAACGGGGAGTTCGCGATGATCTGCGTGTCCATGATCACCGCCACGGGCGTCTGGGCGACGAGGCTCAGCTTCTCGCCGCCGTCCCCCGTGATGCTCGCGCGCGAGGAGACGACGCCGTCGTGGCTCGCCGCCGTGGGGACGCTCACGAAGTGCGCCCCGGCCCGTTGGGACGCCAGTTTCGCCACGTCGATGCTGCGACCGCCGCCAACCCCGAGGGCGAAGTCGAGGTCCGCCTTCCGCAGGAGCGCCTCGGCCTCGCGCACGGCCGCCATCGAGGAGTCGGGGATGAGGTACTCCTCGGCCTTGATCTTGTTCTCGCCGAGCCTGTCTACGACCGTGTCTCCTGCGACCTTCATCGTCACGGGGTCCGCAACGACGAGCGCGCGGCGGCCGATCTTGAGGCGCGCGCAGACCTCGCCGACCTGCTGAATCGCGTCGTGCCCGATGACGACGCTGCGCGGGAGCTCCATGGACTTGGACTTGGAGAAGGGGGGCTCCGGCTCGATTGTCGCCACGTCCTGGACATCGCGGACCCCGGTCTTAAAGTGCGGCGTCCCCGTTCCGACGGCGGACGTCGTGGTATGTGGAGCCTGGCTCGGGTCGCGCCCCGTCGTCTCCGACCGCCGCCAAGCCGGTAACGGCGCCGGAACGTTTTAGAACGCGGCCCTCGCTGTGCACGCCCGGGATGGCCATCGACGTCGAGACGGCCCAGCGGACGGACTCCGCCGCGGACGAGGCATTCCTCCGTGGGAACGCGCTGTGCGACGCCCGCCGGTACGAGGACGCGCTCCCCCACTACGACCGCGCGATCGAGCTCGGACTGAACGACGAGGTTGTGTGGAACAACCGCGGGGTGGCCCTCGACTCTGTGGGACGACACGAGGAAGCGCTCGAGTCGTATCGGAAGGCGCTCCACGCCGACGCCGCGTACGAGATCGCCTGGTACAACATGGGGAATGCACACTCGTACCTCCAGCAGTTCGAGAAGGCCGTCGAGTGCTACGATCGCGCCATCGAGCTCAACCCGGACTACCGCATCGCGCTGTACGACAAAGGCCTCGCCCTCGCGCACTTGGGACGCACGCGGAAGGCGCTCGAGTGCTACGACAAGCTCGTCGAGCGCGACGCGGGGGACAAGGCGGCATGGCAGCGCCGGGCTCTCCTCCTCGAGCAGCTCGAGAAGTACGACGAGGCGGTGGGGGCGTACCGGACGGCCGTCACGATCGACCCCAACTACGAAGACGCCTGGAACGGGATGGGCAACGCCCTCTACTCCGCCGAGCGGTACGAGGAGGCCCTCCAGTGCTACGACCAGGTCCTCAAGATCAACCCGAGGAACGAGGAAGCGTGGAACAACAAGGGCTTCACGTTCTTCATGCTCGGCATCCACGACGAGGCGCTCAAGTCCTACGACCGCGCCCTCGCGGTCAACCCGCGTTACAAGCATGCGTGGTACAACAAAGGGTACACGTACCACGGGATCGACAAGCTCGAGGAGGCGATCGTCTGCTACAAGCAGGCCCTCGAGCTCGACAAGGGGGACGAGGTTCTCTGGAACAACCTGGGCAACGCGCTCTACAACCTCGGCCGGTACGAGCAGTCCCTCCCGTACTTCTTCGCGGCGATCGAGGTGAACCCGGACTACGAGATCGCGTGGAACAACATCGGGAACGCGCTCGACAAGATGGGCCGCCACAGCGAGTCCCTCCCGTACCACGATAAGTCCCTGGCGGTGAAGCCGGACTTCGACTACGCGCTGTACGCGAAGGGCCACGCGCTGAGCAAGCTGGGGAAGCACGAGGAGGGCCTCGAGCTGATCGACCAGTCGCTCGAGCTCAACCCGAACTACGACCACGCGTGGTACGCGAAGGCGGACGTGCTGTTCCACATGGGCCGCTACGAGGAGGCGCGGGACGCCATCAACAACTCCCTGGTGCTGAACGCGGGGTACGACGAGGCATGGATGCTTCGCAAGTGGATTTGCGAGGCGATGGGTCACCCGGAGGAGGCGGAGTACTGTTACCGCGAGGCCCTCCGGTGCCACGACTTTGCCCTGCAAGTGGAGCCAGGCAACCCGGAGGCCCTCACTGCGAAAGTCGCCCTGCTCGTCGAACACGAGCGTCCCGACGACGCGCTTGCCACCCTCGAAGGGAGCGCGACGACGACGGGGAATTCGGCGCTGGCGGCGATGCGTGCGGAACTCCTGCTCCGCGCCGGCCGTGGGCCCGACGCGGTGCTCGCATCCCACGAGGCGACGAAACTCGACGAAGGGTCTGCGGCCGCGTGGCGGGCGAGGGGCCGAGCCCTCGCCGGGACGGAGCGCGCGCAGGAGGCGGTGGAGGCGTTCAAGCGTTCTCTCGAGATCCACGAGGACCGTGACGCGCACATGGACCTCGCAAGGGTCCTCTTGTCCCTCGGGCGGGCGAACGAGGCGCTGTCCCACGTCCGTCTGGCGGTCGATTTGGGGGCGGCGGTGCGAATCCTGCTCGCCCAGATCCTGCTCGAACTCCGGCGACCGGACCAGGCGCTTGTGGCAAGCAAGGAGGCGCTCGTCGCCGGGGAGCCGCCCGACTCCGCTTGGTTCACGATGGCTCGGGCCCATGCCGCCATGGGAAATCGCAAGGGCGCGCTGCGCGCGCTCGACGCCGCCATCGGCGCGGAGCCCGCCCGCGAGGAGTATTGGGTGGAGAAGGGCCGTCTTCTCCTCGAGGCGGGCCATCCCGCCAGGGCGGTGCGGGCGCTCGACGCGGCTCTCTCCCTCGCCGCGAGCCACCGCCAGGCGTGGCAATACCGGGGGAAGGCCCTCGAGGCGCTTGCGCGGCCCGAGGAGGCCCAGCGGTGCTTCGAGCGCGCGCGCGCGGCGGGCGGTGCGGATAAGTAGCGCGCGTCCGTTCGCGTGCCGTGCTGAAGCTTCGGAACCGCCAGAGGTTGCGCCGCAAGGAGTCGGCGGACCTTGCTGCCAGCCTCGAGGCAAGCTTCGGGTGCGCGGTGTTCTCCCCGGACGCGAACGTCGACCTGGCGGAGGCTGGGCCCTTTCGTGTGCTCCTCGTGGAGGCGCAAGCCGTGGCCCTCCTGCACGACGATCGCCCCCTTCTGACCGTCCGCGGGGCGCTCACCTACAGGCCGACGAGTCGGTACGTGACCGTGGACATGGGCGCGGTGAAGTTCGTCTACAACGGCGCGGACGTCATGGCGCCGGGCATCGTGGAGGCGGACCCGAGGATCGCCGTGGGCGACTTCGTGTGGATCCGCGACGAGCGGAATCGTCGCCCTCTGGCGGTGGGCGAGGCCCTCATGACCGGCGCGGAGATGAGCGCGTCGGAGAAGGGGAAGTCCGTGAAGTCGATCCACCACGTGGGCGACGACCTCTGGAAGATGGACGAACCGTGATCAGGCCCAGTACGGGCTCCGGAGGAGCTTGTAGGCGGACATGACCGCCGTGACCGCCTCCCCGGCTCCCGTGACGATCCGCTTGTCCTTGTTCGGGTACGACACGACGTCGCCGCACGCGAAGATGCCCGGCTCGGTCGTGCTCATGTCCGCGTGGACGCGGATGTGGCGGTCGTCTTCGAGCTGCACGCCCCATTTCTGCACGCGGTCCAAGTTCATGAGGAACCCGACCTGGACGACGACCGCGTCCGCGTCCATGACGGTCCGCTCAAGGGTCTGGTTGTTGTACACGATCGCGGACTCGACGACCCCGTTCCCCTGGATCTCCGTGACCTCGCAGTTCAGCTTGAGTTCGATCGGGGAGCGCTTCACCGCGTCCACGTTCTTCTCCATCGCGCGGAACACGTCGCGGCGATGGATGACGGTGACTTTGCTCGCGGTGCTCATGAGCTGCAGGGCGGACTCCAGCGCGCTGTCCCCGCCGCCGACGATCACGACGCGCTTCCCGCGGAACAGTCGACGGTCCGGGATCAGGTAGTAAACACCGTGGCCGTCGAGCTCCGCCTCTCCGGGCACGTTGAGCAGCTTCGGCGTGAACAGGCCCCACCCGAGCGCGAGGATGATCACCCGCCCCTCGTACTCCGCGTGGTTCGTCGTCGTCACGAGGAAGTCGCGCTTGCGGCGTGCGATCTCGACGACCTCCTCTCCATACTTCATCTCGCACCCCGCCTCCCGCGCGTGGTTCACGAAAAGTCTGCCCAAGTCCTCCGCCTCGATTGCGATGTAGCTCGGGTAGTCGTAGACGGACTTCGTCGGGTACAGGGTCTTCAGCTGCCCCCCGAACTCCTTCGCCTCGAGGATCAACGTGTGCAAATCGCGGGTCCGCGCGTACAGTCCGGCGGTGCAACCCGTGGGGCCTCCCCCGACGACGATGACGTCGTACATCGTGCGACGATTTCGCGTAGATGCCGTTGGTATTTGAGCGTTCTGTCCCGAGGGCGCGTCCTCCGCTATCTTTAAAGCCCCGTGGTCCCTTCGCGGCGCAAGGGATGGGATCTATGGCCTTCATCAAGAAGCCCTTCAAGAAGCTCGTGGAAGGCGGCACCGCCGCGGGATCGGACGCATACATCGACCTCGGGGAACTCACGTTCGAGGACGCTTCGCCCCTCGGCCAGACCGCGGAGCACTGGGTCCGGGTCGCGGAGGTGTATCGGTACGAGGACCTCGGGGACCTCACGACGCACGTCTACAACGGGGACATGCTCCTCATCGACTACACGTCCCTGGCGAACGACGAGCTCGCGCTGAAGCGGATGACCGCGGACCTGAAGAACGTGGCGCGGGACACCGGTGGCGACGTCGCAGCGGTCGGCAAGAACTACCTCCTCGCGACGCCGGCAGGCGTGAAGATCGACCGGAACAAGATCAAGGGCAGCCTGTAGTCAGCCCGGCGCGATCGGGGTCGCCCGGAACCGTCCTCCCTCGAACTCGAGGCGAAAGTAGTCCCGCACATGGTTCGTGTGGCGCAGCTTCTTGCAGCGAATTCGCAGGTCGACGCGCCCGCCTGCGGCGCTTCCGTAGGACAGGGCGATCGCCCCGTCCGCGAGGAACTCCTCGTGGTGAGGGAAGTCCGAATTGTTCTCGGACTCCGCGATCAGGATCGTCGTGAGGCCCAGGCTGCGCAGGTACGCGAAGAAGAGGAACAGGTCCCGGCGGGGGTTCGTCATCTCCGTGAGGGAATACAGGGAGTTGAGGGGATCGATTACCAGGATGCCGATCCGGTCCTTCTCGAGCCGCCGCGCGAGGTAGTCCTTGAGGATCTGGAGCCAGTCCCGCGCTCCCTCCACAGACTCGTGCTCCGTCCGGAGTTTTCCGATGTCGACGATGAAGTCGTCGGAGCCCTTCATGCCCAGGCGCTCCATCGTCCGGACGAGGCTCTCGCGGCGCTCCTCGAGGGACACATACAGGACCTTCGCGCCCTGCTGGCGGTTGTGGTGGGCGATGCTGAGCGCCAGGGACGTCTTCATCGATCCGGACGGGCCCGCGAGCAGGACCACGTGTCCCGTCGGGATGCCCCCCTCGATCGCCTCGTCGAATCCCTGCACGAACGTGCGGACTCGGGCGGCGCTTTCGCCCTCGCGCTGGAGCGTCGGGAGCCTCGAGATGGCCTCCCGGAGCTGCCGAACCTCATGCCGGAGGTCCTCGACCTCGCGGGCAAGGTCCTCGTCTTGCTCCTTCGCCATTGCTCCTCCCCAGCCCCCCCAGACCTATGTAGGTGGGTCCGCCTTTATGCCTTGCGGCCCCGGAATCGCCGGGGTGAAAATCAGGGTTCGGTGTTTTCACGGAAGATATAAATAGCCCGGCCCCCACATAAGACCCCCTCAGAGGCCCGCGAATGGCAATCCTTACGAAGACCGAGCCCGGGCCTGCGGGCGCCTTGACCGTCGAGGACCTCACCCGGGCGATCAAGAACTCCATCGACCGCGCGGGCATGAAGGACGACGAGGCGCGGTCCATCGCCCAGCACGTCCTGAACTTCTTCGGCTACTCCGAGCGGATCATCGACAACGTCCTCGAACCGGAGGACCGCGACGCGTTCTACCTGCTCGAGGACTCCGGCATCCTCACGACGGAGCGCGAGGAGACGACCCTGTACGACGGCCGCGAGTGGCGGATCCACTACTGGATGTTCCGGAAGGAACGGATTGCGGAGCTCGTCCAGGTCGCACGCGCGCGCGAGGAGCTGGAGCGCGGCGGGAGCGTCTACGATGACGTGCCCGAGGACTTCTGGAACCAGAGGAAGAAAGAGGAGTAGGCGGGCCCCCTACATCATGAGCCTTTGAAGTACGCCCCCGTAGCGGAGCAGGAGATCCACCGCCAAGGACTGGGGGAGCCACATCTTGCCGTCCCGGTACGGATAGGCGTCGCCCCACCCCTCCAGCCGGTGGAGCACGTCCGCCGCCAGTTCGTCGAGGACGAAGGCGGAATCCGCAACGTCCGCGGAGAAGTGGATGGTGATCGGCAGGCGGAGTCGGTCC
>Ga0209002_10002157_pt1 | contig 15929 bp, 32 predicted proteins | sample Rifsed16ft2_FD_184010 | JGI IMG/M metagenome (GOLD analysis project Ga0209002, IMG submission 184010) | Soil microbial communities from Rifle, Colorado, USA - sediment 16ft 2 (version 2) | ecosystem: Environmental > Terrestrial > Deep subsurface > Rock core/Sediment | place: Rifle, Colorado...
TAAAAACCGAGCAGGAACTAATTGATGAATTGAAAGCGAACATCAGGGATTATCAATCCCTGGTCATGAAACAGTATTTCGTTTACATAAGACTCTATGAGCGCAAGGAAGCCTTCAGAAAGGCATCGGATGAGGTAAGCACACTCTCTGGGTTGGACCCTGATACGTTCTGGACTGTCTACAACAGGACCATAACCGAGTTTGCATCCAGAGCAGGTGCCGAAAAGAGAAATGGGACAAAGCCGTATAGTGATAGCGACGTGAGGGGCTTGGCTGTTCCCAGGTATAAAAAGGAGCACGAGGACCCATTCGCTCTGGATAACTACATTCATGCGATCGCAGAGCAGGTTGCCTTTATGAAGCCTGGAGAGGTTGGCTCCCTAGAGTTTGAGCAAGCCGTTGACGCCAAGAAGGTTGCGAAGCTCTTGCCCAAAGTATCCAGATATCTAAAGTGGAAGAAGTATCTTGCTAAAGTAGAGAAGAATATTCTGTATATCAAGCTTCTATCCTAGGAGGAAGTCTATGGATCTTCATAATAACAATGTCTATCTTGGGGATGTGAGGAGAATAGGCAAGCATGTTCTCTCAAACTCGGTAGACATTATCATCACCGATCCTCCCTATCTAAGAGAGTACCTGCCTCTCTATGGTTGGCTGGCTAGGTTCGCTCTGAGAGTTCTGAAGGAGGGAAGCTACCTCATTGCTTATGGACCGGGTATGTTTATGCCAGAAGTATTCAAGCATATGACGGTCAAAGGCTTGGACTTTTTCTGGATGGAGCCTCTGCTTCATAATGGAGGATGGCCTCGGATCCGGAAATTCAACCTTGCCAGTGGGTACAAGCCTATCTTTATCTATACGAAAGGAAAGCCTCTGCTAACCCCTTTTAGGGGGACAATTCATTCAGATAAGATGGATAAGAAATACCACAAGTGGGGTCAGGGTGTGGGTCTCACCAAGTATTTCTTGGAGCTCCTAACAAACCCATGGGAGCTGGTTCTGGATCCGTTTGCTGGAGGGGGGAATGTATTGGCTGGTGCTAATGCTCTGGGAAGAGACTGGCTAGGTTTCGAGAAAGATAAAGAACAATTCAAGATCCTGAAGAAGAGAATGGAAAGTGAGCAGCCACCGCTATTCCCCGCTCACAGGCAGGAGAGACAGCTCCTGATGAATTTGAGCTGGGAAGAAATAGCAGACATAGAGGACATAGAGGAAGGGATAACAGAATGATAGTGGATTTATTTCAAGGAGGAGTTCATACCCCTCCAACGACAGTCGAAGCAGAGAAAATAACAATCTATCTAGAGAACGGAATAGGAGTAGACATCTATATAACAAAAGAAGAGGGAGCTCTCCGGATTGCCTTGGATGATATGCTCATTATTCCACGAGCAACAAACGTTATTTATATCGTTCAGAAGTGAGGACAACATGACACGTTATTGGGTTAGTTGGTGGAGTGGGTATTACAAAAGCGAGGGCTGTTCCGAGCCACCCTTTCAAATCTGGACTAGCGGCGAAAGGTCGAGGCATGATGGAAAGACAGAGCTATCTCTTTGTGCCGTGATTGATGCAGAGAATGAGGATGAGATAACAGCCTCCCTAGACGATCATTTTCCGGATTATGAAGTTCGATTTATCCAAATCGTTGACGATGACTTCCAGCCCGGTGACAGGTTCCCGGACTTTGAGAACAGGACAAGCATTGAGGAGCAATAACAACATGAGACCACAAGATGTAATAGACAATTATAGGACTGGACAGAATATATTCCGGAGAAAGTCGGTTGGGTTACTAATTGAGCTCATTGAGGATTATCAATTGCTCTTACAAGATCGCCATAGGCAAGTTAGGGAGCTTCGAAAAGCTCTCTCCCTAACCAACAGCATGATTTTTGGTGGGGAAAGTATATCTGATGAGGGCATGTTGATTATCCAGGAAGCACTAGAGCATACAGAGGACGTATAGACATGGATCTACCCTTTGCCGAAGATGTCAATTACTGGAGAACGAGCATGTCTAGCGCAGATCAGTGGATCGATCGGGCTGAGGCACTTATCCGATCCGTGGGCGGTGATGTTCTGTCTCAGGCTTTTGGATCCAGTAGAGGACGCTCAGCCTTTCTCTTGATCTTCCGAGTTGACAACGAGACGTACCGGATTACCTGGCCTGTACTCCCGACCAAGGGAGGAACCATAATGGAGGAGCGCTCAGCCAGAATACAGGCCGCTACTTTCCTCTACCATGATACTAAAGCAAAATGCCTTCATGCTCTCATATTTGGTGTGCGTGCTGCTTTCTTCGAGTATCTTCTTCTCCCTTCGGGCTTGACTGCCTCCGAGATATCCAGAGAGGATTTACGGGTAAGCCTGTTCTTGCCTCCTGGAGTAAGCGGGGGGCCGGAAGGAGATGGGTGACGAGGGTGAAGAATGGATAAAGCGCCCGAATTGGGCAGGCGTTTCTTCAACATGCCGCTCAGGTACTGGAATGGGAGACCTGCCTGGGCACTTGCCCTGGTTGTGTTTGTTCAGGCAGGTTGCTTATGCGGGGCATTGTATTACTTTTCTGACCGGCTCCTGACTATGCTTGGAGGCGAGTGATGGAATTTTCTACTGAAGACGGGGATCCCAGAACATTAGGCACATACCGCAAGATCGCCCTGGCTTTATCTGGAGACGCAAACTCTCCAGCAGTAAAGTTTTTCGACGCAAAGATCGCCGAACAAGGGGAGAATGAGGTAGTTATCGCTGACGAGAGTCAGGTGATGATATTGATTTACAAATTGATGCAAATAACTGCATGATGGAGAGCAAGATGGATGAAATACGTAGGGTTGATGAAATTCGCCGGCTTCTGGAAGTAGCAGAGGCTTCAGAAAAGCCGTGGGATTGGGAGTACGGCCTCTCTCAAGCCAAAAAAGATATCCACTATCTACTTGATACCCTCGCCGCCGCTGAACAGGAAATCTCAGAGTATCGCGCTGAAGGGGAGCACGCCTATCAGCAATATATAGAGCTGGCTTACAAGTGGCGCTTCCTAGAGGGCTTATCTATCCGCGAGGGGGAACGCATCTGGCCGAACTGGTATGAGATTACCAATGATGCCTTTGAGAAACTTGCTGCCGCCGAACAGCGTCAGGCTAAACTGGATACCGAGAACGCAAAACTATTTAGTGCCGTAGCATTCAATAGCCAGCGCTCCGAGCAGCTTGAAAAGTACCTGCGGGCGGTGCTGGACGGTAAAGAATGGAAATTATATGGCGGCTTCGAGTTTTGTGAGTGGTGCGAAAACTTACGTGCAGCAGGACATAAGCCTGACTGCCCCCGCCAAGCCGCGGTGAAATTGCTGGAAGGAGGCCAATGATGGACGAAACAGTTGAGAAAATTCGCAAATGGGCAAATAGCTCGATCGTAGATAGTGCTGTAAAAGAGGGCATTGTATTTGTTCGTATACTTCTGAAGCGTCTCGACGCTGCCGAACAGCACTACGAGAACCTGGATGATCAGCTACAAAAAATTCATATAATTCTTGGGTTTGATACCAATGACCCGGTGGAGTCTGCGCGCCAAGCGATGGATGAGATTCGTCTACTTCACCAGCATGCCGCCGTGGGCAAGAAGTATCTGAGGGTTATCACCAGCTATGACTATTCATTAGATTGTCCATATTGCACAATCAGAAACGATGGCGTACATGAACCCGGATGCGTGTATCAAGCCATCGCAAAGTACCTGGAAGGCCTCGAAGTGGCCGGAGGAGAGGAGGGTGAGTGATGCAAGTACGTGTCCTATTTGAGCCAAGAGATTTATGGATTGGGGTTTATATCAAACCTTCCTGGTGGGAGATGGGAATACTCTATCACGAAATCTATATCTGTATTCTTCCAGCTCTCCCCATTCAGATTGTCTGGAGTAATGCTAATGGGAATCCATTCCACTGATCCTAATATCTACATCAACATCCACTTTGACAATATCAGGCGTTCCATCCAGAGAATGCTAGTCTGGCAGAATGGTGATGTGAATAAGCAAGTAGATCTTTTGGACAGAACGATAATCTTCTGTCAGAACAAAAAGAAGGATATCCTTTCGGGAAAACAAGTTGAGAAAGGGAAAGGAAAAACAAGACATGGATAAACACAGGGAAGATTTTAGAAAACTAATGGAAGCTCATCAGCTCAAATTGTTCAGCCCACAACTGTATGATGGGGTGAACGAGCTACTTCAGCAGCTTGAGAAAGACAAAGAGCTGATCGGTCTGTTGCTGGAAGCGCTTATCTGGTGCAGCGGTTTTGATGACTTTGCTCCAGGCGGCAAAGCCCATGCAGGCTGGCTGAAAGTGGCACAACCCTTGATTAAAAAACACATAAGGGAAGAATGAGTAACACAAGACTATGGGGTAACAACATGAAGGAGATCTCAGGACATGATCCAGCTATCAGTTCAGATTAGCGCAAAAGAAGAATCGCCCGATACTCACTGTAGTATTGGGATCGTGAATATGGAAGCCCCAATAAGCGTGGCTGAGATAGAAGGCGCCGCTGAGGTTGTGACTGTAATTGGGCTATTCTCGATGAAGGGAGAGGGGAAACCTGCCTTTCTTACAAATGAACAATGGAAGATAGTACAAGAGGATACTGTAAAAACCATGAGCAAGATCGGCCTGATGCTAATGGAGCACATAGACCGATATACAGCAGAAGGAGGATAACAACATGCAAGTACCAATGAGTATTATTAGACATGCAGGAATGAATCTGCTTCCTCCAGATGGAGGATGGGTGGTAGTAAGAGGCAATCCTTATGCCGCTAGAGGATTACGTATTCTGGGAGCAATCCGGGATCAGGGTGTTACTCATTTCAGTATCTACTACGCCTATGATGAGGGATGTCCCTGGAAAGCCCTGGATCGTCTTGTCTCGAATGTGGTAAGGGACCTTCAAAAGGGCGTTCTTAGCCAGTCTATGGCTAAGGAGTTTGTTCTAGAAGAAGTGCTAGAAACTAGCGGTATCTCGGAAGTCCAGCTAACCTGGGTCACTCTCCATACCCCAAGCTCACAGCTCATCAGGTTCTACCAGGGAGAGCTCTCCCACTTCAGTATAGATCTGATTAGTGGTCTAGTAAAAGAGAATTGTCTGGAAATCAACCCCTTTGGCAAAGTGAGGCTCAACCCGGTGTGGGATGAGGCTATCAGGGATATGATCGGTTCACTCCAGCTTGACGGTCTATCATTCCAGGAAGCTCAGGCAGAGCTCGTCAAAGCAGGGGAGAAATTTCAGACAAGAGAACCAACTCTCCCGGATTACTTCTACAAGCCTGCTGGATGGTTATACGATCGGTTCTGCGAGGAACCTGAGTATGAGGAATATCAGAAGGAGCTACAATATGCAGAACAGGATTGAGATCCACGAAAGTACAAACTATCTAGACAGAGAACCAGAAGTCTACTTTCCTAAGAATCTATTGTTCTACCGCATTTACATCAATATGGGACATGGAGACGAGGATTACCTAGATGTTATTCCAAGGAATGGATACTTGGAGGTAAGAGCTTCTCAGCCCCTTATTGTAAATATGCCATCCTCGAATGAAATAAACCTCAGACCGAGGGATCCTTTTGGAAAAACGGAGGTAGAGTGAGCGCTAGAATATCCTCAGAGGCGTTAGGAATACTATATGTAGAAGAGTCTTATCCTCTCTATATAGTCAACTTTATAGAGAACCTTCCTGGTGGTCTGATTGCATTAGGTGTATTTGTCTGCTCTCTAGCCGGAAGTCCAGATGATCTGGGATACATAGAGGAGCAAATAGAGGAACTGGAGGAAAGAAAGATAGACTTCAAATTTATCAAAATTATCCCTCTTGCAGAGCTTCTGGATAGTGTAAGAATAGCCAAAGAAGTAGAAGATCTGATTGACAGGTACCTGCCTCCTGGGTAAAATTATTTTCAAGAGGAGTGAAAGGTGTTTATGGAAAACAAACTAGATCATGTCGATCAGCTTATCCTGCAACTGCTATACAATCAGGATAACGATCCAGAACGAAAGGGAAAACCACGCTACTCATTGAAGGAGTTGCTCGGAGCGACTGCTTCAGTTCGCTCCATTGGCACAATCTATAACCGTGTCTCCAGGCTGGAGGAATTGGGCTATGTCAACCAGCCTGGAAGGAAAGTCCCTCGGTCCAGAACAATAACGGATGAGGGCAAGTTTGCTCTCTGGGAGTCTCTAAGAGGTACAAATGCTAGAGCTAGAAACCCTGCAAGTTTTAGTAGACAAGGAATTGAATTTCAAGCCTCAGAATAGATGGAGGGTGCCTGATTACTTTACTCATGTCAGACCCCTGATAATCACGATCAACACCTATCTTACAGAGAAAAGGTATAACAACAAAGATGAGCGAAGAGAGATTAGACTTTACATATATCAGAGGATTACACGGAGAGAGATTAGGACAACCTACGATCTTTCAGCCTATCAATGTGGCGTCATTCTTGGATATCTGCAAGAGTCTGGATCGTTCAGTCTCTCGGCAGATGGAAAAAGACTACTTGAGTTCCTTGCGAAGGAATTTGAAGGTCAAGCTGTTCTCGGAAAGGTCGGAGGTACTGATGCAGACCTACTCATCCCTGATGAGGTATCCGGTCTGCCCGATATGTCGTCAGCCCCTTTCTAACAATGCAGAAATGCACGAAGCTCTTCTAACCAGGGGGGATGTCGAGAGAGCTCCCTTCGAGATTGCAGTCCAGATATTCTGCCCTCAGAATTGCGTTCTCGTTCACCCGGACAAGTGCCATAAACTAGCACAACACTTCTTGCGGGGAAAGAGGATCTGCGCCAGGTATCTAGCACGCTGGAATGGAACCTCTATCAGTGATTGGCTGGAGTACCTCAGAGATCTTGGTCTTACCAAGGTCCCTGAGGTACAACTTCAGTTGCTAGACTGGAGAATAACATGATACCCAAAGTGCTTTTTCTTGGTACTGGAGGTGTGAGCGATGCTGTCAGACTGGATCTTCCAGCCAAGGAGCTATCCAGGAGAGGGAGCCTTATCCCTGTCCTCAAAGGGGTAGGAGAGATGCATCAACACGAAAGACTACAGACCGTGTTGAACAATATAGATGAAGAGACCTCCGCCTGTGTTTTCTCCAGACCTAGCTCTTCTGCTCTCTGTGAGGTCATCAAGAGGAACGGAGCCTTCCTGGTGGTAGACGTGGATGACGACTTCCATTCTATTCCCAGACATCATGTTGCCTGGAAGTGGATGGGACCTGGAAACCCGGAATTCCTCAGCGAGCTGGAGGAGTGCATTCGGATAGCAGATAGAGTAACAGTTACCACGAAAGCCCTTAGAGAGCGCTGGCTTCCAGTCAACAAGGATGTTGTGATTATCCCCAATGGATGGTCGAAGAGGAGCTCACAATTCTGGGGTAAGAAGTACCAGAGAGATACTATCAACTTCGGATGGGGAGGAACGATTACTCACCGGGAGGATTTCCAGATAGCTCTTTCTGCTCTTATAAGATCAGCCTCCAAGAACAGGAACATCAAGATAGTAATTGCCTCCGATCCCAAGATTTATAGCTATCTAAGGAAGGTTCCTGAGAAACAGAAACTGTTTATACCAATGGTTCCCTATGATATTTACCCACACACCCTGTGTTATTTCGATGTCATGCTGGCGCCACTGGTTCTGGACGAGTTCAATCAGCACAAAAGTGATATCAAGCTCGTGGATGCAGGAGCTTCCAGGATACCCTTTATTGCATCCCCTACCTACGAGTATGTTCAATGGAGTATGTCTGGATTCTTCCCAAAGAATACAGAGGAATGGTACTGGGCCATCCTGGAGCTGGCAGAATTCCATGAGCTTAGAAACTCGATGGCGGCACACTGTAACCAAATAGCGAACACCAGGGAGATGGAAATTCTTGGCGAGTATTGGCGGAGAGCGATCCTGGAGTGACCGGAGGCAAAAATTGAATGTAGTCTATGTTTATGCTGACACCAAGAAGGACTGGAATTGTGCAGAGGTCAGATGCATGTATCCCTCAAAGGCTATCCAGGGATCCGGTGTCCACTCCAGCAAGCTTGTCCCTCTGGCAGAGTGGGTCAAGGGAACAACTGATGCTAAAGCAGCTTCTCATTGGTCTGACGTGATTGTTATTCAGAGGCAGTTTGTTGGCAACTGTATGATTGCGATCGAATACTGGAAGGCGATGGGGAAGATACTTATTGGAGATGTTGACGATGCCTACGACATCATCCCCAAATTCATTCCCTCCTATCCCTACTGGAAAGAGGGGGTGGTATCTATTGCCAACAATGCTGATGGCAGTAAGGTTGTCAAGAAACTGGACTACCCTCCCTACGAACAGCAGAGATGGGCAGGGAAAATGCTGCATGGGATTACCGCTCCCAATAGAGTTCTGGTCAAGGATTGGGAGAGGTTTACAGACGCATATTATTTGCCTAACTATCTCGACACCAAGAGGTATCTGAACAAGCCAAAACCAGTCAAGAAAAGAAGGATTATCGGATGGGGAGGAGGCTATACTCATATCAACTCTTTCCGAAGGTCCGGAGTAGTGGAAGCCCTTTCTGCTATCTTGAATAAGTATGACGTGGAGCTCCATCTCGCAGGAGGCATTCAGGATATCAGGAAGCTCTTTGTTGGGAAAGTACCCCCGGAGAAGATTACCTCCTCTCCCTGGACACATGTAACGGAATGGCCTCCTAGACTGGCATCTTTTGATATTGGTCTTATTCCCCTTCATCCTCCTTACGATGATCGGAGAAGCTGCCTGAAAGCAACGGAGTATGCTCTTATGGGTATACCCTGGGTTGGCTCCAAAAGCGAGGTCAATGCAGAGTTTGGAAAGTACGGCTATCAGGTAAGCAATGTCCCTACAGCCTGGTACGAGGCCATCAGATATATGCTGGAAAACTACGATGAGGCCTACAAGCGTCAGATGGAGGCATTCCCACTAGCTCTGAGCTGGGATATCCATAATAAGGTTGATGAAATCATAGCTCTATACATGCAGATAGGGGAGAAAACCCATCTGGTGGATAGGCAAAATTTCTCTCAGCCTCAGGAAAAGCAACCAGACGAAAGCTAGACACGAACAGGTACTAGGCAGCCTAATGGGTAAAACACGGCAGAAAAAGCGCAAGAAACACTCGCGAGATATAAGATTCGAGATCACTCTAGATGACGGGAGAGTAGCAAGATTATGGAGAGCTGAGGCTCAGGAATACAAGGATTGTATCTTTAGTGCTGGACTGGTATATGATATAGAACCGGACGTTGTATACCTGAGACTGGAGAAAGATGGCGAGGAAGCAACAACACTATTCCTAAGACCGGATGAGGCGATGGCTTTACTATACTGTTTGTCCGGTGCTCTCTGGAGTCTTGAAATGATAGAAAGACATGGACAATAACTATATAGAGGAAGAGGATCTAAAAACGATCTTACAAGATCTGAAGTCCAGGATGAAATGGAAAGATATTGTCAAGCTGGTGGACTTCCAGGGGATTGCCATAGGCACCCTCTCTAATATTCTAAATGGCAGGATCCCTCACGATCCTGTTCTTAGGGAGAAGCTTCATCTTCCCCCTCATCCTGAGTGCGGTCATTGTTGGAGGTTCAATACCTACATACAGGAAGCGGTTGAGGATACCAGGCCTCGGCAGAGAATAATCAAACGCTGGAGAGATATGCCGGTAGAAATCGTAGCATTGGCATTAGAACACAGAGAGGTAATCTATGACAATCTAGAAAATGGTTGACTAAAACATTTTATCCGTCTCGTTAGAAAACAACAGGAGTCAGTATCATGGTAATGGAAAAGTACAAAACATTCTTGAAGGTAGCCGCATTCATTACGGCTATTGGTCTCTGGTGTATCTCGGTCTACTTCTCTACGAACGGGTTTGGCATTGAGATGCCAACAATGGTCTGGGTGGGTTGGATCCTGGCGATCGCAGTTACTGTTATGGAGCTGGTAATGAACCGGGATGGCTTCAACTTAAACCCCACGCTCTTGATTGGGGGTATCCTGGCCTATGGATATGGGATCTGGACAAATATTGTAGGTATCCTATCAGCTCAGGATAGCACGATGGCTGGAGCTACAATGGTTCTACCTGTAATCCTGGCAATCATGCTAGAGATACTTCCTGAGCCACTAATCCTATGGTCTCTTACCGGAGCACATTCAGAGGACTTGATTTCCAAACTGTTCCAGGAGGGCGGCGCTGTAGCGGGTTCTCTTTTTCCGAAAGGAGGTGGAAGCTTTGCCTCAACCTCCCAAAGCAAACCTCCCCACATCCCAAGTGGTCTCAAGGGTAGCCCCCCCTCCCCTCCGGCATTCAGAAATATCTCCGGGGATAAAGGTCCGTTCAAAGAATAAGATATGTCTTGCTTGCCCAGAATATCATAATAAGCGAGGTAAATTCTGCTCAAACGCATGTAGGCAAGCTTACTACCGTCTCAAGAAGAAAAGAAAGAAACTGTAACGCCCCTAGCCTGTTACGGTTTACATCTACACGCATATACTATACGCAGGAGAGATGATATGAAAGCCGGATTTACGCTAAGAGTAACCCTGGTGAGTCTAAAAAACAAGGAGCAGTTCACAAGGACCTTTTCAGGGATTGAGGATTGGGAAGTAGATAAGAGAAGAACCCTGAGACTTTTCAAGAACCTTCCCGTTCCCGATCAGCAGGGGATTACCCAAAGGGTTGTGATAGCAACTTACCCCAAAGGAGCCTGGACGGGAGCGGAAGTAGAAGAATAGGAGAGATATATGAGTAACACTGTGGAGCATGGAGGAAACAGGTACGATCTTGATTATATGAGCCGGGTTGAGCTGGACAATCTTGCAGGACTTCTAAGGGCAGAGAAGGAGAGATTGATTGCAGACAGAGACAGAGCTCAGGAGGGATATTTCAAGACGGGAAATAAGATGCCTCAATCAGAATGGAATGATTTGAATCTGAGAATACTGAGCTGCACCAGAGGCATCAAGGCTGTTGAGAGACACATCGGGAGCAAAAGGTCGAAAAGCACAAGACCAAACAACATACACTATTAGGAGATTTTGAAATGAATATCTCGGTTATATCCGCAACATTCAATAGAGCGGGACTGCTAAACAATGCTCTCTATACCTATGCTAGACAGAGCTTCCCCGGACATGCCTGGGAGTATATTTTGGTAGACGATGGTTCCGAGGACAACACCAAAGGAGTTGTAGAAGCCTGGCAGAGCAAGGGACTGCCGATTGTCCTGGTAACATCAGAAGAGCTGGGTCTCCCAAAGAAACCGGGGCTATGGAGAGATGGATGCGCCCTAGTCAATCGAGCTTCGACAATCGCAAGGGGGAAATTTCTTATTCTCACACATCCGGAAATCATGATCCCTCCAGACGCCCTATTATCCATGTATGGTGGCGCTCTTGTCGATCGAGACAAACGTACCTGGATGACTGCGATCCCATACTGGATGCCTCCCGGAGTATTGCCAAAGGGATGGAAGTCTGACCTGACAAAGATCAATCACATGCCGGGGTTCTACGATCCAACATGGCCTGACTATCCCATGCAGATCGATTACCGCAACCAGAATCAGGAGAGGCGAGACACCTGGGAGAGCTGGGTGTTCAATGGTCTCTGGATGCGGGACTGGAGATGGATGGGAGGGTTTCAGGAGTTTGATCAGTGGGGAAGTGTGGATATCGATCAGGCGAACAGGCGTAAAGCTCTTGGAATAGAAACAACCCTTACTTATTCGGAAAATACCCCTCATAAGAAGAATTTCCTCATGGTGTATCACCAGTCCCACGACTCCAAACGAGATGCTGATCTGGCAATGAAGGGAGTGAAGGGGAAAACTTATCCAGATGCCGAGAGTGCAAGAAAGGTGGGAGGTCTCTACAATATCTACTATCACGGTCCAAGAGAGAGGGCGGTGAGGCCGGGAACCACTGAGGGGATCATGGGGGATCATCTATCCCGCTATCGGTGGGCTGCAAACTTCTGTCACAATGCAGATGTTCTGGATATCCCATGTGGGACAGGATACGGGTCTCGCATTTTGTCTGAGGTTGGTCCAGGCTTCAATGTCTATCGTGGGGTAGATATCGATGGGGAGTCTATCCATTATGCTCAAGATAATTATGCGCTCCCTGGAGCTCGTTTCTTCCAGGGTGATATGACGAAGATTGAGCTTGCACCTAATTCGATAGACAAGATCCTCTGTTTTGAGGGGATAGAGCACATCTCTATGGACGATAAGGTTCTCTTTATCAACGAGATGTGGAGGATCTTGCGTCCAGGAGGAACGTTCATTATCTCTACCCCAAACCCTTCTGCGACACAGGGAACAGCATGGGATAAATACATGATCCCTTCCGATCGTCTAATTGAACTATTCAAGAGCGATGGGCGCTGGACCAATCTGGATAAATTCTTTCAGAGGTCTTATAGCATGGATGCTATGGCCGTAGAGGCCGGAGGGAACAAGGACGCTCAAATCTTTATTCTAGGAGGCACAGTAATCAAATGAAAAAGGACGATCTCAATACTTTACTCCACCTTAGCTATCTCCGAAACCGTGATGGCGAGAGTAGTCTATTTATATCTACCTCTGGATCAACAGGGGGGTTTACTCCTCTGACTGAGAAGCAGGATAGCCTATTCAGAGAGCGTATTCATCAGCTCTTACGGGAGCTCGCAACAGTGGGTCCAGAGGAGCAATATATAGAGGACAATCTATAATGCCCGAAACAGGATGGTCTATTTTCGAGCTAGATAATGAATATCATGAAGGAAGAAAATGGCTGATAGGTGCATTTGCAACTGGTAGACGACACAGCAATAATGTTGAGATCGGGTATGCAAAGGGGGATGAGGGCTGGAAGCCGGATCAGCTACATTACCATAAAGTGACGGAGGAAATATATGTTGTGCTATCCGGATGGATGCGTATTGAAATTGACAGCATGATTTATAGAATAAGGAGAGGACAAGTGTTGTATGTAAGACCCATGGTACCCCACAAGGTGATTAGTGTTCAAGATGGCGCAGTTTGGTTGCTTGTCAAAGCGCCCTCCATCCCGGATGATAAAGTAATCGCGGAAGAATAGGAAAGAGGAAAGGCCATGAAGAATAAACAAATTCTCGTATTGGATTTCGATGGCGTTCTGCATAGTTACACATCTGGTTGGCAGGGAGCTGCAATCATTTCGGATCCTCCGGTAGCAGGTGCCATAGAGTTTTGTTGGGAAGCAAGCAGACATTTCGATCTGTGGATCGTCAGCTCCCGTTGCAGTCAAGATCTAGGGATAGGCGCCATCCGTGACTTTCTGGATAAATATGGTTTCCCGGATACATTCACCATATCCAGCGAGAAACCACCGGCGTATCTAACCCTGGATGATAGGGCCATGATGTTTCGGGGTTACTGGCCGAGTATCCAGGAGCTGAAAGACTTTGAACCCTGGTATCTAGAGAAAGAATCTACATCTAAGCGGCATGAGTTTTTCAAGAAACGTCTCCAGGAGCTCGGGGTCTACGATAAAAACTCTGACTATGCAGGTATGCTTGGGAGGTGTGTTGAGGAGCTATCGGAGGTCTTTGCCAAGCAAGGTCATTCGGGCTTTTCGGCAGTAACCGTTATGGGGCTCTTCAACGTGCTATTTGAGGAGTGGGATAGTCAATCTTTTATGGAGAAAACACCATGACCACGCAACAGCACGAACATGTGACAGCCGGAACTTCCTATCCGGCCATTCCCTACAAGAGAGAAGCAATACTAATACCAGTACGGATAGAAGAGATCCTGAAGAAGATTGAGGAAGTATTAGAGAACCTCATCGTACTAGAGAAACAGCTCAGCCCGATTCTTGTTTCCGATCCCAATGCAGGAGAGGCCAAAATAGAGGCAGTAGATCCTCCAGTGGTATCGGCCATCCAAAGATCACTAATCTCTGCCCAAAACAGGCTTGATGATATCAACTACAAGATCGAGCACATCAGATACAACCTGGATCTATAGGAGGAGAAATGCCAGAATCGGAAATGCTCTCATGCCGTTTCTATGTTATCAAGAGTGGAAATGGTTACTTTGTTGGTTTCACCAATGGTGTACCTCAGTTTATCGGCTTTTCTTCTAGCCACGAAGGTATTCATTTCCTACATCCAGATGATGCCCTGGATACTATTGCCAGAATACATCAGGCTGGTTTTGAAACACAGATAGTGCCTGTGTGGAGCTGATCTCTGTTCGGATACCTAAGACAGGTAGCCATACTCTATTAGAGTATCTCTTTGATACCTATGGAGTGCAATATATTGCTCTTCCTGATCTGAAGTATCCAGCCTGGGATGAGAGGTCTGAGCTCTATACCAACAGACCACTAGCTCAGACTATCATTCGGAAATACACCAGAAAGCTTAGAGAGCACAAGTTTATTAGTCTGCATCTCCCCGTCTGGGCATTTGAGGACATCTACTCTGGGGTGCCTAGAATATGCTTCATGCGAGATCCGGTAACGTGGGTGATCTCCTGTTTCTTCTTCGCTAAATCTCTAGATCATATCCCTCAGAGCTGGGGGATATTCCAGTATCTTGAGCTAGAATATAGACAGAACTGGCAAAGCTGGTATATGGATGGGGATACAAAAAACTTTTCCTTCATTGGCACCTTAGAGAACTTCGACAGCGATGTTGATAGACTGTACCGAATGCTAGGAAAGCCAAGACCGCAGTATGTCCAGCCGCAGAATGTAGCGCCAGATCCACTTTACTATAGAGTAAAGAAAGATCTGCTGAAAGACAAGATGTTTATCAGAACAGTCAAGAAAGTATTCAAGCTTGATTATCAGCTTTACAACGAGGTACTGCATGTTTCAGCCTAGAGATTATCTGGTGGTAGTGCCATCGATAAGGCCAGTCAACCTGAAGTATCTAGAGAGTCTCAGAGAGTTTGATATCTTTATTGCCGACGACTCTCATGGAGAGGTTGACAGAGGGGATATCGCAAGAGAGGAGTATAAAGACCAGGGCTTTAGCAAGATCGTTCTAGGAAGTGATAGCTTCAAGCAGGCTTATGTTCCCGGTCGATATCTACACCTTTTCCCCAATGGCTGTCCTAGTGTAAAAGACCTTGGACTGTATTATGCCTACAAGGAAGGGTACAAGGCAGTCATCCTGGTAGACGACGATGTTGACACCAGCATCTCCAAGCCGGAGGACTTCATGACGATCGATCGGGATACTTGGGCTGAGCAATTCCAGAATGTATCGGGATGGTTCAATACACTCATGCTCTTGAAAGACAACAAGGATATTTATGCCAGAGGGTACCCCTATGAGTATAGGGGGGAGACTACCGAGATCGTCTCCACGAACAGAGCAGACCTCGAGCACGTTCTACCCTACTTCAATGAGGGACTCTGGGTTGGAACCCCCGACATCAATGGGATTGACAAGATGCAGATGGATAGGGATTATGTTCGTCGCTCTCTAGCTGGAGGTCTAGACGACGGTGGATCTCCCTGGTATATCCCTCTCAACACGGAGCTCAGTAGCCGTGTCCACATTGGCCCCGGACAGTTTTTGCCTCTGTCTATAATGAACTGCCAGATACACACGAGCTTGATACCAGCATTCTATCAGCCTCCTGACTATCAGCTCTACGGTGGATGGAGGATCAGGCGCCACGACGATATCTGGAGTATGTTCTTTCTCAAGCTTATTATGGACCAACTGGAGCTTGCCTGTACGGTAGGAGCTCCTTTAGTATGGCACAGAAAAGCGGGGGATCCAGTAACAGAAACTATCAGCGAGCACAATACCAATCTGAGCCAGAGGCAGCTCTGTGAACTACTTGTGGAGTCTGCCGATGAGACTGCATTCTA
>Ga0209002_10002160_pt1 | contig 15919 bp, 23 predicted proteins | sample Rifsed16ft2_FD_184010 | JGI IMG/M metagenome (GOLD analysis project Ga0209002, IMG submission 184010) | Soil microbial communities from Rifle, Colorado, USA - sediment 16ft 2 (version 2) | ecosystem: Environmental > Terrestrial > Deep subsurface > Rock core/Sediment | place: Rifle, Colorado...
GCCGCCCGCGCCTGCGACCAGCAGGCCGCCGACCTCACCAACACCCTGCCCACCGGCGGCCCCGGCTCCACCGCCGACTGGCGGCGGCTGGCCGCCCACTTCCGCGCCCGCTACGAGGAGCGTGTCGCCCCCCGTCGCGGCGTCCGCCGCAAGCGCCTCTACGCCCCCGCCGAGCCCACCGCCACCCAGAACACCGACCCCGGACCGTAGCCCCATGCGGTCTATCTCCGGCGCACTCGCCGCCGCCCAGAAGGCCGCCGGCCGCCGCCCCTACCTCCTCGTCTCCGTCTCCGACCGCCACGCCGGCATCCGCCGCCTGCGCTGGGCCCAGTGGTACGCCGGCAGCGAGGCCGACGGCGGCCACGCCGCCGTCGTCGCCGCCGACGGGTCGCTCACCCGCGCCCGCTTCGACGGCACCAACCTCTCGCGCTCCCGCGTCACCACTCCCGGCGTCGGCAGCAGCTACGGCAGTTGGGACGTCTGGTCCGCCCCCATCACACCGAAGGCCAACCTCATCGCCTTCGCCAAGGCCGGCTCTACCCTCTGGGCGTTCATCATCAACAACACCACCACCTCCCAGGTCTACGCCTCCACCAGCACCGACAACGGCGCCACCTGGAGCGCCTTCGCCCTCGCCTACACCCTCAGCGTCGGCATCAGCGCCCTCGCCGCCGCCGGCAAGTCCGACGGCAACGTCGTCGTCGTCACCATCGATCCCACGAACAAGCTGGTCGCAACCCGCTGGAACGGCGCCACCTGGACCGCCTACCTCGGCCCCTCCACGCCCGCCTTCAACGGCGTCGCCGTCCACCACTCCGGCGACTGGAACGTCCTCACCACCGACGAGGACACCGCCGCCATCGTCCCCGTCCGCGAGCTGCGCCAGTACCTGTTCGGCGACGGCTCCAGCCAGGCCCCGAACACCTGGAGCGCCGGCATCGTCATCCAGTCCGCCGTCACCAGCAGCGGCATCGACATGGCCCGCCCCTACCTCGGCAAGCCGGACGTCATGCGCGCCACCTTCCGCCAGCAGTTCACCGGCACCGTCGCCTACGACCGCAGCCACCACACCTACCAGCCCGCCACCGCCGCCTTCGTCGACGCCCTCTGGCGCGAGCCCGTCCCCCTCAACATCGCCGCCACCTACGGCGTCGCCATCTCCTACGACGCCGCCCAGGTCTTCCTCACCACCGCCCGCTACGTCTACCAGGCCGCCATCGCCGACGGCGCCACCGACATCAGCGATCACGTCGTCAGCGCCGACCTCCACGAGACCGGCGGCTCGCCCGCCCTCTCCGAGATCGTCCTGGACAACGCCGACGGCGCCTACACCACGCCCGGCAGCGGCGCCGCCGCCGCCCTCACCAAGGGCGCCTGGGTCACCACCGCCCCCGGCTACGTCACCACCGCCGGCAACGAGGCCTCCTCCGGACCCGCCTACTACATCGAGGGGTTCCGCCACGTCTACGAGGGCGGCCGCGCCCTCCTCCGCGTCTCCCTCGGTTCCCCCTGGACCCACCTCAACCGCCACCGCTTCCCCCGCGCCGTCGAGTTCATCGCCGCCGCCAAGAACATCTTCGGCCAGCTCCAGCACCTGCTCGCCCGCGTCGGCTACGAGATCAGCGCCAGCGGCAGCAGCTCCGCCAGCGCCAACCTCTACCCGCCGCTCGCCCTGCCCCCGGGCACGTCGGCGCTCACCGCCATCAGGCGCGTCCTCGACCGCGTCCCCGACAACCTCCGCCCCCGCACGGCCACCTTCACCCTGAACGAGCCCCTCGCCGCCGACGCCGCCGACGCCACCTACGGCCGCCCCCTCACTACCGAGGACATCCCCATCGCCGCCGCCGAGTACGCCGACACCCTCAAGGACGCCAACCACATCCAGGCCTTCGCCGACATCGACGCCTCCATCGTGGCCGAGGACATCGACTACGCCGAGACCGCCCTCCTCTACTCCGCCCCCCGCCAGCGCGCCGACCCCTACCTCACCACCGGCGCCGGCGCCACCGCCCGCGCCGCCGCCGAGCAGCGCCGCCAGACCATCGAGACCACACGCGGCGACATCATGACCGCCCCCGTCCACTGCGGCCTCGAAGTCAACGACGTGATCGCCGTCACCGACAGCCGCCACGGCCTGAGCGCCGCCAAGCGCCGCGTCCTCGCCATCCGCACCCTCTACCGGCGCGGCCCCGGCGGCAAGGCCAGATACGACCACGTCCTCACCCTGGGCGCACCATGAAAAACGACCGCCTGAGAGCCACGAGAAGCCCCCTCAAATCCACACGCCAATACCAGGAGCCCCCCAAATGACCCAGGAGCACGCCGCCCCCGCCGCCGAAGCCATCCGCAAGGCCGTCGTCCGCGCCTACGACGCCGGCACCCACAAGGCCACCGTCCAGATCGTCGGCTCCCACCCCACGCTGCTAACCTCCGTCCGCGTCGCCACCAACATCCCCGCCGCCAACGTGGTGGCCGGCCGTCAGTGCACCCTCCTCTTCCTCGACCCCACCAACCAGGACGACGCCGTAGTCCTCACCATCCAGGGCGCCCTCCCCAGCGCCCCCAGCGGCGCCACCGTCGCCGCCTCCGCCACCGTCGTCAGCGAGACCGCCTTCGGCCAGGCCCCCACCGCCGGCGCGGCCTCCCCCTACAGCCGTGGCGACCACACCCACGGCAGCCCCACCGACCCCGTGCCCGCGCACGTCGCCGCCGGTGACCCCCACCCCACCTACGAGACCAGCGCCGAGGCCCAGGCCAAAGTCGACCTCCACGCCGCCGCCGCCGACCCGCACACAGTCTACGGCGCCCTCGCCCAGGCCGAGACCTGGGCCGCCCTCCAAACCTTCAGCGGCGGCATCAGCACCGACACCATCAGCGAGAAGACGGCGGCGGCGGGCGTGACCATCGACGGCGCGCTCATCAAGGACGGCTCGTTTAAGGTGCCCAACATCGATTCGGGCATCAAGGACAGTGCTGGACACCTCGTCGTAAGTCCCGACTATCGTTACCTGAGGGACGGCAATGGAAACCCCGTCTTCAACTGGGGCTACCCGCTTCTCGCCTACGCCTTCGGTGAGTCTCCGAACGTGGTAGGGGCTGACGCCATCGCTCCGATAGGCGGCCGGAACCTGTTCAACGGGGCCTCCGTGTGCCTGGGCTACTTCAGCAACTCCCCCAGCCGGACGGGTGCAGCGGGTGACGAGGGCTACTTCAGGTTCCAATTGGTAGGTCCTAACGGCCTGGTTGACTTTGCGCGGCTCAAGGTCGTGGCCCGCGATGTAGTGGGGGGCACCGAGGACGGCGCGCTTCTCTTCCAGGTGGCGAAGGCGGGAACGCTGGCGACCGTCCTGGGCATCGAGCAATACGGCGTGGACGTCACGGGAACGCTGGCGGCGACGGGCCTGCTCACCGCCTCCGGTCATATCAAGCTCGGCCCCGACGGCGAAATACGGGACACCTTCGGCACCGTCCGCATCCTCTTCGGCGAGTTCGCCCCCAACGTCCGCGTGTTCGGCAACTTCTACGCCGACCAGTGGTACGGCGAACAGAAGCTCAACCGCACCAACGCCTACGAGCCCGCCCTCTCCGTCAACAAGGGCGACAGCGACGCTAAGGCCAGCTTCCAGGCCCGCCCCGGCGACGCCACCGGCTCCGCTGGCCGCTGGATCCTCGGCTTCGGCCCCCCGTCTGACACAATGGACGTGTTCGTCTGGCGCTTGGCGGCCAACGCCCTCACCCTCGCGGCGGACGGCGGAACTCAGCCGCGCCTTCTCATCGGGGCCAACGCGGCCCCCGCCCCAAGCGCCCTCCTCGAACTCCAGTCCACCGTCGGCGCCCTCCTGCTGACCCGCCTCACCACCACCCAGCGCGACGCCCTCACTCCCGTCAATGGAATGCTCGTCTACAATTCCACGCTAGACAAGCTCCAGGGCTACGAAGCCGGAGCCTGGGTCTCGCTAGTCTAGGAGGACAACCACCATGCCACGTATCACCACCGACCTGACGGACAAGGCCTTCGCCGGCCTCCAGGCCGAGACCGACCGCTACAACGAAGGCAACGGGACCGCACTCACCGTCAAGCACTGGATCCACCTGCACCTGCAGGAAATCGCCATCGCCCCCCAGCTACAGGCCACCGTCACCGCCCTCCAGGAGCAGGCCCAGCGCGACGCCAACGCCCAGCTCACCGCCGCCATCCGCGCCGCCCGCGACGAGCTCATTGCCAGCCTGGGCCGCCCATGATCGCCGTCTTCCTCATCACCAACGCCTACGCCGCCGCCGTCGTCTGCGCGGCAGGCCGCCTCTACGTCCTCGGCTGCGCGCACGGCCTCCGGCGCCTGCTATCCAACACCTACGGCTCACCCCAAGGCAACACCCCCACAGAATCGCCGTACAGCCCGTCTCACGTAATTGCTGAGGCGTATACACCCGTGCTAAAGTGGCCGCGTGACAACTGACCCCGTCCGCAACGTCAGCTGGCGCGGCGAACGCCTCCTCCCCGATCCCATCGACGGCGACGCCCTCCGCTACACCCCCATCCTGCCCGCCCACGTCGACGCCATCAGCGTCCACCACGCCACCGGGCCCGGCCTGCCCACCACCAGCACCCCCGACCAGGAGATCGCCTACCTGCGCGCCATCGACACCTTCCACCGCACCGAGCGCGGCCTCGACGCCATCGGCTACCAGCTCGTCGCCTTCGCCAGCGCCCGCGTCTACGTCGCCGCCCCCCTCGACCGCTACGGCGCCGCCGTCGCCGGCCACAACAACCATACCCTCGGCCTCGCCCTCCCCGGCGACTTCACCACCGTCCCGCCCGCACCCGCCCACCTGACCACCGCCGCCCGCGCCATCGCCTTCGCCTTCGCCTACCTCGCACGCGCCGTCGACGTCCGGCCACACCGCGCCTGGGGCGGCACCGCCTGCCCCGGCGACACGTTCGAAGCCTGGCTGCCCACCCTCGCCACAGCCGCCGCAGACCTCCACCCGAAGGAGCAAACCATGACCACAACACCACCCCACTACCACAGCGACACCGAGGGCGCCGTTATGCTCATCGGTCTCACAAAGCACCCCCTCGACCAGGCCGGCCACGCCAACGCCCACGCCCTCGGCTCCCCCGACATCGGCCCGGTCAACCTCGCCGGCCTCCAGTGGTTCGCCCACGCCCTCTCGCAATCCCTCCCGCCCGCCGCCGGCACCACCGCCGCCGACGCTGCCGACGAGATCGCACGCAGGATGCAAGCCTGATGCCACCCACCACCCGCACCAAGCCCACCACCAAGATCAAGACCATCACCACCGCGCCACTACTACCCGTCGCCCTCGCCACACACCAGTACCACGTCGCCGCCCTCTGCATCATCTGCGCCGGCCTGGAGACCATCGCCGAGCAGGAGCAGGCCGACGCCACGCCCGCCCAGGCGTAAGCCCGGCGGCCAGCCCGGCAACACCAACGCCGTCACCCACGCCTTCTACCTCAGCGCTATCCCGAAGGCGCTCCAGCACGAGTACACCGTCGCCCTCGGCCTCAGCCCAACCGACCTCACTGACGAGATTGCCCTCCTCCGCACCCGCATCAAGCTCCTTGTCGACGCCGACCCCGTCCGCCTCGACATCCTCGTGCCCGCGCTCGGACGGTTGACACGCATGATCGCCACCCACTACCATCTCTCCCAGGCCGACACCGACCGTCTCACCGAGGCCACCCGCTCCGTCCTTGCCGAGATCGAGGCCACCCTGGGCGGCCCACAGGAGGACTAGCATGGACAGCTTCTTCGCCGACTGCGGCTCCGCCTCCGTCGCCGTCCAGACCGCCGCCCTCGCCGCCGTCGCCACCGCTCTCGCCGCCCTCGCCTTCGTCTCCGCCTACATCCTCCGCACCGTGCGCAGATGGCAGGTCTGGTCCGGCTCGAACCCGACATCCCCCCCCAACGACGACTAGCCCCCGCAGGAGCAAGCACCATGCGCAACCTCCTAACCATCATCGCCATCTTCGGCATCGGCGTCGCCACCGGCATCACCTACGCCCTCCTCGCCCTCACGTAGCCCCTGCCACCGGCGGGAGCCCCCTTCCCCGCTGCGGCGGCGCCACTCAGGAATTGTGGGCGCCGCTTTCCACGGCAGCGGGGCCCCCTTCCCCGCCGGCGGCACCCCGACCCCGAGACCCCGCCTGCGCGTCCCCTTAGGGCGGCTCGGCGCGGGTGGGCACCCCACCCCTCGCAAGCTCCCCGCACCCCGCGAGTCCCGCGCCGCCCGCCCCTCCGGTCACGCGCATGGCAACCCCTCGGCCACGCCGAGGAACGGCGGCGCCGCCCCCACCGGCGGCGGCAACGACTCGTATCCACCGCAACCTGAGTCGTTCTCCGAAAAAGGGACGCCTGAGCGCGCGAGGCGCGCGTAGCGGTAGCCCGCAGAGCGGGCCAACTGGAGGCCAGAGGCCTGCCGGGCTTAATTTTTGTATGGGGGGCGCTCCGGGCAGCGCAAGGTCGCTGCGCTCCCTCCTCCGCTCCGCTCCGGCCTAACGGTGCGCGGCCCGTCGCCGCCCCCCTGTTTTCCTCGTAAGCCCGGCAGGCCCGGCGGCCCGCTGGGCCAGAAAGGAGCGCGTCATGGCATATCGCAGGTGTCCGGGGTGCGGGCGTCGTCGCTCCTCCTGGCTGGCCTGCGGTCACTGCGGCTGGCGCTGGCCTCTGTGTTCGTGTGGTCTGCCGCTCGGTCCGCGCGGGTGCGCCCGGTCAGGCTGTGGCGGCCAAGCGGCGCTGTTCGCGCCGGAGAAAGGGGAGTCATCGTGACAGACCTTCAGCGTGTCAGGTTCGCGTGTTGGTTGGAGATTAAGTACGGTCTCTGGGGTTGGCTCGGGCCGTACTGCAAGGTCGTGGAGCACGTCCGCAGCCGGACGTGGAAAGGGGAGTAGTCATGCTCTCAGAGATCGTCGTCCGCCGTTGCCGTGAGTGCGGGGAGAACACCTGGCTGCGGGTCTGGCCGGAGCGGGTCGTCTGCCTGTCCTGCGGCGCATCCTGGTGTCAGTGCTGCCACCCGCCGGTGACGCTGCCGCCGGCCGGGGCGTCGCCCTGTCCTTCGTCGGCCCACATCGCCGTCCTGGCGCGGGCGGCATGAGCCGCCGCCGGCCTTCGCCCTGGTGGGCGGTCGCCGGGGTCGCCGCCGCCGCCGCCATCATGGCAGTCGGCAGCTCCCACACCGGCCCGCCGCCGCCGGACATCAACCCAGTCAGAGCCTACGCCTGCCGGTTCCCCACGGACGCCACGCTGGCCTGGGCGGAAGTGCAGGGCGTCCACGTAGACGTGCGGGCCTGCCCGCCGAGAGAGGAGAAGTAGCCATGCCCACCCTGAACGGAGCCTGCCCAGGCTGCGGCCAGACACTCACCCTGGAGGTCACGGTCCGCACCGCCCCGCGCGGCTTCACGTCCGACAGCAAGCAAGTCCAGCTCGTCGGCGACCGCGAGCCGGGCCAGGGCACCGCCACGCCGTCCGCGGTCAACTCCGGGGAGCGTCCCACCTGCCCCACCTGCGGCCTGGACTGCAAACTCGTGGAGGCCGTCGCCAAAAAGGGCGAGAACAAGGGCCGCCGCTTCCGTGGCTGGAAGTGCGTCAACAGCGAGTGCGACCAAAACGACAAGTTCGCCGAGTTCCACTGGCTGACGGAGGCAGCCGCCGCGTAGACTGGACAACCACCGGCCCGCCGGGCGGTTTCCCCCCTTCCGTCCGGCGGGCCACCAGCAGAGATAGGAGGAGAACGACCCGTGAAGACCACAGCCACCATCGCCAGCGTGAAGACGTCACACCAGCCGGCCACCTACAACGGCCCCGCCAGGACCACGCTCACCATCGCGCTCGATATCACCCTGCCCACTCCCGTCACACCCATGGACATCAACGACTGGGCGCGGCGGCTGCCGTACAACGAGCAGCAGGACATCCGGAAGGCCCAGGAAAAGCGCGCCGCCACCGCCGCCGGACGGAAGGTGCCCAATCTCACCAAGAAGCAGAAGCAGGCCCAGGAAGACGCCCACGCCAACGGCGAGGAGTGCGCCTGGAGGCTCACCTGCGAGAACTGCAACCCCGCCGCCGGCGCCAGCGAGGGCGACGACCTGGCCTGCCTGGCCCACCAGGAACCCGCCTGCACCGAGTGCGAGGAGACCCGCGCGCCCTTCCTGGACGAGGCCACCCAGACGAACCTACGCGCCCGCTACGACCTGTACGTCACGGACGTGCAGACCGTCAACCGCCAAGCCGTCCAGGCGGCCCAGGAAGCGGCCCTCTTCCTCCTCCTCATCAAGCAGGCCGTCCAGGTCACGGTCGAGCCCATGCAAGGAGCGATGGCCGGCCTTCTCCTCCTGGAAGGAGGCCAGCCCGCCCCCTAACCGCTCACCCGCTTAGACCTATTGACAGTCGCACCGCCCCGGCGTACAGTCTGGGCGGTGCTTTGCGACCGCCACCGGCGGCCCCAGCAGACCCAAGCCCCCAGGCAAGCGGCGCGGGGCCGCCGGCCAGGCAGCGAGCACCAGGGAGAGACGGATGCAGAGCACCATCGCACCGGCCCCCCGAGGCAGTGGTATAATCGCGCCCAGCACCAGCTCAGGGAGGGCACGGGGCGGTCGCCGCGCAGGTTCGCACTATAACTGTTCGCATCCGTGGCCGCCCCTCTCCGTGCTAGAATCGGCGCGCTGCCACATTGTACGCGGGGGAACGGCTCCAACTCCAGCTACTCCGCCAGCTCGCCCAGGCCGCCGGATACGACGGGCCCGGCCTGATCTGCCTGGACTGCCCACGCAGCCACCACCTGCCCCCCTTCCTCCCCTTCTACCTACCCATCCACGTCCGGGAGCACCTGGAGCGCCACCCGGCCCATGCTATCCGCTGGTGGTGCTGGACCTGCTGCGCGTTTGATTGTACCCATGCCGACGCCCTCGATTCAGCCCACGTTCGACGAATCCGAGGCCATCTCGCAGGACGAGGCCCTGCAGCAGCTCCTCAAGTGGTATCCGGGGCAGGAGGCGCAGATCCTCGCCGCCTACCGCCGCCGCAACCCGCACCCCGGCTGCACCTGCCCCTGGCAGAACCGGAAGGCGGGCCGCTGCTGCATCCGAGACCGCCTGCCGCCGCCGCCGCCAACCGACCGCCGCCGCCGAAGCCCCAGCGCAGCCGGCCAGTACGGGAAGCACCTATGACCGGCCGGGGAGGGCGCCGGCCGGGCGCGGGCGCGCCCAGGGGAAACAAGAACCGCCTCGTCAGCGGCCGCTACTCCGGCGACCCCGACACCCGCCGCGTCTCCGCCGCCCTGGCCAGCCTCCCGACCGACGTGCGGCGCCAGCTCCTGCCCTACGTCAAGGAGGGGCTAGGTTCAATCAAACGCCGCCTCGCCTGGGTCGTGCCCGAGCTCCGCCAGCCGAACGCCCCCGCCAATATCGTGCACTTCCCTACCACCACAACAACAACACCGCCGGTTCAATCAAACGCCCACCTCGCGCCGCTGGTCCTCCGCCTGACCGCCGCCGGCCTGTTCGGCGCCGGTCCCTTCGTCCACGACCACGCCGCCGGCGCCGCCATCATCGACGCCGTCCTGGACCACGTCGAGGAGCACCCCGACGGCATCTACAACCCCGGCGCCCTGATCCGCTACCTCGTCCACCAGGAGCTCGCAGAACCAGCCGAGGGCGGCGGCCAACGCTGCCCCTACTGCCGCTGGACCGACCGGCGGCAAAGAGAGGAGAGCACGTCGTGAGACCCGTCCACATAACCGCCCTGGCGCTGGCCGCCGGGATGTTCGGCGTCACGGCCCGAGACGTCGCCATGCGCCTTGAGTTCGGCGAGCCCGCCTTCACCGGCCTACACCTGGCCGTCCTCGCAATCGCCGCCCTCCTGGCCTACCTGGGCGGCAAGGGAGCGTTCGAATGACCTGCCCGCGCTGCAACGGCCTGACAACCCTCGAGCAGGACCAGTACGGCGTCTACCGCTCCTGCCTCTACTGCGGCTGGCTCCAGGAAGCTGGGCCGCCCGACGACCTCCCCCTGGACCTGCCCGCTCCCAGGAAACCAAGGGGCGCCCAGTTCAACAGCGCCACCGGCAGCGCCGCCGCAAAGAAGCCCCGCGCCGTCAGACGGAGCGCCACCCTGTGAGCAACGCCCAGATCAAGAAAGCCCGCCACCAGGAGGCACGCAAACGCACCCTGCAGCCGGGCCAGGGCGCCGCGAAGAAGAAGCCCAGGAACAGCCACCGGCGGCACTCACTCCGCCACCTCCGCAGCCTGAAAGGACGGTAGAACGTGCCCTCAATCCTCACCCGCGGCCGCATCGTCAAAGGCCCCGCCCTCAAGTGGGACAAGCTCGGACGCCCGTACATCGAGGCCACCCTGGCCCTGGACTACATCGACGACCTGCCGCTGTTCATGCGGCAGACCCCGATCGACCAGGCCGTCACCTTCGACACCGCCGCCGAGCAGCCGGAGCTCTTCGTCTCGCCGTGACCATCCGCCTCCGCCCCTACCAGGCCGAGCCCGCCCGCGCCATCCTCCGCGACGCCCGCATCGGCGGCGGCAACACCTTCACCGTCCTGATGTCCCGCCAGGCCGGCAAGAACGAGCTCAGCGCCTGGATCGAGAAGGTCCTGCTCGTCGCCAACATGGCCAACCGGGCCGCCGTCGGCGTCAAGACCGCCCCCACCCTGACGCCGCAGCTCCGCAACAGCATCCGCCGCCTGCGCGCCCACCTGGACGCCGCCGGCTTCCGCGCCACCTACGCCCTGGAGGAGGGCCACCTGCTCACCCTGGGCGCCGCCGCCTGGAACTTCCTCAGCGCCTCGCCCGGCGCCTCCGTCCTGGGCGCCACCGCCAGCATCCTCCTGGAGGCCGACGAGGCCCAGGATATCGACCGCGACCGCTTCACCAAGGACTTCCGCCCGATGGCCGCCAGCACCGCCGCCACCACCGTCCTCTACGGCACACCCTGGGCCGAGGACGACCTGCTGCTGGCTACCGTCGCCGAGAACAAGGAGCGGGAGCGCAAGGACGGCCTGCGCCGCCACTTCGAGTACCCCTGGCCAGAGGTGGCGAGGCACGTCCCCGCCTACGCCCGCTACGTCGCCGCTGAGCGCGTGCGCCTGGGACCCACGCACCCCCTGTTCACCAGCCAGTACGACCTCACGCCCCTGCCGGGCACCGGCCGCCTCCTGTCGCCCGCCCAGCTCGCCAACCTCCAGGGCAGCCACGACCGCCGCCACTACGCCAAGCCGGGCGAGACCTACGCCGCCGGCTTCGACGTGGCCGGGGAGGAGACCGACCCGCTCAGCCCACGCGACCGCGACCACAACGTTCTGTGGGTCAGCCGCGTCACGCCCGGCCCCAAGCACCAGCTCCCGCTGTCAGAGACCGTCGCCATCTACACCTGGCAGGGTACTGGCCACGACGCCCTCTACGCCCACCTCCACCGCCTGCTCACCGAGGTCTGGCGGATCACCCACATCGCCGTCGACGCCACCGCCGCCGGCGAGGCGATGGCTATCCTACTGGCCCGATCGCTCGGCCAGCACCGCGTCACGGCCTACAAGTTCACCGAGCAGAGCAAGTCCCACCTGGGCTACCAGCTCCAGGCCGCCGCCAACACCGGCGCCCTCAAGCTCTGGGAGGCCGACGGCAGCGCCGAACACAACGAGGCGGTCCGCCAGCTCCGCCTCTGCCGGGCCGAGTACCGGCCCAACCGGACCGTTCGCTGGCACGTCGACCCGTCCCAGGGCCACGACGACTACGTGGCCGCCGCCGCCCTGGCCGTCGAGGCCGCCACCAAGGCGCAGCCCCGACACGCCCGTGGTAGAATCCCCTGAGAGATGCCACCCACGCCGCCGCTGCCAAAGCTCCTCAAGAACCGGGACCGCGACCGCCTCCAGCAGTACACCGACGCTCTCGCCTTCTACGACGGCAAGCAGTGGCCCGCCGCCGACCCCCGCACCCGCAGCGCCCGCCGCCTCACCCTCAACTACGTCAAGACCATCATCAACAAGACCTCCACCTACGTCATGCAAGGCGCCCGCATCAACGCCATCCCACACTCCGACAGCACCGAGGACGTGGCCGCCGCCGCCGCCGTCGAGGCCTACCTGGCCCAGGCCACCGACGACAACGGCCTCGCCCGCCTGGACCTGGTTACCGAGGTCGACGCCGCCGTCCTCGGTGACGCCGCCTACAAAGTCACCTGGGACCCTGCCGAGGAGCGCGTCGCCGTCACCGCCCCCGACGTCCGGGGCCTCTTCCCCTGGCCGCACCCCACCGACCCCACCCGCTACACCCGCGTCGCCCACAGTTACACCCTCCCTCGTGAGGACGTGATCGCCCTGTGGGGCATCGCCCCACGCGACAAGACCGCCCCCATCATCGAGGACTGGACCGACGCCACCCTGGACATCTGGATAGACGACGGCCCAGCGCCCACGGTCAGCCAAGTCAACCCCTACGGCTTTATCCCCTTCGTCATCTACCCCAACGCCCAGGTGCCGAAACGCTGGTGGGGCGAGTCCGACGTCACCCCCCTCAAAGAGATCGCCCAGGAGTTCAACCGGCAAATGACCCGCGTCAGCAACATCATGGAGCTCTCCGGCTTCCCCATCGCCGTCCTCGAAAACGTCGACGAGGCCACCGATATCGCCGCCCTGCCCGGCGCCGTCTGGGAGCTCCCGGAGCACGCCAAGGCCTACCTCCTCGACCTCCTGCAGGGCGGCGGCGTCAGGCTCCACCTCGACTACACCACCCACCTCCTACGCGCCCTCCACGACCTCAGCGAGACGCCGCGCACCGCCTTCGGCGGCACCGACCGCGACCTCAGCGGCGTCGCCCTCCAGGTGGAGATGCAACCCCTCCTCCAGAAGGTCGAGCGCAAGCGCCTGATCCGCAGCGACGCCTACAGGCTCCGCGCCCACCTCGCCCTGCGCCTCTCGGACATGTTCACCGCCACCGCCTACGCCGACTCCATCGCCGGCCTCACCGCCGACTGGGCGACAATCACCCCGCCCGACCAGGCCCTAGACGCCGGCCGCGAGGTCGCCCTGGTCGGCGCCGGCATCCGCAGCCGTCACACCGCCCTCGCCAACCTCGGCGACCCCGACCCGGACAGCGAACTCCAGCGCGTCCTCGACGAGGCCAAGCGTCTGAGCACCCTCGCCCTCCAGCTCCAGCCGCCCGCCGCCGCCAATGTCCCATAGCCTCGGCCACCTCCTCCAAACGCTCGGCTTCACCGCTACAGCGTCGGCCTGCGCCCCGCTCGGCTGCAAGGGCGTCGACCCCCTCAACCCGCTCCACGCCTGCCAGCCCACCGGTTCCTGGTCCCCCGTCCCCATCGCCGGCACCTGACAGGGCGCCCACACGACGGCCGGTCCGGCCCTCCTGTTCGCAGTCGGCGCGGCGCTCGTCCTGGCACCCGTCGCCCTCGGCGCCTGGGCCGGGCCAGGCCCCGCCCCCTGGTGGTGGGCCTACCTGCCCGCAGCTACAAAGTGGGGCGTCGTACCCTGACCCACACCCCTTGACAGGCAGCCGCGCACCCGCTTAAGCTGCTTATCGAAATGCCAGACGCCGACGGCAACCCCACACCGGAAGAGGCCGCCGCCACCATCGCCGCGGCTCGGCAGCAGCAGGCCGACGCGGCCGCCCTCCAGGAGCAGCTAACCCAGGCCCAGGCCCGCAACCTCGAGCTGGAGGTCGCCGCCCTCCATGCCGCCAACCCCGACCTGCCCGACGCCGCCTTCGCCGGCGGCGACCTTGCCGCCATCCAGGCCGGCGTCACCACCGCCAGGGCGGTCGCCGACCACGTCCGCCAACAGGCCGAGGCGGCCAGGAACGGCGTCGCCAACCCCGTCGCCGCCGCCGCCGTCGTCGCCGCCGCCGCCGGGGCAGCCGCCGGCACACAACGCAAGGCCGAGGTCCCCGCCAACCTGCGCGGCATCGGCCGCATCGCCTACGCCCTCAACAACCCAGGCCCAGGGATGACGGAGTAGCAGCGTGGCCCTAGAAACCATCGCCGAAGCAGATAAGTACAGCCGGACCCAGCTACTCACCGGCGTCGTCGAGGAGATCATCAGCGCCTCCCCCATGTTCGCCTTCCTCCCCTTCGACACCGTCCTCGGCAACTCCCTCACCTACAACCGCGAGAACACCCTGGGCACCGCCCAGTTCTACGACCCGGGCGACACCTGGGTCGAGTCCACGCCCACCGTCACCGCCGTCACCGCCAAGCTCAAGATCGCCGGCGGCGACGCCGACCTCGACAAGTTCCTCGCCCTCACCCGCTCCAACGAGCAGGACCTGCGCGCCACCATGCTCAGCATGAAGGTCAAGGCCCTGGTCCGCAGCATCGAGAACGAGCTGATCTACGGCGACGTGGACGACATCAACGCCAAGGGCTTCGACGGGCTGCACGAGATCCTCGGCGTCGTCACCGGCGCCCAGGACGTAGTCGCCGGCAGCACCACCACCGGCGGCGCCGGCACCTTCTCCAAGCTCGACGAGATGATCGACCTGGTGAAGCCGGGCCCGCCCGACGCCCTCATCATGAGCCGGCGCAGCCGCCGCCAGATCAAGAAGCTCGCCCGCTCCCAGGGCTGGGACCTGGCGCTCTCGCAGCCCGCCGCCCTGAACCGGCCGATCAACTTCTACAACGACATCCCCATCTTCATCAACGACTTCATCACCGACACCGAGGACTGCGTCGACGGCGGCTTCGGTGGCAAGACCGGCGACGACACCACCTCCATCTTCGGCGTCAAGTTCGGCGCCGAGGGCCTCCACGGCATCGACGGCGGCCAGGGCATCACCATCGAGGACGTGGGCGCCCTGGAGACCAAGGACGCCAGCCGCATGCGCGTCAAGTGGTACATGTCGCTCGTGCTGATGTCCACCAAGGCCCTCGCCCGGCTGTCCGGCGTCGACACCCAGGACTGGACGAACTAACGTGGCCCTCACCGAAGCGACACCCCGCAAGCGCGTCGTCACCGCCATCGGCTCGAAGTTCAAGATCACCCTCTCCGGGACGGTCATCGCCGGCGACCTGATCGGCTACTCCTCCGGCTGGAAGCGCGCCCTCGCCACCGTGGGAACCGCCATCCAGGCCAAGCTGATCGCCCTTGAAGGTGGCGTCAGCGGGGATGTCATCGAAGTCTGCCGGGAGGCCGTGATCGACGGCTTCACCAGCGGCACAGCAGGCGGCCTCCTCTACCTCGAAGAGGGCGCCGGCGTCGGCGGCGGCTACACCGAGACCGCACCGGCCACCACGGGCGACGTGAACACCATCATCGGCTACATCCTGAGCGCCACCGCCGTATTCGCCGCGCCCAGCGTCCGCGCCGGCTCAGTCGCCTAGGAGCGCCCGTGGCCGGCGTCTACTGCCCCCGCTGCGAGACCAGCGTCAAGCTGGAGCAGGACGGCCAGAGCTGCAGCAACTGCGGCCGCCAGCTCGTAGTCCCCGCACCTGAGCCCACACCTCCACCGCAGCCACGGAAGCGCGCCCCACGCACCAGGAAGCGCGTCAGACGGCCCACGACACCTAAGCCCGCAGCCTAGGAGCGCCGCTAGGTGCCCACCACCCTAGCCACCATCAGGGGCCGCCTCCAGACCGTCCTTGACGACGCCGCCGCCGCCGTCTGGACCACCGCCGAGCTCGACCAGCACATCCAGGACGCCCTCCGCGACCTCTCACACCGCATCCCCCGCGAGCGCACCACCACCATCGCCACCACCGCCGGCAGCCGCGACGTCGCCCTGACCACCGTCACCGAGCGCGTCCGCATCATCGCCGTTGAGTGGCCCACCGGCAGCGACCCAAAGTCGTTCGTCGACTTCTCCGTCTGGGGCGACACCCTCCGCATCGAGAGCGCCGCCGTCCCCGACGGCTCGGACTGCATCGTCTACTGGCAGAGCCTCCACA
>Ga0209002_10002162_pt1 | contig 15917 bp, 17 predicted proteins | sample Rifsed16ft2_FD_184010 | JGI IMG/M metagenome (GOLD analysis project Ga0209002, IMG submission 184010) | Soil microbial communities from Rifle, Colorado, USA - sediment 16ft 2 (version 2) | ecosystem: Environmental > Terrestrial > Deep subsurface > Rock core/Sediment | place: Rifle, Colorado...
GGTCCTGCGCTTGGTGAACGAGCCGACCGCTGCGGCGTTGGCCTACGGTCTCGACAAGAAGGGCGAGGGCAAGATCTGCGTCTTCGACCTCGGGGGCGGCACGTTCGATGTGACCCTGATGGAAATGGGCGACGGCGTCTTCGAAGTCGTGTCCACGTCCGGGGACACCCAGCTGGGCGGGATGGACATGGACAATGCGCTCATCCAGTGGCTCGTGACAGAGTTCCGACGGCAGCACGGGATCGATCTCTCAGGCGATCGGCAGGCGATGCAGCGCCTTCGCGACGCGGCGGAGAAGGCGAAGATCGAGCTGTCGAGCACCGTGGAGACGACGATCAACCTTCCGTTCATCGCGCAGAAGGAGGGCCAACCGCTGCACCTGGAGCAGAAGCTCTCACGGGCCAAACTCGAGCAGCTCATCGAGCCGGTCCTCGACCGCCTCGAGGGCCCGATCCGCCAGGCGTTCAAGGACGGGAAGTGGTCCTTCACGGACGTGAACCACGTGATTCTGGTCGGAGGTCCGACCCGCATGCCCGTCGTCCGCGAGCGGTTCGAGAAGGTCCTCGGTCGGCCGGCGGAGCGCGGCGTGGACCCGATGCAGTGCGTTGCCCTCGGCGCGGCGATCCAGGGCGCGGTCCTGAGCGGCGAGGTGAAGGACATCCTCCTCCTCGACGTGACCCCCCTCAGCCTCGGTGTCGAGACCCTCGGCGGCGTCTTCACGAAGCTGATCGAGCGGAACACGACGATCCCGACCCGCAAGAGCGAGATCTTCACGACGGCGGCGGACAGCCAGGCGAGCGTCGAGGTCCACGTGCTCCAGGGAGAACGCGCGATGGCGGCGGACAACGTGAGCCTGGGACGGTTCTACCTGACGGGGATGCCACCGGCGCCACGCGGCGTCCCGAAGATCGAGGTGACGTTCGACATCGACGCGAACGGGATCCTGAACGTGTCCGCGAAGGACATGGCCACGGGGAAGACCGAGAAGCTGACGATCATGGCCCCGCAGCGCATGGAGCAGATGACAATCGACCAGGCGATCCGGGATGCGGAGGCCCACGCGGAGGACGACCGCCGTCGGCGGGAGCTTGTCGAGATGCGGAACCACGCGGACCAGCTCGTCTACGCGACGGAAAAGCTCCTCAAGGAGCACGGGTCCAGCGTCTCCGAGGCGACCCGCAAGGCCGTCGAGGAGAAGGTCGAGGCCCTGAAGAAGGTCGTCCACACGGACGACATCTCGCAGCTTCGGAACGCAATCGAGGCGCTGAACAAGGAAGCCCAGAAGATCGGCGTCGAGATGTACGGGAAGGGTGAGCCCGCGGAGGCCCCTCCGCCGGGAGCGGGCGACTCGGGCGGTTCCTCGAATCCGGGTGTCGTGGACGCGAACTTCGAAGACGTGGACAAGAAGTGACCGGGAGCCATGTGGCCGGAAGAACGCGGTTATGGCCGAACAGGACTACTATGAGACCCTTGGCGTCCCGCGCGGGGCGTCGAAGGAAGAGATCAAGCGGGCCTACCGGAGGCTCGCGAAGAAGCACCACCCGGACCTGAACAAGGACAACCCGAAGGCCGCCGAGGAGAAGTTCAAGCAGATCTCCGAAGCCTACGAGGTCCTCGTCGACGACGAGAAGCGGCGCATCTACGATGCGTACGGGCCGGAAGGGCTGAGACAGCAGGTCTGGGGCGGGCAGGGTTTCGATTGGGACCGCTTCACCCACGCCTCCGACCTGGAGGATCTGCTCGGCCGGGACTTCTTCGAGTCGTTCTTCGGTCGCACGAGGTCGCCGTTCGGCGGAGGTCTATTCGAAGAGTTCCTCCGCGGCGGTGCGGTCGGACCTCGGCGGGGACCGTCGCCCGGACAGGACGCGCGTGTGGACGTCGAGCTCAGCCTCGAGGAGATTGCGAACGGCGCCCGGAAGGAGGTCATCAGCCGTCATCCGATCACCTGCCCGGTGTGCAACGGCACGGGCGCGGAGGGCGGCCGGATGGTGTCCTGCCCGACGTGTAACGGTGCGGGCCAGGTCAGCGCATCCCAGCGCCGCGGCTACAGCCAGTTCATCACAATCACCACGTGCCCGAAGTGCGGCGGTCGCGGCCGATGGCCCGAGCGTCCGTGCGCGCGGTGCGACGGCGCGGGCCGCGTGGCCGACGTCCGCACGATTGCCGTGGAGATCCCGCCGGGCGTGCCGGATGGCGTGCAGCTTCGCGTTCCCGGCCGCGGCCTCGCGGGCAATTCGGGCGCACCCGCGGGCGACCTCTACGTGACCGTGAGGACGCAGCCGCACGAATCGTTCTCTCGAGACGGTGACGACGTCACGATGGATGTGCCGATCTCCATCACCCAGGCGACCCTCGGAGCCGACGTGGAGGTCCGCACCCTCGACGGGGCGAGCCGGCTCCGGATTCCAGCGGGGGTCCAGACGGGCACGGTCCTGCGCCTGCGCGGAAAAGGGCTTCCGAGGTTCCAGCGCGCGGGGCGCGGAGACCAACTCGTGCGGGTCATCGTTCTGACGCCCACCCGCCTGACCGCAGAGGAGCGGCGGCTCTTCGAGGAGCTCCGCGAGATGTCGGGAGAGGACCCAAGCCGGCGCGGCGTGTTCGACCGGTTCAAGTCGTCTTAGGGAGACGGGATGCCGGCGAGGTACGAGACGAGTTTGATCATCCCGTAGAAGGCCACGAGGGCTCCGACGACGGTGATAATCGCGAGCGCGTCGCGGAGGAGAAGACCTTTCGCGTCGAGGTCCGGCGTGACTTGGTTTGTAACCTGTTCCTGTAGGATGGTATCTCCTCTTAAGAAGAAATGAAGGGAGTCGGTATGAATCGGTTTCGGCCCCGTAATCACCGATGTGAATCATTTCTGAAAACACCCGACGCGGACAAGGATTATCCGTCCGGGGCGGATTTGAGGGCGTACGATGCGCAAGGTCCTTGGAGTCCTGACGGAGGATTTCCGGCTCTACCACGACCTCGTTGCCGTCTTGAAGGCCCGCGACATCCCGTTCGTCAGCCTGTCCTTCGCACGGCGCGTCCCGGAGACCGTCGGCGCCGTCCTGACATCCCCGGCCGAGGCGCCGAAGGTTCGATCCCGTCATGTCGTGGCCGTCGACGAGATCGACGAATCCGTCGCGAAGGCTCTTCAGTTGCTCAAGGGGAAATCGGAGTGGCGGGAGCTGCTCGTCGGCGTGGATCCGGGACGGGAGCCCGGCGTCGCGATCATTGGCGACGGGGATGTGATCGACACGCGGATTGCCGCAAGCCCAGAGGCCGTCGCGTTCCATGTCCGCCAGGCCGTGCGGATGTTTCCGGCCCGCGACGTGCGCGTACGTGTAGGCCACGGAGACCCGACGAACCGGAACCGGATCCTGAATGCCCTCGCACGGGACCCTCTGCGCGTGGAGATCGTCGACGAGGCGGGGACGACCCGCCGATCTCCACAGCCCGACGTCGACGCGGCGATCGACATCGCGAGGACGCCCGGCCGGCGTGTCGTGCCCCCGTTCGACGTCCGCCCGACGCCTGGCGAGGTGCGGGACATCCAACGCCGGTCGCGACTCGACAGCGCGGGACAGGTCACGATATCGTCCGAGCTCGCGGATGCCGTCGCGCGCGGCGACCTCTCCCTCGAGGAGGCGATCGCCCGGGCCCGCCGGAAAGAGCACCGTTCAAAGGGCTGAGGAGTACCGCGCCTCGAGCTCTTTCCGCTTCTTGAAGTACATCTCCTCCGCGATCTCGCCCGCGGCGAGCTTCGTCTCCAGGGCCTCGAGCTCTCGTTGGAAGTCCGCGCGGAACGACCCCGTGTATTCTTTGACGACCCGTTCCAGGAGATCGAGCAGGTCCCGGCCGCGCTGCGTGACTTGGTAGACGATCCGCGGCCGCCCGTTCGGGGGGAACACGGCCGCCCGGTCGACGAGGCCCCAGGAGAACAGCTCGGCGAGTTGCTTGTCCACGGAGGTCCTGCGGATCTTGAGTTTCTTCGCGAGATCCTCCGGATGGTCGAACCCTTGCTGGAGCAAGCGGAGGATCTGTCGTCGCGTCTCTGAGGACGCGATGCGGATGAGCTCCAGCGGCTCCGACACGCTTGCCGGCGACGCGTTTCGGCCTACTTCAACGTTCGTTCACCGCGCGTCGTACGTCATCTCCTTCGAAGGAGAAGATGTGTCGCGAGCGGCGGACGATATTATTTTTATCCGCGACGTTTGTATAAATAACGCGGCACACATTGACTCGTCATGTTCGGCAACAGGGACGCGGGATTACTAGAGACTCTGGGCCTGTACCGCCGGCGCGAGAACGGCGGTGCGGATCGACGCAAGGAGTCACCCGGGACGGCCGCGGTCACCCCCATCGAGGTCTTCGTGCAGAAGGAAAGATATTTCGCAATGGCGAGCGCTGCCCGGTGGAACCGATGAAGCGGAAGGACATCCTGCGGAAGCTCGAGGAGCGTCTCGCCCGCGGCGAGGTCTCCGAGAAGACGTATCTCGAGATCAAGGCCCGGTACGAATTGGAACCGGACGAGCCGGAGGAAGAGACGCCCGTCGAGTCTCCCGTTGGCGACATCGGGGCGACGATCGAGGCCGCGGTGGCCCAAGCGACCGAGGGCGCCGCGAGAGCCGCCGAGGATGCGGCGAGGGCCGTCAACGACGCGATGCGGGCCGTCGAGTTCTCAGGCGTCGGCACGACGCTGAGCGACGAGTCCATTAAGATCGTCGGGTCCGGCGTCGTGTCCGGCAACCCGGTCCGCACGACGGAGTTCAAGTCCGCGGGAAGCGCAAAGGTACAGGGCCCCCTCGTCGCAGAAGTTGCCCGGATCGCGGGCTCGTGCAACTGCGACGGCGATGTGACCGTCGAGGAGTTCCGCGCGGCCGGATCGACGCGGATCGCCGGCTCGCTCAAATCGGAACACATCGAGGCGAGCGGCTCTTTGCAGGTTGGAGGCCACGTGGATGGCGAGGAGATCTCCGCGAGCGGGAGCTTCCAGGTCGGCGGCAATGTCAAGGCGGAGCAGTTCCATTTGTCGGGCGCGGTCCGCATCGGGGGCAATCTCGAAGCGGAGGAGATCCGCATCGATTTGGGCGGGACCTCGAATATCGGCGGGAACATGAAAGGGGAGAACATCCTCGTGAAGGCCACGAGCGGCTTCTTCCGGGTTCGAGGGGATCTCACGGTCCACGAGATTGAGGGCGAGGAGATCAACCTCGAGGCGACGAATGCGACCCTCGTCCGCGGACAGAACGTCCGAATCGGCCCGCACTGCCGGATCGATGTCGTCGAGGCGGGCGATCTCGTCGTCCACCAGTCCAGCGAGGTCCGCGAGCGCCGCCAACGTGGTGTGTGAGGCCCGACCGTCTGACGACTGAATATCGTCCCACAACCTTGATATAAGCCGGCTGAGTTCGAAGCGCCGTGTCCGAGCGCATCATACTGAAGGTCGCGGAAGCACCTCAGTCTGACGTGGGTCTTGGCCGCGCCCGGGTCGACACGAAAACCCGTGTCGCCCTCGGGGTCGATGTCGGCGAGATCATCCAGATCATCGGCAAGAAATCGACCGCCGCCAAGCTGTTCCGCGTGATGCAAGAGGACGAGGGGAAAGGGATCATCCGCATCGATGGCCTCGTGCGCCGCAACGTCGGCGTGAGCCTGGGCGACAAGATCGAGGTCCGCAAGGCGGAGGTCCTCCCCGCGGAGCGGATCACGATCGCCCCGATCATCAGCGAGGGACACAAGATCTCCTTCGGCCAGGGGATCGAGAACTTCGTGAAGCGGGGCCTCTTGAAGCGGCCCCTGAACAAGGGCGATGTGGTGATCGTCCCCGGAATCGCCCTCATGGGCGGCGCGCTTCCGTTCATGGTGATCAGTACCGCACCGAAAGGCGTCGTGCAGATCCAGGACGACACGATCATCGAGATGAAAGAGGAGCCCGTCCGCGAGGGCGAGGTCCTCACGCCGACGGTCACGTACGAGGACATCGGCGGCCTGAAGGAGGAGCTCATGAAGGTCCGTGAGATGATCGAGCTCCCCCTGAAGCACGCAGAACTGTTCGAACGGCTCGGGATCGATCCGCCGAAGGGGGTCCTCCTGTATGGTCCCCCCGGGACGGGTAAGACCCTGATCGCGAAGGCCGTGGCGAGCGAGGCCGGGGCCAACTTCTATTCGATTCAAGGCCCGGAGATCATGTCGAAGTACTACGGCCAGAGCGAGGAGCGACTCCGGGAGAAGTTCGAGGAGGCGCAGAAGAACGCGCCGAGCGTCCTGTTTATCGACGAGCTCGATTCGATCGCGCCGAAGCGGGAGGAAGTCACCGGCGAAGTCGAACGACGTGTCGTGGCCCAGCTGCTCACGCTGATGGACGGCCTCTCGGGGCGCGGACAGGTGATCGTGATCGGCGCGACAAACCGCGAGGAGGCGATCGATCCCGCGTTGCGCCGGCCGGGCCGCTTCGACCGGGAGATCGAGATCGGGGTTCCGGATCGCGACGGGCGCAAGGAAGTGATGCAGATCCACACGCGTGGCATGCCCATCGAGGGGTCCGAGGAGGAGCGGGATCATCTCCTGTCCGAGCTTGCGGACGTCTGCCATGGCTTCGTCGGCGCGGACATGGCGGCCCTCGCCCGCGAGGCGGCGATGAAGACGCTTCGCCGGTACCTCCCGGACATCGATCTCGACAAACCGATTCCCGCGGAGACCCTGGAAAAGATGCGCGTCACGCCGGACGACTTCAAGCAGGCCCTCAAAGAGGTCGAGCCGAGCGCGATGCGGGAGGTCCTCGTGGAGATCCCGAAGATCCGCTGGTCCGACATCGGCGGGCTCGAGGACGTGAAGCTGAAGCTCCGCGAGGCCGTGGAGATGCCGCTGAAGGAGCCGGACGCGTTCAAGCGAATGGGGATTCGCCCGCCGCGCGGCGTCCTTCTCTACGGGCCGCCGGGGTCCGGCAAGACGCTCCTGGCGAAGGCCGTGGCCACGGAGTCCGAGGCGAACTTCATCTCCATCAAGGGACCGGAGGTCATGTCGAAATGGGTCGGCGAGTCGGAAAAGGCCGTCCGCATGATCTTCAAGAAGGCGAAGCAGGTCGCCCCGTGCATCATCTTCCTCGATGAGCTCGATGCGGTCGCCCACACCCGCGGGTTCGACACGGACAGCGGAGTGAGCGAGCGGGTCGTCAACCAGCTCCTCACCTCGATGGATGGTCTCGAGTCCCTCGAGGGCGTCGTCGTGATCGGTGCGACGAACCGACCCGACCGACTCGACCCCGCGCTCCTGCGAACGGGCCGCTTCGATCGCATCCTCCTCGTTCCGACGCCGAACCGGGACTCCCGACTCGCGATCCTCAAGGTCCACACGAGGGGGATGCCCCTGGAAGGCGTCGACTTGGAGGAACTGGGCGTCGAACTCGACGGCTACTCCGGCGCGGACATCGAAGGCCTGTGCCGCGAGGCCGCAATGATTGCGTTGCGCGAGAACAAACACGCGAAGAAGGTCACGGTGTCGCACTTCCAAGAGGCGATAAAGGTCGTCCGGCCGAGCATCGACGCGGACACGATCAGGTTCTACGAGGAGTTTGACAAGCGCTTCAAGAAGCAGACGGAGCGCGGGCGGCGCGAGGAGAACATCCTCTACCGCTAGCCGTCCACGAGATTCACGTCGGACTCTTTTTATCCCATGCCCTCGTTCCCGGCTCGATGCGTCCCCCGACACCGATGAAGATGTGGGCCCAACGGGTGCTCCGCCTCGGTCCTTCGCGGCTCGCCCTCGCGGTGGCGGTCCTCTTCGCCCTCCTCGCGCTCGCATCGCCATTGTGGTCCATCACGCAGGACCAGGACGGGGACCGCGAGGTGAGTTCCTTCTACTGGACTACACGGACGCAGGATCGATTCGAGAATGGCGTGTGGGACGGGACGGAGATCCTCCCGTACTCCTCGTCCCGGTTCGCGGAGCGGTCCATCGCGGGCGCCCTCGGGACCGCGTACATCCTGGACGTCGTGCTCATCTTGGTCCTCGTCGTCGTATTTGCCCTCTTTTCGATGGAGCACTCGAGGACCATGCCGGCTCTGAGTCTCCTCATCGTGAGCCTGCTCGTGGTCGGCGTCGCGCTCCTGGCTCTCCTCTTTCCGGTCGTCGCGATTCCCGGCGCCGCCACGACGGACTTCGGGACGTTCACGGTCGGCGGCTTCTGGGGGTCTTGGCGGACGTCCGTCCCACCGGCCGACTGGTCGTGGGGCGCAGGCCTCGGCTGGTGGCTCCTCTTCATCGCCGTACTCCTGGGGATCGTCGGCGCCGCGTTGCCGTACGTCCGGAGCGTACGCGCGATGGGGCCGCCTGCCCCGCGGTCCTGGCAGCCGCCTTCCACGTGAGACCGTGGCCTGCGGGTTGACGGAATCTTCATATAGCGCGCGTCGGATGTATGTCAGACAAGGGATGGGAACCCGCTGCGGCGGTGCCGCGGAGGGCCCTCACCGACGCGGGTGATGGGATGAAGCGATTTGCCACAGAGCTCCGGGGCAAGACCGTGATGACGAATGACGGCCAGATCCTAGGGACGATCGAGAACTTCATTGTGAACACGAAGAGCGGGAAGCTGTCCGACGTCCTCGTCCTACCGGCCGAGAACGTCGCGACGAAGGGCTTCAAGACGGATCCCGAGGGCCGACTCGTCCTTCCGTTCCAAGGGATGCGGGCCGTGAAGGATGTCGTCGTGATGAACATCGGGAAGGCCTAGCCGGGTTCACGTTACGGCGCGGTCCCCATAACGGCAAGTGCCTTCGCCATCGCCTCCGGGTCGTCGAGGAGCGCGGCGAGGACCGCTTCGACCAAGGCCGCCGTGTTCCAGATCTCGACCATGAGCTCTGGGTCCTTCCCGAAAGACCACTCGACCGGACCGAATTGCACCCTGGGTACCACCGCGAAAAGGGATGAGGAGGGGGCGGGAGCGCGCCCCCTCGTGCGCTGTCACTTCGTGATGTCCTTCAGCTTGCCCGCAAGTTCCGACAGGTCCATGCCCGTCAGGGCCTTCACGAGCGCGGGGGCGGTCGCGGCGATGTCCACGACGCTCGTGACGAGCTGAGACGGCCCCCGCTCGCCCATGATGATGAGCTTCTGGGTCGTCTCGAGGGACTTCGCGGCGTTCGCGACGATTTCGGGCAGCTTCTCGACGATGAGCTGCGTGATTGCCGCCTTGCCGTACATCTCCCAGGCCTCGGCCTTCGCATGCATGGCCTGCGCCTCCGCGAGCCCCTTTGCCTTGATCGCGTAGGCTTCCGCCTCGCCCTTGAGCCGGATGATGTCGGCCTCGGCGGTCCCTTCCTGGCGAATACGTTCCGCCTCCCCGGCGGCTGTCCGGGCGAGGCGCTCCCGCTCGCCTTCCGCGACGAGGATCGCCCGCTCCTTTTCGCCTTCCGCCGTGATGATCATCTTGCGCTTCTCTCCATCCGCCGTGGCGGCCACGGCGTCGGCCATCATCTTCGCGGGGACGACCTCTGCGGCGATTTGTTCCTGTTCCCGCCGCTTGACCTCCTGCTGTTGGACCAGGACCTGCTGCTCCTTCTCGCGGATGTCGATCTTCCGCTGCTCGACGATGAGTTCCTGCTGCCGCTTCGCGGTCTGGAGCTGGAAGGCGATCTCCCGGTTCGCGCGCTCGAGCTCCACCTGGGTCTCCGACTGCTGCTTGATGATGTCCCGGTCCCTGTGGTACTGGGCGACGTTGGCTTCCGCCTCCGCGTTCGCCTTCTCCGCTTCCTGCGCCGCCTTCGCCTCCGCGATTGTCGCCTCCCGGTTCGCCCCGGCCTTTCCAATCCGCGCGTCCCGCTTGACCTCTTCCGTCCGCTTCACGCCGAGCGCGTCGAGGTAGCCGTAGGCGTCCTCGATTTCCTTGATCACGAAGGACCGGATTTCGATGCCCATGTTCTTCAGGTCGTTGCCCGCCATTCCGAGGATCTTCGACGCGATCGCGTCTCGGTCCGAGTTCACTTCCTCGACGGTCAGAGTCGCGCACACCCCTCGCACGTGGCCCTCGAGGGTCTTGAGGGCGATCTCGTCGACCTGCTGCTCCGTCTTCCCTAGGAGGTTTTCCGCCGCCGTGTTCAGCGTCGCCTCGTCCGAGGAAATCTTCACTTGGGCGACGGCCTTGATGTTGATCTTCGCGCCGGACCTCTCGACGTCCGTCACGATGTCGTTCACGACGAGGTCGAGGGTCCTGACGTCGAGCTTGAGCCACTGGACGGACTCGACGACGGGGACGATGATCTTCGCCCCGCCCGAGATGACCTTATACCCGCGGCCGCCCGCGGCCCGCTGCTTCTTGCCGTAAACCACCATCGCCATGTTCGGCGGGACTTTCTTGTAGCGGCTCGCCGCGATTGCGATCGCAATGAAGACGCCAGCCACAAGTACCAATACCACGAGTCCAACATCGATTCCGTTTGCCATGTGACACTCCCCCTACACTCGATGTACCTTTACCGAATTGCCGACCACTGAGTCGACCATGACATGCTCGTCCGTGCCGATCGTCTCCGCCGCGATTGCTTGGAGGAGCGTCCTGCCGCGAGCCTCCGTGATGACGACGATCTGTCCGGGATGACCGGGCTTGATGGTCACGATGACCTGCCCCTTGAACCCCACGATATCGTCGAGATTGACCCGGGTCTCTGCCTGGGTCTTCACAAAGATGTTGAACATCACCACCCACACGCCCCCTGCGGTGAGTGCCGCCAGCGCGACGGCGAGGATCGGGGTCAGGAGGGTCCCGAGGCCCAAGGTCTCGAAGAGGGTGCCATACGCGCCGAAGGACATCCCGAACACCCCGATGACCGGCAGGCTGACGGGGCTCAGTCCCGTGTCCACGTCTGTGTCGAGGCCCCCGTCGACATCGAAGAAGCCCCCGACGTCGCCGAGGATCACGACGGCGAGGAGGAGGATCAGGAAGACGAACATGATGATCGTATAGGTGCTCACCGCGACGCCGAAGAACTCGACCATCGTCTCACGGCTCCTTGCTGCCCCGCCAGTCCCGCGTGACGTTCTGCTGCTTCTGCTGCGGCAGCTTGACGACCTCCGTCGGCCCGATCGCGCGCGCGCCACAGTTCCAACAGAACGCGTCGGCGCGCTTCAGCGTCGCGCCGCAGTGCGCGCAATAGACCGAGCTCGGCTTCCCGGCCGTCCCGGTGGGCGCCTTCTCTTTCGGCCTCCCAGGCGCCACGGGCTCCCGCGCGGCGGCGGGAGGATGCGAGGCCCTCGGCGGACCTTCGAACACCGCACCGCATTCCGTGCACTTCGTCGCGGTCTCGGTTACGAGGGAGCCGCAGATCGGGCACACGTATCCGCGGAACACGACGCCGCGCCGGCCAAACCCCAGGTCACGATTCTGGTTGAACTCGAGCCCTCGGCCCGGATCGAACTCGAGTCGCCGGCGGGAATCGAACTCCAGCGGGCGGCCCGGGTCGAACATGAGCTTCCGGTCTGGCTTGAAGTTCAGGAGATCCCCCACGCCCTCCACCTGGTGCGCAAGATATCCGGCCGTCGCGGCATAAACGTTATGTAGGATTCCCCCCAAGCGTGCTACAAGAGGACCCGCCGCTCTTCCTTCACGACGTTCAGGACGACCTGGGTGTACGTGTTCTCGACATACTCCATCGACCCGAGCCTCTTGATGAACGTATCGAGTTCACGTGTGTTCTTGAGACGCACGACGACAATCGAGTCCCACTCTCCCGTGACGTCGTATACGTGCGTCACGCGGTCGTCTTTCGCGATCCGCCGCTGGACCTCCAAGAGTTTCCCCTTGTGGATTTTCACGCCGACCACCGCGAGGACGTCGAACCCGAGCCTCGATTCGTCGATCAGCGGGGCGTAGCCCGCGACGACCCCCTCCTGTTCGAGCTTCCGGATGCGGTTTGAGACGGTGCTGATGCTCGCGTCGACCTCTCGGGCGATGTCGCGAAACGACTTCCGAGCGTCCGTGTTCAGGATGCGGAGGATCCGCAGGTCCAGGTCGTCCAAGGCCATCGACGCCACCATTCGGATCACCGTTCCCGGGAGCGCGTTCGAATGTTCGAAATGTGCGTCCCTCCGGGTGCCGGTCGAACAATGTCTCGTGGATAATCAATATTTCGTTCATCTGTACGGTTTCAGAAGGTCAGAGTTTATATATGTACAGATTTCTGCCCCAAACAAGGACGGCCGGGTAGGCCGTCCAGGCGGGAAGGCGATGGCGATTTCTTCAGGTTCCCCGGCGAAGTCGAGGAAGGCGACGGTGGCTTCGGTACTCAAGCGGATCGAGACGGAGAAGATCCGCTGGATCGATCTGCAGTTCGTGGACATCCTGGGGGCGTTGCAGCATATCACGATTCCCTCGACCTCCCTCGGGCCCGAGGAGTTCAAGCGCGGCGTCGGGAAGCTCGACGGCTCCTCGATCAAGGGGTTCAAGGAGATTCACGAGTCCGACATGGTGATGAACCCCGACCCGAACACGTTCGCGGTCCTCCCGTGGTACGAGCCGGAGCACAAGACAGCCCGATTCTTCGTCGATGTGTACGAGGGCGGGACCCACGAGCGATTCACGCGCGACTCCCGCTTCATGGTACAACGTGCCGCACAGGTCGCGACGGACGCAGGTTACGACACGACGTACTGGGGACCCGAGATCGAATTCTTCGTCTTCGACGGGATTCGCCTGCTCCCCACGCCTGAGCACGTGCGCAACCCGTGGGCCGGGGCGGGATACGAGATCCTCTCCCGCGAGGCGCCGTGGCACGACAACGGCGGGAAGAACTTTCCGATCCGGTTCAAGGAGGGCTACTACCCTGCGCCGCCGGTCGACTCGCTCCAGGACTTCCGGAATGAGGCCTGCCGCGTCCTGGTGGACTCGTTCGGCCTGACGCTGGACGCGCACCACCACGAAGTCGCGACCGCCGGCCAGTGCGAGATCGACATGCGCTACGACGAGCTCGTACCGATGGCGGACAACGTCATCACGTACCGCTACGTGATGAAGATGGTCGCCCACAAGATGGACATGATGGCCACGTTCATGCCGAAGCCGGTTTTCGGCGACAACGCGAGCGGGATGCACGTCCACCAGAGCCTCTGGTCGAGGGGCAAGAACGCGATGTACGATCCGAACGACGAGTACGCGGAGGTCAGCCAGACCTGCCGCTACTACATTGGCGGGCTCATGGAGCACGCTCGCAGCCTGTGCGCCTTCACGAATCCCACGACGAACTCGTATCGCCGGCTCGTGCCGGGATTCGAGGCGCCCGTGTTCATCGCCTGGTCGAAGAGCAACCGCTCCGCGAACGTTCGCATCCCGATGTACTACAAAGGGATCGAGGCGGCGAAGCGCATCGAGTACCGCACGCCCGACCCGGCGTGCAACCCGTATCTATCCTTTGCGGCGATGCTCTGCGCGGGCCTCGACGGGATCAAGAAGAAGATCGACCCCGGCGACCCCGTGGACGAGGACCTGTACCACCTGAGCGCGGCGAAGCGCAAGGAGTACGGCGTGCGCGAATTGCCCGGCTCCCTCAAGGAGTCCGTGGAGTACCTGCAGACGGACTACATGTTCCTCAAGTCGGTCTTCCCCCCGGACCTCCTGGAGAAGTACGAGGAGCTGAAGCTCGACGAGCACCTGCAGACCTCGCTGCGGCCCTCGCCTTACGAGTTCTACCGGTACATGGACGCGTAGGCGAGCCGTGCGCTGCACGAGGAGGGAATCGTCCCGTCATCTGCCGTGATGTCGCAGGCCATCGCGACCGCTCTTCAGTCCAACGGCTGGCCGTGGATTGGGTCTCACGGACTACGCCTTTCGGGCCTTCATCCAGGCCGTCGACAACCCGATGCCGCCCACGAAGTAGCCGAGCAGGGCGACGCCCATGAGGGCCGCGATCGGTACGACAACAGGCGACAGGATGTTCGTGTGGATGTACGTCGTGTCGTATCCGCCGCCGCCGAAGTTCGTGCCCAGGGCCGCGGCGCCCGCCTGGAACCCGGCGTAGGCCATCAGGAGGGACGCGGCTGCCGCGCCTATGCCTCCCAGCAAGAGGTGGACCCACGCGGCGATGTTGCGCCACCTCGCCAGGGGTGCGCCGAGCGTGGACTCGACATGCTGGTAGAACAATGCGCTCATCCCGATCCCCAGGATCCCGATGAGCAGGTATGCGAGCAGGCCCATCGTGAACCACGAGCCGGGTCCCGCACCCGCGACGATTCGTGAGGTCGCGGGTCCGAGCGCGTAGTTCCCGGCCCCCGCCAAGACGTTGCCGAGGACCAAGATCGCGGTGATGAGCCAAGCGATACCCCCCAAGATGAAGGTCGCTCCAATGAACCGACTAGCCCAAGGGCTCCGCTTCGCCTCCATGGCGGCCCGAACGCCCCAGGGACCTTATAGTCATTTTGCTCGCATCCGCGAACGACCCGTGCGGTGATCGTCCTCGGCGCGGGGCATTTGTTTAAGGCGAAGGGATGCTTCCGTCTAGCACCGCATGGTCGAAGCCCGGAACGACATCACGGAGGAGCGCCGCATCCTCAAGGAGGCGGGCGTCCTCGACGACGAGCTCCTGGTCCGGATGGACGTCTTTCCTGGGGACCGAGTCCGTTTCCGGTTCTACTACCCGCATCAGGGCTTCGAGGAGATCATCGGCCACTTCCTTGGATTCTACACCCTGTACGAGGGCCCGGAGGGCGGCGGGGACCTGAACCTCGTGATCCGCACGGTACGGGACGGCCGCACGACGGTCCTGTACAAGGACCGCAACTACCTCGAGGAGTTCGAGATCCTCGAGCCGAACGTCGAGGTCCGGGACCACATCCGGGACCTGGACGCCCGCACGGGGCGTCACGTCGGGCACGAGTTCGGCTGAGTCGGGGGCTCAGTAGCGGTCGACCCCGCGGGCCAGATCCCGCAGCCGCGCGACCCGCTCCGCGACCGGCGGGTGCGTACTGAACATCCGAACGAACGCGCCGCCCGTGAAGGGGTTCACGATGAACAGGCTCTGCGACGCGGGGTTGCCGAAGTTCAGCGGCCGTCGGCGGTTTGCGACCTCGAGCTTCTCCAGGGCGGAGGCGAGCGCGAGAGGGTTGCCGATCGTCTTCGCCCCGCGGTAGTCCGCCTTGTACTCCCGGCTCCGGGAGATCGCGAGCTGGACCAGGAGGGCCGCGATCGGCGCGAGGATCATGCCCACGACCGCGAGGATCGCCGCGGCCCCACTGCCATTGCGGCCCCGCGAGCCGCCGAACAGCGTGTTCCAGAAGAACATCCGGGCCATGAACGAGATCGCGCCCGCGATCGTCGCGGCGACGGCCATCACGAGGATGTCCCGGTTCCCGACGTGGGAGACCTCATGGGCGATCACGCCGCGCAGCTCGTCCTCGCTCAGCAGCTGCAAGATGCCTTCCGTCACCGCGACGACGGCCCGCTTCGGGCTGCGCCCGGTCGCGAAGGCGTTCGGCGTCTGCGACGGGACGATGGCGACCGACGGCATCGGGATGTTCGCCTGGTGGGCCACCTGCCGCACGATGCGGTACAGGTCGGGGGCCTCCGCCTCCGTGACCTTCTTCGCGCGGTACGACCACAGGACGACCTTGTCCGAGAGGAAGTATGCGAAGACGTTCATTGCGGCCGCGAGGATCAGGAACCACAGGATCCCGCCGACCCAGTCTCCGAACCAGACCGACCCGATCGCCCAGCCGAACACGACGAAGATCGCCGTGAGCAGGCTGAAGAGGACGAAAAGCCGGACATATGCTCCCATCGAATTCCACTCCCCCGCTCGGTAGTCTCTGTCCACCCGGACGTCCCTTAAGAACTTGATGCCGGAATGCCGCTAGGGCCACAAGGGGATTTGAACCTTCTCCCCGCGGTCACAGCCCGAGGACTTGCGCGTACCCTTCCATGTCCATGAAGCCGTGGCCGCTGATGTTGAAGGCGA
>Ga0209002_10002164_pt1 | contig 15909 bp, 8 predicted proteins | sample Rifsed16ft2_FD_184010 | JGI IMG/M metagenome (GOLD analysis project Ga0209002, IMG submission 184010) | Soil microbial communities from Rifle, Colorado, USA - sediment 16ft 2 (version 2) | ecosystem: Environmental > Terrestrial > Deep subsurface > Rock core/Sediment | place: Rifle, Colorado...
ACGTCCGCTTCTGGCTGCCGCTCGGATTCACGCCGCAGGCTCTTCAGGAGCGCGGGAATCACAGTTTCTCAATTCTCGGGCGCCTGCGCCCGGGAGTGACGCTCGCGTCGGCCGAGAACGAGATCACCGCGTTGGTCGCGCGCTTTACCAGCGACCCCTCGTTCAACTTCCACCGGTGGCATCCCGCCTATCTCCGCTCCCTCCGCACCGAGATGGTGGGCGGCGTGAGCCGGACCCTCTGGGTGATGCTGGCCGCGGTCGCGTTGGTACTGGTGATCGCCTGCGCCAACGTGGCGAACCTGCTCCTGGTCCGCGCCGAAGGTAGGGTGCGTGAGATGTCCCTGCGCAGCGCGCTTGGCGCGGGCCGGGGAAGACTCATCTCGCAACTCCTCACCGAGAGCATCGTGCTGGCGGGGGCCGGAGGATTGGCGGGCGTGGCACTGGCATACTGGGGGGTTGGTGCGCTGCGCGCGATTGCTCCCGCGGACCTTCCGCGGCTGGACGAGATCACCGTGGACGTCTCGGTGCTGGCGTTCACGACATTCCTGACGGTAGGCGCCGGCCTCCTGTTCGGGCTGGTCCCCGCGCTGCACGCTGGCCGGGCCGATCTCCAGGGGGTGCTGCGCGAGGAAGGGCGGAGTGCCACGGTGGGGCGGAAGCGGATTCAGATCCGACAGCTCCTCGTGGTTTCGGAGACTGCGCTCGCCGTCGTGCTGCTGGTGGCCGCCGGGTTGCTGCTCCAGAGCTTCCGGCGGCTTATGGCGGTGGATCCCGGATTCCGGACGGAGCGGGTGGTTACGGCCAGGATCACCCTACCAACGGCGCAGTACGCCGAAGCTCGAGACATCGTCGGCTTCTACGATGCGTTGCTGCCGCGCGTCGCGTCTCTGCCCGGGGTGACCGTGGCCGGGTCGGCCAGCGGAGCGCCCCTCGGTGGTGGGATCGGAGTGAGTGACATCGAGGTCGAGGGGTGGGTCAATCCGGGGGACGCGCCACGGCCCACCGCGTGGGTGCAGGCGGTGACGCCCGGCTACTTCGCAGCCATGGGGATCCAAGTGCTGGAGGGGCGCGCCTTCGAGGATCGGGACGGGATGGACGCGCCACCGGTCGCGATGGTGAGCGAGTCGCTGGCGCGGGAGTACTGGCCGGGCCGGAGCGCGATTGGGGGCCGTATTCGCGTGGACAGCGATGTCGAGGTCTTTGCGACGGTCATTGGCGTGGTGGCCGACGTACGTCATGAGGGACTGGAGCGCCCGCCGGCCCGCGGCACACTGTACCTGGTTCACGCGCAGACCCCCTACACCTGGGCTCCCGTGCGGTCCATGACGCTGACGGTGCGAACCGCTGTCGAGCCCACGTCGCTGGTCAGCGCGATCCGGCGCGAGGTCCAGGCGCTCGATCCCTCGGTCCCGCTCTACCAGGTGCGGACCATGGAGCGGGCCCTGGCGGAAAGCACGGCGACCCGGCGTTTCTCAATGCTGCTCCAGCTGCTGTTCGCGCTGGTGGCGCTGTCGCTCGCGGCGGTCGGCCTCTATGGGGTGCTGGCGTTCACGGTCGCGCGTCGCACCGCCGAAATCGGCATCCGCATGGCGCTCGGCGCGCAGCGCACCGACGTCCGGCGCATGGTCGTCGGTCAGGGAATGGGCATCGTGGCGATCGCCATAGCTCTTGGAGTGGGAGGGGCGCTCGCCACCGGAAGGCTGTTGGGGAGCCTCCTCTACGGCGTTTCCCCCCGTGACCCGGTCACCTACGCAACCGTGGTAGGGGTCCTGCTGGCGATGGCCCTGCTCGCGTGCTGGATCCCAGCGCGGCGGGCGACGCGGATCGATCCCATGGAGGCGCTCCGTCATGAATGACCTCCGGTACGCGCTGCGTTCGCTGGGGAAGCACCCCGGCTTCACCCTGGTGGCCGTGCTCACACTGGCGCTGGGGATCGGAGCGAACACCGCCGTCTTCAGCGTGGTCAACGGCGTGTTGCTGCGCCCGCTTCCGTACCGCGATTCCAAGGACCTCGTCATGGTGTTTCGCACCGTGCCGCGGTTCGGGTTCGACCGCTCGACCGCTTCGTTCCCGGACTTCGCGGATTGGGCGGAGCAAGGGACCAGTTTCACGGGGCTGGCGGCGTACGGGTCGTCTCGCGTCACGGTCGTCAACGAACGGAGCGCCGAGGAGATCGCGGGTGCGCGCGTGACCAGCACGCTGTGGCCCGTGCTGGGCGTGCAGCCGGCCATCGGCCGGGCGTTTGAGGATCATCAGGACCAGCCGGCCTCGGAACCAGTCGTTGTGCTCAGCCACGGATTCTGGTTGCGCTGGTTCGGCGGGGATTCCAGCGTCGTTGGCCGAATGGTTGCGCTGGGCGATACGCCATACCGCGTGACCGGCGTGATGGGGTCGGATTTCTACTTCCCCGCGCCCGAAACACAGTTCTGGACGTCGCTCCGCGGGGACCGCCTGCGCATGGAGCGGGACGCGAACTTCCTGGTGCCCATTGGGCGCCTGGCCCCGGGCGTCTCCGTCGCCCAGGCGCAAGCCGAAATGACGCGTATCGCCAATCGCATCGACGCGACGGCGCCCGGCGCCAACCAGGGATATGGGGTGTTCGTCGAGAACCGCCTGGGATTCGTGGTCCGCGACGTCCGGACCACGCTCGGCGTCTTGCTGGGCGCAGTGACGCTGCTGCTGGCGATCGCGTGCGCCAACACCGCCAACCTGACCTTCAGCAGAGCCGTCCGGCGGCGGCGGGAGTTGGCGCTTCGATCCGCCCTCGGTTCCGGCCGCCGGCGCCTGGTGCGCGCGCTCTTGACCGAAAGCCTCGTCCTCTCGGTGGCCGGGGGAGCGGCGGGCCTACTGGTGGCGCCTTTCGTGCTGGACGCGTTGGTGCGGCTCACGCCGGACCTCCCACGCGCGCAGGAGATCGGCCTTCGTGGCTCTGTGCTCCTCTACACCGCCCTGATGTCGCTCGTTGCCGGCGTGGCGTCAGGGTTGGTCCCCGCCCTTCGTGCGGGCCGAAGACCGCTCTACGGCGACTTGCGTGAAGCTGGCGGCGGCGGGTCGTCCCGCGAGATGCGCGCGCAGGGCACGCTCGTGGCCGTCCAGGTTGCGCTGGCGACTGTGCTCCTGATAGGCGCCGGGCTCCTCATCAACAGCTTCGGTCGGCTCGTCGCCGTCTCACCCGGCTTCTCCGGTGAGCAGGTCCTCACGGCGCGCGTGACATTGCGCGGGCCGCGATACGCCCAACCGGCGGCCCGCTTGTTGTTTTTCACCGAGCTACGGGACCACCTACTGGTGCGCTCAGGCGTCGTCGACGCGGCGCTGACGGCCGGCATGCCGTTCTCACCGTCGAGTTACAGTCGAACGCTGGCGCTCGAAGGATCCGCGGCGGCGCCCGGCTCGGAGCCGCACGCCAGCTACAGCGCCGTGCACGGCGAGTATTTCCGCGTAATGGGAATTCCCCTGCTGCGCGGCCGATCGTTCACCGACGGCGACCGGGAGGGCGGCAGTCCCGTCGTGATGGTGAACCAGTCGATGGCGGATCGATTCTGGCCGGGCGCGGAGGCAGTGGGGCAGCGGTTCAAGCCCGGCGGCCTGGAGGACGACGATCCCTGGGTGACGGTAATCGGCGTAGTGGGCGATGTGCGCTCCCGCGACCTGGCGCGCGACGCCGAGCCGACCTTCTACTCTCCCCTGACCCAGACGCCGTGGCCCGCTTCCATGTATGCGGTCGTGAGGGCGGATGGCGCGCCGGCGGAGCTAGGGCCGGTGGTTCGCGCGGCGGTTCGGGAGATGGATCCGGGGCTCGCCGTGACGGAAGTCGCCACGGCGAGCCGGCTGGTGGCGGAATCGGTGGCCGGACCACGCGCTCGCACGGTGCTTCTGGGTGCGCTGGCACTGGTGGCGGCTACGCTGGCGGTCATAGGCGTCTACGGCGTCACGGCGTTCGGCGTGGCTAACCGCTCTCGGGAGTTCGGTGTGCGAATGGCGCTGGGCGCCGATGCTCGCCGCGTTCTCACCGGGGTGTTGGGCGGCGGGTTGCGTCAGGCCGCGTGGGGCGCGCTCGCGGGCGCAGCCGCCGCGCTGGCCGCCACACGCGTGCTGCGCGGAATGCTGTACGACGTTTCACCCACGGACCCCCTGACCTTTGCCACCGTTCTCACGCTGCTTCTCGGCGCCGTCCTGGCAGGGTGCCTGATCCCGGCGCGCCGCGCGGCGTGCATCGATCCCATGGAGGCGCTCCGGCATGAATGATCTCCGCTACGCGCTCCGCTCGCTGGGCAAACACCCCGGCTTCACGCTGGTGGCCGTGCTCACGCTGGCGCTCGGCATCGGCGCCAACACCGCGATGTTCAGTGTGGTCAACGCGGTGCTGCTCCGCCCGCTCCCGTTCCCAGGCTCCGGCGAGCTGGTCCAGGTCTTCAGCACCTGGCGGGGGAATCCCTCCACGGTGTCCCCGCCGGACTTCACCGATTGGCGAAACGACAACCAGGTCTTCAGCGAGCTGGCGGCCATGAACGCCGGCTCCGACGCGCTGACCGGAGATGGTCCCGCCGAGCAGGTCCCTGCGGCCGCGGTGACGGGTGGCTTTTTCACGGTGCTGGGCGTCCCGCCCGCGTTGGGCCGGCCGCTTCAGGTAGATGATGATGCGGTGGGCGCGGAGCGGGTGGCGGTGCTGGGCCACGGCCTCTGGCAGCGGCGCTTCGGCGCCGACCCTGCCGTGGTCGGTCGGCGGATCACGGTGGACGCGGAGCCGTACACGGTGGTGGGCGTGATGCCGGCCGGCTTCGACTACCCGCAGCAGGCCGAGCTGTGGACGCCCCTGGTGTTCACCGAGCGCGAGCTCACCACCCAACGTGGCGCCCACTACCTGGACGTGATTGGGCGGCTCCGGCCCGGTGTCAGCGTAGGACGAGCCGGGGCGGACCTGCGCCAGATCGCGGCGCGCCTGGCCGAGGCGTACCCCGGCACCAACGCCGGCAACACCGCGGTGGTGTCGAGCCTGCGTGACGCCATCGTGGGCGACGTTCGGCCGGCCCTCCGCATCCTTCTGGGAGCGGTGGGACTGGTGCTGCTGATCGCGTGCGTCAACGTGGCGAACCTGCTGCTGGTGCGGGCCACCGGGCGGCGGCGGGAGCTGGCCATCCGGACCGCGATGGGCGCGAGCCCCGGCCGGTTGGTGCGCGGCCTGATGGTGGAAAGCATGGTGCTGGCCCTGTTGGGAGGTGTGGTAGGCGTGGGGCTCGCGGTCTGGGGAACCACTGCGATCGCCAACCTGCCGTCAACCGGTCTGCCGCGCCTCGACCAGACCGGGATCGACGTTCCGGTGCTGGGATTCACGCTGCTGGTGTCGCTGGTGACTGGCGCTCTGTTCGGGCTGCTGCCCGCCTGGCAGGCGGGGCGCACGCCCGAGGTCTCGCGCACCCTGAAGGAAGAAAGCGGGACCGTCAGCGCCGAGCGCGAGCGCGGTCGGACCCGGCGCGCATTGGTGACGGCCGAGTTGGCGCTGGCGCTGGTGCTGTTGGCGGGGGCGGGACTGCTCATCAGGAGCTTCGTGCACCTGGCGCGAACCGATCTCGGGATCTCGCCGGAGGGCGTCCTGACCTTTCAGGTGAGTCTCCCGGAAGCGACCTACGACGACCCCGCGCGCCGCGTCGCGTTGGTGGATCAGTTGATGGAGCGCCTCAACGCGTTGCCGGGGGTGCAGAGTGCGGGCGCGGTGTTCCCCGGGCTGCCGCTCGCGGGGTTTGGATATGTGATGTCGGCGGCGGAGCTGGACGGACGCCGATTGGAGTCCGAGGAGCAGGACCGATTGAGCGTTCACGTCCGTGTGGTAACGCCCGATTACTTCAGTACCCTCGGCGTTGCAATCCGGCGGGGCCGAGCCATCACACCGGAGGATCGCGACGGCGCCTCGTTGGCCATGGTAGTGAATGAACGCGCGGCCCAGATGCTGTGGCCGGACGCGGATCCCGTTGGTCACCGGCTCACCGTCGGCACCGGGTTTGGGCTGGGGCGCGGGCGGGCCGGCGGTGAGGTCGTGGGGGTGGTGGCGGACATCCAGGACCGCGGGCCGGCTTTGGAGTCGCGCCCGATGATCTTCCTGTCACTGGCGCAGTGGCCGCTCGAGTTCCTGGGTGTTGCCATCCGCACCGCCGGAGACCCCAATGCGCTGGTGGCCCCCGCCAGCGCCGCGGTGGCCGCGCTCGATCCCGACGTCCCGGTCTATCGAGTGCGCACCCTGGAACAGCTCGCGGCCGACGCGGTCGCGCAGCCCCGACTCTACGCCGGCCTGCTCGGCCTTTTCGCCATCGTGGCAACGCTGCTGGCGGCCCTCGGTGTGTACGGCGTGGTGGCCCGCGCGGTCCAGCAGCGGCTGCGCGAGGTAGGGATTCGCATAGCGCTGGGAGCGCGGCCGGTCGAGGTGCGCCGGCTGCTGGTGCGGCAGGGGCTGGCGCCGGTGCTGGTGGGTGTGGGGTTGGGGCTCGCCGGGGGACTCCTGCTGGCGCGGGTGCTCAGGAGCTTGCTGTTCCAGGTGACCGCCTGGGATCCGGTGGCGTTCGCCGCGGCGGTGCTGCTCCTGGTGGGCGTTGCGGCACTGGCCACGTACCTCCCGGCACGACGTGCGACGCGCGTGGACCCGATGGTGGTCCTGCGATACGAGTGACCCGGCTCACGCATCTATCTGAGGACAACAGCCCAGAGGCGGCCATGGAGACCTGGTTCCAAGACATTCGCTACGCCGTCCGCTCGCTGCGGAAGAACCCCGGCTTTACCGCCATCGCGGTTGCCACGTTGGCCCTCGGCATCGGCGCCAACGCCGCGATCTTCAGCGTGGTCAACGCCGTCCTGTTGCGGCCGTTGCCCTATGAGGAGCCGCAGCGCTTGGTGGAGTTGTTCACCGGCGGCACGCGGGCCGGGGGCGAGCAATACCGCTTCTCGTTGTCCTACCCCGACATGCTGGAGCTGCGCGGGCTGACGCGGGCGTTCGCCGGCGTCGCGCCCTACACCACCCAACGCTACAACTTCACCACCGGCGGCGAGCCCCACGAGGTCCGCGCGGCGCTGGCAGACGATCAGCTGTTCCGGGTTCTGCGGGCCGAGGCCCTGGTGGGGCGCACGTTCGCGACGGGCGAGCTGCGCGACCAGGTTGTGATTCTGGGCTACGGGCTCTGGACCAGCGAGTTCGGGAGCGACCGCGGCGTGGTCGGCCGGTCCATCTCACTGGACGGGCGTCCGTTCACCGTGGTGGGCGTCATGCCTCGCGGGTTCCGCTTCCCCGACGAGGACACCCAGCTCTGGCTCCCGGTGGGCGAGTGGTTCCGCACCAGCCCGGCGGCCGAGACCGACCGGAACATGTATTTCTTCAACACCGTGGCGCGGCTCGCCACCGGGGCGACGGTGGAGCAGGCGACCGCGGACGCGGCGGTGGTGGCCCAGCGGATCAACGCGATGCAGCGCGATCGCGGCGAGCAGCGTCTGGAAATCAGCATGAGGGGCCGGGGGCCCGGAGGGGGACCCCAGACGTCGCTCATTCCGGAAACGCAGTTCCTGGTGGTGCCGCTCTTGGAAACGGTGCTCGAGGGCGGCGTATCGCGGCGGGCGTTGTGGGTCCTGTTCGGCGCCGTCGGGCTGGTTCTGCTCATCGCCTGTGCCAACGCCGCCGCCTTGCTGATCGCTCGCGGGACCGCGCGGCGCAAAGAGATCGCGGTGCGACAGGCCATTGGGGCCGGCCGGTGGGCCATCGTGCGCCAGATGCTGACCGAGAGCGTGGTCCTGGCGGTACTCGCGGGTGCGGTTGGCGTGGTACTGGCGTTCTGGGGAGTGGATTCCCTGTTGACGCTGTGGCCTGATGTGCTGCCGCGGGCGCAGGAGATCAACCTGGACCTCCGGGTGCTGGGCTTCGCCCTGGGTCTGTCCGTGCTCACGGGGCTCGTGTTCGGCATGGTGCCCGCGCTCAGGGCCTCGCTGTTCGAGGTTGAGCGGACGCTGCGAGACGAATCGGGCGCCAGCACCGGTGGGCGCGGGCGCCGGCGGATCAACAGCACCCTGGTGGCGGCCGAGGTGGCCATTGCCCTGGTGTTGCTGGTGGGCTCCGGCCTGCTGATCAAGAGCTTCCTGCGACTGACCTCGGTGGATCTGGGCTACGATACCCGCGACGTGCTGGCCGCGAGAATTCGCCTCACGCCGTCGCGCTACCAGGGCTTCCAGGCGCAGAGCGACTTTTTCCAGCGTCTCACCGATCAGCTGGCGCAGCACCCCGGCGTAGTGCACGCCAGCCTGTCGCGCACGCTCCCGCTCACGGGTGGCGTGCAGATCTTAGCGTTCGACCCGCGCCAAGTCCGCGCCGATTATCCGGAGCCGTTCCTGGCCGCGCGCATGAGCGTGGTGTCGCCCGGATACTTCGCCACCACCGGGATCGCGCTCAGGCAAGGGCGGGATTTCACCGACGCGGATCGGACCGACGCGCCCCCGGTGGCCGTCATCAACACCCGCTTGGCCAATCTGTTGTGGCCGGAGCAGGACCCCTTGGGGAAGACCATTCCGGTGGGCATGCCCGGCATGGGACCTACCAACCTCACCGTCATTGGCGTCATTGGGGAGGTGCACTACGCCTCGCTCGACGCCCCCATCATGCCGGAGCTGTACCTGCCGCACTCGCAGGCGCGAGGCGGCTTGGGACAGATGTGGGTCGTGCTGCGGGCCCAGGGCTCACCGCTACAACTTGCCGGCGTGCTGCGTGACGCCGTGCGGAGCATCGATCCCGAGCAGCCGACGGCCGAGATCGCCAGCCTGGATCAAATGGTTTCACGCTCAACGGCTACCCGCCGTTTCAACATGACGATGTTGAGCGCGTTCGCCGCGTTGGCGCTGGTGCTGGCGTTAGTGGGGATCTACGGGCTCACCGCCTACGCGGTCACCCAGCGCACCCGGGAGATGGGGCTGCGGATGGCGATCGGTGCGGTGCCGCGCGATCTGGTCCGCATGCTGCTCGCCGAGAATCTGGTGCTGATGGCCGTGGGCGTGGCGGTGGGCCTCGCGGGCGCGCTCGCAGCGACCCGAGTCCTTCAATCCATGCTCTTCGAGGTCTCCACTACGGATGCGGTGACGTTCGTTGGAGCGGCGGTGCTCCTGGCCCTGGTGGCGGTGGCGGCCACCTATCTGCCTGCCCGGCGTGCGGCCAAGGTCGATCCCATGGAGGCGCTGCGGTACGAGTGATTCATGCGCCCTCCGCCCAGTTTTCCACCCTGAGCCCCGGTACGCGATGGAACTCGCGCGCGTTGACCGTGGCTATGGACAGGCCGCGCGCCAGGCAAGCCGCTGCCAGCCAGAGGTCGTGCGGCCCAATGAGCGACCCCGCCTGTGCCAGATCCGTCCCGAGACGCGCATGCGCACGAGCCGTAGCCAGATCAATCGGGAGCAAGGGGAATCGCTCGAGGATCGTCTCTACGAACGCCGCCCGGCGCGCTCGGATGCCGGCATCCGTGGCTCGGTGCACGCCGTGGAGCAACTCGCTCGCGGTGATGACCGAAAGGAACAGTTCGTCGCCTTCGCGACCCGCGACATGTTTGGCTATTTGAAGGCGACCCCGCTCGTGCTCGATCAGGATCGAGGCATCGATCAGGATTCCCACGGGTCCCGTACGGCCAGCCGGGCGAGCTCGGAGCGAGCGCTTGCCAGGTCGCGGGCGAACGCCTCGGCCTCTTCCGGTGAGAGTCGGGGCAGGGATGCAAGTAGGGCCGCCAGTTCTCGGCCGGTGACTCGCCGCACGGCCCCTTCAGGTGGGGTGGGGACGAGATACCGCGCAACGGCTTCGCGCACCACCGCCGACTTGGGCACGCGGCGAGCCCTAGCCCACCGTGCTAGCGCACGGGCCAGTTCGGTGGGCAGACGAAGGGTGAGGTAGTCTTTCATGTGGGTTGATTGTAGTACAATCGTGATACGATCGCCAGTGCGGCGGGCGGGAGGGAACTGACATGCTTCAGGACCTGCGGTATGCGTTGCGGAGCTTGCGCAAATCCCCCGGCTTCACCACGGCGGCGGTGCTCACGCTGGCGCTCGGCATCGGCGCCAACACCGCCATCTTCAGCGTGGTGGACGGCGTGCTGCTCCGGTCCTCGCCGTTCGAGGACATCGGCCGGCTGATGGTGATCTGGGAGACCGACCGTAAGAGCGGCACCACTCGCGAGCCGGCATCGGTTCCCGATTACCTGGACTTCCGCGAGCGCACCGCCCGCTTCGGCGAGCTGGCGGCCATGGCCGCGTCCGAGGTCAACCTCACACCCGATGACGGCGATCCCGCGAGGCTCGCCGGCCTCCTGGTGACCCACGAGTATTTCGGGCTCCTGGGCTTGGTGCCGGTCCTCGGGCGCGCCTTTATGGACGAGGAAGACCAGCCCGGCGGCCCAGCCGTGGTGCTCATCGGCGAGGATCTCTGGGAACGGCTCTTCTCGCGCGACCCCGCCGTTGTGGGCCGCACGCTGCGACTCAACGATATCCCCCGGACCATCGTCGGCGTGCTGCCGCGCGGCGCCGACTTCGGCATGCTGCAGATCCTCAAGGCCGCGGCCTACTCGCGCGGCTTCGCCGACCGCGGGGGCCGAACGCAGGTGGACGTCTGGCTCCCGCTCCAGCCCAATCCGGCGGTGAATCCCCGCGGTAACCATCCGATCTTCGTGCTGGGGCGGCTGGCGCCGGGGGCCAGCGCGGAAACGGCGCAGGAAGAAATGGCCACGATCACGGCAGACTTGGAAGCGACTTACGCCGACAACGGCGCCCGTGGCGCCAACGTCGAGCACCTGGAGGGAGTGGTCTTCGGGCCCGTCAAGCCGGCCCTGATAGTGTTGCTGGGTGCGGTGGCCTTCGTGTTGCTGGTGGCCTGCGCCAACGTGGCGAACTTGCTCCTGGTCCGCGGCGCGGCCCGCGCCCGCGAAGTGACCGTCCGCACCGCGCTCGGCGCCGGCGTGCGCCGGCTGGCGCGGCAGTTCGTGGCCGAAGGTGCGGTGCTCACGACCGCGGGCGCCGTGCTCGGCGTGGGGTTGGCGATCCTGGGGCTCGATGTGCTGCTGAGCCTGGCCCCGGCCGATATCCCGCGCGTGGCGGAAGTGGGGATCGACGCCCGCGTGCTGGGAGCGACAATCGCCTTGTCGGTTGTCGTTGGTCTCGCATTCGGCCTGCTGCCCACGCTGCAAGCTCGGCGCCTCAACCTCCAGGCGTCGCTGCAGGGAGAGTCTCGCGGTGCCTCCGCCGGGAGAGAACACCGCCGGTTTCGATCCACGCTGGTCGTGACCGAGCTGGCACTGGCCGTCATGCTGATGATCGGTGCCGGCCTGCTGGTCAAGAGCTTCTGGCGTTTGCAGCAGGTGGACCCCGGCTTTCAGGCGAGCGGCGTGCTCAAGGCGGAATATCAGCTTCCCGCCAGCCGGTATCCCCGCGATTTCTCCCAGTGGCCCAACTGGCCCGCGCCGCGCAGGTTCAACGATGATCTGCGAAACCGAGTCCGTGCGCTGCCGGGCGTCCAGGGAGTGACCATGGCCGGGAGCCATCCGCTGGATGCCGGCTATACCAGCTCCATTCGGGTGGTGGGCCGGGAGGCCGAAGCCGCGGACTGGCCCGAGCCGTCCATTCGCATCGTCGCACCGGGGTATTTCGAGACCCTCGGCGTCCCGCTGGTTGAGGGACGTCGCTTCGGCGAGTCGGACGTCGTCACCGCCACCCCGGTTATCGTGATCAACCAGGCGGCGAGGCGCCGGTACTTCGAGACCCAGGAGCCGCTGGAGCAGCAGATCAATCTGTGGGGCGCCAATCGAACCGTCGTGGGCGTGGTCGAAAACGAGCGCATCCACGGCGTCGCCACCGAGCCGCCGCCAGCCGTATATCTGCCGCTGGGCCAGGTTCCGTCGGCGAGCGGCTCGCACAGTCTGCTGGTTCGTGCGACCGGCGATCCCGTGGCCCTCGCTCCGGTGGTGCGCCGAGTGGTGCGGGAATTGGATCCCGCGCTTCCACTGTTCGGGGTGGAGCCGCTGGAGCGGACCCTGGCCAATTCGGTGGGCCAACGGCGCTTCACCATGCTGGTCCTCGGTCTGTTTGCCGCCGTCGCGCTGCTCCTCGCGGCCGTGGGCGTGCACGGTGTCTTGAGCTACACGGTGGCGCAGCGCACCCGGGAGATCGGCATCCGCATGGCCCTTGGTGCTGATCTGCGTGAGGTGCGCCGGCTGGTCCTGGGCCAGGGCGCCCGGCTCGCTGCGATCGGCCTCGGGCTCGGGCTGCTGGGCGCGCTCGCCCTCTCGCGCCTGCTCTCGGCGCTGCTCTACGGAACCGGCGCCGACGATCCCGCCACGTACGCGAGCGTGGCCCTGGCGTTGGGCGCGGTGGCGCTGCTCGCCACTTATCTCCCCGCGCGACGCGCGACACGGGTCCATCCCGTTGAGGCGCTGCGCTATGAATGACTGGCTCACCCGGCCTGCCATTCCCGCACGCCCCACAAGCACGGCTGGTGTGGGCGAAGGCATGTTGGCTGACGATCCGTGGTGGCCCCACCAGGTGAGACCCCTGGGCCCCGACCGTGGTGACGTCGCATCGCGAAAGTTGGACGACCCGTCGCCTGGAGTGGACACAACGGTCCGACGAGGTATCCTGTAACTAACTGTTTATCAACAGTTTACGTCCTGGCACACAATTCGCTGGCTCTGTCGGTTGGAAGGTTGACCCCGTAGCGTACCGGTAGGAGGTAGTCATGACCGCCGGCTCCCGCACCATTGCTTCCATTGGGCTGTTTGCCGCGCTCGTTCTCCCGTCGGCGCTCTCAGCACAGCGCCCCCCTCGCCCACCCGATGGGGGTCCCGGCTTCCTGTTCCACCCCTCACGCGTCAGCCTCGGCGTCAGGGGGGGGTTCAACCTCCGGTTCGCCAACAGCGGCATCTACGACTTCGGCATCGACTCGTTGACCCTCAGGAAGAGCGACTTCAACGCCTTCAGCATCGCCGGCGACCTCGGCATCGCGGTCACCGGTCCGGTGGACCTGGTTCTGAGCGGCGGATACACCACCACCAGCGCCCCCTCCGAGTATCGCAATTGGTGGGACCAGAACGAGCTGCCCATCACCCAGCGGACCACACTATCGACGATCCCGCTGACCGTCGCGGCCCGGTGGAACCTGGCCTCCCGCGGCCGTGAGATTGGACGATTCGTCTGGATCCCGGCGCGCCTCGTTCCATACGTGGGTGCCGGCGGGGGTATGATCCGCTATTCGTTCACCCAGGCTGGGTCGTTCATAGATATCAGTGATCTGGCGATCTTCGAGGCCGAATTCACGTCGGCCGGCTGGACGCCACTGGCCTTGGTCATGACCGGCGCCGACTATAGCTTAGGGAAGCGGGTCTTGGTGAACGCGGACGTGCGTTACCTGTGGGCCAACGCAGCGATGCAGGGCAGCTTCGAGGACTACACCGACGGGATCGACTTGAGTGGGGTCCAATTCTCCGTGGGCCTGCACGTCCGGATTTAGGGAGGGCGCTATGAAGAACGTACCACTCCTCTCCTTGTTACTGCTCGTCGGCCCGGCAACGCTCGCGGCCCAGCAGACCTTCGACTCGCGCTGGCTTCCCTGGCTGGGCTGCTGGCAGGCAGGCGAGGAAGCGGGGGCTGAGAACCGGTTGATCTGCGTGCGACCCTCGGCGGACCAACGCGGCGTGGAGGTCGCCACCGTCTCGAGCGGTGAAATCGCCGCCACCCGCACCCTGATCGCCGATGGCCAGCCGCACGACCTCAGCGTGGAAAGTTGCTCGGGCTCGCAGTTCGCCGAGTTCTCGGGTGACGGCCACCGGGTGTATCTGTGGTCCACGCTCAGCTGCGACCAGGGTCGCAAGCGCACGGCCTCGGCCATCATGGCGATGGGGTCGCGCACCGAGTGGCTGGACGTGCAGGCGCTGGGGATGGATGGCGAGCGCATGCCGCGGGTGCTGCGCTACCATCCGGCGACGGAAGCCCAGTGGCCCGACGAATTCCGATTCGGCGCCCAGCGCGCGGAAGCGGTGGCCGACGCGCGATTGCTGGCCGCGAGCAGGGTGTCGCTGGCGGACGTCGAGGAAGCCGCGGCGCACGTGGACCACGAGGCACTGGCGGCCTTCGTTCTCGAGCGGGGCCACAAGTTCGATCTCTCGGCCGCCAGGCTCGCCGCGCTGGACGATGCCGGCCTTCCGGACGACGTGATTGACGCGGTGGTCGCGGCCTCGTATCCGGAGCGGTTCGTCATCGATCGCGAGGGCTTGCAGACGGCGCTCAAGCCGGATGAGCCGCGTGAGCGCCGGGGCGGGGCCTACGGGGATCCCTTCGGCTGGGGCTGGGGCGGATACGGGCGGTGCTACATGGGCCTGGGCTACTGGTCCCCGTACTGTGGCTCCCTGTTCTACGGGTCGGGCTACGGCTTTGGCGGCTACTGGCCCTACTACTACGATGGGTACGGCTACGGCGGATACTGGGGCCGGCCGATCATCGTGGTGCGAGACCCCAACGGTGGAACGCAGGGCGGCACCGCCGTGCGGGGCCGCGGGTACACGCGGGGCGGCCAGACCGGCGGAACCGGGCGCGTCGCCCAGCCCCGTGGCGGCCAACCGACCCAGAACCGGGGGACTGCGCAGCCTCGGCGTCAGCCGGAGCCGGATCGGAGTTCTGCCGCGTCGGTCGGGAGCGGGTCGTCGTCGAGCGGCGGCAGCGGCAGTGCGTCGCCGGGCGGATACACGCGGAGCGGCGGGTCGTCCTCTTCGTCAAGCAGCTCGTCAGGAACGGCGAAGCCGAAGTGCTGTAGCTGAGCCTCCGGTAGAGAGTGATGAACGCGGCGCGGGAGATTCCCTCTCGCGCCGCGTTGGCTTATTAGACCCCTTACGTCTCACGTCTGACTTCTTACGTTTCATGGGTATCCGTTGCCGGCCGGTGACCCATGGAGACGTTCCTCGCCGATCTCCGCCACGCGGTTCGTTCGCTTCGCACAAGTCCCACGTTCACGTTGGTAGCCTCGCTCACCCTTGCCGTGGGCATTGGCGCCACCATTACGTCGCTCAGCCTCATCCACTGGCTTGTGCTGCGTCCGATCCCCGGCATTGACAGGCCCGACGAGTTAGCCCTGGTCTGGTCCACATCACGGCGGCCCCCGGGGCCGCTTGTTGCTGCCGCGGCCGGCCTGCAACCCCGCTGGGTGTCCTATACCGAGCACCAGGAGCTGATGCGAAGCCTGCCTGCGTTGTCCGGATTGGCGGCGTTTCAGCGGGGCGAAGCGAACCTAGGAGTGCCAGGCGCCCAGCCGCGGCGGGCCAACGTCCACTATGTGATGCCGAGTTACTTCACCGTGCTCGGCGTCCGGCCCGTCGTTGGCCGGCCGTTGCTGCCGGAGGACGACGCGCCCCCCGAGGGCCAACCGGTGGCGGTGATCAGCGACGAGCTGTGGGCCGGCCTGTTCAATCGTGATCCCGGGGCTATGGGGAAGGACGTCGTGGTGAACGGCCGGCCGTTTACGATCGTTGGCGTGGCACCCCCTGCGTTCCGGGGGATCGAGCGATTAGGTCGCACGGACCTGTGGCTTCCCGGTCGTGTGCTTGGGAGGAATGCACGGCAGGAAGGGTACTTCATGGGCGGGTACTATGAGTTCGTGGCGCGGGTGGCGACGGGCGCCACGTTCGCCCAGGCGGAGGCCCAACTGCACGCCGCGTTTGGCGCCCTGGAGGAAGACCGCGATGCCCGCGTGTTCCGCGGGCTTGGCATTCCACCGTTGCAGCGCCCGCAGGTCAGCCGATTCATGCGTCTCACCCTGGCGGCGAGCCTGCTGGTCCTGGTGATCGCCTGCGCCAACGTGGCGAACCTCTTGCTCTTCCGGGGGCTCGCGCGGCGTTCCATGACGGCGATGCAAAAGGTCATGGGCGCGGG
>Ga0209002_10002167_pt1 | contig 15899 bp, 16 predicted proteins | sample Rifsed16ft2_FD_184010 | JGI IMG/M metagenome (GOLD analysis project Ga0209002, IMG submission 184010) | Soil microbial communities from Rifle, Colorado, USA - sediment 16ft 2 (version 2) | ecosystem: Environmental > Terrestrial > Deep subsurface > Rock core/Sediment | place: Rifle, Colorado...
CAGGGTGTTTTCCGCTCAGGAAGTCAGGCTGTCATGGATCGATAATTCAGCCAATGAGGACGGCTTTATTGTCGAAAAAAGCCTGGATAACATCACCTTCACGGAAGTCGGCAGGGTCGGAAGGGATACCGTGACCTTTTCGGATATGACAACGGCCAATAGCCAGATGCTCTATTATCGGGTGGCTACCTATCAAGGCACTAATTTATCAACCTATACGAATACGGTGCATACGTTCCATTATTTTTTCGATGCCTGCGTATCCAGTCCGGTCGTCCAGAACACATCAAGTGGCAAGCTGTATCCGTTGACCATCAGCGGGTTGAATTATTCCTCTGATTTTCACAGCTCGGTGACCGACCTGAACTCATTGTTTGGTTTCGATGCGAATGCAAGCACACTTTTTTCGATTGGCTACATACCGATTTCCAAAATTTCTGCCAAGGCTTTAACCAGCACAAGTGACCTCGTTGCGGGTATCACTCTGGGTACAAGCAGCGCAGCCAATGCCGAAATGAATATTCTCAGGTTGTTACTGGCGCTTGATGGCGATAGCAACAGCACCAACGGCATCCAGCTACCTTGCAATCTGAGCACGGCATCCGGGGATATAGATTTCACCCTAGATGAGGCCACATTTGCGAATCAGGCAGATGTTATCCGTTTATTGAATGGCAATGTGCTTCCCACACAGGCTCAGGCTTTAACGCAATTTCAAAATGCCCGGAACAGATACTATTCAGGTAATTACGCGGTCTATTACGCCAGCTATTTATCAGGCATGTTTCCTGTGGCAATCGGCCATATCTATTTCACTATTAATGTAGATGGGACCGTGACGGTGACAGAATTTGTGGATGACAGCTCCAGCAGCCAACTGTCCACGGCAAGCTTTTTGCCGGATAGCACTCAGAACCTGTATTTCACGGCATCAAGATCCGATGTGTTGTATAGCGACCTGAAGATAACTGCCAACATTGATCCTTCCTATGCCGTGACCGGCAAGTTTGAGTTGAATGGTCTTCTCAAAGTGAGTGGTGATATCAGTGGGGCTAAACAATAGAACCTGCCAAGGTCTATGCTGATCGCTCTCAACAAGATCCAATCAAGAGGGTCCCATTAGTCCTCGAAAAGGAAAAGCTGGCGCTGACATGGCTGGAAGAGACACTGCCAACGCTGAAGAGGCCGCTGACTTCGGATGCTTGGTTGGGGGGACAATTAAATGATGGTTTGCCCCTGTTGTATAACTTATAATTTACTTATACTTGCCATATGAACACCATCGAGTGGTCAGCCAAAGCAGTGCGGCAACTGCGCAAGATTGCAGATAAGCGCAAGCAACAAGGCATCTTCGCCGAAGTGCAGCAGTTGGCGCATTGGCCCGATTGCGCGGGAGACATCAAGCGCCTGCAAGGCCGCGAGGGCTACCGGCTACGCATAGGCGACCACCGGGTGATATTCGAGATCGACCAGAGCGGCAACCCGATCATCGTCACCATCATGCAAGTGGAGAAACGAAATGAACGCACCTACTAACATCCAGATACTGAAAGACGCGAAAGGCAAACCCGCTTTCGTCGTGATTCCCTACCCGGAATACATGAGCCTGACCAAACAAAATGCGCCAACCATCCCCAACGCCGTGGTCAACAAAGTCATCAACAAGGACATGACACCCATACGTGCCTGGCGCGAACACCTCGGCCTCACCCAGACAGAAGTTGCGCGTCGCCTTGGCATTTCGCAAAGCGCCTATGCCCAACAAGAGGCCAAAGAACCCGTGAGGAAGGCCACGCGCGAGAAGATCGCCCAAGCACTGGGTATCTCAGCAGAGCAGTTGGCGGTTTGAGAAATCAATTGCGATACTGCCCCCATATCACCGTTAATGGCAACTATGCACAACCCACCCCACCCCGGAGAAATACTGCGCGAATGGCTGGGCGACATGAGCGTAACCGATGCAGCGCAACGCCTCGGTGTTGCGCGCGCCACACTTTCGCGCGTGTTGAACGGCTCATCCGGCATATCGGCAGACATGGCCTTACGCCTGCAAGCCGCATTTGGCACCAGCCCGGAAATGTGGATGGCGCTACAGGATGATTATGAACTGTGGCTTGCCGCCAAGACCAAGCGGCCGCGCATCCAGCCGTTCCCACTGGCGGCGTGAAACCGTAGCCCGGCTCCAGTTATTCAAAATGAAAAAAGAAAAACTCAAAATCACCGAAACCTGCGGCAACGTATTCCTCGATATCGGCTTCTCGCCGGAAGAAGCAACCATCCTCGCCATGCGCTCTCAATTGATGGGGGAGTTGCGCATCAAAATCCGCGACATGGAATGGACACAGGCAGAAGCCGCACAAGTGCTAGGCATCTCGCAATCGCGCGTCTCCGACCTGATACGCGGCAAGTTCGAGAAATTCAGTCTGGACATGCTGATTACACTGGCGACCAGAGCGGGGAAGAAGGTTGAATTGAAGATGGCGGCTTGATTGAAAAAGAAATCGTCTCCGGTACTTTTGGTTTTGTGAAATAGCTTTGAACCGACTTGCTGCCCCGTTAAATCGCTATGACTTATGATTTCACCACACTTGGCCCCGAAGATTTCGAGGCCTTAATATCAGACCTGTTGTCACACTCATGGGGCGCGCGGCTTGAGTCATTCAAGCCCGGCAAAGACAGTGGCATTGATCTGCGGCATTCCCGCATTCCCGCAAATGAGCCCCAAGTCATCGTTCAATGTAAACGATACGCACCGCATAAATTCAACGAACTACTCAGAAGCGTAAAACGTGAGCTTAGCAATCTCCGAAAGCTCCAGCCTGAACGGTATGTCCTTGCGACATCCGTTTCCATGTCACCAGCAAATAAGGACAAACTCATTGCAGCACTGAATCCTTGGTGTAAATCGCCAATGGATATCTACGGGCCTGATGAACTGAATGGCTTATTACGTGATTTCCCGGATGTCGAGCGCGCTCATTTCAAGTTGTGGATGTCCAGCACAGTCGTGCTAGAACAAGTTCTCCATGCAAAAATCTTTGCCGTCACCGAAGCGACAGTTGAGGCTACCAAGCATCAGATGAGCAAACTGGTAGTACATGACGGACTAGATAAGGCGTTGAGCTTGCTCCATGAGCGGCATCATGTATTGATTGTCGGGAATCCCGGGATTGGGAAAACCACACTGGCTCGAATGCTCATGTGTCACTACATGCGTGAAGACTTTGAACCTGTCTGGGTCGTAAGCAATGTCGAAGATGCATGGACAGTCGTACACAATGCACATGGGGACGACAGAAAGCTCGTAATCGTATATGACGATTTCCTTGGACGCCTTCAATTTGACTCTGTTCGGTTCGGGAAAAATGAGGATCATTCACTGATGTCGCTCTTCGACAAGGTCGCTCGATCACCAAACCTGCGGTTGATTCTGACTACGCGAGAATACATACTGGAGGATGCCAAACGAGTGCATGGTGCATTTGATGATCGCGCCGACGATATATTGAAATACACGCTGTCTCTTGCCGATTACGCCAAGGCACATCGAGCCCAGATGCTTTTCAATCACCTCTATTTCTCTGATCTGCCCGACAGCCGACTTATAAAATTGCTGGAAAAACACGTCTATCGCAAGATAGTTGCACATGAGCACTTCAATCCACGCGTTGTAGAAAGCATCAGCCAGTATGCCAATAGTCGCGCGATAAATGATGATGAGTACATTTCGTTTGTGGAGCAGGAATTCGACGATCCATCCAAAGTATGGGAGCACCCTTTCCGGCGAGACATTAGCGCTGTAGCCAGACAGATGCTTGCAATACTATGGAGCTTTAACGGCAGAGCCGAACTCGCCAACCTACGATCCGCATTATCCAGACTGTACGAACCAGTTCCCCTCGACGATTTCGCTACCCAATTTGAAGATGCACTACGCCAACTCGACGGCAACTTTATTGCGACAAACCGGTATCCCGGGAGATATACAAAAACCAAGAGTTTTATGATTGTCCAATTCCAGAATCCTTCCGTAGAAGAGTTCGTGGAAAGACTTATTATCTCCGATCCATCATGGCTGGAGCGGCTCATTGGAGCTGTAGTGACATTTCCGCAGATCCAGGTTTTGTTTGAACAGGCACGTAAAGCTGCGACAGCAAATCCATTACCAACATCATTCTGGATTTCGTTGAGGTCTCGCGCAGAGACTTGTGAAAATATTGCAAACGGTTATTTCATTCACTACAGAGATTATCGGGCAACCGATACCACTCTGACATGGTGTGATGATCTGCAATCTGGAGCCGATATTACTCAAAAATTACTGGCACTAGAAATAGAGGCAGAAGTAAATGACTTGAGAACTCAGACCCTAAAGGCCAGAGTGCTAACGAAAGCTGGCTGGGCTAGAAATATTGCCGGTACTCCGAATGACGACTCCGAAGCATACGCAGTAACTCGACTGCAAGAATGGATTATCAAATCGAGTGACTACGGTGACGATGAAAAAAATCGCTCGGAACATGCACTCAAGGAAGCGCTGATTGAATTGCTGTCAAACGAATATGAAGGGTGGCCCATCAGTGTGTCTTCGATACGCGTACTTGTCGAGACTGCCACTCTTATCGATTCAATGCTTCCGATTGCTCAAAAACAAGTCATAGCGAAAGCAGCCAAAAATGCGGCTCAGTCGCTAATCACTGATGAAGCTGATACGTCTAGCCTTACTTCAGAAGCGGAAGAAGTAGAAGCCCTTGAAAAAATTCTCGGCGAAAGTTTGGGCACCTCAGCCGCAGACCTTCGTGAACGCGCGGAAGAGCTTGAAGGCAGTGATGGCGATCGCTCTTCCACCGATCCTGAGCGACACCGATATATACCAGAACCTGACGAAGAATTTGACATCGATAAGTTATTTGGCGGTCTGATGGATCGCTAAGTACGGAACCCAATTATTTGAAAGTTTGATCGGATACTCATAAGCATATCGATGCTGACACCTTCAGCCTCTTTCTTTTCAACCTAATCGCGACGCCCCTCCCATGGCCACCCTCATCCCCTCCCTAGGCGCCGCCCGCTTCGTTGCACGCGGCGAGTTTCACCTAGCCGAGCGGTCAAAGGGGCTCAGACCACGATTTCCTGTTGGCGAATGTGAAAACTGATAGCAGCCCATCATGGGACATTCACTTAAGCGATGGCCATGAAAACTGTGGCAGAGGCTACCGGTTTCCCGCCTTAACCACCCTGCATCCATTACACTCTCGCCCTCAAGTCCGTCTCGGACGCACGCTAACTCTGCAAAGGTTCACCATGTACCCCGTTTACGACGACGATGCCGCCCTGCTGTTGTCCCTCACCGTTGCGGCCAAGCGTCGCCCGGCCGCGCTGGACGAGATTATCACCGCGCTGGCCATGGCCCAGCAGGGCGAGATTCCGGCCAAGTCCAAACTGGTGGACGCGTTTGCGCGCATGGGCGTTTGTGGCCTGATCGCCGAGGCAGAGGGTGGCTATACCCTCTCTGCCGAGGCGCAGGCAATGATGACGGGGCAGCGCGCCAAGGACGACAGCGCCACCCGGCTGGCCCGCCTCAAGCAACAGCTCGCCGACTTTGATCCCAAGGACAAGCACCCAAGCATTCAGGTCACCCAGGAGCAGTTGCTGGCGGCGATTCAGAGCTATAAGGCGGCTCAACACAGCCACCAAGGCAAGAACCTGCAGACCGACAAGCCCAAGTCGAAGAGCAACTGGATTCCAACCAAGGATCTGGTGCAGGGCAAACAGCACCTGCCCTCCAAACGCCGCAAACCGTAAGTCTGCTAGAGAGACTAAAGTGGCCGGGCTCGAATAAAACGCTCTGCCACACTGCCTCCCCTTGAATGAAACCACGCCAAGACCGAACTCCAGTAACGGAGTCAGCATCGAAATACCTTCCAATTTCAGAGGGTCAGCATCGCAATAACTTTAGCAGCGATCAAAAGTGAAAGGCAAAACCGAACCGATCCATCCAAATCCGTCCCCGATCATCGATTTTCGGGTTGGTCACACCACCTTGGGCTTATTCGGTTTATGTTTTTACGTAGAAGAGAACATTGGGGGCGCAGTGAATAGCTTTAGAATTTCCCATCTTTCTGACTTGCATCTAACGGCGAATGACAACGTTGCGCGCTCAGAACCCAGGCTCTTTGGTGCACTGACCGGCATGAATGCCCATTTCCGAAAGATCATCGCATCAAAGGCGGTCCAGGAATCTGATCTGGTATTGGTGACGGGCGATGTCACCGATCGTGGAGATATCGGCGCATGGCAATTCTTCTGGGACACAGTAGAAAAGGCCAATATCAAAGATCGGGTACGCGTGGTGCCTGGCAACCACGATGTCTGCTGCTTGGGTGTACGTCTGCCAATGAAACGTAAACAGTACCGCGAAGAGGACATGGCAAAGGTTCACAAGGGGCTGCTGATGGGTGGCCAGCCGACTCAGTTTCCGTGGGCATATAGTCCTGACCCTCGCGTCGTGGTGTTTGGACTTAACTCGAATAATCTGGGAAATTTCACCGCGGCCACCAATGCCATGGGTGATATTGGTTATTATCAACTAAAGGACTTGGCGAGCATGTTACACAAGCATCGGGAGGTGCCTGTGAAAATTATTGCCATGCACCACAGCCCGAACATCCCTGAAGAGGAAACGGCGATCAAACGTGGGCAGCGCCCTTTTTCGCAGCTCGATCGCATTGGGCACCAGGTCCCGGAGTCGCAAAGGCGGATGCTCAATCTGCTTTGTGTCACGCACAAGGTTCGGCTGCTGTTACACGGGCATCTGCATATGTCGGAGGATCGTCGTATAACTGGCGTGCGATATATTGGTGCTGCCGCTTCGACCGAGCCACAACACAGCCCCCAAGGTCCTATCCTGCAATTTCCAACCTATCAAGTGTCCGCTAAAACACATCGAGTATCCTGCAATAGTGCAGTGGTGCCGATATGAGGAATCAGCAGTTCAAACGGGTCAGCATCGAAATACGTTCCACGCAAAAGCCCGGCATCGCCGGGCTTCTTCTTTGCAGCGCGACAAGCGCACTCGTCCACCGCCGACCACGAACGCGCCATCCGTTGCAGGCGCACCTATCTCGATGACCTGTATCTCGATCAATCTGGAGGTCTTAGGCCGTACTTGAATTCAAACGCCCATAGGGAGATGCCATCAAAGGTGGGCGCATTGGATATTGGACTATTATGAAAATATCCCTTCTCGGTCACTATCCCCACATGGCAATTTCCACCGCCTGTGCACTTCTTGTCTTTTCTTCCTGTGAACCGATTCACCCAGACAATCACGTCGCCTGGTCTTAGATCTCGCTCGGCGTCGACCTTCTTCCATTTTCCCAGGGATTCTTCTACATCTCTGACAGCCAGCAATATCTCATGCAAGACGCCGGCCTTCCGAAGGACAATGGAAGCAACTTTTGCGCAAGCCCAATTCCCATCCTTGGTATCCGGTCCATTCGTCCGAACGCCATAAAGCTTTATTACAGCGTTCTCTTTGACCAAGTTTCCGTCGTCCAGGGCTTTGCTGGCAATGTCATTGATCCTCTGGGCGGTTTGCGAATGCCCAAGGGCTGGGCTCATCAGCGCGATGAACAGCAGGATAGAAAAGTTAGTCTTTTTCATAAGCACTGTCGGGTTAGCGCAGTGTAACCCGACATCATAGTCAGGAGCAGCGGCAACGTCGGGTTACGCTGTCGCTAACCCGACCTACGGACTGAATTTTTAGAAATGCCCTCAAGCCGCCTTGAGCATAAAATCCACATGAATTGCATCGTAGGGAAACACGATCATTCCATCGTCTGTTTTTGACAGCAGTCCGGCGTTAAGCAATGCAGTCACGTCGCCGTGTACCGCTTTGACGTCGCGCTCCACGCGCCGTGCCGCTTCGCGGATGGACATCGCTCCCGCACCTGTCATCGCGTTCAGCAGCTCCCAGCGTTTGCCGGACAACACCTTGAACAACAACTCGGGCGATTCAAAGCTGACGCGCGGCGCGGAGGGTTTGCCGCTCTTCCATGCCAGGGTGAAATCGCCCAGCGTGTCGGACAACGGCCTGACATCAATCGTTACTGTTTTCATCGCGCCGCCTCCTTACATCCTCGAAAAAATCCGCCACCAGTTTATCCACCGAGACGAAGCGGTATTTCACTTCCTTGTCTCTCACGTGCCGGTGATCGCCCTTGCCCGATTCGTTGTCATAACGCAGTACACACTCGCCCGCGACCACAAATGCCAGCCGGTATTTGTAGCGATGCTTGCTGCCGGAAAGCGGCTCGGACAACTCCCACAGCACCAGTTCCGAAAACGCCTGTTCAGTGACAGCGACGCGGCGATCAAATAATTCGCGGGCCTTCATGTTGGAGACGATAACAACACCCTGGCGCGTTGTCAATCAGTCCAACAGATGGTGCACGAAACCTGTTACCTCGTCATTCCGGCGAAGGCCGGAATCCAGCGGGTTTATTCAACATGCTTTTAGCTTTTGTCCCGCGCTGCGGGGATTCGTTTTCTGACGGGATTCCGGCCTTCGCCGGAATGACGGTAGTTCTCAAATTTTGAGTACTAGAAATTAATGGGGTTCGTGTTCGAATTAATTTCTAACCGCTTCCCTATGCCATTAACAACCGGCCACCAAAGACGTAGTGCACATGCAGCATGAGTCCGCCAATCAATTCGGCGCCGCAACCGAGCCGCTGTAGATCACATCGCACTCTCCACCGGGCAAGAGATCTCTACCCTTTTTGAGCAGTTTGATCGCCGGTCCGGCGAGGGACTTGAATATATTCGGTTGCTCCACCACCGGCTTCACGAAGGGGCCGCTGATTTTTTGCCGCACTTCGGCGCAGCCTTTGGCATCGATCAGTGCCAGGGTCACATCGACAAATCGCGCATTGGGGATATCGAGCCCGCCCAGTAGCGCCATGCGGTGCCCGCTCGTTGCCATCGCCACATCCTGCGCATGCATCACGCCGCGTTCTACTTTCCAGTGGGAGACGAAGGTGCGGATGACGCTGGCGCCTCCCGAGCCTTTAAGGACGTTGGCAAAGTTGTACCCTTTGGTGACCGCCAAGCCGACAGGCCCGGCAAAGAAATAGGCGCCCACGTCCACGAGGTTGAAGTTTTGGCTGGACTGAAACCGGGTGAACTCCAGGTCGAGATCGTGGCCGGCAAGGGTGAGGTTCTCGCCCCGAAGTGAGACCACCCCCGTCGCGCTCTGCGTCATCTGCTGTGCAGTCTTGCCCTGCAACGACAGATCCATCGAGAAATCCATCGGCCCATCCGCGATCTTTTCCTGCGACTGGGTCTTGAGCAGTTCTTCGATGCGGAACTGCGCCAGTGCAAAACGAACGCGGTAATGCGGGTTTGCGCCGGAGTAGTCCGCGCGCATGCTCCCCGAACCTTGCCCGCCAAAGACTCCCAGCGTGACCGACTTGAGATCGAAGACACCGTTCTTCGCATCGGCCGAGAGCTTCAGGTCGGATACGGTGTAGTCCCTGGACCGAATCTTGCCGCAGTGCAGTTCTGCCGTGAAGGAGATGCCCTTCCTGATGTCTGTGCCGCCTCCCGCAAGCAGCAGGTGGCGCAGGTTCAGGCTGCAATCTCCGGCATCCAATGCTCCTCCGGATTGTTTGTCCGCGTAGGAAAGCGTCCCGCCCGAAAGGGATATCTTCGGCAAGGCCACGGCCGGCAACGTTGCCCCGGCTGCCTGCGGTTTCTCAAAGTTGTATCTGCCGTCGGCGCCCAACTCGATGGTGAGCTTGGGGTGTATCAGCGAGATGTTGGCAATGCGGAATTCATTTTGGAGCAACGGAAGCAGTTCGAGCCCGAGCCTGACTTTTTCTGCGGCAACGATCTCATTGCCGCGGTTGTGAACGTGCACATCGTCCATTGTGAGCAACATGCCCGGAAAAAGGCCGATGCCGAGCCGGCCGCCGATACTGACTTCCATGCCCAACGCTTCCGATGCGGCCGCCTGCAGGCGGGGCTTGTAGGCATTGGCATCCACAAGGAATATCAGGACAACGGCGATGCAGACGAGCAGCGCGATAAAGCCGCCAGTGGATATAAGAATGATCTTTACGGATTTTGACATTGGCATGATTTTCCAGGGCAAAAAGTGGGCGGATCTGTTTCTTACTCACACCTTGCAGCAACAGCTGGGCATCGCAATAGTTTGATGGAATGTGCCTGCAATACCCCCATCCCCCGCCCTTCGTTTTCCCCTGCCATGCAATTTGAAGTCTCCACTTTCAAATTGTAAAAATGCGGCGCCGATCCGCATCTTCCACCGGACAGTCGGGGACAGCCACGGTTTCCAGCCATCCCCCCCTGGAATTCTTAGTGCGCCGCCTGCGGCACGTAGAATTTGACCGATTTGCGCGAACGTGGATGTCTCTTGTGGGTGACCACGCCCTTGATCCCGTCCAGGTTTGAGATTGCCGTGTCAGGATAAGCCGGATTGAGCGCGTGCAGCAGCCAGCCGCCCTGCTCATCGCGCTGGAGCTGGCGGAAGATGAAATCTTCCTTCGCCACCTCGGCGATCACGAACGAGCCATCCGTTGCGGGCCTGCCCATCTCGATGACCAGTATCTCGCCCTCGATGAACTCCGGCTCCATGCTGTCGCCCAGCACCATCAGCGCGACCAGCTCGTTGCCGGAACAGTTGCTGTCGGTCATGGCGTCTTCCTGCGCGGTGGCGGAAACGACGGGGATGTTGATTGGCTTGCGCGTGGACATGGGAAGAACTACCGAGTTGAATGGGCTGGATGATAGCGCCAAATCGCCAGGGATAAACAGTCAATGGCTCGGCATCGCAACAATGCTGGCGGAAAGCGATAGCGAAAGACGAAACTTCAACTGCTCCTTCTGGGGCAGATTCATCGCCCCTGAATTCGCCACTCACTGCCCAACTACTTCGATTGGAATAATCGGTACGCGCTTTCGACGCCCTCACGATCAAGGTAGAAACCATCCGGGCCCTCGATCTTCCAGACAATGGCTCCACTGTAGATGAGCTTGAACGCGTTGCTCAGGGCATCTTCCTTGGTCGCGAAGTTAAGCGGCAGCGTAAATTGGAAGTCAGGCACGGTGCCCGCAGGAAGCGGTTTATCGGTGTAGAAGACGTTGTAGACTGACATAGTCACCTCCACACTGGCGGGAAAGACCCCACTAGCGAAGTCAGCTTGCTTTAGCTGCCTGTCACGGTGCTTGAAGCGACTGACTGTTCCTTAAGGCAAATCTGGCGCGGAACAGTTCCCCATCCCTTCGACAAGCTGATGGAACTACTGGTGAAACTACTAGCCATCTGACTAAGCAGCAAGCTGCCAAGTCATTGGTTATAGCCATTCGACTAAGCCCGCAAGCGGGCAAGTCCACCCGCAAGGGGTACGCCGTGGTTGTAAGGGGCTGAAGCCCCAACAACACACGCAGGCTGGTTATCAGGGCGAACGGCATAAGCATTTTCGAACCGCATCCCCCACCCTTTCCGGTTGATTAGCGGACCGGAGTCGAATTGTTCAGGCCGCCTTGAGCATGAAGTCCACGTGGATGGCATCGTAGGGAAAGACGATCATTCCATCGTCTGTTTTTGACAGCAGCCCGGCGTTAAGCAACGCAGTCACGTCACCATGCACGGCTTTGACGTCGCGCTCCACGCGCCGTGCCGCTTCGCGGATGGACATCGCTCCCGCGCCTGTCATCGCGTTCAGCAGCTCCCAGCGTTTGCCGGATAAGGTTTTGAACAGCAGTTCGGGCGATTCGAAGCTGATGCGCGGTGCTGAAGCCTTGCCGCCCTTCCATGCCTGGGTGAAATCGCCCAGCGTGTCTGCCAATGGGCGTACATCAATCGTTACTGTTTTCATCTCGCCACCTCTTCACATCTTCGAAAAAATCCGCCACCAGCTTATCCACCGAGACGAAGCGGTATTTCACTTCCCTGTCGCGCATATGCTTGTGGTCGCCCTTGCCAGATTCGTTGTCGTAGCGCAACACGCATTCTCCCGCAGCCACGAATGCCAACCGGTACTTGTAGCAATGCTTGCTACCGGAAATCGGCTCTGGCACTTCCCACAGCACCAGTTCCGCAAATGCCTGTTCCGCGACTGGCACGCGGCGGTTGAATAATTCACGGACTTTCATGTTGGAGACAATAACAACAGGTCTGGGTGTTGTCAAACAATCCAACAGCGTGCCCGTCGCGTTTGCACGAGGAGGGGTGCTCTGTGTTAAAGGGGGATGAGGCGCCAAACTGGTAGCGGATGAACTGGCTCACACCATTGGCCTGCATGCACTGCCCCGGCTGAAACCCTCAAATACTCAGTTCACTCCATATATTTGGCAGTCACCCCGCGCTACGATGGCCACGAACTCTGCAGGTGCTGTACGGCGGAAAGAATGAAGGCGATATGGGTATTGCAGTACGGGTGTCGGAGCGATGAGGCGATTTCACAGGCCTCGACGATCAGAGTCAGCGACATGATTGGAGTTGCCATGTCATACGCCATGAACAATTGCACAGGGAATTCCCGGCCTGCCTCCGCAGGCAAGGATGCCTCATGCGAACTTGCCGGGATACGCGTGCAGCTGATGAAAGCGCTCAGCCACGCTCATCACGGCGATTTGCTGGTCTATCGGCTGAGAACCGACTACGTCGAGAGTGCAGCTCAGCACATGCTGGGTGGGTACTTCATCCAGGACCGCAGTTGGCTGAGCGGCGAGGTCGAGCCGCTGTTCGTGCCTGGCACGCTCTGTCCCGAGATGATAGGCGATCTGTTGCTGCGCTTCGGGTGGGTCAGCCCCATCGACAGCGACGGGAACGGCTATACGCGAAGTTTCACCCTGTCGGAAGCAGGCGAAAAAGCGCTTGAAGGCGCCAAGGCTTGGTGGAATTCGCTGAGCTGGTTCCAGAAAGCCTGGCTGTGCGTGACGGAATGAATGCGCCGCTTTTGAAGTTGCTCAGTTCCCGCCGTAGGCGACGAATAAAACCTATCCTGACATGATGGACTAAACTCGCCCCAATCCATGTTGTCTACTGCTTTGAAAGCGGGGACGAATCCATGGCTACTCCCTCGATCAATGAATACCAGCGCAAGCGCGATTTCCACCGCACTCGGGAGCCGGTGGGCGCGGCGGCGGCGGTGCAGCCCCATCTCTATGTCATGCACAAACATGCCGCCCGACGGCTGCACTTCGACCTGCGCATGGAGCAGGACGGGGTGCTGCGCAGCTGGGCACTACCCAAGGGGCCGCCGCTGGGCAGCGGCGAGAAGCACCTCGCTGTCGAGGTGGAGGATCACCCGCTGGCATACGCCGAGTTCGAGGGCACCATCCCCAAGGGCGAATACGGCGGCGGCACGGTGATGCTGTGGGATATGGGGTTGTGGCAACAGGACGGCCGCAATGACGCCAAGCAGATCGACTTCACCCTCAGCGGCACCAAGCTCAAAGGGGCATGGACGCTGGTGCGCATGCGCGACTGGGACGTGCACGGGAAGAACAAGCAGTGGCTGTTGATCAAGCGCACCGACCACCCGCAGCACGAACTTCACCCCGATGACCTGAGCGTGGTAAGCGGCCGCAGCATGGAAGAGATCGCTGCGGAGCGTGATCCGCACGAGGCTCGACTTTCCCCGCATCGACCCGCGCCACCCGTCGCAAAACAAATTCCCGGCGCGAGCCCGGCACCGCCGCCTGCCACCCTGCCCCCGCAGCTTGCCACGCCTGTCGAGCGCGCGCCGACAGGCCAAATCTGGCTGCACGAGATCAAGCTCGACGGCTATCGCATCGTGGCGCACATCGAGCATGACAAGGCGCGCCTGATGACGCGCAACGGCCGCGACTGGACGAAGCGCTTGCGCGCGCAGGCGAAACAACTTGAGACGTTGCCGGTACAGCAAGCCATCCTCGATGGCGAGCTGGTGGCGCTCAGCGCCGGCGGCGCCAGCAGCTTCCGCGATCTGCAGGAGGCACTGAGCCGCAAGCAGACCGCAGCGCTGACCTATCACGCCTTCGATCTGGTGTATCTGGACGGCCATGACCTCTCTGCGCTGCCGCTGGTCGAGCGCAAGCAGGCGCTGGCGCAGTTGCTGCAAGCCGCGGGTTACGAGCCCGGCGGAGTGGTGCGCTATTCGGATCATGTGCAGGGACAGGGGCCGGATTTCTTCGAGCAGGCCTGCAGCCTCGGGCTGGAGGGCGTCATGTGCAAGCGCGCCGATGCGCCCTATCGCAGCGGCCGCGGCAAGCTGTGGCTCAAGGTGAAATGCACGCAGCAGCACGCCGAGTTCGTGGTCGGCGGCTACACGCCGCCCGCCGGCGCGCGCAGCGGCTTCGGTGCGTTGTTGCTCGGCACTTTCCGTGACGGCAAGCTGGAATATGCGGGTCGGCTGGGCACCGGCTTCTCCAGCCGCCAACTCGAACAGTTGCACGCGCTGCTGCAGAAGCAGGAGATCGAACACTCGCCTTTTGTCGCATCGTCATCACTGCCGAGTTCGCGCGGCGTGCACTGGGTGCAGCCCCAACTGGTGGTCGCGGTCGAGTACGTCGAACGCACCCGCGACGGCCTGCTGCGCCAGCCCACCTTCATCGGCGTGCGCGAGGACATGGAGCCGGAGCAGGTCGAATCGATCGGCAATCTGGAAGAGCCTGCGCCCGCGAGCGCAACGCCGCCCGTGCGCCACCCGACATCAGGCGCGGTTGAGATCGCCGGAACCGAGCTCACGCACCCCGAGCGCATCCTATACCCGGAACAAGGCGTGACCAAGCTGGCCCTCGCCCGCTATTACGAATCCATCCACGAATGGGTGCTGCCCTATCTCGCCCATCGCCCGCTGGTGCTGCTGCGCGGCCCCGAAGGCCGCGAGGCCTGCTTCTACCAGAAGCACCTGCCCAGGACCCAGGCCGGCTCGGTGCCGCGCATCGCGATCATGGAAGGCGGCGCGGAGCGCGAGTATGCCTACGTGCGCTCGCTCGCTGACCTGCTGGCGCTGGTGCAGCACGACGTGCTGGAGTTCCACGCCTGGGGCTGCCGCGTGGAAGACATCGAGCACCCCGACCTGCTGGTGTTCGACCTCGACCCGGGTGCGGACGTGGCGTGGAATGACGTGCTGCGCACTGCGCGCGAACTACGCGAGCGCCTGCAGCAACTGGGTCTGACCGCATTCCCGCGCACCACCGGCGGCAAGGGCCTGCACCTGGTGGTGCCGCTGCAGCCCAGCGCGGACTGGCACACCGCCAAGGACTTTGCCAAGGCAGTGGTGGAGCAGCATGCGCACGACGAGCCCGGCCTGCTCACCATCAACATGGCGATGGCGAAACGCCACGGCAGGATCTTCCTCGACTACCTGCGCAACGCGCGCGGCTCCACCGCCATCGCCAGCTACTCGGTGCGCGCCCGCCCGCGGGCGCCGGTGGCGGTGCCGCTACGCTGGGACGAACTCAGTCCCGCGCTGCGTTCCGACCACTACACGGTGGAGAACCTGCCGCGCCGTTTGGGCGCGCTGAAGGCGGATCCGTGGGAGGGATTTTTTGAGGCGGCGGTGCCGCTGGGTGGGGAGATGCTCAAGGCGGTGGGCATGAGTGACTCAAGGAGATTTGGGAAGCGCTAAGCCCTCCGTTCGTGGTGAGCCTGTCGAACCATGAACGAGGACGTGATCGAACACGCCCTTCGACAGGCTCAGGGCGAACGGAGGACTTAATCAGGTGGAGTCAAGGAAGGAGGTACAAGATGAGTATCCGTGCCATGTGGAAAGGCGTGATCCATTTCGATTCGATCCGCGTGCCGGTGAAGCTGTACGGCGCGGTCGAGGACCGCAACGTGCATTTCCGGTTGCTGCACCGGCAGGACCTTGAGCCGGTCCACC
>Ga0209002_10002169_pt1 | contig 15884 bp, 14 predicted proteins | sample Rifsed16ft2_FD_184010 | JGI IMG/M metagenome (GOLD analysis project Ga0209002, IMG submission 184010) | Soil microbial communities from Rifle, Colorado, USA - sediment 16ft 2 (version 2) | ecosystem: Environmental > Terrestrial > Deep subsurface > Rock core/Sediment | place: Rifle, Colorado...
ATGGGGGGATTGAGGATCGCGGAGCGGATTCCGAAATTCCGGAGCAGAGTATCGTGGACAAACCGGGAATACACGATTGTAAGGTCGACGGTCGATCGAGCCGAAAACATCAGACGATGACGGGCAATATCTTTGAGCCCTTCGCGTAGTTCGCCCGTCAATAATCTCGCAGCAACTCGCAGAGGTGTAATGCTTGGATAGGGAATCTGAAGCAACAGGACCGTCTTCCGCGCATGCGAGCGAATGTGCTGAAAATTCGACATGTAGACCAAGAGGTCCGCACCCGCAGAATGTCGGGCGATGCCTCTCGTCCCGTCTGATACGTGCTCCATCCCGACTTTCGAGAGAGAAATGCCGAAATACTGTTCCAGACTTTCCTTCGAAATCGCCTCGGTTGTCAGGAGCGTAACGGACGTCGCAGGGATCGATGCCAGGGCTGAGGCGAGTTGAGCCATGTATTTCTCACCTCCGCCCAGGGTGTGCCAGTAGGGGCTGTAAATGTGCACATGCGTCATTGCTTCAGCCAAGGATTTCGTCAAGATGCCCCCTGCCGTTTTTTCCGGTGTGGTTTCGGAGTCCGTCGATGAGTCCCCGCCACGCGGCACGCGTTGCCTGCATGTTCCGCTGTTTAAGAAGGAGACGCACAAACTGGCGCACATAGAAATACGTCAGCTGCGGAATATACGGAATCCATCGGGTCGGGCCGCTCCGCTTCCGGAGGAAGAGAAGCTTGTTCCTGAGGTTGAAATAGATGTACAGCGGGCTGTCCCAGGCGGTCGACGACGACACCTTGTGATGAATGACGGCACGCGGCTGGTAGAGGATTGAGTATCCCTTGTCTCGTGCACGGATGCAGAAATCGACATCTTCAAGATAGGTGAAAAAATCCTCATCAAGCAATCCTATCTGCTCAAAGACTTCCCGCCGCGCGAGGAGACAGCAGCCCGTAATGAAATCGCAGGGATGCATGGTGTCGAATGATCCGTCGTCGGCCATTCCAATCCCCTCATGCCTGCCAAAGCCGGAGTTACGATTGAACTTTCCTCCTCCGAACCAGATTGTGCCGGGCTGATTGAAATACAGAATCTTGCCGCCTGTTATTCCCGCGTCGGGATTTTGCTCCATCGTGTTCACCAGAGCCTCAAGGGCCTTCTTGTCGACGACGGTATCGTTGTTGAGAAGCAGCACATACCTGCTTCCGCTTTCGAGCGCGCGTCGGATCCCGACGTTGTTTCCCCCTGCAAAGCCAAGGTTCTCAGTATTGCTGATGAGATGAAGATCGGGGTGCGCGTTGCGAATCTGTTGAACCGACCCATCGTTGGATGCGTTGTCGACCACGATAATGTCGATATCACGGAGTGAACTTGCGCGCAATGAATTGATGCACTCAAGGGTGTCGCCGAATCTTTTGTAGTTGACGAGGACGACTGAAAGTAGTGCCATGGTCATGCCGGGAAGAGCATGTCGAATCTGTGGACGAGAGTCCTCATCGTGCGAGCACCGATTGATAATGGCCCCGCATCTGTTCTGAGACATGTTGGGCATTGAACAGAGTCTGCACCCTCGAGCGGGCGCGTTTTCCGAGGCTGGCGAGCTTGTTCCTGTCGCCGGCCAGCTCTGCGATGGCGTGGCCGAGCGAAACAAAGTCGTTCGGCGCTACGAGCACCCCTGCCTTCCCAACCACCTCGGGGATCGATCCGCTGGTTGTGGAAATCACTGCCTTTCCGCACGCCATACTTTCGACCAGAACATAGCCGAATTGCTCCTGCCACCGGGGAACAGGGATGCTGGGGAGCACAAAGATATCGGCAAGGTTATGAATGGCCGGCATTTCTGAATATGAGCGGCTGCCGAGAAAAGTCACGTACGGCTCTATGCGGAGGTTGCCGATCAGCCTCTTCATAGCGTCATGTTCCGGTCCTTTGCCTGCTATGAGCAGCCGCATCCTCTTTGATGGACCGGTTTGGCGAAGGACGTGATGAAATGCATACAAGAGGTCAAACACACCTTTCTGTTTTGACAGATTTCCCACAAACAAGACAATCGTGTCGTCCGGCTGACAGCCAAACCCGCCCAGAAGATCGGTCTGTCTCTTCCGAGGTGCGAAGTGGTTCGTATCGACACCGGGGAATTGGACGTGGACCTTCTCTTCCGGGGCGCCTTCGAGGATGAGGACCTCGCGGGCGCGATTTGACGTGGCGAGAAAAAGATCCGCATTCGAGAAAATCTTCCTCTTGTTTCTCAACATTCTCGGCGCATGATAGAGAAACGGGATATTCTCCCAGACGGTCACCACAAGCTTCCACCGTTCGTTCGCCCGTACCTGTGCTGCCTGATACGTACAATAGTAAGCCGTCTCGGCGCTGTGAACGACGTCGAAGTCCTTGAGAGCTCTGCCGAGGCCGACAAGATCGTGGTAATCTCCGACAAACGCCGACATGATACTGCGAAGCGCACGAGCTCGGAGCGTTTGGCCCACAGAGAGGAGCTTTTTCACCTCAAAGGGAATTTCGGAAACACGGAAGTTGTGCCCATAACTTGTAAAGCCTACGAGCTCAAATTCATCCCGTAGAGGATTGAAATTCTGCATCTCCCAGTTGTTGAGATTCGGGCCGCGGACGAGGGCAATCTTTTTTTTCATAAGCCAGCCGATTTCCAGGTATCCTTTGCGCGGTTCAAAACGCGAAGCAGGCGTTTCGCCGCAGACGGCAATGTCCAGAATTCCATAATGACTTTTCTTGCGTGTGCACTCAGGGATCGCCGTTTCTTCTCGCTGAGAAGAAGCACGTTGACGGCTTCGGAAAACTCTTTTTCGTCGCGTTCGGTGAGAAATCCGGTCTCATCATGGATTACCGACTCTCTCACGCCCCCCTCTCTCACTGCAATAACGGGGGTGCCGCACGCCATGGCTTCCAAGGGGGCTAGTCCAAACGGTTCAAGATAAGGAGCGTACAGGAAAAGCCTGGCTCCATTATAGAGCTCCACCAGCTCAGAATCAGAGACAAATGTCTTTATGCTCAGATCGACGCCTACCCTTGCAGCGAGGCTTTCAAGATAGGACTTCATGGACTGATTGTCGCTGTTGGAGACGATGATGAGGGGGGGGCGAAGAGTTCTTCTTACTTGAGCGAGGGAACGGATGATAAAATCGAATCCCTTCAATCGGCTCAAGGCCCCCACGGAGAGGACATAACCTCCACGCTGAAGCCGCAGTGGATGAAAGATATCGCTGTCAACACCGAGGTAGGATACATACGAGTCTGCGCCGTAGGCCCTGAGGATGTTTTCCCTTGAAAAACACGAGTTTGCAGCGATCATCTTTGCATAGGACGCGTTTTCACAATCAATCCTGGTTAGACGGGTTCTGGAATAACTCCGACGCATCGTCTTCCACAGATTGGATGCATCAGCATCGACGAGTCTCGTAAAGATACGCTCGCTGAAGCGCAACGGTTGTTGACAATAGTACACATGGGGTTTGAGGAGGTACTTAAGAATGAACGGCGACATTGTGTATTGGTCCTGCTCCACGAAGACAACATCGTAGTTGCCATTATTGATGGCCTGTGCGAGTTGCTTCTGTACGTTCTCAAGATCCGACAATGAAATGGCAAATCCGGGGAGCGGGGGTACATACTTCGTGATGGACGCTGCAATTCCCAAGGGTGTTGTACGAACTGGCAAGACAACGAACCGTCTTACGAGTTGATCCAACTGGAAGAACTTCTGTTCGCCTGTCGAAGGAAGGAAAACATCGACATTATGGCCGGCCTGTTTCAAGCATTTGATGTGGCCGTAGAGTGCCCGCAGCGCTCCGCCGGTGGGAAGATTATGAAAGACGGCGATATTCATGATTCCTTCTGTTTGCTGCGATCAGAAGGTACTTTCGTGGCTTTCATGTCAATTGTCCTTGACGCAATAGAGGTTCGCATGCCAAAATGCGTCCTGCTTCTCAACAAGACTTCTTTCCACAGGTACGAGTCGTCGCCTGTCTTCGTCGATGAGACGAATCTGGAATCCGAGGGCTTCGATCTGATCGAGGTAGGTTTGACATTCTACCCCGGCCTGACGCAGAAATCCAGGGACAAGTTCTGTGAACAGGATCAGATGCTTGTTCCTTGAGATCAGGTGTTTCATACCTGCCAAAGCATAAGGTTCGTGGCCCTCGATGTCTATTTTGACAATGTCCGTGGTTTCATGCGGGAGAAACTGATCGAGAGCAACACACTCAATCTCCACACGCTCCTTGACAGGGGTGTCTGGACGGGGATACATACCATGGGAGTCAGACCCCTGGTAAATGAAAAGAGTTACGACGGAGGAGCTTTCTCCGACAGCCTTCTGAAAGGGAGTGATATTGTCAATATTGTTCAGTCGTATGTTGTCCTTCAGAAGCTTGAAGTTTGAAGCGGAAGGTTCGAAAGAGTAGACCCTTCCTTGAGATCCGGCGAGCTTTGCAGCGATAAGGGAAAAGTAACCGAACTGAGCCCCGATATCAACAACAACCGCCCTTGGCTTTACGGCCTGTTTGAAGAGTTCTGTAGTATAAGGTTCGTAGGATTGGAGAACATAGTCATGGAAACTCACTGTGTTCGTGTAAACGTACATTTGAATATCATTGCTTCTCGTCAAATACACGTCGTCGGGCGCAACGATTCTCATGAGAAGTCTATATACACCCTTTCTCAGGTATCGCACCAAGGCGGATCTACCTATTCCGCTTCTCTTGAGATAACTGTTCACGAGGAACACGAATTTGACGAGATTGCGTTTCAGCATTTTCTAACCTCGAGCTATTCTCATGAGTGATAACAACTTTTCGGTCATTGAGGCAAAAATCTTCTTGTCCTTTTCATCAAAGACATAGGCCCACGCCATGAACATAAACGTCAGGATCAGCGCAATAACGAGGCTGATCTGCAGAATAATGACTTTCGTCAATGACACCATCAACAGAAGCACAGCAAGGAATCCAAGCATCACAACAGCCCGTGCAAGCCCGTTATCCAGGGCAAAGTGAAAACGGAAGGAAAGCAACTTCGAAGAGAGGAAGAAAAGTATGACGGTTTCTATTGCTGCGCGCACAGCAAAAGAAATGGCTGCACCCACGATTCCCATCTTCTGCACCAGAATCCACACAACGACCACGTTGAGCGGTATTTCTATCAGGTAAAGTTTCGATAGCAGTTCAGGGCGTCCCAATCCTTGCAGCAGAGCACCTGACACCGGCGCAAGCAACCCGATGAATGCACCCAACAGGAGAATTTGAAAAGTGAAAGAGCTCTGTTGCGCAAAGTCGGCTCCCAGCCATAGATCAAGAAGCTGGCTCGAAAAAACCATCAATACGAGAATTATGGGTCCGGTGCTTAGGAGCAAATACTTGATGGATCGCACAAAAACGGCTTGCAGATCCTCTTTACGTGCCATGCCAAGAGCACTGAACGCGGGAAAAAGAGTCATGACAAGACTCCCCGGAATGATCCAAATCCGGGTCATAATATCGAACGGAGCGGAATAGTACGCAACGGTGGTCATAGTGAGGAATGACCCTATGAGAAAACGGTCGAGATAATTGATCACCGGGCCCGCGATGCTCGACACGCTGACCCATCCGCCGAATTTCAACAGCTTCATGAAGAGAGACACGTGGGTGGAGTACTTATGTAATGCAGGGAAGACCCGCAGCGCAAGCATCACCAAGGCAATCAGGGATAGGCATCTCGATAACGCGATGAGAAGTACAATCCCGGGAAGACGATATCCGAGCGCAAGACCCAGAAGGGGAATCAGAAAGGAAAGAAGACTGGACGGAACTCGAACTGCGTTTACGAGATCGAATTTTTGAGCTGCCTCCAATGCCCCGGAGAATGAACTGGAAACCAGGATCAGGGGGACGGAAATCGCGAGTAAGGAGAATGTCTCCTTGGTCTCTTCAATCAATCCCGCCGGAATGTTCAGAATTCTCTCTACAATAACCGGCGTCACGGCGAGAACAATCAGAGAACCTGCCGCTCCGAGAATCCCCTGAACGGTTACCGCGGTCCAAACAATGCCCGGGACCTGATCTTCGTTCCCAATTCCCAGAGCCTCTGCAACGTATTTGGTCGTTGCCCGGCCTAATCCAAGGTCAAAAACTGAGAAATATCCAAGAATGACCCAAGCGAGGGAAAGAATTCCGAAGCGGTCAGTTCCCAGCCCGTGAATGATGAGCGGCAAAGCAACCAATCCCGCCAGCAACGGCAAGACCTGCCCTATGAAATTAAGCAAGGTGTTCCGTGCAAGTGTCTGAGACCGGATTTCCATCTTTTCTGAGGGCCTTTTCTGAAAATTCAAGTTGCACGCCACGCAACGGAAAGACGTGCGCGGGTGGTCACAGTGCCTCCACCATGGATGGCACTGGTTACTGCGAACGTGGACGGAGGAGCATTCTTCCCACTTGAAAAAGAAAATGGATTGGCAACACAAAAGGAATCACTGCCCATTGAAGAGGACTCGCATAACGCGCAACCAGTCGAATAGTGCTCTTCAATTTGTTCCAATTCTTATACCAGGAAAAATGTCCCCCCGCGCTCACCGAAAGTTTGTGCCATATTTTTGCCTTCGGTTCATAAACCAGCCGAAATCCTGCCTTGCACACCCGCAAACACCAATCCACATCCTCGCCGTACATGAAGAATTGTTCGTCCAGATTCCCGATCTTCTCAATGACGGGACGCTTCACGAGCAGGCAGCAGCCGGTGATGTAGTCGACCGCTCTTGCGGTGTCGTACTGTCCGCGATCTTCCTCTCTCAATCCGATATGTGAGATCCATCCCTTCCACCACTCGATCCTTCCGCCGGCAAACCAAATCCGCTTTGGGTCATCGTAATAATAGATCTTCGCCCCAACCATTCCGATCCCCGGATCCGCATCAGCCGCTTTAACAAGCTTCGTGAGGAATTCGGCGTCGACAGTCGTATCGTTGTTCAGCAGGAGGATGTAATCGCTGCCGCGTTCGAGCGCGTGCTTAATCCCGATGTTGTTTCCTCCGGCGAAGCGCAAGTTCGTCTCATTGGGAATCACCTCAACCGATGGAAACTCTCGCTTCACGGCGTCCACAGAGTCATCCGCCGAAGCATTGTCAACCATGATGATGTGCATCGGCGCATAGGAAACCTTCGCCAGCGAATGGAGACATTCCAGCGTGTCGTTCCTGCCGTTCCAGTTCACCAGTATGACGGAGACAGATGGCTGTCCCATACTCTTAAGGCTTTCTTGCGATCACAAGGAGTCCACCCCCCGACTCGACCGTGGTAGAGTACTCGATTGCCATGAAGATGAGAGCGAGGGGAAGGGCAACCAGATAATAGAACGGAAGGAGTATGAAGAGGAGTTTGGACAGGTTCAGCATAAGCATGGGAAATTGAATGCCGATGCGCCACGCAATGCCGCCCCAGGTGCCGTATGTGAACTTCAGCTCATCGACAACAAGCCCGGCCGCCTCGAGTTTGCTTCGGAGCTCCTTCGGAGGATAGCCGTAACGGGCGTGTTCGTCAATAAAGCTTTTTGGCCCGTGCTCCGTATTTGTCTCGGTGCTCGATGGCGTATTGATGACGACCACGCCGCCCGGGTTCAGTGCACGATAGAAACCGCGAAAAACTGCATTATCGTCCTCAATATGCTCCATCACGTCAACGGAAAGGATGAGGTTGAACTTCCCTTCGTGTTGCATCGCCGTGAGATCCTCGACGGCGAACGTCACGTGAGGGAGTCCGGCTTTGGGAAAAAACCTGCGGCAATCTTCAATCTGCTCCTCCTTGACATCGACGGCGTGGATGAGGGTCCAGGGGAACAAGCGTGCCACGTAGTACGAATACTGGCCAAAACCGCTCCCCGCATCAAGGATGTGACATGGCCGTGTCTTCGCATTGTTCAGGATCCGCCTCAACGCGCGCTTGACATGCCATTCGCGAAGGAACATGACACCGAGAACCTGGTAGAAGACCTTCCTTAGGAATACATTATTGCGAACCGCATTTCCAATGACATTCTTGATCGGATCGTATTTCATGGCACTGCAATATGATGCATCATGAGTGAAAAATCAATTTGAAACCCTCGTGGGTTGAAAAACAATACACGAAGAGCGCGAAGGAGACACGAAGAGCACGAACAAGAACCATCTTCACTTCGTGGAGCTTCGTGATCCCTTTGTGTCCCTTCGTGTAAGTTTTCTCGACGGCGGAATCTCCTTCGCAAGCTCTTCGATCGCCTTTACCATCGCGCTCCATGAATACCGGAGCTTCTCCTTCTTTACCCTCTTCTCGAACTTCTTTTCCAGTTTCTTCTGATAGAACTCAACGATGGCATCTGCCAACGCCGCAGGATTATCCGGGGGAACCAAGAAGCCGGTCTCCCCGTCGATGATGACTTCCGCCAGCCCCCCGACGTCGGTCGCTATGACGGATTTGTCAAACTGGTATGCGATCTGGACGATTCCGCTCTGTGTTGCAGAACGGTACGGCAGCACCACGACATCGCTGGCGGAGAAGTATGTCCCGACTTTGTCGTTCGGAACGTAGTCCGCATGGATCGAAACGTGCTTCTCGATGCCCAGAGTCTTCACAAGTTCGCGGTACCGCCGTTCATCGTCATAGAATTCCCCCACGACCAGGAGTTTTACCGGGATGCGCTGTAGAACGAGGGGGAGCGCATGCAGGAGGGTCTCGAGTCCCTTGTACCGCCTCACATAGCCAAAGAAGAGAATCATGCGCGGGTCGCGGAGGCCTATCTTCTTTCGGGCCGCACTTTTTGAGATCCCCTTGCCGAAGATCTCGTACACGGGATGTGGGATGAACCGGTATTGAGCAGACGGCCAGAACTCTTTCAGCTCCCGCTCGACTGCCCGCGATTGGGCGATGAAGTAGTCGACGTAGCGGAACGCGAACCTCGTAAACACAACGTCCCCTGGACGCCGTTCGTGAGGGATCACATTATCGCAGATAAAGAGGACCTTCGCTCCCGTCCATTGACGGACCATGGAGGCGATGGCGCCGAAGCACGGCCCAAAAAAGGGAAGCCAATACTTGAAGATCAGAAGGTCGGGTTTCTTACGGGCAATGGCTCGTGCGGCGGTGACCCATGTAATGGGGTTGACCGAATCAATGAGGGGTTCGCTGGGAATTACCACCCCTTCGCTCTCTTGCTCTGCCTGGGATTTCCCCGGGAAAAGGAATGAAGGATATTGTCTCGTGAACGTCACGACCTCGACATCATGCCGGGTGGAGAGGTTCCTGTAAAGCAGCGCAAAATAGTGGGCAATTCCCCCGCGGAGAGGATACGCTGTACCGACAAGGACAATCTTCATTGCTGTATCCCGGCGAATGAGATCAGGCGAACAGCCTCCTGCAGGCATCCGCTGCCTGCTGCACGCTCAAGTATTCCATGCACCGGTATTCTTTGTTCGTGCAGACAGGGTGATAGAAACACCGGCAGGGACGGCTCGGTTCCAGAATAATGCCTTTTCCGTACAATTCGAATTCGTTTCTGTTGAAAATATTGTTGAAGAGGACGATCCGTTTGCCCAGACCGATGGCAATGTGCATTGCCATTGTCACGGCAGTGACGACCAGGTCACATTGGTCGACGAGATTGATGAACTGTTGAAGCGGAAAATGTCCGGGGTACTTCGCCCCCGACATTCTGGCAATCTTTCGGTTCTTCTCATGCTCCTGTTTCCCGCCCAACAGAACTACCTGAAAACCCTGCTTCTTAAGGTTCATTGCAAGTGCAACCCAGTTCTTATCATCCCAAAGGCGTGAGGTCCAGCGGTCCCCGCATCCTGTATTCAACCCGATGACCCGTTTCTTGCCTTTGATGCCCCACTTGTACTCGCCGGAAGCAAAATTGTCGAGCAGATACGTCTCTCCGTGAAACGTGAGGCCCGCGATTTCAAAGATCTCCCGTTGATAGCTCTTTGTGTTGGCTTTGCTCACGTCGTCGAAAATGCCCGTTTGGAACTTATGTTGCGCATCGGCATCGATCGGCGAAGGCAGGCCATCTCTGAGAATAAACCCCTTTTTCTGGTCCGCCGAAATCTGGCTTGCAAGGGCGCAAGCCTCCCGGTCCTTGTCCAGATTATAAAGAGCATTGAAGTGCATCGATCGGAGGGTTACGACGGTCTTGAGGTTGAGTTCCATCTTGTCGTCCACCATATCGGGAAGCACTTCGGGACTCACCGTGAGCCATGCAATGCGGGCATCCGGATGGTTTTTCTTCAGCGCCCGGAGTAGCGGAGTCGTGCGGATCACGTCTCCTATTGCGCCGAGCTTGATGAGAAGAATCCTGTTCTGCGAACGGTCGTAGTGCTTGCAGTCGGTACCGTCGGCCTCAACGCAGTGGACGCCGAATTCCTTGTGCGGCCTGCACGGCACATCGCCCCGGAAATGCCGGCAGTCGGTCTTGAGTGTCATTGGTCCTTGCATCGTGTTGTTCATGGCGGTGATCAGGTCTTCTTCCGGGCATGGACAAGGATCGTCGTGGAGAGCACGGTCCACGGTGTGGTTTCACCCCGAAAAACAGTCGCTTGCAACATCTTCTTCAATCCCTGATGGCGAAGCACATCCAGCGGTGCAGTGATGTACAGCGAATCCGAGATTTCAAATGAGTGTGATGCCAGGAGCGAGACAAGATCGCGCTTGCGATAGATCCGGGCATTGGCGAATCGGGTGTGGATTGACCGAGGGAGCCAGGAGAAGAACGGAACACGGTTCCACGGGAGCAGGGGGAGGCGCGCCCCGTGCGTTTCGAAGAGCCAGCCCTTATTGGGGACGGTGATGACGAACGATCCTCCCGGTTTGAGAACACGGTGAACCTCACGCAATGCCTGCGCTTCATCGGCAACATGTTCAAGGACATCGTAGCTCACTACCACGTCGACCGATTCCGAAGCAACGGGGAGATTCCTCCCGTCATACACGAGCCCCAGCAGCTTTTCGTTTCCCGACAAGTGATCTGTCAGCGTCTGGAGATGCTGAAGATGGACGTCGACGGCGACCATCGTGCAACCGGTTCCTGAGAAGGCCTGCGTTTGTGCTCCCGTTCCGCACCCAAAGTCCAAAACGACCCGGTCTCTCAGCTGGACTCTCTCTGCCGTCAGACGAAACCTGCGCCTGATAATGTCAGCCCCATATTCCGCCGGTTTTCCGTGGCTGGGTTCTTTCACGATGCGTTTGACTCCCTGCAAAACGAAGTGCCGGTATGTGCCACGGGGCTCTTACTTCAGAGTTTCCCGTACGGAGTAGGTTCGTTCGCTGTGCTCTTGCCGCGTGATCATCTCCCCCAGCAACCCGATCGAGATGAACTGCACGCCGATAATCACAAGGAAGAATCCCACCATGAAAAGCGGTCTGTTGCTCAGCGCGGTCTCACCCCGCAGCCATTCGATGGAGAGATAAACGTCGATGATCCCCCCGATGAGAAATGAAATGATTCCCCAGACGCCGAAAAGATGCAGAGGGCGCTTGACGTAACGAGTATTAAAGAGAACGGTCAGAAGATCGAGAAACCCCTTGAAGAATCTGCTCAGTCCGAATTTTGTATGTCCGTACTTTCGGGGATGATGCTGCACCACTTTTTCGCCCACGCGATAGCCCGCCCAGTGCGCGAGAGCAGGGATATAACGGTGCAGCTCGCCGTACACATTGATTTCCTTGACTACTTCTTTCCTGTAGGCCTTCAGGCCGCAGTTGAAGTCGTGCAGCGGAATTCCCGTCATTTTTGCCGTGACAAAATTGAAGAACCTCGAAGGAATGGTCTTTGAGACGGGATCAAACCGCTTCCTCTTCCAGCCTGAGACGAGGTCATATGAATCTCCCATCGCCTCGATCAACCCGGGTATCTCCGCGGGATCATCCTGGAGGTCGGCGTCCATGGTGGCAACGAATGTCCCCCGGGCTTCGGCGAATCCCACGGAAAGTGCTGCCGATTTTCCGAAATTCCTGCGGAAGCGGACGACTTTGACGCTCTTGTTCTCCCTGTGCAGAGTCTTGAGAACGCCGAAGGAACCGTCTGTGCTGCCGTCGTCGATGAAGATCACCTCATACGGTTTTCGCAGCTCCTTGAGCGCATTCTTGATATTCCCGAGAAGCTCGGGAAGCGATTCCTCTTCGTTGTAAAGAGGAACAATGACGCTGAGGAAGGGTGGGGTCGCTTTTGGCATTGGACGTTGGTTGGAGGAATGTCGTTGAAAAATGGTAACGGAATTTCGGAGGAAAAGCAACCAGAGGATAGAAGCGCAAGGAGGTTTCAGGCATCATGCTTCAGGTTTCATGCTTGAATCCTGAAACTTTGCGCCACAGGCGCATCCGCTCGACGAGTCGATCTACGATCCCGTAGGGAGTCGTCGACCTTCGGCGGAGAAACTTGAATCATGAAACCTGAACCCTGAAACCACCAAGTTCTTCTTCGTCCGCCTTTGCTTCTCCCCGCGTCGTTGGTTATATTGGAGTGATTTTAGCGCCCGATGAATGATCGTTCCCAAAAAATCTCTTGGTCAGAATTTTCTTCGTGATGAAAACGTCGCCCGGAATATCGTGGAGGCCCTCTCTCCGCGCAAAGACGACCTCCTTCTGGAAATCGGGGCCGGAACCGGCTCGCTGACCAACCATTTGATCGGCAGGTCCGATCACTTTCTTGTTGTCGAGATCGATTCGAGAGCCGTTGAGGCATTAAGGGAAAGATTCGGGAAGACCCTGGAGATACTCCAGCAGGACGTGCTGGAGTTGGATCCCCGATTGCTGTCGGGGAAGTATGGGAAGCGCGTGAGAGTGGCCGGGAACATCCCTTACTATATTACGAGCGATATCCTTTTCTGGCTCGTTGACAACCGGGCATCCTTCGAAGATGCGGTGCTGATGATGCAGGCCGATGTTGCCCGGCGGCTCGTTGCCCGCAATCGCACAAAAGACTACGGCATTCTTTCTGTTGTGACCCAGTGTTACACCGAACCGGAAATCCTCTTTCGTGTCTCGCGAAATTCGTTCTACCCCGTGCCCAACGTTGACTCAGCCGTTGTGCGGCTCCGAATACGCCAATCGGTGCCTGAGCACGATGAGAAACTCTTCAGGTCGGTTGTTCGCGGGACATTCGGGAAAAGGCGGAAAACGCTGTACAACGGATTGAGATTCATGGGGTTTACGGCGGAAGATCTTGGTTCCATCGGACTCGATTTGAAGAGGCGGCCCGAAGAGTTGAAGGTGGAAGATTTTCTTGACCTCACGCGAAGACTGAATGATCAAGCCTCCGCAAGAGCGGTACCACAGAGAACACAGAGAAGGCACACCCGCCCGACCGAACGCATTTGACCTCTGAACGGTCGTTCGGGCGGGGAGAACACGGAGGGTAAGAATTCTCTGTGCTCTTTGTGATACTCTGTGTTCCCTGCCTGCCCTGCCTACCGGCAGGCAGGTCTGTGTCGTGTTTTTGAATGCGGTTTCACGTTCTTTTGACTGACCAATGGCAGAACAGGAAGAAAATAACGAATCCGAATCGGCCCAGCCCCGTGAGCTGATCGAAGTCGACGATGAACTCATTCGTGACATTGAGGATATCGTCAAATCCCGATCGGAATTCCTCCTCCTGAATATTCTTCAGGACCTCTATCCCGCCGACATAGCGCACATCATCAACCGGCTCGAGGTTGATGAAACCAATTTTGTCTTCAATCTGCTCCCGAACGAAATCGGAAGCGAGGTCCTCCTTGACCTCGACGATGTGCACCGTGAACGGCTGCTTGCGACCCTTCCTCAGCTGAAGCTGACGGAACTGGTCGACAAGATGGATTCCGACGATGCGGCCGACATTGTCGGCGAACTCTCGGATGAGAAGGCCGAAGGGGTCCTCGAGACGATGGATGTTGAAGACTCCTCGCATGTCGAGGAGCTGCTGAGGTACGACACATCCACCGCCGGCGGCATCATGGCGAAGGAGGTGGCCGTCGTCCACAAGAAAGATACGATCAAGAAGGCCATCAGAGAAGTGCGGAGGATGGCGAAGGAGCACAAGAATATCTATGCGGTGTACGTTGTGGACGATGAAGGATTGCTCGTGGGGAGCGTGCCTCTCCAGCAGCTCCTGCTGTTTGCGCCGAACAAGCGGATTCAGAAGATCATGGCTGCCGAGGTGATGAGCGTGACAACGGATGTCGATCAGGAGGAAGTGGCCCAGGTGTTCAAGAAGCACGACATTGTCGCTTTGCCCGTGACGGACAAGGCAGGAAAGCTGCTGGGGCGCATCACTGTCGACGACATTGTCGACGTTTTGGAAGAAGAACATGTGGAGGATGTGGCGCGCCTCGTCGGATCCGATGCCGACGAACTGGAACGCCGCTCCCCCATGCAGGTCGCAATGCTGAGACTCCCCTGGGTTGTGTTGACGCTCGCCCTTGAGTTGGTCGCAGCGTATGTCGTACACCGTTTTGATGCAACCCTGGGAAAAGTGATCCTCCTCGCGTCGTTCATGCCTATTATTTCGGCCCTCTCGGGCAACACGGGATTGCAGTCGGCAGCAATGGTGGTACGAGGCCTGGCGACGGGGCATGTCGATATCACGCGATGGTGGAATCCCGTGATCAGGCAGTTTCAGACAACCTTGATCATCGGTGGCGTTTGTGGCTTCCTTCTTGCGCTCGTTGCGGGATACTGGCACGGAACTGCCATCTTCGGTTTTGTGGTCGGTATCTCGATGTTCCTTTCGATCAATATTTCCGGCTTTGTCGGAACGGTCACGCCGATGCTCTCCAAGAGCGCCGGTTTTGATCCCGCTCTGACCGCAGGGCCGTTTGAGACGGCGTTTCAAGACGTTGTGGGGATCACCATTTTCCTTTCGATTGCCACCCTTCTCCTACAGTGGCTCTGACGCATGAGATTCCGTAACCTGCTTGCTTCGCTCTCTGCCGCAGACCTGGTCAGCATCCTCTTTCTTTCCTTTCTTTCCTTTCTTAACATCGCCTTTGCCTCTCGGGTAACGGCCTGGCCGGAGCTTCTCCTCGTCAACACAGGGTTTACAGCCCTCATTCTCTTCCTTGCCAACAGGGCCGAAACTCGCAAAACGCGGCTTTATATCGGCCTGCACCGCTGGTACCTGTACATTGTCGTTCTCATGGTGTTCAAAGAATTGTATTTCATGATTCGCCCTATTCACCCGGTGGATTATGATCGGTTGCTTATCGAGGCGGACCGATGGTTGTTCGGGGTCGATCCCACTGTGTGGCTTTTCCAATTTGCCCATCCGGTGATCACCGAGATTCTGCAAATTGCCTATTCATCGTACTACCTTCTGTTTCTGATCCTGGGAATCGAAATCTACCGAAAGCACACGCTCAAGTCGTTCGACAAGGCCGGCTTTCTTATTGTCTACGGATTCTTCCTTTCATATCTGGGCTATTTCCTTCTCCCGGCGATCGGTCCCCGGTTCACCCTCCATGATTTCCATTCGCTCTCGAAGGAACTCCCGGGGCTTTTTCTCACGGAACCGCTCCGGGCATTTGTCAATTTCGGAGAATCTGTTCCCACGAATATTCCCAATCCGGCCGAAGTTGTTCAGCGCGATGTTTTCCCGAGCGGGCACGCGCAGCTGTCGCTCATCGTTGCATATCTGGGATTCCACTTCAAGCTCTCAAGCCGCTGGGCGCTGGGCGGTTTTACTGCATTGCTCATTGTAGGCACAGTGTATCTTCGCTATCATTATTTCGTAGACGTAGTCGCCGGAGTGTTGTTCTTCTGGTTTACAGTCTGGAGCGGGCATCACATCGAAACCTGGTGGGTCGACAAACGGCATGCAATGGAGAACGCTCAAAGCTCGACCGGTTAGTGAAACTTTGTGTCCTTCGTGTCCCTGCCTGCCG
>Ga0209002_10002170_pt1 | contig 15884 bp, 11 predicted proteins | sample Rifsed16ft2_FD_184010 | JGI IMG/M metagenome (GOLD analysis project Ga0209002, IMG submission 184010) | Soil microbial communities from Rifle, Colorado, USA - sediment 16ft 2 (version 2) | ecosystem: Environmental > Terrestrial > Deep subsurface > Rock core/Sediment | place: Rifle, Colorado...
CGCGCCGACCGAGGAGCCGCCTGTCCACGCGCACGGCAAGGCGGGCGACGAAGACGTGGCGGTCTCCGACGCCAGCCCGCTGTGCGTGTACGTGTGGAAGACGACCGCCGACCCGTTCGTGGGCAAGCTGACCTACTTCCGCGTCGTCTCCGGCACGCTGGCGACCGACCGGATCTGGAACCACACCAAGGGCGCGGAAGAGCGCGTGGGCACGATCAGCGTCCCGCGGGGCAAGGAACTCATCCCCGTGAAGCAGCTCCACGCCGGCGACCTCGGCGTGCTGGCGAAACTGAGCGCCACGGCCACGGGCGACACGCTGGGGGACAAGTCCCACCCGCTGAAGATTGACCCGCCCAAATATCCCGCCGCGCTCTATTCCGTCGCCGTCAGCCCCAAGACGCAGGCGGACTCGGCCAAGATCAGCGTCGCCCTGACCCGCATGTGCGAGGAAGACCCGACGCTGCACTGGCGGCAGGAGGCGGCCACGCACCAGACCATTCTCGAGGGGATGGGCGATCAGCACATTGACGTCGCCGTGCGCCGCGCGGAGACGAAATTCCAGGTGGGCTTGAACGTCGAGGCGCCGAAAGTGCCGTACCGCGAGACGATCCTGCGGAAGGCCGACGCCACGCACCGCCACAAGAAACAGACCGGCGGCGCGGGGCAGTTCGGCGAGGTCTCGATGCGCATCGAGCCGTTCCGCGAGGGCGATTTCGAGTTCACCGACGAATTAGTGGGCATGAACCTCTCGCGCAGTTACCTGGCGCCGATTGAAAAAGGCGTGAAGGGGGTGATGGAGCAGGGCGTGATCGCCGGCTACCCGGTCAAGGGCGTGCGGGTGAGCGTGTACGACGGCAAGGAGCACCCGGTGGACTCGAAACCGATTGCGTTTGAAGTCGCCGGGCGCGAGGCGTTCAAGAAGGCGGTGGAGGCCGCCGGGCCGGTGCTGCTGGAGCCGGTGATGACGATGCGGGTGGTCGTGCCGGAGGCGAGCATGGGCGACGTGCTCGGCGATTTGAACACGCGCCGGGCGAAAGTCGCGGGCATGGACCAGGACGGCGGCAAGAGCATCATCACCGCCGACGTGCCGCTGGCCGAGGTGCAGCGCTACGCCACCGACCTGCGCTCGATCACCGGCGGGCGCGGCGTGTTCTCGATGGAGCTCGCGCGCTACGAGATGGTGCCGAACCACCTGGCGCAGGGCATCATCGCCGCGCACAAGAAGGAGTTGAAGGGGGAGGAGGGGGAGGAGTAAGTCCCAAATTCCATGGGGTTTTACTTTTTCTTCCCCGCTTTCTTCTTCCCCCGGTACGGCGTCACTTGCAGGATGTGCACCTGGCAGTAGTCGGAGTAGAAGATGCGCGATTTGATGCGCGAATCGAGTTCTTTCTCCTCGGCGGCGGTGGTGAGCACGGTCGGCAGTTGGGCGTCGTAGCGGTAGTTGAAAATCTGGAAAAATCGTTCGCGATAATATCCCGTTGTGCCTGCCAGATTGGGCAGGTCGTCAATCACCAGAAACTCGGTGTTCTTCACCTGCTGCACGAGCTTGCCGTTGCGCTCTTCCGCCTCGCGGTTGTTCGTCGGGCGGAAGAGGTCGCTCAAGTCCTGGTAGGTCACGAAGACGACCGGCTTGCCCAATTGCGTGCGCGTGTTCGCCATCGCCGCCGCCAGGTGCGTTTTGCCGGTGCCGTAAGGCCCCATGAGGACAAACCAGCCGCCTGGGTTCTCGGCGTATTCCCGGGCTGCGCGGACGGCGCCAAGGAATTCCTGGCGCGTCTCGCCGGTCAAGTCGGGGCGGATGTCGAACTTCTCGAAAGTCTGGCGCTGGTGGATGGCAAGCGTGGAGACGTCGGACGAGAGATTAAGTTTCCCGGCGCGGAAGTCGGGGGCGAGGATATTCAGGGCGCTGACGATCTCGGCGTCGGATAGGCGGCTCGCCACGCGCTGGTCCACATCCTTCATGTCTTTGTTCGTCGTGATGACGGTAGGCAGGCGGGCGTTGTAACGATAGTTCAGCAGTTGATAAAGTTTCTCGATCGCCCAGTTGGTCGGGCTTTCGGTCCCCAGGTCGTCCAGGATCAAAATCGGCGCCGTGCGAACCTCCTCGAACCGCTCGTCGTAGGTGGTCTGCGAGGAGGGCGCGTACGTCGCCCGCAGGTAATCCAGCAGATCGGGCGTGTTGAGGAACAAGACGGGCTTGCCCTGCGCCAGGCAGTAGTTGGCAATCGCCGCGGCGAGGTGCGTCTTGCCGCAGCCGTAAGTGCCGCTGAGCAGCAGCCACTTCTCCGGTCTCTCGGCGAACGCCCGGCAGCGCTCAAACGCGGCGTGCACGGTGGCGCGCGCCTCGGGGTCGGGGCTGACGCCGTCGGGCAGGAAGTTGTCGAAGGTCTTCCCGGCGAGCGTCTCGGCGTTGCTCTCCTCGCGCAGTTGGGCCGCGCGCGCCATCTGCAGGTTGTCCATCTGGCACACGCAGGGGCGGGCCTTGCCGAAGTTGGGATGCCCCACCGGCAGGTCGTCGCTCACAAAGCCGAGGCCATGGCAGATGGGGCAGTCCGGGTCGCCCAGCCCGTCGCTGACGCGCGGCGGGCGCGGCTCATGCGGCGCCGGGATCGGATTCTGGTTCATCGTCGAGGAGGTGTCGGTAGCCTTCGTAATAGCGGCGGGCGTATTCTTCAGGATCGTCTCGATCTTTTTGCTCATAGCGGCCCTCATTGCGCATGCGGTGCAGCACGGCCATGACGTATTTGAGGCGGCGGACGTTGTTCTTCACCGCGATGCGGATCGCATCCTCGATCCACGCGGCGGGGTAGGCGCGCTCGAGGTCGCGCAGCTCTTCGGCGACCATCGGGGTGAGCGGGCCGATGTTCTGCTCGTACAGCACGAAGACGTTCGAGCGCAGCTGGCTCAGCGTCACCACCGTCCCGGCCTCGTCGCCGGGGCGCCACTCGCCGCGCGTCAATTTCTCCACCGCCTCGCGGCCTTTGGCCGTGTTCATGAAATACAGGTTCCGCACCGACTGAGCATCTTCGATCAGCACGTGCAGGAGCGCGCCGCGCGCCTCGGCGCGTTCGAGCGCGTCGTCGAGCGTCTCCTCCGCCTGCCGCGCGAGCGGGGCGAGGCCCCGCATGAAGCGCTCGTCCCCGGCGAAATCCTCACGCCGCAAATAGCGGTAGCTCCCTTCCTTTTGGCTCAACCGCCAGAAGGCGTAGAGCAGGAGCTTCAACTCGGCCAGATGATCCACGAGCGGGAGCAGCTCGGTGAAGAACGTCTCGGGCAGGGGGAGGGTGCGGACTTTGCCGTCGGGGAAGCCGGGGAAGCCTTGCATGAGGTGGCGAGTGAGGTGTGACGAGTGACGTGTCACTCTACACGTTGCGCAGATCTACTTTGACCGCGTTCTCAAATTTAGTCAAGGCGCCCCTGAACACCAACTGGATATCGTCGGTTGGGCCGTTGCGGTGCTTGGCGACGATGATGTCGGCCAGGTTCGTCCGTCCGGCTTCCTTCTCGTACATGTCGGGGCGGTGGATGAACATGACGATGTCGCTATCTTGCTCTAAAGATCCGCTCTCACGTAAGTCCGACAATATGGGCCGCTTGTCGGTGCGCTGCTCCACCGCGCGGGAGAGCTGCGCCCCGGCCAGCACCGGCACGTTCAATTCGCGCGCGAGCGCCTTCAGGTTGCGGGAGATGTACGAGACTTCCTGCACGCGGTTCTCGCTGCGCCCCTCGCCCTGCATGAGCTGCAGGTAGTCCACGATGACCAGGTCGAGGCCGTATTCCTGGTCCAGGCGGCGGCACTTGGCGCGCAGTTGCAGGGGCGTCAGCGCGGGCGTGTCGTCGAGGAAGATGGGGATGTCGCTCAAGACGTTGATAGCCTGCACGAAGAGCGGCAGTTCCTCGTCGCGCACCTCGCCCAGGCGCAGGCGCTGCGAGTCAATCGCCGTCTCCTGCGCGATGATGCGCTGGACGAGCTGCTCGGTCGACATTTCGAGCGAGAAGATGGCGACGCGCTTCTTGTGGATCTGCGCCGCGTGCTTGGCAATGTTGAGCATCATGCCCGTCTTGCCGCTGCCCGGCCTCCCCGCCACGATGATGAGGTCAGATTTTTGCAGGCCGCCCAGCAGCTTGTCGAGGTCAATGAAACCCGTCGGCACGCCGAGGATTTCGCCGCGATGCTCAATCAGGTACTGGACGCGGTCGTAGTAGGCGCTGATGGCCTGCTTGATGGGCGTGACGTCTTTGGTGAGCCGCTGCTCGGCGACGGCGAAGACCGCCGCCTCGGCGTCGTTCACGATCTGGTTGATGTCCTGATCTTCATTGTAGGCGAGCTTGGCGACGGTGGTGGCCGCTTCCAACAGCCGCCGCCGCATGGCCTCGCGCTGGACGATCCGGGCGTAGGCCTCGGCGTGCAGGGAGGTCGGGACGGTGTTGACCAGGTGGGTGAGGAAGGCGGCGCCGCCCACCTCCTCCAACTGGTTGCGGCGCTCCAGTTCTTCGCCGACGGTGATGAAATCCACCGGCTGGCGCTGGTCGTGCAGGCGCACGAAAGCGTCCCAGATCCAGCGGTGTTTGTGCAGATAGAAGTCTTCGGGCCTGAGGACGGGGACGACTTCAAAATAGGCGTCCGGGTTGATGAGCACACAGCCCAGGACGGCCTCCTCGGCCTCGAGCGAATAGAGCGCCGCGCGTTGCGCAGCAGGGCCGAAGTCCACGCGGGCGGAGTCAGTCATGCAAGTTGCCGTGGTGTGATGAACGCTGGCCGCCGGGGCAGGGTCATAAAGCTGGGGCGCGGCGTCCGCCCGGGCTGCGGCCCGGCCCAAGCCGGGGGCTTATTCGCTGTCCTCGCCCTTGCTCCCCTCGATGTCGTCCAGGTCGAGCGAGTCCACAAAGTCCTTGAACGCGTCCAGTTTGCCTTCTTCCCCCGCCGGGGCCGCGCCTTCGGCTTCCATCTCGTCCTCGGGATGCACGGCGGCTTTCTCCATCACGGCGTCCTCGATGAACACCGGCACGTGCAGGCGCACGGCGAGCGCCAGCGCATCCGAGGGGCGCGAGTCAATCTCCAGGTGCTTGCCGTTCGCCTCCATGACGATGCGCGCGTAGAACACGTCGTTGCGCAGATCGGAGATCACAATGTGATCCACCTCGCCGCCCATGTCCGTGATGGCGTTCTTGAGCAGATCGTGGGTGAGCGGGCGCTGGACCTCGACTTCCTGCAGGGTCACGGTGATGGCATCCGCCTCACACATGCCGATCCAGATCGGCAGGTAGCGGTCGCTGTCCACATCTTTGAGGATGACCACGCGATGCTGCGACATCAGGCTGACGCGAATACTGTCAATCGTTACTTCCACCATGTTGTCTCTCCAATCTTTCCGCGACGATGAAGAAATTCTAGCACAAGCGAGGGGTAGAGGCAATCGCCGTTTGTTCAGGACTTCTTTATCTCCTTGATCAGTCTTGATTGAGAGCCGGGGGGCTGGCCTCATGCTATAATCGCGCGGCCAGTGCGAAGCATTCGCGCTTCGGCCAACCGCCAAACCAGGCCCGCTGGGGCGCGAATGCTTCGCCCTTACAAAAGCGCATCATGCTTCATCAGTCCACCGAAACCTACGTCACCTGGGCTGCCGCGCTCCTGCTCCTCGGCGGCCTCCTGGCCGCCTTCGGCGGCGCGCTCTCCCTGCGGCGCTCCCGAAAGGCCCGTTTCTTCCAGGCGCGCCGCCAGATGATCCAGCGCGGCTGGGGATTGTTGTTCACAAGCGTTGGGTTGTTGATCGCCGCAGGCGTCGTGTTCGGCCTCGGAGGAGCGGCCATGGAATTGGTGCGCGCCCCGACGCCGACTGCCGCCTCGTTGACTCCGTCGCTCACGCCGCCCCTGCCGACCACGACGCCGACCCTGACGCTCGCCCCAATCCCCTCGGAGACTTTGCCTCCCACAGAAACTTTGCCGCCGACGGAGACGCTGCCGCCGACGCTCAGCCCCACGCCGGCCTTGCCGTTGGCCTTCGTCACTCCGCCGGGCACGGTCACCGTCACGCCCCCGCCGGAAGCCGTCGCCGCCGACATGCGCTTTTCACTCCGGGACAACTGCGCGACACAATCCAGCGCCGATTATTTTGACCAGGTGCCCAAGACGATCCACGCCCACTTTTACTACGACAACTGGCTGCCGGGCGCGCAGTGGTCGGGCGTGTGGTACCGTGACGGGCAGTTGATCTTCGTGGAGACGCACCTGTGGGATGGGAGCACGGGAGGCTGCGGCTTCTCCAGCTACGATTACAACAAGCTGTGGTGGCAGGAGGGCGCCTACGAGGTGCAGATATTCATCGGAGAACGCTGGCTGGTCTCAAAGCAATTCGCCGTCGTGAAATCCACGCCGACACCTACGATCACGCCGACCCGCACGCCGCGCACGCCCACGGCGACGTTCACCCCGACCGCCACGCGGACTCCGCGCCCTCCCACACCCACTCGCACGCCGCGCCCGACCACGCCCACCCCAGGCGCATAGGCCATCGGCTATCGGCTATCCGCCATCCGTTATCTACTGACAAGCGCCGCTGCAATCTCGGCCGCCACCCCGGCGTTGTTCTCCAGCAGGGCGAGGTTGGCGGCTTTGCTTTCGCCGCCCGTGAGCTCGGAGACGCGGGCGAGGAGGAACGGAGTGACGGTTTTGCCGCGCACCCCTTTGGCCCCGGCTTCGCGCAGGGCGACGGCAATCGCGCTTTCCATCTCGGCCATTGGCTTTGCGGCCTCGGCGGGGCAGGGCGCGCACACCAACAGCCCCCCGGTCAGACCCATCTCCCACAGACAGCGCGCAATCGCGGCGACCTCTGCGGGCGTGTCGGCGCGGGCTTCGAGCCTGAGGCCGCTTTCGCGCGAGTAGAACGCGGGAAATTCGTCGGTCTGGTAGCCGACGACCGGGACGCCGTGCGTCTCCAGCCATTCGAGCGTTGCGGGGAGGTCGAGGATCGCTTTGGCCCCGGCGCAGACCACCATCACCGGAGTCCGCGCGAGCTCGGGCAGATCGGCGGAGATATCTAGGGAGTAAGAAGTAATCCGTGATCGGTGATCCGTGATCGGTGACGCCTCACGACTGGCGACGGATGACGGGTCGCTGATCACTGCTCTATGTACGCCTCCAATGCCTCCGGTCGCAAACACCCGGATGCCTGCCCAGTGCGCGGCGATCATCGTCCCGGCCACCGTCGTCGCCCCGTCGCGTTTCTGCGCGGCGGCCACCGCATAATCGCGGCGGCTGATCTTCCAGATGCCCGGCGTCCTGGCGACATGCTCGATTTCGGCCTCGGTCAGGCCGACTCTGACCTCGCCCCGGAGGAGGGCGATCGTCGCGGGCGTCGCGCCGCCCGCGCGGACGCGCGCTTCCAGGCGGCGAGCCAGCTCGAAATTCTCCGGCCAGGGGAGGCCGTGCGAGATCACGGTCGACTCGAGGGCGACGACCGGTTTCTGCGCCTCCAGCGCCTCCCGCACTTCGGGATGGACAGATAAGTTGGAAGGGAGCATGAAGATTAGGAAGACGAATGAGAGCGCGAGGCGAGGTCCAGGCTAATTTTGCTTGACGAGCTCGCCGGAGGCGACCAGTTGCCGAAAGACATCGGCGCGGAGCCTGGCTTGCGGGCCGGTCGGGAAGTTTTGGCCGTCCGTCCGCTCGAGGACGACGCCGCGCGGGTGGCTATCCTGCCATATCACCTTGACGACCCGGACCGTGTTTTGCAGCGCATTCCACCAATAGATTTCTCCCTCGGAAAACCCTGGTGTGAGAGCGGAGGCCGGCTGAGGCGCTTCGCCCTGGCTTGCCTCAATCGCCTCGGGCGTTGGGCTGAATGCGTCTTTCTGATCGCTCTCGCGCGGCGGTGATTCGAAGAAAAGACGCTCGGCAGATGGGTGAGGCGACTCCTGAGCCGTATCGGCCTGGGAGGCTGAACCGTTGCCCGCCTGCGCCTCGGGAGCAGGCCGGCTCGCTTCGCCGCTTTTGCCCTTCTCGGCCGGCGCTTCGTCGCCAATGTCCACCGTGGGGCTGGACAGCCGGCGGATGTAATCCAGCGCCTCCCTGGTTTTCTCCGGCAGCCCAGTGGTCTGTCCCTTCAGGCCGTCGTAGAGTTCCTGCAGTTTGATCGAATACATGCGCAGCATGTCGCGGGCGCGCATCTGTTCTTCTGTGACCAGCAGCGCGGAAGCCCAGCTGCGGTCGGAGAATTCGGCGCTGCTGGAACTGGCCGCCGACCTGCCGCGCCCGGTGGGATAGAACTGGAAGGTCGCCCGCTGCCACCATTCACTGATAGAGACAAGCAGACGCTCGAGCGTCTGGCTGCGGGCCTTGCGCCGTTCATCATCGGCTTTGAACTGGCCGCTCTTGAGTTTGGCTGTGGCGTCGGCCTGCCAGGCGTTGATCAATTCCTGTGAGACGTCCTCCGGCGTTTCGATCGTCCCGACGCCAATCCAGATCAGCTCCACCCCGGCGGCCTCGAACCGTTTGGCCGTCGCCTCGTCGTAAAACGAGAGCGAGAGCGGGCGGCGGGCGTTGGCCGGGGCGGCCAGGCTCGCCACCGGTTCCGTGCTCATCACCACGCCCGCCTCGACGGCCTCCTGATGGCCGGGCGGCACCATGCTCACTTTGCTCTTTTGCGCGATGATGTCTTTGAGCAGACGGCTGCCGATGTAGCGCGTGACCACGCCGCTCGCCATTCCCGCGATGGATTCCGTCCACGGCGCGGAGCGGAACCCTGCGCTGATGGATTTGCCGTAGACCACGCGGCGCAGGGCGACGTCGTCGAGGGGATAGGGATTGTCCTTGCTGCGCGGCTGTCCGCCGCTCCACAACCGGAAGGCCACCTGGACGTCGGTGACTTTGACGGGGATGCCGTCTTTGGTGTAGACGAGCATGTCGTCGCGCCGGCGGATCTGGTCGCGCAGGTCCACTACTTCGCGCAGCCGCTCGAAGCCGTGCACGAAGGTCCCTGAGGTGGCCCGGTAGATGATCGACTCGCCGCCCGGCCGCTCGAACAGCGCGGCATTGCCGAGGTGAATCTTGACGTAGCCCGGCCCGCCGATCCGGTACAGCGCCGACTCCTTCGAGGCCTCGGTCACCAGGCCGTCCTTGATCTCGATCGAGGAGTATAAGCCGCCGAACATCGCGCTGACCAGGTAGTTCAGCGCCAATTGCGGATCGTCCAGTTCAAACAGGTCCTGGAGGTATTTCGCCCCGGCGCGCAAGCCGAGCAGGATCATGATCAGGGGCACCACCAGATGCCGCAGCACGTCCAGGTGGAACAGCGCCGCGACGACGACGATGATGGGGCTGACGAGGAAGGCCACGAAACCCGGCATCCCTTCGAGGAGGGCCGAGGTATCCAGCACCGGGTGCTCGACCAGCGCGGCCGTCAGCCACACTACGGCCATGAAGGCCATGAGGGCCTGGAAGCGGAACTGCGGGCCATGCTCGTCGCGCGAGAGCACGTGATCCAGCACGCTCTGGACCTGCTGGTTCCACCACTGCTTCAGCGCGGCCAGGTCGCGGTTTAGCGGCGATCGGGCGACTCGCTTTGGAGGCGTTTGGCCCATAACTCCATGTCCTCAAGCATTTTCCGCAGGTCGGCGTTGCCGTTGGGCTGGCTCTGCGCCGACGGATCCTGGGCCAGGCGGCGCGTGGCCTCGGCCAGGCTGACCGCTGCTTCCGGCAGCGACGGGCGCCGGCCTTTGAGCAATTGCTCGCGCACGTACTGCGCGAGCATGACCAGCGCGTGCTCGCGGCCGGCCGCCTGACCTTCCTGGCGGCACTTGCGGATGCCAGGGTCTTTCTCGGCGGCCATCTCCCCGGCCCGGCCCTCCCAGTCTTTCCGCCAATTCTCGATGTGCTTCCGGCGCACATCCTCGGGCAGGGTCAGGCCGGAGAGGCTGACGCCCAGCACCCGGAGGCCGCGCTCGGCCAACACCCGGCTTTCCCGCGAGTTCTCGTCCGATCCCGTCCCCATCAACCGGCTCTGGATTTGATATTGCACGCCGTCCAGCAAGGCCATCGAGGTGTCGCGCGAGCTGAAGAGCGACCCAAAATCCCGCTGCATCATCTGCTCGCGCCACACGTCATTCGCGAGCAGCGCCGGCAATTCGGCCCACTCCCCCTGCTCGTTGTCCCGATAGGTCCGGCCATAGAACGCTTTGAGCGCGTTCTCCTTGCTGAACGCATGGGGCGGCTGCCTGGGGTCGGTCCAGTCGTGGAGCGGCTTCGGCTCGCCGCTTTCGAGCATGAAGGTCACGCCGATGTCTACTTTGACCTCGATCCCGTCGCGGGTGAGCGCCCGCACCTGCTCCACGCGGCGCGCCTGCTTCCGCAGGTCGAGCGCCTCGCCCCCGGCGGTGTACTCGCCGGGGCGCGTGAACACCACCCCTGAACCCTCGGCCCGCGTCAGTTGCGTATCGGTGCGCAGGACCACGCCGCTGGTGTTGTCCACCAGGATCACCCCCGCCGCCAGATTCAGGTTGGATTTTTCCTCGGCGCTCGCCACCAGTTGGCCTTCCTTTACAAAAATCGCCGGGCCGGGCAGGCCTGAGGAGTAGCGCAGGAAGTGGTCGCGCGCCTGTTTGCGCTCTTCCAGCGAGTACACGGGCATCACAAACTGCGAGACCAGCGCGTGGATCAGGTTTTGCGCGACCAGGGGCGCGGCGATGGCAAACCCGAACGAGACGAGCGCCCGCCAGAAATCCGCGCTGAAGTCCAGCTGGATGAGCGCCTGCAGGTCGTCCAGGTACAACAAAACCACCAGGCCGAGGATGAGGATGGCGCCGATAGTCCACACGAACCGTGGCTGGCGGTAAAACGGGGCTCTCATGCAAACGATTGTAGTACGAGTTAGAGCGTTGAACAAATGCCCAACCCCCCCATTTGCTTGTCATCTGTGGGGGTTAAGGCCCCACCCTCACCATCCCCAACGGCACGCGCCCGTCCGGGAATGCCTCGGTCACTAGCCGGTCGCCCGTCGCCGGGAGATACATCCCTGCGAACAAGGTGTATGTTCCGGGCTGCAGGTCGGCGGGCAGGTTGAGCGTCCGTGTCTCGCTCACAAACTCTCCAGGGAGCCAGCCGGTCGTGGGCCGCGTCCGATCGGCGGGCACGCCATCCGATTGCGCCAGGAGCGCGCCTTCAGGGCTCAGCAGATGGACAAAGACGTGATAACCGCTCGCCGATATAGTCTGGTTGCCCTTCCACACGAGCATCACCGACATGGGCTGCCCGGGCGCAGCGTCCGTAGGGGTCAGGTTTGTCCCGAACAGCGTCACCGGCCCCAGGTTGACGTTCAGCGCGCGTTCCACCGGCGGCGCGGCGAAGGTGCGGTCTGGCGCGGTGATGAGCAATGATCCAACGGACTGCGCCTTCCCGCTCGCGGCGAGCGTCCAGGTGTACTCACCCGTTTCGAGCGCCGCCGGGAGGCGCACCACAACCCGATCACGGATGGTGTCCGCCGCCTCCCAGAGAGAAGTCGGGTAGCGGCCTCCGATCGTGAAGGGATGCGTGACCCGTGCTTTTCCGGCTGCGTCCAGCAGTCGCAGCTCACCCCGTAGATCAGCCGATGGCGGTGACAGAACGCTCCAGCACAAAGAGGCGGTAATATCATTGCCGGGCGCGGCCTGCGGCGAACTGAACCCGGCCTCTTGCAGGACAAGCGCGCCGAGTCTGTCGAAGCCGGCCTCGCCTGCATCCCGGCAGAGCCGTTTTCGTGACGGCGCGTTGATCGTCACTGGCCCAACCCTCGCCGCGCCGATGCTTTGCAGGTTGTAATAGGCAAAAATATTCGCCTCGACGAAATATTCCCCTGGCGGCGCCCCGGCGAGTGGAGTCAGGACGTATGATTCCATGATGTATTGATCGTCGGGCCAGAAATCGGTGCCGGGGGTGAAGCGCCAATCACGCGGGCGCGGCGTATCGCCCTCGCTCCAGGTCAGGCCGTCCGCATCCACCAGCCGGAGCTGGAACCCGTACGCCACGCCGAGCCTGTGATTGGCCTTCCAGTAGAGATTCACCGTGACGGGATCGTCCGCAACGATGGTTTCCCGGTCCGCGTCCCACCCCAGCAGCGTCAACTCGCCGGCGAAATCCTGGTTGAGCAGGTGCGCTGCGCCGGCCAGCCCTTCGGGCATCAGCCCGCGCCGGAGCAGCGGTGTGTACCCGGCATCGTAGACGAGGGGCCGGGCGAGGGCGAGGAAAATCCCAAATCCCAAGAGCCAAGCCCCAAATTTGGCGTCTGAGGCCGGAAGTCTGAAGTCGGCTTCTTGGGTCTTAAGCCGTAAGCCTTGCGGCTTGACGATCCAGAGACAGAGTAAGAGGCCAGCCCACGAGAGCGCCGAGCCGATCACGCGTGGAGGGGTTGCGCCGAAACTGAAAGCCAGCGCATGATCTCCGGCCGGCACGTCAACGGCCATCAGGCCTTCGGGGTAAGTGATCCGCACGGGCACGGGTTGGCTGTCCAGCCTCGCGCGCCAGCCGGGGAAGTAGAACGTCCGGTACACGAAGGTGAACGGTTGAGGCGCAGTGATCGTGAAGGCATGGCCGCGCCCGCCCTCGGCTGCGATGTTCACGACCGTTCCCGGTGGGGGGGAGTCAAAACGGTCAATCTCCTCCCCGTGGATCAGCTTCGTGCGGGCAGGGAGCGTGTCGGGAAGTTTCTCCACCCACACGGGCAGGAACTCGGCGGCGGTCGAGGTGCCGATCAGGTCAGGCGGGATCTCGAACCCGGCGACATCCGCGAGGGTTGGATGAATGGGCGCCGGCTCGAGGGGCGGGGAGGCGAAGGGGAGGCCGGCGATGACTAAAAAGGAAATCGTAAGGGGCAGAGTGATGGATGGCAGAGGGCGGATGGCAGGGGATGAATGGGAGCGAAAAAGCCCACCGGCGAGCAGGGCTATGGATAATGAAATGAACCCCAGCAGACGCCACGGGTAGAGGGTGAGGCGCAGGAGGGGCAATGCGTCCCATACGGGCTGTGAGGCCGGGAGAACGAGGAAAACGGCGAGGAGCGTCGTCGCAGCGAAGAAGGAGTAAGAGAATTTGGGGGTCTGAGGGGCGAAGAGAAGGCGAAGAAGGCTGAGGCTGGCGATGACCAACGCCGCCAGCGGGAGCGAGCGAATGACCGGCGGGTTGAGCAGGTCCGGGTCAACCGGCAGGCGGGGGAGCGCCAACAACTCGCGCAGCGGCGTGAAGTGCGTGAAGTAAAACATGCTGCTGTTGGAGGTAGCGTTGGAGAATTGGACGTGCTTGATTTCCGCGAGCGAGGGCAGCCAATAGGACGCGGAGAGAAGGAGGGCGATGACGAATGAGAAAATGACGAATGAAAAATGGCGAATGAAGAGGGAAACAGGCCGCCTCCCGGTTTCGACCGGTCGCCGACGGCTGGCCGGCCAGGCTTCCCACAACCCATAGAGGCCGAGCAGCGGCATGGCTTGCAGGCTGACGGCGTTGTGAGCGAAGATGAACGCGCCCATGGCCAGCCCGGCCCAGGCCACGGCGCGGCCGTCGCCCTGCGCGGCGCGGCGGAGGTAGAGCATCGTCAACGGGAGAAGCGCCAGGGCTGTCACTTCGGGCAGCGCGCCGCGAATGTGGGCGTTGTAGAGCAGGTAGGGGCTGTAGAGGTAAGCCACGCCCGCGACCAGCCCCGGCGTTTCGCCGAAGTGCTCGCGCCCGAGGCGGTAGGCGAACCACGCTGCGCAGAGCAGGGCGGCGGCGTACGCCGCCTTGAACGCCGTGAGGAAGTCCGGGCCAAGCAGGTGGAAGATTTCGGCGAGGTAGTGGCTGAGGTAGGGGAAGAAATTGAAGACCGGGTAGCCGTACCCATGCACGAGGTCGGGCGCCCAACGAGGGAAGAGCACGCCCGCGCGGACGAGGCGATCCAGCTCGACCACGCGGTAATAGTGCAGGAAGTTATCATTCGTCCGGGGGAAGCCGGGGTGGGTGAAGGGCCACAAGGCGGGCAGGGCGAACAGGGTGAGAAGCCCATAGGGTTGCAGACGGCGAATCCAGGCGCGCATGGGGGAGGATTATAGTGGATAATAGACGCACGAGGTGACCTTCCATGAAAATTGAATCCAGGCCAAAAACGGCTTCCACATTCAGCCATGATGGGCGCACCCCCCATCTCCCCGCGCCGCAGGTGAAATTCACTATGGGCTCCGGGCCGGTAGGCGTTCACGAGCGCGTGTCGCTGGCGCTGGCGCGCGCGCCGCTCTATCACCAGGACCCGGACTTCCAGGACATCTTCCGCGACACGACCGAAAAACTCGGCCGCATCTTCCGCACCCGGCACGACGCCTTCATCATGCAGGGCGAGGCCGTGCTGGGGCTGGAGGCCGCCGCCGCGAATCTGATCGAGCCAGGCGACAAATGCCTGAACCTGGTCTCCGGGGTGTACGGCGCGGGCTATCGGCGTTATTTCGAGCGGTACGGCGGGCGTGTGGTCGAGTTGTCGGTTCGCTACGACGAGGCGATTGACCCCGCCGAGGTTGAAAAAGTGCTCAAGCGCGAGGGCGACGTGAAGCTGATCGCCGTCGTCCATTCGGAGACGCCCTCCGGCACGGTCAACCCGGTGCGCGAGCTTGCCGCGCTGGCTCACCAGTACGGCGCGTTGATCATCGTGGACGTGGTCTCGTCGCTCGGCGGGATGCCGGTGGAAGTGGACGAGTGGGGCCTCGACGTGGCCGTGGCTGGGCCGCACAAGTGCCTCGGCGGCGTGCCCGGTTCGGCGCTGGTCGCGGTGAGCGAGCGGGCGTGGGGGAAGATGCTGGCGAAATCCCAACCGTTGCGGCGCGGCTATCTTTCGCTGCTGGACTGGAAAGAGGGCTGGCTGGGCGAGGGGCGCTTCCCGTTCACCGCGTTCGTCGCCAACATCGTGGGCCTGAACGAGGCGCTGACGATGCGGCTGGAGGAGGGGCTGGAGAACGCCTTTGCCCGCCACGACCTCGCGGCCCATATGTGCCGCGCGGGCGCGCTGGCTCTCGGCCTGGAACTCTGGCCCGCAAGCGAATCCATCATGGCGAACTGCGTGACGGCGATCAAAGTGCCGGAGGGGGTGAGTGAAGACGAGATGAAGTGGACGATGAACAAACGTTACGGCGTGGTGATCTCTGGGGGGTTGAAGGAACTGCACGGCAAGCTGCTGCGCATCGGCCACATGGGGCACATGGCCCAGCCGATGTACGTCGTCGTCGCGCTCGCCGCGCTGGAGCGCGCCCTGCACGACCTCGGCTACCCGGTGAGGTTCGGCGCGGGCGTGGGCGCGGCGCTGGAGGCGGTCAATGGATCGGGCAGCGGATAAGGTAACAGATATGACGGATGAGGAAAGTTGAGGGGTAGTGGTACAATCGCGCTGAGTGAGGTGTTCTATGTCTGAAAATGTAGAAACACGCTATGAACATATTGTCCTCGACCGGGGAAACGCGCCCATCATTACCGGGACAAATATGAAGGTGATCGAGCTTGTCCTGGAGCGCATGGCGCACGGCTGGAGCGCGGAAGAACTACATTTTCAGCATCCCTACCTGACCCTGGGCCAAATTCATTCGGCTTTAGCCTACTATTGGGATCATCAAGATGAACTTGACCGCGACATTGAACGGCGTTTGCAATTTGTGGATCAGGTTCAGCAAGCCTCAGCCCCATCACCGCTCGTGGCTCGCTTAAAGGCCAAAGGGATGCTTTGATGGCCATCGCGCTCTACATGGATCAACATGTCCCACGCGCTATCACAGTCGAGTTGCGCTTGCGGGGTGTGGATGCGATCACGGCGCAGGAGGATGGAGCAGGCCGCATGGAAGATCCAGAATTGCTGGATCGAGCAGGCGCAGCTTTCCCCGTCTCCGTAGATGGAAGCGGGAGCTTGCCG
>Ga0209002_10002171_pt1 | contig 15880 bp, 16 predicted proteins | sample Rifsed16ft2_FD_184010 | JGI IMG/M metagenome (GOLD analysis project Ga0209002, IMG submission 184010) | Soil microbial communities from Rifle, Colorado, USA - sediment 16ft 2 (version 2) | ecosystem: Environmental > Terrestrial > Deep subsurface > Rock core/Sediment | place: Rifle, Colorado...
GCCGAGCTTGGGTTGAAGTGTTATACGTTAGACTTTCCTCCATGCCCTCTCCCACAAACTCACCGATCGGCGTATTCGACTCCGGCGTCGGGGGCATATCGGTCCTCAGAGCGATCCGTGAGCAAATGCCTGGAGAATGGATTATTTACACAAGGATCTACTCTGGTCTGAAATTACAGAGTGCCGCACGCATGTCTGACATGCGTACCTAAACCAGAAGTTTGAATTTTGGCCTGCAAGTTAATCCCAAGAGTTTAGTGATTAATGAGACAGGCGGCAAAATCAGCCAGACTGCAGCATCAGCTCGCGGATCTGGGCAGCATGTGCGGCGCTCTGTGAGTCATCTGTGACGAAATCTATCTTATCCACCCCATCGACACCAAGCCCAAGCTCAACCGCCCGGGCGATCTGGTCTTGCGCGAATATCGGACCGTCCGCGGCGATACCGCTGTAGCCCAGGGTACGCAATAAAGCCAGACCGACTGCGTCGATCGCCACCCGATCGGTTCCAGCCAGGATCACATCCCCCCATACCTTCGTCCCGCGGTCTGGTCCATTATCTATGAAAGCCTCAACACCGTCCAGGAGGACCAGGGCTGGATCATAGACCGCATTGACTTCTGCGATCATCAATCGCTGGAATGGTGAATTGTGCAGCTCGCTCATGTAGTTGTAACCACCGCGTCCCATGTACTTACCCACCATACCAACCGAATTCTTCAAGGACAGGGTAAATTGGCCCCCAAACCGATGTGGTTTCAGGCAACAGGTTTGTACGACTGCATCTGCTTCCAGTAATCGGCGGGGGACCGGAAACCCGTTCTCCCAGTGGTCGCCCTCGGTCCTGACCAGCATCCAGTCCTGTGCTTCTGTCAGCTCATCAAAAACCAGGGAGTCAAATCCCAGCTTTTCCGCCAGGGCATACACGCCCAGGTTCTCCATAACCCGGCGGGTATCACCCATCCCGCTGCGGTCGGCAACTGTGATCCCAGATGCACCCATTTCCTGCAATGATTCGATCAAAACCCGGAGTGTATCCGGATGGGTGGAGGCTGGCGCCGGATCAGCGCTGTTGAAATTGGGTTTGAGCAGGACGCGTTTACCAGCAACAGGATTCTGGCCCAATAAGGAAAGCGCCCGCCGGATCCCCTGAACCCGGTCACGGGTTCGGATGAAGGCAATGTGGGCCACGCCAGCGGCTACGGTCGGGGAACTCTGTGGTGAAATTGTCAGCACAGGCGTTGCCGTGCCGGGGGTGCCATATGTCCGTATGGGCAGATCAGTCGGGCTCTCGGTCGCCTCGATCAATCCAAGCCGCTGGCAAGCCTGCAGGATAGGCATCATAATCAGGCCTCCTGCTACACGTGTGGACCAGCGTAAGAAATCCCTGCGTCCGAATCGAACTTCTTTTATACCTTCAGGCATTAGCGCTCCCTGCTTCTTACCAACTCACTTTCTACATGATAGCACAAAAGGTCGACACATACGCCGCCGCCCACGGCTTCTGCAGCCTGTGATTCTCTGAAACGACGATCTCCCTGAACTTCTGTGCAACCTGTGCGGTTAGCATTGCGTAGACCGATATAAGCAAACGCCCCAAGTGATAAAACATCTTGCGGGTTGCGCCCGTCCTTCTTCATTTGTTCGGCATATGAGTCCAGGTTGAAGTCATTGAGCAAGGTGTTGACCCAGAACACAAGTCGCGGGCTGAGTTGGGTATGGATCGCGTTGAGATACGCGATTTGTTCTTCGGGTTAAGGTTCCGCGGAGCATGTCAAGTTTTTGCAAGGTATAATTTGGCAAGGTCACTGGCCGTGCGGAAAGACACTGCAAATTGGATTGCACTCACCGACTACGATATTGAGACCGCCCGTCACATGCTTGAAACTGGGCGGTATCTGTATGTCGTCTTTCTCTGTCCTCTCGCTCGAGAAAATGCTCAAAGCGCACGTCGCTGAAGTCACACAATCGGTTCCGATAAAAACGCACGATATTTATCTTGTCAAAACAAGCGGATTGGAACTCCCTGAAAGTTATCTCGACTTCGTTGGTAAAATCAACACGGCAAGTATCCCCACCCGTTATCCAGATGATTTACAGCGTTCATTGAAAGAGTATCCAAAATCGGTTGCCAAAGATTACCTGAGTCAAACTCGAGAGATTATCGAATGGCTAAAACAACACCCGAACTTAAACGAATAATCAAGCGATATCGCGCACAACTTCAAAAGATGGGGATCCATCCAACGCGTATTTTGCTCTATGGCTCGCAGGCCGCTGGTACCGCACGCGAAGGCAGTGATATTGACTTGATAGTTATATCTGGCGACTGGAAAAATTATAGCCATCGCCAGCGCCTGGAATTACTCGGAATTGCATCGGCAAGGATCTTGGAACCCATCCAGGCAAATGGGTTTACGCCAAGTGAAATCAAATTGAAAAAGATTATGCCTTTCTGGGAACAAATAATGAAGGAACAGGCAATTGTAGTCTAATCGGAGTCGAAAGATTCCGATTAGTGTTTCGGGTGCTTCGGCTGTTCCTGGAGTCAGTCCGCGTTTTATCGGCTTGCCTGCGATCGGGGAATGGTCCGGTCTTTCTCTCTTATTCCCAAGAAGGCCGCGACCAAAATCATAATGAGACCCAAAACGGCCAGGGCCAATCCCACAATTACAACAGGTTCGAGTATCTCGCGCGCAATGGCGCCTACTGTTTCCCGCAGGGTTAAGAGCAGGACCGGAGGCATAAAGCCTGCCGCCTGGCTTTCCAAAAGCCACTGGATGATAAATCCAACAAGAGAAGCGCCGGGCACGGCGACAAACAAACTGATCAGTCCTGTGAGCAGAAAGGGCCAGCCCCACCACTTTAGCCAGTCAATGAGCCCGCGCACGGCGAAGATTGTCAGTCCAAGCAAAAATAACATCGGAAAGAGTGGTGTGATTTGCATGACGGCGCGCGCGATCTTCAAGTTCGAGCGTGGATCCTCGGGAGTGCCGCTGTGCCCAGTCGAGATCAATGTGATTTCATCAGGAAATCCAATTGCCATTAATTGAAGCTGTGCTTCAATTAATGGTCGCACGACCTCCACGGCCTCCGGAGGAGGATTACAGAAAATCAGATCACCTCCACTCATGAGAGCAAGTGTCATTTCGATGATCTGATCAACAGTACAAACGGGTTGGGTGTGCAGAAGCTGTAAAACTGCTTCAACGCCCCCAGAGCCTGCCAGGTGACTCTTGAACGGAAGTAGTGAAATGACTGCCGAGTCCGTTCGGCCATTCAGGTAATCAAACGTGGAATCAAGCGAATTGTCTGCCAGCACTTTCAATTCTTCGGGCGGAATAAGTGCTGAGATCGCTGATTCCCAATCCTGCGCGGTGAAGGACTTCAGATATGTGCTTGCCTGTTCGTTCTGCGTGATGGCTGTTGTAAGTGCATCAGCCAGGATCCCCGGCATCCGATCATATAATTGTTGATTTTCAAAAGCCTGCTTATAGGTCTCGGCAGAGAAGGCTTTTCGTTCGATATTGAAGAATAGCAAAGCCAATACACCCGTGATGACGAAGAGAATCGCGCAGACGCCGGCGAGAAATTTTCCCAGTGTTCGCATGATCAACCCGCACGCACGATATCAATATAATCCTCGGTCACTGGCTCACCGCTTGAGGCGCCCAGCAAAGAAAGCAGTTCGCTCACGAGCTGTGCCTTGTGGTCCGCGTCCCTGCGGCTCCATGTGCGGCTCTTGATCTCAAGGAAGTAGCCGAGTTGAGGTTCCGTCACTTCATCGAGATTGATGAAGAATTCCGTGTCTTTATATTTAATCAGCCAGCGCAGGCGATCTTTCTCGATTGCGATTTCAGATTTCGGCATGAAGTATTCGCGATAGAAGCGCAGCGAATGTGAGGCGGGCGCAAGATACCGGCTGCGCGATAACAACACTTCATTCTCGAATGCACCTTCCCGCTTTTGACCGATCAACGTCAACCGCGAGCGGACATTGGTGACATTGCCCTTGTCGTCAATGAAATCGTCTTCACGAAAGCGCAGCCGTCCCTGTGACAGATCGTCGAAGAAGAAGTAGACATCGTGTTCGCGATAATGACGTTCACGGATGACTTTGCTCTTCTCCCGCTTCATTGCCTGGACGATGGGGTCTGCTTCCGTTATTTTGACCTTCACCTGCACCTCAAACGATTCCTGCTCCAGCGAGCCGCCCAGGGCGATCAGCTTCGAGAGGACCGATTGTTCGCGTTCGATCAGGAATGCATCGATCTTCTTTGCAACTTCCGAAGCTTGGATAAGCAATTCATCTTCCTTCAAAGTAAGCAATTGGCGATCACGCATCAGCCATCTGCCGTTGACCATCACGTCGCTCACGTCCGTTGACTTGCTGGCATAGACGATCTGTGCGTATGCGTTATCCGCGCCGCGCTTGAAGGAGGGGGAGTTGTGGATTGGCGATACATCCACAAGGATCAAGTCGGCGCGTTTGCCGGTTTCAACGGAGCCGGTTAGATGTCCGATATGGAGCGCCTGTGCACCGAGCCGGGTCGCCATGAGCAAAGCCCGGGGCGCGGGTAAAGAGGTCGGGTCGTTGGTCACCGCTTTGGCGATGAATGCCGCCAGGCGTACTTCCTCGAACATATCCAGGTCGTTATTCGATGCAGGCCCATCCGTCCCGATGCCAACGTTTAATCCTGTCTCAAGCATCTTCATGACCGGCGCAAAGCCAGACGCGAGCTTGAGATTGGATGATGGGTTGTGAGCCACACCCGCGCCCGCGTGCTGGAGCGAACGTATCTCGCCGACATCCACATGCACGCAATGTGCGGCGATCAGTTTTGCATCGAGCAGGCCCTGCTTCTTTACATAGGGAATAACAGGCATTCCGTTTTCGTTGCGCATGTTGTCCACTTCGAACGCGGTTTCGGCGAGATGTGTGTGAAGCGGCACATCGAATTCTTTGGCGAGCTCGGCAGTTGCGCGCAGGATTTCGGCAGTACAAGTATAGGGTGCGTGCGGTGACACAGCCGGGACGATCAAGGGGTGATCCTTCCATCTTTGGATGAAATCGCGCGCCATCGCAAGCGAATCTTCATACGAAGCCGCGTCGGGCGCCGCGAATTTCATCACGGTCTGTCCGCATACAGCACGCATCCCTGCCTCTGCGGCCGCTTTTGCAACATCTTCCTCGAAATAGTACATATCGTTAAAGGTCGTTATCCCGCTGCGGATCTGTTCCGCACAGGCGAGCAAAGTCCCCAATCGAACAAATTCCGGGGAGACGAACTCGCGCTCGACGGGCATCATATAGCCCATCAGCCAGACGTCAAGCCGCAGGTCATCTGCGAGGCCGCGCAGAAGGGTCATGGGGACGTGCGTATGAGCATTGATGAGACCAGGCATCAGCACTTTGCCGTCGCAATCAATGGACTCTCGCGCGGAATATTCTTTCTTGATCTCGTCTTCATATCCCACCGCGACAATACTGTCGCCTTTCACCGCGACCGCGCCGGGAAGGTATTGTGTGAGGTCTCTATCCATGGTCAGGACGAGGGCGTTGCTGAAGAGGATGTCAATGGTTTCAGGCATGTGTATTCCTTGTTATTTAGTCAAAGGGCGGCATGTAGTGCCGCCCGTTTCTAATTCAAGATTCTTTTCTGTTTTATGGTTTTGGGGAACTTGTTGTTAGGGCTGGCTCAATTTCAAACACAACACGCCCCGCTGTTTGTGATAGTACACGGTGAGCGTCCAGAATTTCCAAACCGGCCAAACGGCCATCGGGGGCGTAATCCGCAATGATCTCTTCGGTTAGTTGCCGCGATTCCACTTTACCCTCATCTAAGTGCTGAAATTCAAGATAGAGTGCTTCAACTTCAGGATCATAAATAATTTTCATGGAAGCTCTCCTTAATCTCCATAATACACTAAAACAGTTACTACAGTTATGACAGTACCCTCAAACAAAAATAACGTGGATAGTTTTGAATGCATAGACCTTTTGATTTATAGGCGGCGGCTGTTCATACTTAAAGGTCCTTTTTGCCTGCATTTTGTTCTGGAGAGCAGGTTGCCATTTTTCAGTTTGGATGGTTTCAATGATCTCTGCTTCCGTCGCGCCACGTCCAACGGTTCGTTTGCGCGCATGATTAGAAAGACGGATCGGTTTCATTGCTTCAGCTGGTTAAATTATAGCACTCGTTATGGTACAAAGCTCAATAGCACTTTCAATGCCTTGAGATTCCTGTCAAAATCCGTGTTTTTGTGAGTGCTCAGCTCCATGTCCACGGCCGCGCCCACGGCGTTCTCCACTGCCCAATCTGCCAGTGTGCCTGTATATTCGCATCCCGTATCGATGGGCGGATAAGGATACCTTGTTTCTTTGGAAAGAGCCTGCGCCAATCGTTTGGATGCTTCTTCCCACGGCGCGCCGCCGGGGAAAACACCCAGCGCGGCGCTATGGTAACTGATCAATGCAACGATCTTGTGAGAGGTGATAAAACCCATCACCGTACGCGTTTCAGGCTCGGAACCGCCATATAAACCACCCGTGGTGGGACCCAGGATCCAGCAGCCATCACGATCCCAGTCCGCGGTCCAGTTTTCGCTGGGGAAGTTGCGGTTCAGGTCCACGCCGTTGTTGTTGACGCGCCCATCCACGTCATTCGAGCGGGCTTCACCATCGGGGTTCATGTTGCGGATGATATACAGTCTCGTACCGTCTGGAATCACTTCCGGGTTCTCATTGATATAAGTGATCAAATCATTCGCCAGCGCAATCGTATTGCCTTCATAGCCGCCGTGAATGCCTGCCACGATGAGATATTCCCTTTCTCCTTCTCCAAAGGCATAGGCCTCAATCGGGCGGCCTGCAAGCGAGTAACCAATAATGGTCTGATGCGTTCCTCCGTTTGCCAGGACAAAAGCTGTTGGGGTTTCAAAGACTGGCGGTGTATAAAAGGGATTGGGAGTCAGCGTGGGGAGAAAATACCTTGTTGGGGGAGGTTTTTGTGTTGAGCCGGAACCGGGCGTTTCGATCAGTCCATCCGCCGCGAGTGCGCGTTGGTTTGTCAGATAAAATACCGCAGCAATCAACAGACTGATAATAACGAGTCCGTTAAGCCCCCAGATCAAGTAAATCCAGGTATGGGTTTGTCTGCGGCGCGCCACGCTAGTCGCTCTCCATGGCTCTACGTCTAAGCCAATCCAGCGCGAGATTGACGGACCAGAAGGGCAGACTGCGCGGAGGTCCGCCGTAGGTGATGCGATGGGTCTTTTCAGCCTGTGGTGTGATCAATGCCATCTCTGCGGCGCGCTCTTCGAGATATACGGCAACGCCCAACGCGGCATCGGCGCTGGATTCAGCGCGGGCGGCGCGTAATGCATCCATGAGGGAGGCAGCTTTGAGGTTGGGGATTGAGGCGGTGTGAGGGATTTTTCGCGCCAGCAGTCCATCGAGCCCCGATTCAATTGCAGTCAGAGTCCAGCCGCGTTTTGCCACCGCGTTAAGGACTACATCTTCCAATTTATCTTCATCTACTCCGAAAACCACATCGCCGAATCGTTCACGGATTTGATTTTCGATATCAGCGATCATCTTATCTGCTTCAGCTTCGTCCCGTGCTTTCGCCGCGATGCGGATGTCTACAACGCCTGTGTGCGCGGCAAGACCCACCGTGGGATTGCTCAGTGTTTCCAGGTCAGCGATCTTTTCGTCAATCATGCCTTCACCCAGGCCCGCGCAGTGCAGGATGCGGATCTTGATGATCTCATTCAAATTAAATCGTTGTTGTAAATAAGGAATGACCGACTCATGCAGGATATATTCCATTTCGTTTGGCACACCCGGCAAAGAAATGACCGCCCTCACGCCCGGCCCTTCTCCCCAAGCCTGCCCTGCCGAAGGTGTCGAAAGGTTGGGAGAGGGGTGCAGGGGCGAGCGATATTCGACGATAAAACATGGCGCAGTGCCAACCGGGTTTGAAATCCCAATCGCGCCCTTAGGCACATACGCCTGCCGCTTCTGGTTTTCAGAAGGCTTGCGACCATAACGCGAAATAATGGCCACGACCTGTTCCCAAAGATCTTCGCGAAATTCAAGATCAACACCAGCGGCGCGCGCAACTGCTTCGCGGGTGGGGTCATCCACTGTCGGGCCAAGCCCGCCTGTGGTGATGACGATTTCCGCACGCTGCATTGAGTGGCGAATGGCTTCTGCGATCCTTTCAACGTTATCGCCAATGGTGATGGTGCGATATAAATCCACGCCCATGCCGCGCAAAGTACGCGCAATATAGCGCGTATTCGTGTCCACGATTTCACCCAATAGTATTTCAGTTCCGATTGTTATGATTTCGGCTGAGGGCATAAGCTGTTATTCGTCCTGAGCGGAGTGCAACGGAGACGAAGGACAAGTTGTAAATAAGCAAGCGTGTCCTGATTGCCCGCGCTTCGTCTTCGGGACTCAACGCGACGCGTCGTATCCCTCCGCTCAGCGCGAAGAATTACACCACATTGTACTCTTTTATCAGTCTTCCCTCCTCAAAGCGTGCCAGGTCGAGCATCGAAACGTCAATCGTTGTGAACCTTCCATCCAGAATGAATTCGCTCATTAATTTTCCTGAAACTGGTCCGTGCATGAAGCCGTGCCCTGAAAAGCCGGTGCAGACGCAAAAACCCTCCAGGCGCGTTGCGCCGTAGATCGGATGTGCATCAGGCGTTACTTCATAGAGTCCTGCCCAATGCGAAACACGCCCTGCCTTTTCAACCAAGGGCATTCTCGCGATCGCGGCTTCCAGGTTTACCAACTCAAACTCTTCATCGATGCTTTGATCGTATCCCGGCTCTTCATTTTGGTTGCTCATGCCGATCAATAGACCTTGACCCTCGCGATGAAAATATAGTGAATGGGCAAAATCGATCACAAATGGAAAATCGCTCGGGATCTCTTTCAACGGTGTCGTGGTGAACATTTGCCGGCGGATCGGAACTATCGGGAGGTGGACTCCCGCCATTTGACCGATCAGACTCGACCACGGTCCGGCCGCGTTCAAAACCGTGCGCGTCTTTATCAGGCCTTGAGTTGTTTCCACCGCCTCGATTCTATCTCCACTGACGCGGATCCCGGTCACTTCCACGCCATTGAATGTTTTTGCCCCCATGCGCGTCGCTGCATTGATGTATCCCATCACAACGCTGTTCGGGTCCACAAGGCCATCCTTTTGATGGAATGTGCCTGCAATTGCATCTGCGAAGTGCATGAGCGGCAAACACGCCCGGACATCGTCTCCACTCAACAGTTTAGTTTGCACGCCAAGACTGTTTTGCAATTCAATATTGCGCTTGAACGCGCTGGCATCCTTTTCGCTTGTCGCCACGAGCAAATATCCGCATTGACGGTAATTCACATCCTGCCCGACCTCATCTTTGAATCTTTCGATCATGGGCAGGCTTTCGAGTGAGAGTTTGATATTAATATCTGTGGAGAATTGGTAGCGGACGCCGCCTGCGCAGCGTCCCGTCGCGCCCGTACCGAAAAAATCCTCCTTTTCGAGCAAAATAATGTTCTTCATGCCGCGCAAAGCCAGGTGATAAGCGGCGCTCGCCCCCATCACGCCGCCGCCGATAATGACGATATCTGCCGTTGCTGGTAGTTCCATTTGTCCTTCCAGTTCGCTAGAACGTCCCGAAGGTTTCCTCGCAGAATTGCGATTGATTCGCCCAAACCTTCGGGACGGTGATTACCATTTGTGATTTACAATTTTTATAAGGTTGCACTTACAAAATATGCGGGAATTTGCATGAAGATCCTGTTGAGAGCAAACATCTGGATTTCGTGGGAAACCTTTAGGGTCTCTTATTGGATATTTACTTAGAAATCCACTTCCCTGCCGATGTTCATTCTGCGTGCATTGCTTAATGCGACTTGAGCGGCCATTGCATCCTGTACCGCAATGCCAACTGACTTAAAGTATGTTATCTCGTCATCGGATTGCCTGCCTGGTTTTCGTCCCAACACGATCTCGCCCAATTCCGCGTGAATATGTGATTCATCGAACAGCCCGGCGCGCATGGGCTGGATCAGATCACCAGCTTCTTCCAAACATGCGGAGCGGGAATCAACGATGACTTTTGCGCGCCGTATGGTTTCCGCGGGAACTTCCACCATTTCGGGTGTATATGAACCTATCGAGGAAATATGCGCGCCGGGTTTGAGATCCTTGTCCTCGAAAACGGGGGAAACCGAGGTGGTGGCTGTGCAGATAATGTCTGCTTCGGCAACTGCTTCCTGTGAAATGGAGGCAGGTTTGAGGTCCTGCGGGATCGGGCCTTGTCCCGCCATTTCTTTTGCAAACGCTTTGGCCTTGTCCAGGTCAGGGTCAAATATCCAAGCCTTGTCAATGCCACGGACAGAACACGCGGCTTCGAGTTGGGTGCGTCCCTGCGCTCCCGCGCCGAAGATGGCAACGATGCAGCTATCCGGGCGCGCCAATAAGTCGATTGCCGCGCCGCTTCCCGCGCCGGTGCGAATGGCCGTGAGCGAAGTTCCTTCGAGCAATGCCATCGGGCGCCCTGTATCCGCTTCGAATGCAATCACCGCGGCTTGAATGAAGGCAAGTCCGCGCGCAGGATTTTTGGGGAATAGGGAAACCACTTTTACCGCGAGGGCTTCTGTTTCATCGGTCTGCACGTAAGCAGGCATGATCAGGGTGATGGCTTCGTAGGAGGGGATGGAGAGGCGCGTTCTAAGAGGCACTTCGGCTTTGCCATCAGAGAGAGATGAGTAGGCTCGCTTCATCGCCTCGATCACTTCACTCATAGGCAGTGCCTTGCGGACATCATTGGCTGTCAGGATCAACATGATAAAACCTCTACATCTGTGTTATTTTCATACGGGTATAATTTAACCATTGTATTTTAGTTCAAAATAAATCACGTGAGGAGCCAATTTTAATGGAGGATCAGCGTGAAAACTAGGAATTGGAATGCAGCTTTTTTACTTTTCATGGCTTTAATATTCATCTTCGTCTTTGCCGGGATTATTTTATTTTTTCGAAATGTAAATGGAGTGAATCTGCCTCAAGCCCCTGACGGAAGCCAGCCGGTCAATGCAACAGTCACCGTAACCAGCATTTGGAATGCCTTGCTGAAGGCCACGCCATTTGCATATTCCACCCCCTTGCCTGATCCAGTCCAAAGCTCTTTAGATGGGATTTATTCTAAAATCGATCAGTCCTGGCCGCAATGGTGGAGTTGTCGGCGTTGCGCGGACTATCGGCTTGCAGGGGGTATTTGGAGAATGCAATTTGATAAAGGCGTCATGCGTATTTTTTACGAGGTTACAGGCTGGAGAACCATTGCTTCATTTACGACCTCCAATGATCACCTGTATATTTTCAATGACCCTTATTGTCCGGAAGATGTAGGCGAATACAAGTGGAACGTGGAAGATGGGCAGCTCGACCTTGAAGTCATCGATGATTCCTGCTCTTTCGATCTTCGAGCCAAAAATTTGAGTCATCAATCATGGTCTTCTTGTGCGTTTTCAGACCAGAAGGCTGGCACCAGTACTTCCGACCAGAAACCGCCCGGTTGCGAGGAGAACCTCGTGGTACCTGCGCCCGCGGTTCCGGCGGATCTGGCGGTTAATGTAATCGTTTATGGAGGAGACAGCCGCTTCTTCGAGAAACCGCCTGATGTTGTTGCCAACGCCAACACTGCTGATCGTCCATCACCGGATGGTGTTGCCATCGCCTTTGATAATCATACGATACCCTATGGCATCCACCGCATCTTGTGGTGGAATGGTAATTGGATCGAAGCTTCCACTGATTTGCCGTTCAGTGCAACGGGTGTGCAATTCTTCGGCGAACAGCAGATCGGCTGGGCGCGTGTTCTTTTCGATGGTGTGGAAGTGTGGCGCGGCAATACTTCGGCAATTTGGTCCAAGAATGCACGCCACGGTGGCTACATTGAGATTTCCGGTTTTGGCCCAGGAACGCATATCCTTCGGGTGGAGAGTTTGGACTTTGATTACCGCCCGGTGACGGTGGTAAGTTTTGGGTATAGTTATGAAGGAGGTGTTGAAACTGGACAACCTTGAAATCATCGCCAGTAACCTTCGTTCAGGAAAAGTTTGTGTAACATAGGCTCCTGCAATAGTTTCGACAGAATAACTTGTATCCTGCAAGCGTCTCGCGTGGTCGTATGTACTATTGCCGCCCACGCGTTTGACGAATATTTAAGAAAAGCGCAGAGGATATCATGGTCCCTCTGCGCTCGGGCCTGTTGCAGGTTTTTTATTCCATGCCCAGGTAGGCTTTTTGAACTGTCGGGTTCTTTTTCAAATTCTCAGCCGTATCGCTGATCACGATCTCGCCTGTCTGCAAAACGTAACCGCGATGTGCGATGGACAGCGCCATCAAGGCGTTCTGCTCCACGAGCAGAATGGTGACGCCTTCTTTATTGATCTGCTGGAGGGTATCGAAGATCAATTCCACCAGCACCGGCGCGAGACCCATGGAAGGTTCATCCATCAGCAGGATGCGCGGACCTGCCATGAGAGCGCGGCCGGTTGCAAGCATTTGTTGTTCGCCGCCGGAAAGTGTGCCGGCTACCTGCGTGCGGCGTTCCTTGAGGCGCGGGAAGAGCTTAAAGACTCGATCTAAATCGGCCTCAATATCCTGCCTGCTGTTGCGCGTGAATGCGCCCATATCGAGGTTCTCGGCTACCGTCAGACGGCCAAATATACGGCGGCCTTCCGGAACCATCGCAACTCCCTTGTAGACGATCTCATGAGGTTTGAAGGGAGCCAAATCCTTACCTTCGAGGCGAACGTAACCTTCGCGGGGTTTCATGATGCCGGTAATAGTGCGCAAGGTAGTTGACTTTCCCGCGCCGTTTCCGCCGATCAGCGTGACGATTTCGCCTTTTTCCACCGTGAGTGAGACGCCTTTCAGGGCATGAATATTTCCATAATACGAGTGGATGTTTTCGACTTCAAGCATTGCCATGTTTTCCTCCGCCTCAAGCTGTTGCCACGGCTGTTTTTGGGCCGAATCCACTGGCTGCGCCGCGTCCAAGATAAGCTTCGATTACCTGTGCATTGTTTTGTATTTCGGCCGGGGTTCCTTCCGCAATTTTCTCTCCGAAATCCAACACGGTGATCAGTTCAGATATGCTCATGACCACCCGCATCTGGTGTTCAATGAGAAGAATTGTAATTCCCAATTCATCGCGCAGGCGCCGAATGAAATGCACCATCGCCTGCGTTTCACTGGGGTTCATGCCTGCGGTTGGTTCATCCAGCAATAGCACCTTGGGCTTGCTGGCCAGCGCCCGGGCGATTTCCAGCCGGCGTTGATCTCCATACGGAAGATTCTTGGAGAGCAAGTCCCCTTTGCCTGTCAGGCTGACGAAAGCCAGCAAACGACGAGCCTCATTCAGGGATTCCTTTTCCTCTCGCAACATACCGGGTGTCCTCAGGATGCTTCCGACCATTCCTGTGTGCAGGCGCGGATGTTGCCCGACGAGGATATTCTCGATCGCGCTCAGATTGGCGAAGAGACGGATGTTCTGATAGGTGCGGGAGATGCCAAGGTGTGTGACGCGATCGGGACGCAGGCGCTCGAGGTGATGGTCTCCAAACAAGATCTCACCGCTTTCAGGTTTATAAAAACCCGTGACGCAGTTGAATAAGGTGGTCTTTCCAGCGCCGTTCGGCCCGATCACACTATGAATCCCGTTCTCAGCCAGTTCCAGATCCAGGGCATTCACGGCGATAAGGCCGCCGAATGCCATTGTTACTTTGCGAACACTAAGTATAGAAGTGGTCATAGGTTGCCTTTTATCGGGCTGGATTGCTTTCGTCTTGCAATTTCGGAGCTTCCGGGAGCAATTCGCCTGCGGGGCCAATCTCTTCGTGTAATTCCTGACGACGAGTTGCCTCCGGCCAGAAGCCCTCCGGCTTGGTCAGCATCATGACAATCAGCAAAGCCCCGTAGATCAGCAGGCGATATTCCGAGAACTCGCGCAAGAGCTCAGGCAACCCAACCAGGATCAAACCTCCAACAAAAACGCCCGGCAAGCTTCCCATGCCGCCGACGATAATCAGCGCCAGCACATTAATGGATACCAGCAGTTTGAAACTGTGCGGGTAGGTGGATCCAATTTGGGAGGCGAAAATGGCGCCGCTCAAGCCGGCGAATGCTGCGCCGGTCGCGAACGCCATCAGTTTGGTGGAGACCAAATGAATGCCCATCGCCTGGGCAACGTCTTCATCCTCGCGCAGCGCCTTCCATGCCCGGCCAATGCGCGAATCCCGCAATCGCCGGGATATGAAAGCCGCGAGCAGAATCGCGAGAACGATCACGTAATAGAGCCTTTGGGGTGAATTTAAATCGAATGCTCCAATATTAGTCTTGCCAACCTGCACGATGCCCTGAGAGCCGCCAATGTACGGCTTGAGGAAGTCAGATAAAGCTAGAATGCGAATGATCTCGCCAAAGCCGAGTGTAACGATGGCGAGATAGTCGCCGCGTATGTTAAGCACGGGGATTCCCAGGATCACTCCTGCCAATACCGAGACAAACACCGCGATGGGCAGGGCCTCCCAGAAGGTCAGCTGTGGACCGAAAACGATCTGGCCTGCCTGAGGGCCAACCGCGGTCGTGGTCAGGACGCCCATCACGTAGGCACCGATGGCAAAGAAGGCCACATATCCCAGGTCAAGCAATCCGGCAAAGCCAACCACAATGTTGAGGCCTAATCCCATCAATATGAATAGACCGATCTGGTTGGAGACATTGCTTAGAATAGACCCAAGCACGTTTGGTAAGTAGAAAAGTATGGCAGCCACGAGCGCCAGGCTGATCCAGCGGACAGCCTGCTGGCTGCGGATAGGCAAGGCTCGCAATCGGTCGCGGAAAAGGGAAGATTGTCGAGATGGCAGGGCATTCGTTCCAGCCACAACCACGAAGACAACCACGGCGCCCAATACCGATAACCCTTTCTCATTCCGGCCGCCAAACATCCACTGCACGGCATTGCCAATGGTGGGCAGACTGACCAGGGTGACGCGTATCAATTCCTGCAATAAGCCCAACAAAGCGACCCATGCCAAACCCTGAACGGTGGCGTTGCTGTAGCGCCCGGGCAGAATCTGGATGAGGGCGCCAGCAAGTCCTCCGAGCGTGCCCAGCCCAAGCATCAAGCCGAGGGCGGCCGTGCCTTCTCTCCCAAAAGTCAGGATTTTGATGAGGGCTGGTGAGGCGTTCAAAAAAATAGTGCGGAGGCTGAGAGGTTCAATTAACTGGACCAAGGCCCAGAGCAGAAAAGCAGCCGTTGCGCCAGCCAGACCTCCTTCGATCACACGCAGGAAAGACCTTGCGCTGGGCGAACGGCGGGAGGCGAAGTAACCTGCCGCCAGCAAAGCCATTAGTAACAAGGTTTGTCCCATCTCGATCACGCCAGCGACGATATCGCGCTTCGTGAACTCCTCCACCATCCCGACCAGCGACATCATAATGGCTGCGATCCCTCCAACCAGGCCGATCTGGATGGCAGCGAACCAGTTCGAGTGCTGTAATCTCTGTATCATTGTTTCCTCCTCATGCCTTGGCTGCCGCCAGGCGTTCGCCAAGAATGCCGGTCGGACGGAAGATCAGCACAAGGATGAGCATGGTAAAGGCGATAACATCCTTAAGTTGGTAGGGAGCGGGAACTCCGAGGCCGTCCAGAAAGAGGATGGGCCCAACGGATTCGAAGATACCCAGGAAAAGACTGCCGAGCATCGCGCCAGGAAGGTTGCCAATGCCACCCAATACTGCCGCAGTAAACGCTTTGATGCCGGGGACGAAGCCCATATATGCATTGATCTGTC
>Ga0209002_10002176_pt1 | contig 15870 bp, 6 predicted proteins | sample Rifsed16ft2_FD_184010 | JGI IMG/M metagenome (GOLD analysis project Ga0209002, IMG submission 184010) | Soil microbial communities from Rifle, Colorado, USA - sediment 16ft 2 (version 2) | ecosystem: Environmental > Terrestrial > Deep subsurface > Rock core/Sediment | place: Rifle, Colorado...
CTATACGGCATATCGGGCCGGCATCGTCCCGGCCATGATCGGCGCCGGGCTGCTCTCCATCTATACCATTCGGGCCGTGCAAGCCGGCCTGTCGATTCCCAGCATCGGCATCGTGATCGGGGTTTTCGGCAGCGCCATCGTGGTTGGCTGGCTGAGCATGCGGCAGCGCAACGCGCTTGTCGAAGCAGTACGCGCGCGCGAGCAGGCGCAGCAAAGCGAGCAGCGCTACCGCGAACTCGGGGCCGTCTTTGTGGCCGACGACGATACTGCCCGGTCATGGCTGGGCGTGCCAATCATCGTCGGGGCCGAAGTCACGGGCGTGATTTTCCTCCAGAACTACGAACGCGAGAACGCCTTCCCCGAATCGGACGTGCGCCTGCTCACGACGCTGGCCGCCAGCCTGGGCGTGGCGCTGGAGAACGCCCGGCTGTTCGATGAGACGCAGCGCCTGTTCAAAGCCGAGCAGCAGCGCGCCGCCGAACTGTCCATCATCAACAGTGTGGGCGAGGCGATGGCGAAGCAGCTGGACGTGCAGACCGTCACCCGCATCGTGGGCGACAAAGTGCGCGAGATATTTAGGGCGGAAGCCACCGAGATTCTGCTCCTCGACCCCAAGACCAGCCTGATCCATGTCCCTTACTCCTATTACCGGGGCTATCAGGAGAATGAGCCGTTTCCGCTCGGCGAGGGCCTGACTTCCAAGATTATCCTGTCGCGCAAGCCTTTGGTCCTGACCACACTCCAACAAGCCATTGACCTGGGCGCGCGTTTCGCAGGGGAAGCGGATAAAACCGAGTCTTACATGGGCGTGCCCATCATCGTCGGCGAGAAGGCGCTGGGAGTGGTAAGCGTGCAGAGCTACCAGCCGAACGCCTATACCGAGAACAGCGTGCGCCTGCTCTCCACCCTGTCGGCCAACATGGGCGTGGCCATCGAGAACGCCCGCCTGTTTGAAGAGACCCAGCGCCTGTTCAAAGCCGAGCAGCAACGCGCCGCCGAACTGTCCATCATCAACAGCGTGCAAGAGGGTCTTGCGTCTAAATTGGACATGCAGGCCATCTACGATTTGGTGGGCGATAAGATTCGGGAGGTTTTCGACGCGCAAGTCGTGCTCATCACCTCCTACGACCATCCGACGGAGACAACTTCCTTCAACTACAACATCGAAAAAGGCGTGCGACATTACCCTGAACCCCGCCCGTTCAGCGGGTTCGCGCGCTACCTCATTCGCACTCGGCAGACGGTGTTGATCAACGAGAACGCGGATCAGCGCTCCGCCGAATTGGGAATGACCGTGATCCCGGGCACGGAAAACCCTAAATCAATGCTGTTCGTGCCGTTGATCGTGGGCGATGTGGTCCGAGGCATGATCAGCCTGCAAAACATTGACCGCGAGCACGCCTTCACCGACTCGGATGTGCGCCTGCTCCAAACCCTCGCCAACTCGATGAGCGTGGCGCTGGAGAACGCGCGGCTGTTTGACGAGACCGAGCGCCTGCTCAAAGAGACCGAACAGCGCGCCGCCGAACTCGCCGTCATTAATAGCGTCCAGCAAGGACTTGCCGCGGAGTTGAACTTCCAAGCCATAGTGGATTTGGTAGGCGACAAACTGCGTGAAGTGCTCAATACTGGCGAGATTGGCATCCGTTGGTACGACCCTGAAGCGAATCTTGTTCATTATCTTTACGAATATGAGCATGGTGAACGGCTGGCCATCCCCTCCGCGCCGCCGCGCAACAAAGCTTGGTTCAGGTTGATTGAGACGCGCCAACCCGTGGTCATGAACACTCTGGCCGAGATGGCGGAGTTGGGCGTGCAATTGGTTCCCGGCACTGACCAGAGCAAGTCTACGGTCAGTGTGCCCATCATCGGCAGTGATCGCGTGATCGGCTCCATCATCATCGAAAACTACGAGCGTGAGTACGCCTACAGCGAGTCGGATGTGCGGCTTCTGCAAACCGTGGCCGGCAGCATGGGCGTGGCGCTGGAGAACGCGCGGCTGTTCGACGAGACCCAGCGCCTGTTCAAAGCCGAGCAACAGCGCGCCGCCGAACTGTCCATCATCAACAGCGTGCAGGCGGGGCTGGTCGCCCAGATGGACATGCAGGCCATCTACGAGTTGGTCGGCGACAAGATTCAGGAAATCTTTGACGCTCAGGTGGTCAACATCATTACCTACGACCGCCGCACCAATAGGGTGTACTACCGCTACCTCATTGAAAAAGGCGAGCGGCAGTTCGTTGATCCTGAGCCGCTTGACGACCGAGGCTTTACGCCGCTGGTCCTGCGCACCGGCCAAACCGAGCTCGTCAATCAGGATATGCAACGGCGCGCCGCCGAGGTCGGTTCGTATACGCTGGCTGGCGAAATGGCCAAATCGGGGGTGTGGGTGCCGTTGCCCGTGGGAGGCGAAACGCGAGGCGTTATTTCACTGCAGAACATAGACCGAGAGAACGTCTTCAGTGAATCAGACGTCCGCTTACTGACCACCCTCGCAAACAGCATGAGTGTGGCGCTTGAAAACGCGCGTCTGTTTGATGAAACCCAGCGCCTGTTCAAAGCCGAGCAGCAGCGCGCCGCCGAATTACAGATCATCAACCGTGTCGGGCGGGTTCTGACGCAGGAACTCGATCTACAGGCCATGCTTGATCTCGTCGGCGATACCTTGCGCGAAGCCATTCAGACGGATAGCCTTGGCATCGGGTTATACGACCCTGCCAGCAAACTCCTGCATGCGCCGTATGTGTACAAAAATAACCAACGCCTCTATCCCGAACCAGCCCGATTAAGTGAATTCAGCCTGCGGGCCGCCAGACAAGGCAAGCCTCTGGTGATTAATCAAAACACAAAGCAGCTATGGAAAAAATTCGGCTCAAATCTGACCATCGGGACGGACATCCCCAGGTCACTGATCATGGCGCCCATTCTGGCTGGCAAGGAGTTGATCGGCGGGGTCACCATTCAAAACTTCGAGCAGGAAAACGCTTACCCCGATTCGCTCGTGCGGCTGCTCGAAACGATTGCCTCCAACATGGGGACGGCCATTCAAAACGCGCGCCTGTTCAAAGCCGAGCAGCAGCGCGCCGCCGAACTCGCCATCATCAACAGCGTCAGCCAGGCGCTGGCTTCCCAGCTGGACCTTGACGCGCTGGTTGAACTGGTGGGCGAGAAGATGCGCGAGACTTTCGCCGCCGACATCGTCTACGTGGCCCTGCTCGACCGCCAGACGAATCAAATCAATTTTCCGTATTATGTGGAATCGGGCCAACGGGAGGCCGTTGAGCCAATGCCCTTTGGACAGGGGATGACGTCCCGCATCATCGAAGCGCGCCGGCCGCTGCTGCTCAATCAGGATCAGGATTACGCCGCGCTGAACATCCAACGCGTGGGCACCCATTCCAAGTCGTACCTGGGCGTGCCCATCCTGGCCGGGCAGCAGGCCATCGGCGCGATCAGCGTGCAAAGCACCCAGCGGGAGGGCCGCTTCGCCGAGGCCGACGCGCGCCTGCTGACGACCATCGCCGCCAACGTCGGCGCGGCGATCCAAAACGCCCGGCTGTACGAAGAGACCCAGCGCCGCGCCCGCGAGATGGCGGCCCTGGCCGAAGTGGGCCGCGAGATTTCGGCGATGCTCGACCAGTCGGCGGTGCTGGAGCGCATCGCCGCGCACGCGTTGGAACTCCTGCGGAGCCGAGACGTGGTCCTGCGGCTGCTGGAGCCGGACGGCAGTTTGCCGGCCGTGGTGGCGCTGGGCAAGTTCGCCGACACTTATAAGGCCTGGCAGGTGCGCCTGGGGTACGGCCTGACCGGGCACATCGCCCAGACCGGCGTGGCCGAAGTCGTCAACCACCCGTTGCAAGACCCGCGCGTGGCCCGCATCGCCGGGACCGAAGAGGACGAGCAGAACGAAGCCATCATTTTCGCGCCGCTCCTCACCCGCGACACGGTGATCGGCGTATTGACGGCCTGGCGCGACAAAACTGTGAGCGGCCCCTTTGACCAATCCGATCTTGACTTCGCGGTGGGCCTGGCGCGGCAGGCGGCCATCGCCATTGAGAACGCCCGGCTGTTTGCCGAGGCGACGCAGCGCGCCGCCGAACTGACCAGCATCAACCGCATCGGCCAGGCCCTGGCCTCGCAACTGGACGTGGACGCGGTGATTGACCTGGTCGGCGACAGACTCCGCGAACTGTTCGGCGTGCCATACGTTTACATCGCTCTGCACGACCGGGAGACCAATCTGATTCATTTCCCCTATTTCTGGCAGGTAGATCACCGCGAGATTTCCGAAGCGCCGCTGCCGTTTGGTCAGGGCCTCACCTCCCGCATCCTTGAATCACGTCAGCCCCAGCTCATCAACTCGGACTGGGAGCGGCGCGCCGCCGAACTGGGCGCGATGGCCCTCGACGACGAGGGGGAAATGCCCAAAGCCTCGCTGGGCGTGCCGATTACGGTGGGTGAGGCGGCCATCGGCGTCATCATGCTGCAAAGCCTCGATCGTGAGAACCGGTTCACGGAGGCCGACGTGCGCCTGCTGACGACCATTGCCGCCAACGTCGGCGTCGCCATCCAGAACGCCCGCCTGTTCGAAGAAGCGCACGAGGCCCGCGCCGCCGCCGAGGCCGCCACCCAGGCCAAGAGCATCTTCCTGGCCAGCATGAGCCACGAGATCCGCACCCCGATGAACGGCATCATCGGCATGACCGGCCTGCTGCTCGGCGCCGACCTCGCCCCGGAGCAGCGTGAGTTCGCCGAGACCATCCGCCACAGCGGCGAGGCTTTGCTCACCATCATCAACGACATCCTCGATTTCTCCAAGATCGAGTCGGGCCGGATGGAGCTGGAGCGCCAGCCGTTTGACCTGCGCGAGTGCCTGGAGAGCGCGCTCGACCTGGTCGCGGCCAAAGCCGCCGAGAAGAAACTCGACCTGGCCTACGTGATGGAGGACGATGTGCCGCCGGCCATCGTCGGCGACGTCACCCGCCTGCGGCAGATTCTGCTCAACCTGCTGAGCAATGCGATGAAGTTCACCGAGCAGGGGGAAGTGGTGGTGACAGTCAACACGCGGAGCGGTCAGTCAACACGCGGAGCGGTCTGGCATCCGTCATCGGTCATCAGTGAGGCGCCCACTGCTCACCGATCACTGATGACGGTTCACTTCTCCGTGCGAGACACCGGCCTGGGCATCCCGCCCGACCGGCTGAACCGGCTGTTCCAATCGTTCAGCCAGGTGGACGCTTCGACGGCGCGCAAGTATGGCGGAACGGGCTTGGGACTGGCGATCAGCAAGCGGCTGAGCGAGTTGATGGGCGGGACGATGTGGGTGGAGAGCGACGGCGTGCCGGGCAAAGGCAGCACGTTCCATTTCACGCTCACCACCGCCGCCGCGCCGGATTTTGCGAAGCAGGCGCGCCGCAGGTTGAGCGGGGAGCAGCCAGGGCTGCGGGGCAAGCGCCTGCTGATTGTGGACGACAACGCCACCAACCGCCGCATCCTGACGCTGCAGGTGCAGGCCTGGGGGATGACGGCGCGCGACACGGCCTCGCCCGTGGAAGCGTTAAGTTGGGTTCAGCATGGGGAGGCCTTCGACGCAGCGATCCTGGACGTGCACATGCCGGAGATGGACGGGGTGACGCTGGCGACGGAGATCCGCAAGCACCGGGAGGCGCAAGCCCTGCCGCTGATCCTGTTCTCGTCGTTGGGGCGGCGTGAGGCCGGGGTGGAGACGGTGGACTTCGCGGCGTATCTGACCAAGCCGCTCAAGCAATCGCAGTTGTTCGACGCGCTGGCGGGCGTTTTTGCGCTCGGCGAGGAGGCGCCGAAAGCGAAGCCCGCGGCGGCAGCCAAACCACACTTGGACGCAGAGATGGCGCAGCGCCTGCCGTTGCGCATCCTGCTGGCGGAAGATAACACCGTCAATCAGAAACTGGCGCTGCGCATCTTGGGGCAGATGGGCTACCGCGCGGACGTGGCGGCGAACGGGATGGAGGCAGTTGAGGCCGTGGAACGTCAACGGTATGATGTGGTGCTGATGGATGTGCAGATGCCGGAGATGGACGGACTGGAGGCGTCACGGCAGATCTGCACGCGCTGGCCGCAGGAGGCGCGTCCGCGCATCGTGGCGATGACGGCGAACGCGATGCAGGGGGACCGGGAGATGTGCCTGGCGGCGGGGATGGACGATTACATCGCCAAGCCCATCCGCGTCGAGGAGCTGGTGGAGGCTTTAAGCCGCTGCCAGGTTCTGGGATAATCAGTAGGTACGGAGAAAAGGTTATGCCGGAGTCAGAAACCATTGATCGAACGGCGCTGAATAATCTGCTGACGACGGTGGGGGGGGACCTGGCGTTCTTAGGCGAGTTGATGGATACCTACTTTGACGATACCCCCCGGTTGTTGGCGACCATCCGGCAGGCAGTGGAGTCCGGCAAGCCGGAGGAACTCCGCCGGGCCGCCCACAGTCTGAAGTCGAACAGCGCCAACTTCGGCGCGATGACGCTTTCCAGGCTGTGCAAGGAACTGGAAGAGATCGGCAAGAGCGGCGCAGTAGCCAGAGCAGGCGAACGCCTGCCCGGGATTGAGGCCGAGTACGAGCGGGTTCGCGTCGCTCTGGAAGCGATACGCGCCTCGGACCTGTAACCGGACTCACGCAATGACGACGGGCCGCATTTTGGTGGTAGACGACGACACGCTCAATCGCGCGGTGCTCACCCGTGCGCTGGTGGAGCTGGGGCACGTCAGCGCCACCGCCGAAAATGGCCGGGAGGCGCTGTCCATGCTGCGCGCCGGGCCGTTCGACGTCGTGCTCCTCGACGTGGTGATGCCGGAGCTGGACGGCTACCAGACGCTGGCGCAGATCAAAGCGGACAGCGCGCTGCGGCACATCCCGGTGATCATGATCTCGGCGGTGGACGAGATGGACAGCGTCATCCGCTGCATTGAAATGGGGGCCGAGGATTACCTGCCCAAACCGTTCAACGCCGGATTGCTCCGGGCCAGGCTCAACGCGTCGCTGGCCAGCAAACGCCTGCGCGATCTGGAATTGGAATACCTGGAGCAGCTGTGGCGCATGGCTGAGGCGGCGGCGGCGGTCGAGGCCAACGTGTTCAAAGTCGAGAGCCTGGACCAGGTCGCCGCGCGCCCGGATGCGCTGGGCCGCCTGGCGCGGGTGTTTCAAAAGATGGCGCGCGAGGCGCACGCCCGCGAACAGCGCCTCAAGCGGCAACTCCAGCAGTTGCAGTGGGATATGGATGAACGGCAACGGGCCGCGAAGGAGACGGTCGCCGTCTACCTCCCGATGGATCGCCGTCAGGCGCTGGCCCAGGGCCGAACCCTGCCCGACCGGACGCGCGGCACGGCCCTGTTCGCCGACTTCTCCGGCTTCACCCCCCTCACCGAATCGCTCGCGCGGGAACTCGGCCTCCAGCGCGGCGCGGAGGAGTTGACCCGACAACTCAACCGGGTCTACGGCGCGCTGATTGACGAGGTGCATCGCTACGGCGGGAGTGTCGTCAATTTCAGCGGCGACGCCATCACCTGCTGGTTCGACGAAAAACAAGAAGAAGAAAGAAGCGGGAAGGAAGAAGGGAGCGAAACTCCTTTCTCCTTTCTCCTTCTTTCTTCCTTACGCGCTACGGCCTGCGCGTTGGCGATGCAAGAGGCCATGCGCCAGTTTGTGACGATCATCACGCCCGCCGGGACGACGATTTCGCTGGCGATCAAAGTGGCCGTCGTCGCCGGGCCGGCCCGCCGGTTCCTGGTGGGCGACCCCCGGATACAGGAAGTCGAGGCGCTGGCCGGGCGCACGCTCGACGAACTGGCTGCCGCGGAACACCTGGCCCAGCGCGGCGAGGTGGTGGTGCAGGCGACCATCGTGGCTGAGTTGGGTCAGCGACTGATTGTGTCGGATTGGCGCGACGAGGGACGGTTCGCGGTCGTCACCGGCCTGGCCGCGACGGAAGGCAGGGCGGCGGCCCGCCCGTGGCCCGACCTCCCGCCGGACGCCATCCCCGAAGCGCAGGCCCAGTCCTGGCTCTCGCCGCCCGTTTTCGAAAAAGTGCACGGCGGCAAGAGCGAACTCTTGTCGGAATTACGCCCGGCGGCAGCGCTCTTTCTCCAGTTCGGCGGCCTGGACTACGAGGCCGACGACGAGGCGGGCGTCAAGCTCGACGCGTTTGTGCGCTGGGTGCAGGCAGTGGTGGACCGGCGCGATGGCTCTTTGATTCAACTCACCGTGGGCGACAAGGGTAGCTACCTGTATGTTGCGTTCGGCGTCCCAGTGGCGCACGCGGACGACGCCGCGCGCGCGGTGTCCGCCGCGCTGGAGCTGCTTCCCCTGCCGGCCGAATTGAGTTTCATCACCGGAGTGCAGATCGGCCTGGCCTACGGACTGATGCGCGCCGGGGCGTACGGCAGCCCGGTTCAACGCGCCTATGGCGCTATCGGCGATAAGACGAACCTGGCCTCACGCCTGATGCAGGCCGCGGATAGCGGCATCCTGTGCGACGAAGCCATCCATCAGGCAGCGCGCGCTCAGTTTGAATTCGAGCTGTTGCCGCCCCTCACCCTCAAGGGCAAAGCCCGGCCCATCGTCGTCTACCGGCCCCTCCGCGAGCGGACTGGCGCGGAGACGACGCCGCTCAGCCAGGTCGGTCGAGCGGCAGAGCGTGCGCTGCTCATTGACCACCTGTCGCCCGAGGATCAACTCACTCTCAAGGCCGCCAGCGTCATCGGGCGCGTCTTCCCTGTTGATCTGCTGCGCGAGGTTTACCCGGATGAAACGGGCCGGGCCAACCTGGCCGAGCACCTGGAGACGCTCGCAGACCTCGACCTGATCGCCCTGCACTCACCGGCGCCGGCGCTGGCCTACAGCTTCAAAGACCCCCTCAGCCACGAAACCGCCTACAACCTGATGCTGTTTGCGCAGCGGCGGCAGCTGCACCGCGCGGTGGCCGAGTGGCACGAGCGCACCTACGCCGCCGACCTGTCGCCCTATTACGCCGTCCTGGCGCACCACTGGCGTCAGGCGGACGATGTGGCAAAGGCCATTCACTATCTGGAAAAGGCGGGTGAGCAAGCCCAGCGCATTGGGGCCTATGAGGCTGCGCGTAAGTATTTTGACGAGTCGCTCGCCCTCGACGCCAAGGGGTCGGTGCTAAGCGATGATTATTATGCAGGGGGCGACCCCGACCGGCGTTCACCGTCTGCGGAGGAGTGACCGATGACGACGGATCGCGGTTACATCCTGGTGGTTGACGACAACAAAGTCAATTGCATGTTGCTCACGCGCGCGCTGGCCGAACAAGGCCACACGGCGATCATCGCCGAAAACGGTCAACAGGCACTGACGATGCTGCGCGCGCAGCCGTTTGACATGGTGCTCCTCGACGTGGTGATGCCGGAGCTGGACGGTTACCAGACGCTGGCGCAGATCAAACACGACCGCGCGCTGCGGCACATCCCGGTGATCATGATTTCGTCGGTAGACGAGATGGACAGCGTCATCCGCTGCATTGAAATGGGGGCCGAGGACTACCTGCCCAAACCATTCAACGCCGTGCTCCTGCGGGCGCGGATCGGCGTCAGCCTGGAGAAGAAACGTCTGCGTGATAAGGAACAACTTTATCTCAAAGGCCTCGAGCGTGAGTTGGAGATTGGCCGCCAGATTCAGGCCGGGTTCCTGCCCGACAGCCTCCCGCAGTTGCCTGGATGGGAGATTGCCGCCCGCTTCGAGGCGGCCCGCGAGGTCGGCGGCGATTTCTACGACGCGTTTGTGATGGCGCGGGATGGGAAGATCGGCCTGGTCGTGGCCGACGTGTGCGATAAAGGCGTGGGCGCCGCGCTCTTCATGACCCTCTTCCGCAGCCTGATCCGCGCCACTTCCAATCTGGATTATTTCACGGGACGGACCGCCGCGCCCGGTGAGGCGGACATGGCCTCCAGCGCGGCCACCTTGAAGAACGCGGTCGCGCTGACGAATAACTACATCGCCCGCACTCATAGCGAGGCCGCGATGTTTGCCACGCTCTTCTTCGGGATATTGGATTCGACGACCGGCTCGTTGATCTACATCAACGGCGGCCAGGAGTCCCCGATTATCTTTGGGGCGAATGGCATGAAGATGTGCCTGGAGGCGACCGGCCCGGCGGTGGGCCTGGTGCCCGACCGGGATTTCGCCATTCGCGAGGCGCAGCTGGAGCCGGGCGATGTTCTGCTCGCCTTTACCGATGGCGTGCCCGACGCTCAAAGTCCCGAGGGCGAATTCTTCGGCCAGGAGGGGTTGCTGCCCCTGCTGACCCAGCCGTTTGCTTCGGCTGCGGCCCTGCTGGACAGCATTCAGGCACAACTGCGCGCCCACATTGGGGAGGCAAAGCAGTTTGACGATATGACCATGCTGGCCGTGCGGCGGTTGCCTAGCCCCTGAACCGACCTGACCTCACAGCGCCGAACCAGTGAATAGGCTCTTCGGCACGTGGACGTTGTTCTTCACGAATTTCTGGTCGAATTTCGGCAGCAGGCCGGTGGGCTTGAGCATGCCCACCACTTGCCCCTTGGGGGATTGGCTCTGGTCGATGGCGAACAAATCCGTCATCCGGATGACGTCGCCCTCCATCCCGTTCACCTCGCTCACCTGCACGACCTTGCGGCTGCCGTCGCGCAAGCGGTCGAGATGCACGACCAGCTCGATGGCCGAGGCGATCATCTCGCGGATGGCGCGGGGCGAGAGGTCCAGGCCGGCCATCATCGTCATTAATTCAATGCGCCGCAGCGTGTCGCGCGGGCTGTTAGAGTGGATGGTGGTCAGCGAGCCGTCGTGGCCGGTGTTCATCGCCTGGAGCATGTCCAGCGCCTCGCCGCCGCGCGCCTCGCCCACGATGATGCGGTCGGGCCGCATGCGCAGGGCGTTGATCAGCAGCTGCCGGATAGTGATCTCGCCTTTTTCCTCGATGCTCGGCGGCCGGGCTTCCAGCCGGATGACGTGCGCTTGATTGAGTTTAAGTTCGGCGGTGTCTTCAATGGTGACGATGCGCTCGCGCGCGGGGATGAAGCTCGAGGCGACGTTCAGCATCGTCGTCTTACCGGTGCCGGTCGCGCCGGAGATGACCATGTTGACCCGCGCCTCGACGCAGGCTTTGAGAAACGCCGCGAACGGGGACGTCAGCGTGCCGTTGTTGATCAAGTCCTGCGCCGTGTATGGGATGCGCGCGAACTTGCGGATGGTGAGCACCGGGCCGTCCACGGCCAGCGGGCGGATGATGGCGTTTAGCCGGTAGCCGGCCGGCAAGCGGGCGTTGACCATCGGCGATACCTGGTCCACGCGCCGCCCCACGTGCGCAACCATGCGCTCGATGATCCGCATCAGATGCGCCTCGTTTTCAAAGGCCACTTTAGTCGGCTCGATCAGGCCGCCGCGCTCGATGTAGACCTCGTTGTATTTATTGACCATCACCTCGGTGATGCTCTCGTCGTTGAGGAGTGATTCCAGCGGCCCGTAGCCGAGGATGTCGGCGAGGATCAGGCTCAACAGGCGCTGGCGTTCGCTGGCGGTCAGGCTGAGGTTGTCGTGCGCCAGGACTTCGTCAACGTAAGTTTCGATCTTCTGCTCAATCTGGGGAATCTGCCGGATGTCGGGGTGGCTCCGCGACTGGGCCTCCAACCGCTGTTGAACGCGGACCCGGATGCTATAGAGGTCCGTCACGATCTCGTTGTCACCGGTCTCTAATTCCGGCGCGGCGTCTGGCGGCTTATTCAAAGCACCGGTGTCTAAGCGCGTGAACTTTTTCAGCATGTCACACCACCTCTGTTAACTGTGACTGGATTAAGGCCGGCCGGGGAGTCGAGGAGATTGTAAACGGCTCTGACCTTGCCTCTGCGTATTATAAGTATATACTCGGAAACTCGACCTGCCAATGGGTTTACTATTGGCTTTCATTTTATGGTTACCCCGCCGGACAAATCGGCTATTGGCCTAGCCTCATTCGCTCTCGCCAGACTCTGGTCGCCCCTGGTGGATTTAGTCTGAGGCTGATTTAGCGGTTGTGCGCACCGCCCATCTTGGACTACAATGATCCTACAGAGGTGACTCATGAAACGTGTCCTGATCCTGGGCGGCGGATTTGGCGGGTTGGCAGCGGCGCACCGCCTGCGGCAAAAACTCTCGCCGGGCGACGAGATTATCGTGGTGGATCGGCGTGACCATTTCATGGTGGGTTTCCGCAAGACGTGGGCGCTGGTCGGCGCCTCCCCCCTGGAAGCCGGACGACGCCCCCTGGAAAATTTGAGGAAGCAGGGCATTCAGGTCATCCACGAGGTGATCACGGCGATTGACCCCTCCGCCCGCGCGGCGCAGGTGGGCGACCGGCGTCTTGAAGCCGACGCGCTGATTGTGGCGCTAGGCGCTGAGCTTGCGCCGGAGACGGTGTTGGGGTTTCAGGCACATGCGCTCAACGTGTATGAGCCTCAAGATATCCCACGCGCGGCGGCGGCGCTCAAAGAGTTTCGCGGAGGCAAGGTGGTCGTGGGCATCTTCGGCGTTCCCTACAAATGCCCGCCCGCGCCCTATGAAATGGCGTGGCTCGTCAACGATTTCTTCCGCGCCCGCGAGGTGAAAGCCGCCGTCGAAGTTTTCTCCCCTCAACCGATGTCACTGCCCGTGATCGGTCGGGCCGGATGCGATGTGGTAGAAGGCCGTCTTGCGGAGAGCGGCATCAGATTTATGCCAAACCACACAGCCACGGCCGTAGAGGCGGGTGAGGTGGTCTTCGCTGACGGGCGGAGGCCGTACGACCTGTTACTTGGCGTGCCGCCGCACAAGTGCCCCGCCGTCGTCGCACAGGGCGGCCTGATGAATGAGTCAGGCTGGGTGCAGGTGAATGCGCACACGCTGGAAACCAGATTCCCAGGCGTTTACGCGGTGGGCGATGTCGTCCAGATTGCGATGGCAAACGGCAAGCCACTGCCCAAAGCCGGTGTGTTTGCGGAGGCGATGGGTGAGGTCGCCGCGGAGCGTATCGCGGCGAGTTTTGCGGGAAGCCAGTCGGAGGCGGCGTTTGCGGGCGAGGGCGGGTGCTATCTGGAAGTTGGCGGGGGCGAGGCGCTGATGGTGCGCGGCTTTTTCCTGGCCAGCCCCGAGCCGCGCGTTGAACTCACCGACTCATCGCCAAAGTTTTTGGAGGAGAAACGCTCCTTTGAGACTCGGCGACTGCAAGCGTGGTTGACATGAGCGGGTAGAGTTCCAAACCTGTTTACAACCTTTGCGGTAGTAACGCGCTCTTCCTCTTGCCCGGTTAGTAAGTGGTGGGCTACAATACTCACAATGGACTCCGGGATGCAAGAGCAGGTAGGGAAAGCTCCGCTCGCCACGCTCACGGCGGACGACGAAGCTCGCCGCCTGATCGAAGGCCTCCATCAAGCTGCCGAGGCCATCAGCGGCGCGACGAGCGTCCACGAGATCTGCCAGAGCCTGGCGGGTCATTTCAACCGTCTGGTGCGGGCCGACCGGACGGTGATGTATTTGGTGGATCAGGCCCAGCAGGCCATTACGCTGGGCGTGGGCGCCGGGCACGTGACCGAGACTGACCTGCAGATGACCTATGCCGAATTTTCGTCAGGGATTAGCGGCCTAGTCGTGCGCTCCGGCCAGCCAGCGCTTTCGTTGAGCGCCGACGACGGCGTTGAGCCGGAGGCGACGAGAAAACGACGCATTCAGGCGAACGCGGGCGCGCTGATCGTCGCGCCGCTGAGCGTTAAGGGCGAGGTCATCGGGACGGTCACGACCATGAACCAGGTCAGTCAGCGACCCTTCACCCCGCAGGACGTTGACGCCCTCATGACGCTGGCGACGCTGGCGGCGACTGCTATTCAGAACGTGCGCCTGTTCGAAGAAACACAGGCGGCCAACCGCGTGCTGGCCCGCCGCGCGCTCCAGTTGGAAACCAGCAGTCAAGTCGGTCAGCAAATCACCTCCCTCCTCGACCTCGACGCCCTCCTGACACAGGTCGTTCACTTGATCCAGACGCATTTCAATTACTATTTTGTTGGCGTATGGCTGGTCGCCGACCAGCCGGAGGCGGTTATTTTGCGCGCCGGAACGGGGCGGACCGGCGACGATTTGCGCGGGGAGCGCCTTCCTATGAGCACGGCAAGCATTGTGGTGAAGGTATGCCAGACCGGCCGTCCGCGCATGGAGGCCGACGTACGCCACGCGCTCGACTACCTGCCGTTGGCCCACCTGACCGAGGCGCAGGCGGAACTGGCCTGGCCCTTGCGGAGTGGCGAAAAGATTTTTGGCGCGCTGGATATCCTGAGCGACCAGGTGGGCGCGTTCAGCGCCGACGACCAGGTCTTGCTTCAGACACTCGCCGATCAAATTGCCATTGCCATCCGCAACGCTCAGTTATACAAAGCCGAGCAGCATCGCCGCTATCTCGCTGAGGCGTTGGAACAGGCCGGGCGTGAATTGATCAGCAACCTGGATCTGCGCGAAGTGCCGAGGCGCATCCTGGAACAACTGGCGACCGTGACGCCCTATGAGCGGAGCCAACTCATACTGCTCCAGGGCGAGGAACTTTCGGTCGTATCCTGGCGCGGTTTCCCCGACGAGTGGCAGGGTGGGGGGATCGCGATCTCGGAGAGCGACACGTATCGGCAGGTCCTCGAGAGCGGCCGCCCAGTCTGTGTCGCCGAAGCAGCGGGGATGGCCGGGTGGGCGCCAGGCCAGGGATCAGCGGTTAACATCGCCTGGCTCGGCGTGCCACTAATTGTCAAAGACCGGGTGATCGGCTTGATCGGAATGAGCCGCACGGAAGCGGTATTTACGCCCCAGGAAGTGACCCTCGCCTCTACCTTTGCCGGGCAGGCAGCCATTGCGCTGGAAAATGCCCGTCTGTACGATGAAACCGCCCGCTTCAGCGAGCTTATGGAACGGATGGTGGAAAACCGGGTCACAGAACTCCACGAGGCGATGGATATCCTCGAACGCCTCGACAAGACCAAGTCGAAGTTTATCGAGGTGGCGGCTCACGAACTGCGCACACCGCTGACCCTGGTGAAGGGCTATGGGGACATGATCAACGCCTATCCCGCGGCCAAAGACCCGGAAATCCAGCCGCTGGTTCAAGGCATCCTGGCGGGCAGCACGCGCCTGCACGAGATCATCAATAGTATGCTCGACGTGGCGAAGATTGACAGCCAGACGCTGAATATGCGTCGCGCGCCCGTCAAGCTGTCGAAAGTGATCCACCCCATTGTGACGGGGTTAGAACCGGCCCTGCAGGAACGGCGCCTCGCCCTCACCGTGACCGGACTGGACGATGTGCCGCTGATGATGGCGGACATCGCCTTGCTGCACAAAGCCTTCTGGCACCTGATCGTCAATGCCATCAAATACACACCCGATGGCGGCTCAATCAACGTTAGCGGCAACGTGATCGCCAGCGACCCAGAGGAGGCGGCGGTCGAGGTCGTCGTGCGTGATACGGGGATTGGCATCGCGCCCGAGCACCAGAAATTGATCTTCGAGAAATTCTATCAAACCGGCGAAGTGTCTATGCATTCATCGGGGCGGACAAAATTCAAGGGGGGCGGGTCAGGCCTGGGGCTATCCATTGTAAAAGGGATTGTTCAGGCGCATGGCGGCCAGATCTGGGTGGAAAGCCCGGGATATGACGAGGCGCATTGCCCGGGGAGCCAGTTCCACGTCCTCCTGCCGCTGGCCCTGACGGTGTAACCTAGCGCCGTTCCCTCTCATCCCTCGCGCCGTATTCTGCTCTGCCTCATCCCGTGCAAACGATCAGGCCGATAGTCCACCGCGTCCTGCGGATACAGCCCGGAGAACTCCAACCGGTGTTCTTCCTCGGATTGACCTTCTTT
>Ga0209002_10002177_pt1 | contig 15860 bp, 10 predicted proteins | sample Rifsed16ft2_FD_184010 | JGI IMG/M metagenome (GOLD analysis project Ga0209002, IMG submission 184010) | Soil microbial communities from Rifle, Colorado, USA - sediment 16ft 2 (version 2) | ecosystem: Environmental > Terrestrial > Deep subsurface > Rock core/Sediment | place: Rifle, Colorado...
AAGAGGGAATTGCAAAGGTAACTGATTGATTCTTTTTGAGTTAACCCTCCTCTGGGGATGAATTGACATTATTTGATGATGAGTCGCAATATGCTTGACATTCGACAATCTATTGGGTATCTTTTGACCCCATTTTTGATAAAAAACTATCATTTTTTGACAAAAACTAACGGATTTTGATGATTTTATGGCAACAACTGCTGAGTTTCGTGTTGGGATGGTAATCAAGTTCAACGGGGAACTGCACCGGATCGATGAGTTCATCCACAGGACCCCTGGTAACCTACGTGCTTTCGTTCAGGCAAAGCTTCGAAACCTCCGGAATGGGCGGGTGACTGAGAACCGCTTTCGGGCGGGAGAGGTGGTGGAAGAAGTCCGGGTGGAACAAAAGGAATTCCAGTACCTGTACCATGACGGGGCCAGCTACCAGTTCATGGATAAGAAGTCCTACGATCAAATGCCGGTGAGCGATGCGGCTTTGGGGGAGGCAGCGAAGTTCTTGAAGGAAGGGGAGACCGTTCAGCTCATGATGGTCGGCATGGATGTGATTGGCGCCGCAATTCCGTTCAACGTTGAACTGCGCGTGGTCGAGACTGTGCCGGGGGTCCGGGGAGATACAGCCACCGGTGCGACAAAGCCGGCAACACTCGAAACAGGCGCGACGGTTAACGTTCCTCTCTTCATCAATGAGGGGGATGTGGTTCGCGTCGATACTCGGTCAGGCGCATATTTGGAGCGCGTTAAAAACTAGACCAACCGGATTTCGCGTCTGCCTGCCGGCCTGTCCGCTCGACGAGTCGAGTCGTCGACCCTGCTTTTTGGCGGAAGTCGTTTCTCAGACACAGGCAGGGATTCACGCAGATTCCACGGATTCGTACATTTTCAATGATGGCGTACACGATGAACAGAATTGATCACGCCCAGGCTCGAATCTGCGAAATCCGTGTCAATCTGTGAAATCCGCATAGCCAAGGAGCCCTCATGGAACTTTCGTATATCAGGAAGATCATCAAGCTCGTGGAAAACAGTGAGGTGGATGAGATTGAGATAGAGGAGGAGGGGAAGAAGATACGAGTCGCCAAGAGCAGGCCGTTCCCGGCGAATTATCAGATTCCGCTTCCGGCTCAATATCCTCCCGCACCGCCTGCAGCCCCCGCCCCAGCCGCCGCTGCACCGCCGGCAGAACAGAAGCCGAAGCCGGAAAAACAGTATCATGAGGTCAAATCTCCGATCGTTGGAACCTTCTATCGCGCCCCCTCTCCCGACGCCGAACCGTACGTTGAAGCCGGCCAACAAATCAAGGAGGGAGACGTTCTTTGTATTGTTGAAGCAATGAAGCTGATGAACGAGATTGAATCAGATATTGCAGGCAAGGTTGTAAAGATCATGGTCGAAAATGCCAAGCCCGTGGAATACAATCAGGTGTTGTTCCTCATCGACCCATCCTGAATTCCATCCGCACTGAAAAAAGCGATTGTTCAAGAAAATCCTCATAGCAAACCGGGGTGAAATAGCCCTCCGAGTTATCCGCACGTGCAGAGAACTGGGAATTAAGACCGTTGCCGTGTATTCGGAAGCGGATCGCTATTCCCTCCATGTTCGATTCGCGGATGAGGCTGTCTGCATTGGACCTCCTCCGAGCAAAGAGAGCTATCTGAATATTCCCCGTCTCATGGCGGCAGCTGAAATCACGAACGCGGACGCAGTTCATCCCGGATACGGCTTCCTGGCCGAGAATGCGGGTTTCGCCGAGATCTGTGCGACTTCGGGCCTGACCTTCATCGGTCCCAGCCCTGAGGCGATTTCGTCCATGGGTGACAAGGCGCTTGCGAAAGAGACGATGAAGAAAGCGGGCGTTCCTGTTGTCCCCGGTTCGGATGGAGTAATCGCGAGTTTCAATGAGGCGAAGCGCTTTGCCCAGGAAATTGGATTTCCGCTTATCATCAAGGCGACTGCAGGCGGCGGCGGACGGGGAATGCGCATTGTACGGGAAGCATCGGAACTCGAAAACGCGTACCGTACAGCCAGCCATGAAGCCGAGACCGCATTCGGCAATTCGTCTGTTTATATCGAGAAGTATGTCGAGAACCCCCGCCATGTGGAGATTCAGGTGATGGGGGACAGGCACGGGAACGTGGTGCATTTTGGAGAACGGGATTGCTCCGTCCAGCGGCGACATCAAAAACTCGTTGAGGAGTCACCTTCGCCGGCATTAACGCCGGAACTGCGTGAGGCCATGGGCGCGGCTGCCGTTCGAGGGGCCAAAAGCGTCAAATACGTGGGAGCTGGCACCATCGAGTTCCTCCTGGATAAGCAGAAAAACTTCTATTTCATGGAGATGAACACGCGTATTCAGGTGGAACATCCGGTCACGGAGGAGGTCTATGGTGTTGATCTTCTCAGGATGCAGATCGAAACGGTTGCAGGAGAACGCCTCAAGAAGATCACGGGGAAGCCTCGATGGCATGCCATCGAATGCAGAATCAATGCCGAGGACCCGAACCACCACTTCAGGCCATCGCCCGGCAAGATTGTGACGCTCCATTTCCCCGGCGGTTTCGGGACAAGAGTCGACACACATGCGTACGACGGCTACGAAATACCTCCCTATTATGACTCACTGGTTGCGAAGCTGATCGTGAAAAGCAACAACCGGGAGGATGCGATCAACAAAATGTATTATGCGCTTGACGAATTCGTCATCGAGGGGATACAGACGACCATCCCGTTTCATAAGAAATTGATGCGGAACGAACGTTTTCGCAGCGGGGATGTAGATACGAATTTCATCGACACATTTGATTTCAAGGACAAGAAAAACGAACAGTAACACATTGTGAAAGTCAGAAAGCATGAACTTCCCATCCAACATCAAGTATACAAAAGACCACGAGTGGATTCGCGTTGAAGGCAAGATTGGAACTATCGGAATCACCGAATACGCCCAGGGCGAGCTGGGGGACGTGGTTTTCGTCGAACTCCCGGCGGTTGGTGCCGGCCTCACCCAGGGAAAATCATTTGGTACCATCGAAGCCGTCAAGGCCGTATCGGACCTCTATGCGCCGCTCTCCGGCGAGGTGACGGAAGTGAACAAGAAGGTCCAGGATACGCCCGAGGTTGTGAACAAGGACCCCTATGGTGAAGGCTGGATGGTCAAGGTGAAGCTGACAAAGGCCGATGAGGCAACATCGCTGTTGGATGCCGAAGCATATAAAAAGCTCGTCGGCAAATAACGGGCTGCTCAAATCTGTAACCCACGCCGCATTGCCGTTTAATTCTCCCGAAGGAATTTGGAATTCTTTCTGCCATTCGGTACCATTGAAGTGCACGGTTGTCCGATCCTCGGCTGCAGAAAGAGTATCGACACGTCGCCGGGAGAGATGACGTGAACTCCGAAGCATTCCTTTCTTTCCTCATAACTCTTGCTCAGCTCTTTCTGGGCGTTCAGGTCTGGCTCAAAAACCCCAGAAGCGAGCCGCATCGTCTTTTTCTCGCGTTTGTCGGATGTTTCGTGCTCTGGGGTGTCGCGGATGCAGGACTGCGTCTCCCGCAAGGCCGTGCCACCGCAGAATTGATTCATAAGCTCGGGAGTGTGGGATTTTGTCTTGGTCCTGCCCTGTTTCTTCATTTCGTTTCGACATATACCGGTTTCGTGCATCTGATGAACCGGCCGCTTTCGTACATCCTCCTTTACGGGGGCGGGCTCGCCCTCACAGTATTTCATACCATGGGGTACATCACCGAGGTCACAGTAGGATCAGAAGGGGCATTTTCCGTTGGCCATGCGAAGGGGTATGGTTACTTCGTTGCCTGGGTCTCTCTCTGTGTTCTGCTTGCAGCCCTTCTCGTCTGGCAGCGAAGCCGCACATCGCCTCTCCCTGATCGAAAGAGATTGCTGATGCTCTCGGCGGGAGTGGTGTCTGTCACTGCGGCAGGTTTGTTGGTCGACGGGTTGATCCCTCTGGAGGGATTCAGGCCGCTCTTGTCCGGCGGGCTGGCTTCCCTGGCAATCATTGCTCTGTTCGCAGTCTTCCTCTTGAAAGTCCGGCGGGCAATTCCGCCGCAGGAGATAGTGGCCGAACATGTTCTTGATGCCACGGCCGACCTTGTTTGGGTCATAGGCCGGGATGGCTATCTCAAGTTTGGCACCGATGTCTTTCGCCGGGCGCTGGGCCTCAAGGAAAGAGAACAGCTGGATCGAATTCACTTGCGGGAATTGGTTGACGAGGCAGACCGCGTTCTCGCTCTTATGACGACGAGTATGGAGGGGCCTGTGTCGCTCGAAGTCCATTTCAAAACGAGGAGCGGCTCGGCGTTTCCCGTTGCTTTGACGGTCTCTCAACTGTACGACAAAACGGTTCCTTCCGGATTGATACTTGTCGGTCGCGACCTGTCCTCATCGAGGGAACTCACGAAGAAATACGAAGAGTCTCAGGAGAAGTACCGGAACATCGTCGAAAGCTCGCTCGACGGAATCGTTGTCATTCTTGAGGGATCGCCTGTTTTCGTCAATCCTTCCTCCGTGAGGATCTTTGGATACGAAAGCGCTCAAGAGATGATGCGAATCAGCTTTGATGATACCGTCGCCCCCGGCAGCAAGCCGTTCATGCTGGGAGATTACGGGAAGAAGAACATCGGAGAGGATCTCTTCAGGAACTATGAGATGAAAGGGCTGACGAAGTCCGGAAGGATCATCGATCTTGAAATCAATGCCAAGCTCGTGACATGGAACGGCAAGACGGCGGTGCTTGCGTCGTTTCGGGACATCACCGAGCGAAAGGATCTGGAGCGTGAGCAGGCTCTCTGGTTCTGGGAACAGGAGTCCCTGACCGCGATTGACAAACAACTGGCTGCGACGTTCGATCTTGAAGGAGTTCTCGATACCGTGAGCAGGCAGGCCAGAGGATTCTCCCGGGCGGACTTCTCGGCGGTCATCCTCATCGAGGAGTCAAAGATGTACCAGTGGCGCGGCGTTAAAGGAAATCGGGGCACGATCGACATTCGCTATTCAACCTTAACACAGAATCACAAAGCGATGATCCAAGCCGGGAGTCCCCGCATCGTGCACTTATCCGAATCATACCCGGATCTTGTTACAAAGGATTATCCTGTACTCTCGGCCGAGAAGCTTGAGACCCTCGGGTTGTTTCCTTTCAGGAGCAGAGAAGGTCATGATGGAGTTCTGGTGGTGGGATTTCGGACGAAACATGAGCTGTCCGAACGCGAGCGGCGGTTGCTTGAATCTCTGGCTGACAAGGCGGGAATCGCGATCGCGAACGCCGGGTTGTACGAAGACCTCCTGAACAAAGAAAAGGAACTGGAGCGCCTGACGGACGCGCGAACAGAGGCCGAAGAGATGGAACGCCGTAGAATTGCCAGAGAGATCCATGATGGCCTTGGACAGATGCTCTCGGCGATCAAATTCAATGTCGAAGTTCTCGAAGATGCGAAAGGATTGGACGAAACGGATATCAGGAAACTTGCTGATATCAAGCATCTTCTTGACAGCGTAATGACCGAAGCTCGTGAAATATCGCATAACCTCATGCCGAGCGTTCTGGAGGACTTCGGCCTCAAACCGGCTCTCCAACTCTTGTGCGAATCTGTGGGAAATCGTCTGGGTATTCCCATCACGTTTCAGTTCCATGGGGCTGAGGAACGATTGGCGAATACGCTCGAGATTAACCTCTATCGCATCGCCCAGGAAGCACTGAACAATATCTCAAAGCATGCTCATGCGAAATCAGCCTCCGTTCAGATACACCGCGACAAGGTCGGAGTGAGAATGACGATTGAGGACGAGGGGGAAGGATTCGCACCGCTCATGCCCAGGGAAAGGGCAGAAAAGGGGGGAATGGGCCTGATCAGTATGAGGCAGCGTGCAAGTACGTTCGGCGGTTCATTCACCATTGAATCACATCCGGGCGGAGGAACCACCGTCGTCGTCGAAATACCTTTTACAAAAGGGCAAGAACATGGATCCGATCAAAATACTCCTGGCAGATGACCACGCCTTGATACGAACCGGAATCAAGAACCTCCTCGAGGGGCATTCCGAATTCAAGGTTGTCGGTGAAGCATCCGACGGCGATGAAGCGCTTCAAAAAGCCAAGTCCCTTTCTCCCGATGTCGTTATCATTGATATTTCCATGCCGAAACTGTCGGGGATCGAGGCAACAAGACAGATCGTAAAGCGTCATCCATCAACAAGAGTCCTTGTGCTGACAATGCACGAGAATGCAGAATATGTTTACCAGATCTTTAAGGCCGGGGCCGGAGGGTACATACTGAAGAACGCGGGAAAAGAGGAACTCATCGATGCCATTCGCTCGGTGGCCGATGGAAAGCGGTTTGTCGGCCGCCACGTTTCCGAATTGATGATCTCCGAATACATGAAGAAAGCTGATGAGCGCGACGGATCGGCCGGACAGACTGCCCTCACAAGCCGCGAACGCGAAATTCTCGAACTCATTGCCCAGGGGCTGAACAATCAACAGATTGGGGAACGCTTGTTCATCAGTCCCCGAACCGTCGATACTCATAGAACCAATATCATGCAGAAGCTGCATGTCCATGACGCTGCCAATCTGGTGCGCTACGCACTTGAGCATGGATTCGGGACAAGAAAGTGACCTTCTCCTCGATGTGATGCACGGTACTCTGCCCGTGTCTCAAAACGATACTCCATCCTCATTCCCCTTCTCTCGCCCTCTTTACTGAGTTGTTTCCCATATTTTCCCGCCGGCGCTGTGTCATGTCATCTACGGTAACCACCGTAGTTTTCCTACGGTAAACTGCCTATTCTAAAATACGGTCTTCGGACGATGTGGTTTACGCGCTTTCCCCCCATTTTCAGTCATCAGAAATGGGCATCTGTAATATTCGAAAGGAAACAATGAAGATCTACAGGGTTCTCTAGGCAGATGATTGCCGGTGAAGAACCTCATTCAGGACTCGATCCTGAAGGTTCCCGTCTCGCCGCAAGACGGGAGCGAAGCAAATCCTCCAAGCAGTGTTTGGCTCCTCCCCAGACCAGAGTTTATTTCCGTTTTCTTTTCCTCCCAATGAATCAATAACAAACCTCAAAGGATTCCTCTATGAACTCCATTCGCATTTTGGTCGTCGATGACCACGCGCCGTTCCGGCGTTTGCTCTCAGACTTCCTCAGTTCGCACAGCTCGGTCGTCGTGGTCGGCGAGGCCGCTAACGGCATCGACGCTATCCAAAAGGCCGACGAACTCTACCCCGATCTCATTCTGATGGATATTGCCATGCCCGGTATGAGCGGATTCGACGCTACGAGGGCAATCAAGGCAAAGCACCCGAAGACGAGGGTGGTTGTTATCTCCTCCCACGTCGGAGAGGTTTATCGGAAAGCAGCCATTGACAATTCGGCGGACGGTTATATCGAGAAGAACTCGATTAAGTCCGCACTCAAGGCTGTTCTCGAGCGATATCCTGAAAACGAAATAAGGGTAGCGGTCTGATTCTCTAAACAACCGTCAGCTCATTGTCCCCCAATCATAGCATATCGTCCCTTTTGATCAGAGCGGCAGGCGCCATGCTCCTGGCGTTGGTGTTCCTGGCTGCCTCTGCTCTATCGCAGACCATTACGCCTGCGACGGGGGGAAATGCCATTTCTGCCGACAACACAGGGGGGGGCTATGTCACGCTGACAGGACCGGTCTACTCGGAAGGCGCGAGCGGAAATGCCGGTGTCGGTACGATTATCCTCAATGTGCCGTCGGGATTTGTTTTTGATACCGGAGCTCCGAATCCCACCGTCCTCATAACACGCATCGCCGGCAGCGGCGGCAATGCACGTAACATCAACGGCGTTGCTTCAGGCACAAGCGTTGTCGCCTCAGTTACTGCCACCCAGATCACGTTCACAGTAACCTCTGCAAGCAACAGTTCCGTACGCAATTCACTGACATGGCAGAATATCCGGGTTCGCCCCTCGGCCGGAACTCCCCTGGCCTCAGGCAACATCACGAAGAGCGGAACTTCCACCATGAGCGGAGTAACCGCAGGTGTGACGAATTTTGGCACTCTGACCGAGGTAGCCGGGACGATGAACAGACTCGTGGTAACGATGCCCGGCCAATCATTTGTTGCGGGCACGGGAAACACGGGATCGCCGACTGCCCGAACGGCAGGGACCCCGTTCAATATTGCCGGTGTCACCGCTACGGACCAGTTCTTCAACATTGTCACCACCTATACGGGGGCGAAAACGCTCACCTATTCGGGCCCGGGCGGATTGACCTCCTACACCACAGCGGTTACATTTGCTGCAGGTCAGTCGTCGACGACGCTTGCGACAACGCTTCGGAAAGCCGAGACAACAACGCTGACCGTCGGTGACGGAATAACGACCGGCCCCGCGAGCTCCTCATTCACGGTGAATCCAGGCTCGCTCGCGAAGCTTCAGGTCCTCCTCCCCGGTGAAAGTGCAGACCCCGGAACCGCTTCAGGCAAGACTGGGACGCCTGCCGCTCAAACGGCAGGAACTGCATTCAATGTCGATGTGCTGGGCGTTGACGCCGATTGGAACCTGACTGTGTCGACCGATGTCGTTCATCTTACTTCAACAGATGCAAATGCCGCCTTACCCGCGGATGCTCCTTTGGTCTCAGGATCGGCCACGTTCAGCGTTATCATGAAGACCGCGGGAAGTCGAACGGTCAGCGCTGAAGATGTCACGAACGGTGCAATCTCCTCCGGCACAAGCGCAGCGGTGACAGTCAATCCGGGCCTTCTCTCCAAGTTGCAGCTGCTGGTTCCGGGCGAGACAGCCGCTCCCGGTACTTTCTCCGGCAAGACCGGATCATCCACGACGCGAACGGCCGGAACGGCGTTCAACGTGACGGTCAATAGCGTTGACACCTATTGGAACCTCGTCAGTACGCCGGAACTTATTTCCCTTACTTCTTCCGATTCTTATGCAGGTCTTCCGGTCAATACCAACCTTGTGGGCGGCACAGCTACGCTGAGTGTTACTCTGCGTACAGCGGGATCTTCCACCTTGACGGCGAATGATGAGTCGATCCCAAGCGTCACCTCCTCAACGAGCCCGTCTATGGTTGTGAGCGCGGGTGCCTTTACGAAACTCCAAATCCTGCTCCCTGGAGAGTCCACGGTACCGGGCAGCCCGACAGGCAAGACGGGAACACCTGACATCCAAACTGCCGGTGCGTCGTTCAACGTCACCGTGAACTCCGTCGATGCCCAATGGAATCCTGTTACTTCTACCGACGTGGTTCACCTCTCTTCAAGCGACGGTGCAGCGGTGTTGCCGGCCGACGCCTCCCTTGTTACAGGGACGAAAACGTTCAGCGTTACGCTCAACACGGCCGGTACACAAACGGTCACTGCCTCCGACGTCACTACTCCAGCGATTACTCAAAGCACGAGCGGCGACATAACGGTCAATCCTGCCGGAGCGGGAACTCTTACGCCGGCGTCCGGTGGAGAATCGATCTCCGCGGACAATACCGGAGGATCATACGTGACCTTGGTCGGCCCCGTGTACGGGGAGAATACGACCGGCAACGTGGGCGCCGGCGCCATTGTGCTGAACGCCCCTGCCGGATTTGAATTCGACACAGCCAATCCGCTTCCTACTGTCCTCGTGCAGCGCACTTCCGGATCGGGTCCTGACGCGAACAACATCAACGGCCTTGCAAGCGGAATGACCATCACTGCATCCGCAACCTCCACACAGGTGTCGGTGACGATCAGCAGTTCGACCCAGGCGGGAGTCCTCAATTCACTTACATGGCAGAACGTGCGTGTCCGGCCGACGGCCGGTACTCCGCTCGCCTCGGGGAACATCACGAAGTCCGGAACTGCCTCGATGACGGGGGTGAACGGATCCTCGAACCTTGGCACACTCGCCGAGGTTGCAGGATCTGTCGCAAAACTGGTAATAACCTTACCTGGTGAGATCTTCTCGGATGGCACGGGGAACAGCGGTTCCCCCGCTTCACAGACGGCAGGTGTGTCGTTTACCATCAGCACCATCACGGCGACCGACCAATTCTTCAACGTTGTTCCATCCTATTCGGGTCTTAAGACGCTCGCCTATTCGGGCCCGGGGGGAGTAGCGACCTATACGACATCGGTGAATTTCACCGCGGGCGTGAGCAACACAACGCTTTCGACGACTCTCCGAAAGGCGGAATCAACAACGCTGAGCGTGAACGATGGAACGGTGAACGGTCCCGCGAGCTCTACATTGACAGTCACGGCAGCAGGATTCTCAAAGCTTCAACTTCTTGTCCCGGGTGAAACCGCTGATGCCGGCACAGCCGCCGGAAAGACCGGTGCTCCCAGTCCGGTGACTGCGGGTTCAGCGATTATTGTGACCGCCCGATCGGTCGACCCCTTCTGGAACTCGGTCAGCTCGACCGACAACATCAGTATCACATCGTCTGATGTGAATGCGGTGCTTCCTGCCAACAATACCCTCGTCGGAGGCATCCAGACCTTCAATGTAACGCTTCGGACCGCCGGTACAGCGACCATTACAGCTTCGGATGTAACGACCCCCGCAAGAACTCCGGATGCGAGCCCGTCTCTCACTGTTAATGCCGGTGCGTTTGTGAAGCTTCAGCTTTTGATCCCGGGAGAGACCGCAAGTCCGGGCTCCGCAACGGGCAAGACGGGGACTCCGTCGGCGCAAGCTGCGGGTGCACCGTTCTCGGTCATTGTCAATGCTGTCGACGCCAGCTGGAATCCCGTTACCTCGACCGACGTCGTCCATTTCACGAGTACCGACGGTGCCGCGAACCTCCCTGCGGATGCCCCACTGATCGGTGGGACGCGCAATTTCAGCGTGACGCTGAATACGACCGGGAGCCAACAGATAACGGTTTCCGACGTGACGAATGGCGGAATTGTGAGCAACACAAGTCCGTCGATAACGGTCGCCAACGTGGCTATTACAGCCGCTACGGGCGGCGGAGCAATATCCGCGGATAACACGGGAGGAACTTATACCTCACTGACAGGTCCGCTGTATGGCGAAGCGGCAAGCGGAGACGCAGGCGTTGGAACAATCATTCTGAACGCTCCCGCAGGGTTCCAATTTGACACAGGTACACCTCTCCCGACTGTGCTGATCACGCGGCTCAGCGGGGGCGGCTCCAGCGCGAGGAACATTAACGGTGCCGTCAGCGGAACAAGCGTCGCAGTGACGTCGGTAACGTCAACACAGGTCACATTCACCATTACGAGCGCGAGCAACAGCGGAGTAACGAATTCTCTCACATGGCAGAATCTGAGGGTTCGCCCGACGGCGGGTACTCCGCTGGCAAGCGGAAATATCACCAAGAGCGGCACGTCGACAATGACCGGCGTTACCGCGGGGATTACGAATTTTGGCACTTTTGTCGAGGTTCCCGGTGCCCACGTGAATCTGGTCATCACGCTTCCCGGACAGACATTTGTTCAAGGCACCGGAAACACGGGAACGCCGATGAATCAGACGACCGGTGTGTCGTTCAACATTACATCGATCACGGCAACAGACCAGTTCTACAACGTCGTAACATCCTACGCGGGGGCGAAGACGATTAGCTACTCGGGCCCCGCCGGCTCTCCGAGCTACACAACTGCCGTCACGTTCACCTCGGGTCAGTCCACGACTCCGCTTGCAACAACGCTCACGAACGTCGAGACCGTCTCGATCAGCGCAAATGACGGATCCGTTTCAGGTCCGGCGAGCTCCCTGCTCACGGTCATTGCGCCCACGAAAACATGGGATGGAGGCGCGGCAACGAGCAGTTGGGGCGATGGTGCCAACTGGAATCCTGATGGAGTGCCCGGAACTCTGAACGACGTGCAATTGACCGCTGCTGTGACGATTGTCGTTGACGTCGCCGCAAATGCCAAGGATCTGACCCTCAACAACAGTTCGCTCATTCTTCAGATTCAAACCGGGTCTTCCATAGCGGTCGCCGGCAATCTCAGCATTCAATCCGGCCTCCTGGCGACCGACGAATCATTCCCCAGCGTCAGCGGCAGTACTTCCATCACCGGCGGGACGGTCGGTTATACAAGTACCGGCGGTCCGCAGACTATAGCCGCCGTTTCCTACTACAGTCTCTCCGTCAGCGGGGGCACGAAGATCCTTGGCGGCAATAGCACCGTCGCAGGAGATGTGACGGTCGCTTCGGGGACGCTCGATCTTGGAGTGAATTCTCTGAACAGAACCGCGCCCGGAGGATCGATCACAGTCGCGTCCGGAGCAACGCTTGTTGTCGGCGGGTCGACCGGCGGAGTTACGGGCAGCAATTTCCCCGACAATTTCTCCACTCGTTCACTTGCAGGCAGCATCGAGTTCAGCAGGGCGGGGGATCAGGTTGTACCGGCGCTGGATTATGGAGACCTCACGCTGAGCAATTCAGGCGTCAAGACGACCGGTTCGGGCACGCTGACAATCAGCGGCGCTCTTACTGTGAGCGGAACGGCAACGGTTGACGCCGTCACAAACCTTTCAAGCATCTCTTTCACCGGTACCGCCGGTCAGACGATCCGGTCGATGACCTATTACAATCTCTCGGTGCCCGGTGGCGTTGCGAAGTCCGCGGAAGGTACTATCACCGTAACGAACAATTTCTCCAACGCATGCACCTTCTCAATGGGCACCTTCACACTCTCTGTCGGCGGAACGAAAACAAACACCGGCATAATGCAGTTCTCCGGCGAGACAAACGGGATGGTATTCCCGGACGGAACGGTGGAATACAACGGAATGAGCGCACAGGCTCCGGGCGGACAGACAATCACACTCGGGACATACGGCAATCTCCTCTTCAGCAATAGCGCGACAAAGAGGGTCACAGGAGGGACAGTCCACACGCAATCCGGTTTGATTATTGGAGGCACTATTACCTTCGTTGTCGCGGCCGATGGGCTGTTGCAGGTTGATGGAGATCTCGAGAATCAGGGTTCACTGACAAACAACGGAAGTATTGAAGTAGGCAATTGAAAATGACAATCCACGGATCATTCACATTCATAAAAGAAAGGGAGGGACAAATGAACACCAGGCCGCCGTAAAGCGTCAAGGGTCCTTCTCTGAGCAAGAACGACCCAGATTCACATGTCACATTCCCGCGAAAGCGTGGAAAACGATTCACTATTCACATTGTCTAGAGGAGCAATTCATCATGAAAACGCATTACGTTCCAAGAAAAAAACAAGCACGTAACTCACATAATTCTACAAAACTTTCAAAAAGGAGCATAGTCATGAACGCGTTCACATTCCTTGGGCGCTTGGTTGGGATCATTGCGATCCTTGCGCTCACCGTATCGGTCATGGTCGGCCAGAACATCACAAACACCGGCACAATGACCAACACCGGCACCATGACAGCCAACAATTTCACTAATTCGGGCGTGGCTGCCACATACCTGAACTCAGGCGGAGCAAGTCTCTTGAGGATCCGAAGCACACTGACGACAAATACTGCCAGTGCAGATCCTCAAAACTTCAACGTCCAGGCAGGCGAAGTTCGTTACATTGGGAATGCCGACCAGACGATCAACGCTCTGGTTCGCGACGGAATCTACAACAACCTCTCCACCACGGGTGCAGGTGCCAGCAACAAGACTCTTGGCGGCAATGTGACGGTTGCAGGAACTCTGACGAGTGATGGAGCCGGTGTCAATGTCTCTGTCGGGGCTAATGCCCTAACCGTGACGGGATCGGTCGCCTCCGCGAATTCCGGCGCCTTCACGTTCACCGGCGGTACAGTGAACTATGCAGGTGCCGCGCAAAGCATCTTTACCGCCGACTATGGTACGCTCGGAGTCACCGCGGTCGGAAACAAGACGATGGGCGGCAGTTTCGCTGTCAATACCGCCCTCAATCTGACGGCCGGCAACCTTCAGATCGGCGCCAACACCCTGACCATCGCCGGCTCAATCGCAACGGCGGCAGGGACACTCGAAGGTTCTGGCACTTCGAACCTGACCTTCAGCGGGACGGGTAATGCCACGATGCCCTCGGTTACGAACGGCCTTGGGACGCTGGTTGTGGATCGTACGGGTGTGACGGATGTCATCACGCTGGGAGGCAGCCTCACGGTTGCCACAGCCCTGACACTCACCGACGGAGATCTGCATGTCGGTTCGCTGCAGACCCTGACGTTGAACAACACTGTGTCTGCAGGCACCGGTACGCTCTCCAGCGAAACGGACGGTACCGTCAGTTATGCGCAGGGTTCGGGCGGTCAAGTCGTGCTCGCCACGAACTACGGGAGCCTGTCGTTCAGCAATTTCGACAAGACTCTGCCTAACGGCGGAACCGTCGGCATAGCGGGCGTCTTCACTCCGGGGTCAGCCTCTGCCCACACGATCACGAACAACACGATCGCGTTCAACGGCGCGGCGCAGAATATCCCCACGTTCAACGGTGCAACAGGATATAACAACCTGACCACCGGCGGTAGCGGTACGAAGTCTGCCGCGGGCAATATTACCGTTGTGAATGCCTTTACAAACGGCAGCGGCATTACGACGGACATGGACATCTATGCGTTGGTGGCCGGTTCGATGGATAACACCGGTGCCACGCTTGCATTCGGCGGTTTGACGAACGGATTTGCTCCGGGCGCCACAACGGCCATTGCCGGAACGGTTATCTATGATGGTGACACAGGTGATCCGACGACACCAGCCTCACAGACGATCGCGGCCGGATCGTACTATCAGCTGCAGTTTGCGGGTGATTCACCGAAGAACATGGTTACGGGCACTACCGTCACGACCGGTTCCGGTGTTTCGTTGGGTGCAAACGTGACCCTGAACGTGGTCGCACCCGGAGCCACGACGCTTGATATTACAAGCGGCGGGTTGACGTTGGCGGCATTGTCGGCATTGGTGAACGATGGTACGGTCAACGTGACCGGCGATCTGGCTAATGCCGGATCCGTTACGAACAGCGGCACGATCACCGTCCAATAACATAAAGGACTGCACCTCTCTTTCGTATCCTGTTATCCTTACGAAAGGACGAGGCCATGGTTGATTACGTTCGTGCCATTCAGTCGCGCGGACATCCGCCGACCCTCAGACAAGCGATGAGTCTCCCGCTTGCACGCAGCGATCTCGCCGCAGGCATGCGCGGGAACATCGATGCTCGAAGGCATTTCAATTGGCTCTTGAAGGCCGCGGGCTTTCACGGGTGGAGTCCGCCCATACGTCAAGGTCCTTCCTGTTGTCGTGGATCGACGCTCTGGAAGAACCATGAATGGGTTCGATGGAAAGGTCCGCCCGGACCAGCTGATAGTGTGAGAGGAGGGTCGGGATGAAAGCGAGAATCGGTTTACAGCCCCGCCCACCGGGAACAAGAGGTACTCTGAGGCGCGGTATACCTCCGCCGCAGGATACATGGCTCCAACAGGCCAATCTGGCGAGGGGAAACTCCGCCTCGGAGGAGGGAAGATTCGCCATGAGAAGACATGGCCAATACCGCATGATGTTCGGTAGAGGAAGTCCTCTCCATGCAGGTTGGCATGGAAGTAGTCCAAAGGGTGAAGTCCGTACAAGCGGATCATCGGGAGGAGTTTACTCCTTCTCCTCCGGTGAACTTGAATACGGATCATTCACCGCTGCTTCGTACTTGCTGAACGATGGATGCAAATCATGATGAAGAAGAAACAGAGAAAACGATTTGTGTGGACAATCCTGCTCAGATTGTCCGCGCGGGTCTGTGTTGTGGTGTGGACGATCCTGTTTACCCGCCGAAGCGCTTTTTGCGAAGGCGGGCCTGCTCCTTGCAGGATCGCCATATCGGAAGCACGTAGTAAGAAACACGTTGTTTGTGTCCCGCCGTCTTATGGCGGG
>Ga0209002_10002180_pt1 | contig 15854 bp, 16 predicted proteins | sample Rifsed16ft2_FD_184010 | JGI IMG/M metagenome (GOLD analysis project Ga0209002, IMG submission 184010) | Soil microbial communities from Rifle, Colorado, USA - sediment 16ft 2 (version 2) | ecosystem: Environmental > Terrestrial > Deep subsurface > Rock core/Sediment | place: Rifle, Colorado...
GTGGTCGCCCCGGTTCTCCAGTTGGTAGCGTTGCCGTTCGCCGAATCGGACTCGAAGAAGCCGTTGCCAATCGTCGAGGCCGAGGCCGTCCGGCTTGTGTGTTCTGGACAGGTTCATCCCGGCCGGCGAAACTCCGACGTTTTTCGACCCGGTCGTTCTTCCGCTGCGCACGTTCCTTTCCGTTTCGATGCTCATCCTCACCCCCTGTGGACTTCCGTTTTGATCGCCCCTTGTGACCCCGACAGGGCGGCCAGCCGGTCGATCAGGGACTCCTGCTCGACCCAGACTCCCCGTTCGAGGAGGGCCTTCAGGGTCTCCGCCAGGAGCGCGTCGGGATGCAACGCAAGATCGCGCACGATGCTCTCGCTCTGGCCCCGGGTAAGCGGGCAGGTGATCCGCGCATTCCGAACGACGGAGCCGTCCATGAGGATCGGGACAGCCCTCCCCGCCGATGCGCGGTGGATCAACCGCGCGATCCTCACCCCTCCGAGATCGACATCGCACCAGACCCGGATGCATCCCCCTCCGGCGGCCGCAAGTTCCACGAAACGGGTCACACCGCGCCCGGGATAGCCGGCGGACCAGACGACCAGAAGATCGTGATCGTCCCGCTCCGGCCCCAGACACGCGTGGAAAGGGGTGAGGTTCTCGACGACGAGAAGCCCTCCCGCGGGCAGGCGAACCTCCGTAAGTCTCAACACATCCTCTTCCGCCAGCCCCAGGGACCGAAAGCGTTCCACGTCCAGGTCGCCGCCGGGAAAGCGAAGCCGCCCTCTCCCTCCGACGAGAAGATGGGCTCCCGAATCCCGGATCCCGAGCCGCTCCAGAGGACCGACGAGGCGCTCCAGGCGGGGGCGAACCGACGAGAGGGCCTTGGAGTGGCCCAGCACTTCCGTGGAAAAGATCCGCGAGGATCGCGTCTCTCCCGCTTCGATCAGCCGGGCCAGGTCTGCGAGTGCGCGCAGCACCCGCTCGTCCCATCCCGCCGCGTCCTCCCCGGCCACCATCTCGCCGATGGCTTGGGCTGCGGGATGGGTCAATCCTTCGGTCGCCAGTCGGGCCTGCGCCAACGCCGCCCTTCGCCGCGCCGCCGCCCCCGGGCGCGAGATCTCCCCGAGCTTCTCCGGGTCGAGGGCATGGATCTCCTGGAGGAGCAGAGCGCCCCCCTTCGAACGATACACGAGGCGGATCGGCGCGGAGGAGGCCAGCGTCTCCAGGTCGGACTCGCTGCGGACCCCCCCGAGGCGCCGAAGCAGGGGATCCGCGCGGAGCATTTTTCGGCCCCGGAAAAGGACTTCCAACCGCCCGGCCAGCTCCCGGAGGAAGGTTTCCTGCACCGCCGGGAGCCCCCTGCTCTCCCGCTCGACTGCGACGACCTTCCGGTAGCGGCCGGCGCGGCCGCGGCCGCACTCGACGCAGACCGCGACGCGTTCCACGTCCCGCTCGCGCAGCAACCCGGCATCGCGCCACGGGCCTTCCCTTCTCTCGTGACGGAAGCGGACGCACCGATGGCCGAATCCGGTCATTCCCTGGCGACGAGCGGCCGGGGGGCGAACGGCTCTCCCGGCTTCTTCTTCTTGAGGACGATCAGCAGCGAGGCCGGGTCGAGCTGGCCGCGGTCCAGGGTCGTCGGCACGGTGATCAGGAACTGGGAGCCGCTGCGCCGGAGGAACTTCCCCACGTCGTCCACGCGGTCGAGGGAGAGGTGGGCGAACGGCTCGTCGACGATGAAGCAGCTCTCTCCCTCCGTCTCGGCCATCGCCATGAGGAGGATGAGCCCGGTGACCACCTGCTGGCCGCCGCTGTGCGACGTGTCGCTGATCTCCACCGGGGGCTTGCCGTCGAATCCGATGCGCACGACGATGCCCGCCTCGTCGATCGATCGCTCGTCGTTCTCGAGCCGGGGCAGCTCCACCTCGAGCCGGGCCGCAGCCATCTCCGCGAGCGCCCGGGCCCGCCGGCTGTAGTCGTGAAGGGTGCTTCGTACCACTTCGAGATAATCGGCGCGGCACCGCTCGAGCTCGAGGGCCGCGGCATCGGCCTCCGCCTGGCGCTCCCGCACATGACTTTCGAGCTCCTCGACGTTTCGCAGGAGGACCTTCCGCTCGTCCCGGACGCTCTCCTCCGGAATGGGACCCTCCGCCTCGAACCGCGCCAGGGACTCCCTGGCCTGGCGCAGGTCCCGTTCGGCCATCTCGGGTGTGGACAGCTCGCCCGCCCCGGCCCGTGACACCAGGACCGGATCGAGCTCCCTGGAGAGCGCCTCGATCTCCGGTTCGATCCCCGCCCGGCGTCTTTCATTTTCCCCGAGGGCGGCCCGGGTGCCTTCCAGCTCCTTTTCCCGCGCGGCGAGGTCGTTCTTCCGTGCACTCAGCGACGATTCCGCGCTGTTGACGGACCGCTCCGCCTCGTGCCAAGCCGAAAGCGCCCCCTCGCGGTCGTTCTTCTGACGGGAGACTTCCTCCAGGGCGTCCGCAAGTTGCCCTTCGACCTCCGGCAGCGATGCGACCGCCGCGGCCAGATCGGCCCGGCGCCGCTCGGCAGTCAACCTTTCTTCCATTCCGGAGACCCGGGCGGAGGCCTCCTCCTTTTCGCTTGCGGCGCGTCCTCGCTCGTCCCGGAGCCTCTCGCGTTCCGAACGGGCGGCGGAAAGCTGCTCGCGCACCGCGCTCCCCCCGAGGACGCGATCGGCGGCCCGGGAGACCCAGACGCCATGGCGGTCTCGGCGCGTCCCATCCCGGAGAAGGACGAGCCCGCCTTCGGGCGGGTGGATCTCATGCGCCAAGGTCAGGCCCCCGGCCCAGGGGACCATCCAGGACGGCGATCCGGATTCGATCCGGAGCGGACCCTCGGTGCACGCCTCCCCGGTCGTCTCGCAGACGATCGGCCCGGGGAAGCCGTGCTCGCGGGCCAGTTCGGCGGCGCGGCGTTCGTCCTCGCGCCGTACGCAGATCGCCAGCCGCAGCGGCCCGAGGGCCGATTCGATCGCCGGCGCCCAGATCTCCTCGGTCACCTCCACCCGCGGGGCCGCCAGGACCGCCTCGATTCCGACCGCGGCCAGCGCCTTGATCATCCGCTCCACCTCCGCCGGGAACCGGGGGACCCCCCTTTCGAGGTCGACGAGGCGATCCTTCACGTCCCGGAGGTCGCGCAGGAGTCCGTCGTGCCGGCTCGTCGCGGCGAAGGCTTCCTCCCGAGCCCGCTCCAGGGCCGCCTTCAAGGCCACGACGTCTTCCGCGGGAAGGCTTTCCAGCTCCTGCGCCTTCGCGCAGAGCAACTCGACCTCGTTTTTGAGGACGGCGTGCCGTCCCACCGCGTCGTCGCACGCGACGGTGGCCTCGTCCGCCCGAACCTTCCGCGCGCCGGCCGCCTCGCGGAGTCTGTCCAGACCGCCTTCCTCATCCGCGATCTCGCGCGTGAGGCGATCGACGGTCGTAGCCAGGTTGGCGAGCATGGTCCGAAGCGTCGGAATCTTCCCGTCGACGCTGCGCAGCTCGTCAAGAAGGGTCTGAAGGCGGGCCGCCGTCAGCAGGTTTTGCGCGTCCTCGACCCGGGCACGCTTGTCGACGTATTCGTCGAGGCGCCGGATCTTCCGTTCCAGGGCCGTCAGCTCTGCCTGCCGGCTCGAGAGCTGAAGGCGCTGGCGGTCGACCTCGCGGGCGGAGTCCTCGTACCGGCGCCTCGCCCCGTTGTAGCGGTCGAGGACCTGCTGGGAGCCCCGGGCCTCCATGACCCAGCGGAAGAGCTTTCGCGGATCCTGCCGGGACAGCTCGTCGGCCCTGCCCTGCTCGATGGCGAGGATGTGCATCAGGCTTCGGCTCACGCCGGCGTAGTCCAGGACGCGGCGGTACTCGTCCGGCTTGAGCCAGTCCCGTCCTTCGAGGAGCCGCTCCTGCAGCTCCTGCGGGGCGACGCGGCCGGGGAGGACGACGTACCGTTTCTCGGGCGAGCCGCCGTCCGGAACCAGGGCGCACGCCAGCGTGGCTTCGTCGGAAAACACGCGGTTCCGATCGAAGGGGCGCCGCCCTTTTTCGTCGGGGCGGTTGCTGACCACGGCGCGGAGCAGGACCGGTTGATTGGGGCGCCTCAAATAGTGCGCGAGGCGGCGGCCGTGGCTTAAGCGCGGGGCGTGCAGGATCTGCCTCACGGCGTCGAGCAGCGTCGTCTTCCCGGATCCGTTCGGACCGGAAAGAACCACGATGTCCGCGTCGAGGGGTACCCGGAGAGACGGCCAGAAGTCCCAGCCGTGGAGCTCGAGTTCCAGGAAACGGAACATCAGACCTCCTCCGGAGTGGCCGGGCGGTACCGGGCCTGCCCCCGGGCATCGATCATCTCGATCTTCCCGTCCTCCCGGAGGACCTTGAGGATCTTCCCGAGCCGCCGCCTCGGGATCCCGCTGCGCCGCTCGATCTCTGCGATCCCGCACGGCTCCTCGGCCGCCGCGAGGACCCCCATGACCCGATCTTCGAGGACCTGTTCGGGAGGGGCCGGCTCCTCCCCGGCCGGGGGCGCCTCCAGCAGCCGGCTCAACACGCGGGACCGGATGAACGCCACCATTTTCTCTCCGTCGATGGCGAGCTCCAGGAGAGGGCCCGCCTCGATCTGATCGAGCCGCCGATACGACACGAAACCGAGCCGGCGCAGCTGACCCAGGATCGATTTCATCCGGGTGCGCCCGCCGAGCTGCGACCCGAACTCCCGGGCCAGGGTCTCGAAGCGCACGAAAGGAGCGAAGAGCCGGGCGGCCTCGCGGCGGTCCTCGGGAAGGAGCGGGGCTTGCAAGTTGGGGGTCATCCGGGAATCCTCGGCCGTGCGGCGCTGGAGCGCCAACCGGGCCCAAAGGACGGTAAGCAGGGCGCACGCGTCCGCCCCGAGCCCCCGATTCGAAGCGGCGTCGAGGACCGTCGCGTCGGCCACTTCGGAGGAGAGTCTCAAACCGACGTGGTCGCTATAGGCGCTGGTGGCCAGGGAGAGGCCGCATTGGGAAAGCCGCAGCTCGACGTCGGCACGGACCTCCGGATGATCCAGGTCGGGGAGCTCCTGCCTTCGAACGGCCCCGGCGACGAGAAGGCGCGCGCAGATGCGGGCGGCTTCATCCATCGGAGGGTCCGTTCCCCGGAGGGCCGATCGTCCCGGGTGTGAGCGCGGAGAGGGGCCAGGGGGCGGGCGCGGGGAAACCGTCGCCCTCGAGGGTCATCGCAAGAGACAGCGCGCCGATCCGCCCCGCGACCCCCTCGCCGCCGATCGCCTCCCCAAGCAGGGGGAGCAGGCTGGCCCTCAGGAAGCTCTCCGCCGCGCTCCCCCTGGGAACGACCTCCGACAGTGGCCGCACCCTACCCGCCTCGGCCAGCCGGTCCAAGTCGTCCAGCCATGCCGCGACATCGGGCGGCATAGCCACCTCGGAGCCCGCCCGCTCCGGCTCCGGCGGGACGGTCCAGTCGACCTTCGGCGGCGGCTCCCGCCGCCGGGCAAGGTACGATTCGGTTTCGGCGACCAGCAGCTCGGGGACGACGAAGGTCGGCGCCATCACGGCGGGACGGAGCGCCTCCCGCCCCACCGCCGAGAGCTCTTCGACAGGGAGGCGCATCAGCGTCCCGATGATGTCGGTGGTAGTCATCCCGGCGACAAGGGGCAGATGCTGGCGGCCCACCTCGGTGATCGCCGCGTGCAGATCGCCGGCGACGCCGTGCAGGCGGCTCAACAGGTCGTGGACGTCATGGGCCGACCGGCGCGCGTCTGCCATGTCGAGCGTGACCCGGGCCAGGATGGCCCGGATCCGCTCCGACCACTCGAGGGTTTCGCGAAGACGCGCGGCGGCGCCGTGCAGGATGACCTCGGAATGGGAGTTCCTCGCGTTCTCCATCTCCGTACGCAGGTTCTCGAGCTGGGACCGGAGGAGCTTGAGCTGCATCGTGGGATCGACGCCGAGGTTGAGCATGTAGTCGATCCCCTCGACGGCCGGAAGGACGCTCCCCTCCCGCACCCGGGCGCGCAGGAAGGACAGGACCGTGGCCACGAACCGGCCTGCATCGGTAATCCGGTATCCGGAATCGGGTCGAAAGGAGAGCCAGCCGCTTCGCCGAAGCGCCGCGAGGACGCTGTCCCGCACCGAGTCCTTCAGCCAATAGAGCGACTCCGTGACTTCCGCCGGCGTGAACGGGGTCCTTCCGTCGGCGATCAGCGCTTCGAGAGCCGCAACACGAATGATGAACTCGCGAAGCGACCCGTGGGCCAGCGCGTGGAGAAGCGGATAGGCCGGCTCCAGTTCGCGGGCTTCCGCAAGGAACGGGACCTGGTCGGTGCGAAACCCCGAGAGAAGCTCGGAAATCCCTTCCCAACCGGAATCGGGGCCCGCTACCGCGGGCCTATCCGGTTTCCCCGAAAGGGCTCCGTTTCCACCTTCGGCCGCCATCTCTTCGGAATGATCCTCCCTGCCGTTCCGCATAAAGCTGCTGATTGCGGGATGGTTCCGACACAACACCACTGACCATTGAGTATATCCGACCGCAACAGGCAGGTGTACCGGGAAGCAGAACGACCCGGGCGCCAACGACCTCCGGATCGGATTCTGACCCGTTGCGCGACGGAACTTGGTTCGAAACTTAGGGGTTAATCCGTGTCTACAACCGTTACCTTGATGTCTTTCGTCGGGTAGTGCTTCCCGTTTCCCGTGGCAAGAATCGCCCTGTACACAAAGGCCGTCGCTGCGACCAGGCAATCGTCAAGCTCCAGGCTGTGCCCCCTGATGCTGCGTTGGTATGACCCGGCCTTCTCTGCGACGTCCCGGGTCACGGCCAGGACCTCTATCTGGTCCTGGAGCGCTTTCGTCCGTTCCTCCTCGGCGGCGCGCATGCCGGCGGCAATTTCCGCCACGGCGATCGCCGAGCAACTGATGTTCGAATCATCCAGGAGCATGGAGAGGAAATCCTTTGCCTTCCTCTTCCCCCTCAAGAAATTGATGAGGATATCCTTGTCGACGAGGGTGTTCGTCAACGTCGCCGCCTGGTACGCGTCGATTTCCGAAGGCGCCGGACGAACGTCTCCGCGCCCCTCGCAAGCTCGGGGTGGTCTGTTTCCTTCCAGGCCCCGAAGCTCGTCTCGATCGCCTTGGCAAGGCAGACGCGCCGCAGCTCCTTTTTCAAGGCCTCGGCAACGAATCGGCTTTGCTGTCTCGGCGAGACGTTGGCTTTCAGTTCCTCCAACAGCTCCTCGGGCAGTACGAAATTGGCCTGACGCGTCCCTCTTCCCATGGGATGCACCCCCTCATTGTAGGTAACAATATAGGATCTTAGATAGAATGTTAATGGGCGTTGGTTTGCGGGGGGAACGCGGCCTACGACGGGCACGAGAGGTGGTCCCAAAGTTTGAACACTTTGGGTTGATCAAAACAAGGACGGATCCATCTTGTCCTTTCTGCGGATTTTTGCGAATATACGGAAAACGGAAGCGGGAACGGGCGCAATATCCTCGAAGGAGGTCGGTCGATGAATGCGATCCGAAAGGCGGGCTGGTTTTTCTCCCTGGCGTTGATGATGGCGTGCGTAATGGGAGTACTCGGGTCGATCCGGGGAGAGGCAGTGGCGGGCGTCATCGCGTCACGCGGGACGGACGGCGTGGCGGCCCGGGACGCGGACATGATCAAGGTCCAGACATTCCTGGAGCAGAAGATCGTCCTCCAGAAGCTTACGGACTACGGGGTTTCCGCCGAGGAGGCGATGGCGAAGATCCGCGCCATGAGCGACAGCGACGTGCACCGCCTGGCTTCCCTCACCGACCGGGCGGCCGCCGGGGCGGATTCCGGTTTGGGGATCTTGATCGGCCTGGCGATCCTCATCATCCTCATCATCGTGATCCTCAAGCTGATGCATAAGGAAGTCATCGTTCGCTGATTCCGCGGCAGGTTATCGGGCGCCGCCCAGGAACAGGGTGGCGCCCTTTTCATTTGGAGGCAATGTGTAAGCGCCCCCCTGGCCTTCCTCCCTTAAACCTCCCCAACTGCGCAAGGGGTTTCCCGCGTCAACACCCTACACGCGAAACCCATTTCTCACCCCAAAAAAAACCGTTTTTTGCACGGGGTTTGCAGTCTGTTCCGACTCTTTCCATAAAACCTTCCGCTCCTCCTCGAATCGGTCTAAAGCATTAATACATCTCGGACCGATTCGAGGGGGGCTGGTCAGTCACCCCTTTCCCCAAACGAGTTATCGGCGCGACCGCCATGATCTACGCTGCCTTTGGTTCATGAAAACTGTTCTTGGACCATCGCCGTTGTTCTCCTTCATCGAAAAATGACAATGGAAAGGGCCGAACCGATCAGTACGACATGGAGGATGTTCATCTTCCTTGCCAATGCGAAGACGACGGCAATCCCGAACAAGACCTTGCTCGGTTCCCAGGGGACCGCCACCGCAAATCGGATTGTCATATAGAAAAGGAGCCCGACGAACGATGCCAGGATCCCCCGCGTCGTCCCGGAAAAATATTTCGCGCTCTTCAGGCGGTCGAAAAAGGGAGTGGCAGCGACCAGGACGACGAAGGACGGGGTGAAGATCGCCGCGGTGGCAACCAGGGCGCCGGGAAACCCTCTAACCAGGTAGCCGACGAAGGTGGCGGTGATGACGATCGGACCCGGCGTGACCTGGCCGAGGGCGATACCGTCCATGAACGTCTTGCCGTCTATCCATCCCATCGCGTTCACGATCTCGTGGAACATGAGCGGCAGGGATGCAAACCCTCCCCCAAAGGCAAAGAGGTCGATCCGGAGCATGATCACCGCAAGCCGGTACAGCTTCCTGTCCGCAAAATAGAGCCCGACGACTCCGGTGCATGCCAGGATCATGAAAACGACGATCGGCCTGGGCACCTTCCCGGCGTCCCCCTCCTTTTTGGCGGAAGACGGGGGGAGCGCCGGATCCTTGAACAAAAAGACCCCGGCGATCGCCGCGCCGACGATGACCGCGAAAGGGCTCACGCCGACCCAGAACAGTGCGGCGGCGACGCCGGCCAGGATCAGGTCTTCCGGTTTTTTCCCGATGTCCCGCCCAAATGTGAACGTCGCGTTCGCCACGATGGCAACGACCATCACCTGAAGACCCTGGAACAAGGAAACCACCAGAGGCAACTCCCTGGAACCGGAATAAAATACGGCCAGCGCCAGCATCAGGAGGAACGCCGGCAGCCCGAATCCGGCATACGACGCGATCGCGCCCCGCACCCCTCTCGCACGCAACCCGACATAGGCCGCCATCTGCATAGCCGTCGCCCCCGGCAACGACTGGCAGATCACGACGCCATCCTTGAATGTTTCCTCGGTCAGCCATTTGTTGCGTTTTACCGACATTTCCCTGATGTGCGCAATCATGGCCGGCCCGCCGAAGGCGGTGATCCCGAGGCGCAAGAAGGAACCGAAGATTGCGGCGGCACTCGGGCTCGGCGAGGATCTGGGTGGCGGGAAACCCCCGGCGGTTCTCTGTGCTCTCATTTAGGCAAGCTCCCCCAAGTGTAACAATATTAGATCCCGCACGAGGGTCTCCGAGCCAGAAATCTATTTCCGCATCGTCCACGTCGCCCTGGATGGCCACCACGGCGGCCCTTCGGCGGCCTATCGCGAACAGACGGTCGAGATCGCCCTGGGGCCAAAAAGGGCCTTTGAAAACGGAAACATCGGTGCCCTGACGCGCCACGTGCGGACTGAGCGGGTCGTGAGTGCCGTCCCGCCACCCAAGAGCACTCCCAAGCTGCCCAGAGAGCCCAAGACGCCCCGGGTGATCGAGCTCCTGCGCAAGGCGATCGAGTGGCAGACTCTATTGGAGTCAGGCAAGATCGCCAACCAAGCCGACATCGCCCGCCGGGAGGGCATCTCTCGCGCCCGGGTGACTCAGGTCATGGGCATGCTGCGCCTTGCCCCGGCGATCCAGGAACAAATCCTGTTCATGCCTGCTGTTGCCCGACACCCCTCCGTGTCGGAGCGGATGCTCCGTTCCATAAACACCATCACGGATCACCGCGTCCAGCTTCTGGAGTTTCAGAAGGTCCTGGTCTAGGGGCCCGTCGTTCCAGATTTCGAACGTCTGTGTTCCCAGGCCGTTCCGTGCTCTATCGATGACGACACCGGCACACCCTCTCCCCATAAATTGCTCCTGTAAACGAAAACCCCATGGGGGCGGATATCCGTTGGTAACATTTCGAGGGCTCCGCTATCTATATAGTGCGGGGAGGAGAGAGGAAAGATGCCGAAACACGAAAAAGATCTTCTTCGGAAGTCCGCACAGGGCGATGCGGCATCGTTCGGGGAGATCGTCCGGAGGTATCAATACCTCGTCTACGCGGCGGCGATGCAAATCGTAAAGGACCCCGCGGCCGCCCAGGACATTGCTCAGGAGACCTTCATCTCCGCGTTCGCGGCGCTGAAGGATCTCCGGTCAGAAGAAGCGTTCCCGTCGTGGCTTCGGACCATCACCCGGAACACGGCCCTCGCTTGGCGGAAACAGCAGGACCGTCTTGCACCGCTGGAAGACGCGGGAGACCTGCCGTCGGCGACCGAGGAGTCCGAAATGGAAACGGAAGACGAACGCAAGGAGGCCGATGCATTCCAGGCGGAAGTCCGGCGGATTGTCTCCTCCCTGTCCGAGGTGCTACGGTTCCCCGTTCTGCTCTGCTACCTCGATGGGGTTCCCACGGCGGAGGCGGCGCGCTTCCTCGGCATCAAGGAGGGTACCGTCCGGAAACGGCTTCACGACGGAAAGAAGAAGCTCCAAGAGCAGATCGTCAGGATGGCGGAAAAAACGATGCAGGAGGTTCGCCTCCCGCGGGACTTCGCGAGGCGGTGCATCTGTGGATGCCGACGATCGGAGGCGGCAAAAAAGGGAACGGACGAAAGGAGGTGACATGATGGCCAAGAAGATGAACTGCGGCTGCGGGTGTGTTCCACCGGGGAAGACGGCGAAACGCAAGGTCAAGACCGAAAAGATAAAGACACCCGGAAAGAAAAAGTAGATTCCTTCGTTCGACGAGGGTCCTTGCGGGAGGGAGCCCGAGGCATTTTCGCTACGGCTCCCTCCGTTCCCCCGCACAAATGTCCTCTGAAATAAACCCGCGAGCCAGATTTGAGCCAGTCGAGCCGTTTTTGCGAAAAAAGGGAACTTGGCGCGAGGCCAAATTCCCTTTGAGTATTGGGATGGTGCCGCAGGGGGGACTCGAACCCCCACGGGGGTATTCAAACCCCTCACCTTGGATTATCCCGGTTTCCAGGCCAGAAACGGATAGCCGTGAACGTCGAATGCCCTGGCGTTCTTCTCTCCTTTCGACCCGCCGAAGGTATCGACGGCAGCCCCGATCTCGATGTCCTTGAACCCAACTTCCTTGAGCATCCTTTCCCAGCCTGCGCACGGCAGGCCCCCGGCGATTCAACCCGTCCAGAGGTCGATGTTGCGAATCACCGCTTCCGGGACCGGCTTTCCGTTGGCGATGTCGGCGAACTGTATCCTCCCCCCGGACCGGAGCACCCTATGGATCTCCGAGAATATCCGTCTTTTGTCGGCGCAGAGATTGATCACGCCGTTGCTGATCACCACATCCGCCCATCCATCCCCGACGGGAAGGTCCTCGATCAACCCTTCCCGAAACTCCACATGGTTCAGCCCCATCTCTGCCGCAGCCCCACGGGCCTTGAGGAGCATCTCCTGCGTCATGTCCACACCGACGACATGCCCTTTGGGGCCGACCTGCATGGCCGCCACGAAACAGTCAAATCCTCCCCCCGATCCGAGATCAACCACCCGCTCCCCTTCCGACAAGGAGTGCAGGGAAAAGGGATTCGCCACCCCGGCAAAAGACTCAACCGCCGATTCCGGGATGGATGCAGTGACGCTTTCGTCGTATCCCAGTCGGGCTGCGAGTGGGCGTCCCGTGTGGAAATGAAAACTGCCGCGAGGATTCATGGCCACCTCGCGGTACTTCTCCTTCACCTGCTCGCGCAAGGTATCGGGATCCACCATCACCTCGAAAGCCATAATCCCTCCAATCCACCCACCTCCAAGAAGTGAGTCCTCTGTGATTGCAAGTCGGAGATTCCAGGCGCACCGGACACATCATCCATTTTCCCCATCTCACGTAATCCCCTTCGGGCGTGGCTGCCCGTCGCCGTTCCGATCTCCGAAGACCAAAACCGTGATGTTGGTACGATTCAGCAATTATTTGTAAAGATTCCTACGGCTGGAAAAAATCATTCCTCCCCGCGACCCGGTGTCACCGGAATCCCCACGGGAAAAACGTGCGACCAGAGGAGTAAAAAGGCGAGGTCTGTCACTCTGCACAACGGGATTTCCGCCGGATGACGGTCCGGGCAACCTTTGATCAAAAATACGGAAGAGAAAAGGAGCTCTTTCGAGGCGGCCGGTTATGTGGGATTACTGATCACGGGTCGTCCTCCATGGGTCCCCGCTGGAGGTCACTGTCCCCTACCTACGACGTCGGCGATCATGCCCGCCGCAGCCAACGCGATCACGACCGCAAGCGTCGTTCTCAGCCATCGGGGGTTGGCGCGATGGCTGAGGACGCTGCCGATCTGCGCACCCGGTACCGCCGCAAGCACGAGCAGCACGGTGGGGAGCAACGGCACCTGCCCCGTCGCCGCTTTGCCCACGAATCCCGCGAGCGAGGCGAGGAACACGATCGCCAGGTTGCTCCCGATGACCACGCGGGTAGGCAATCGGAGGACATGGAGCATCAGGGGAATGAGGATGAACGAGCCCCCCTGCCCGACCAGCCCCCCCAGAAAGCCGATCACCGTGGCAATCGATATGGCAAGGGGGATATTGAACCGGCAAGCGTTTGGGTCCTCGACCTCATGTTCTTCGGACTTCGGAAGCCACATCATCAGCGCGGCGATGGCGGCGAGCCCGGCGAAGACGACCATCAATACCTCGTTCGCCACCCACCGTGAGATCACCGAACCCGCCAGAGCGGCGGCCGTGATTGCGCTCCCCATCGAGATTACCAGCCGGCGGTTCACGCATCGGTACCTATCGTGACGCCAACCCCCGGACAGGCAGGCGAACAGCCCTTGCGTGATCGTCAGGCCGGCGACCTGCCGCATGTCCAGGGAGGCGAGACCGAAGGCGGAAGGCAGGTACAGAAGCGCGGGCGCCATGACGATCCCGCCGCCGATCCCGAGCAACCCGGACAGGCAGCTGACCGCGAAACCCGTGAAAAGAATCAGTACCGCCAGTCCCGGCTCGATCATGGCACCACCTACGACACGACCTCGATCTTCCCTTCCGGTTCCGCGATGAATTCCCCGATGGCCGCCGCCGAAACGCCCGCTTCGGCGAGGCCGGAGAGCAGGTCCTCGAACCTCGAAGGTTCGACCGCAAAGAGAAGCCCGCCGGAAGTCTGGGCATCGCAGAGCAGGAGGCGATCAATCTCGTCGATCGCGTCGTGGTAGTCCACGACCCGGTCGAGTGACTCCTTGTTGCGGTGCGTCCCCCCGGGGATCGATCCTTTGGCAGCGAGATCCCGTGCCCCCGGAAGGAGGGGAACCGCGGACAGCCGGATCCGCGCGCCGACGCCGGAAAGCATCTCGCGCAGGTGGCCCAGGAGGCCGAAGCCGGTTATGTCGGTGCATGCGCGCACGCCGACCTTCCGGGCGACCTCGGCCGCCGCGCGGTTCAAGGTCGCCATGGTCTCGACGGCCGCCCTCGCCGCCTCCTCGCCGGCCGTGCCGGCCTTCATGGCCGTTGTCACGATCCCGGTTCCGATCGGCTTCGTGAGGACGAGCCGGTCCCCCGCGCGCCCTCCGACGTTGGCCCAATACTCCTTCGGATGGACGAAACCGGTCACGCACAGGCCGTACTTCGGCTCCTTGTCGTCGACGGTGTGGCCGCCGACGATATCGATGCCGGCTTCCCTGGCCTTCTCCGCCCCGCCGCGCAGGATTTCCGCAAGTATCGACAGGGGCGCCACGTCGCTTGCTCTCGGAAAGCCCACGACGTTGAGTGCCAGGACGGGACGACCGCCCATAGCATAGACATCGCTTAGGGAATTCGCCGCGGCGATGGCCCCGAACTGGTAGGGGTCGTCCACCACCGGGGTGAAGAAGTCCACGGTCAGGATCAGCGCCAGCTCATCGGAGACACGGTAGATCGCCGCATCATCGGCGGTCTTCGGTCCGACAAGCACGTTCGGATCGGTGATCTCTGGCAGGCCGCTCAGAACCTGAGCGAGGTCCTCGGGACCGATCTTGCCCGCTCACCCCGCGCAGTGGGAGAGCTGGGTCAAGCGCACCGCATTCCTGGGCATGGTTCGCCTCCTTTTTGGTCCGGCTCGACTTCCGGGCTCCCATGTCGCACCGGTGATTGTAAGCTATCCTTCCCGGGGCTATACTGAAAATGCATTATTTTATTCGTTACCATGCGTATTTCTTTGGATAGCCGATGAACCCGCATCACCTCCGAACTTTCCTTGCCGTCCGGAGGCACCTGAATTACACCCGGGCGGCCGAGGAGGTATTCCTCACCCAGCCCGCGGTTTCGCGGCAGGTGCGTCAGCTTGAGGAGAAGCTCGGCGTTCGGCTCTTCGAGCAGATCGGCAAGTCGCTTCACCTGACGGATGCCGGCGAGACGCTTGCCGTCGAGGCGGAAAAGCTGCTTGGGGCGATGGAACGGACCGCCGAGGCGGTTCGTTCCCATCGTTCCGCAGAACGCGGTTCCATACGGATCGGAGCCAGCACGACCCCGGGGTTCTACCTGCTTCCGGACCTCCTCGGTCAGTTCCACCGCCGTTTTCCGAAGGTGGCCCTCCACTATACGGTGGAGAACTCTCTCCGGATCGAGCAGATGCTTGTCCGGAACGAGCTCGACCTGGGTTTCGTCGGCGCTAACCTGTCGAGCAGGGAACTTGAACTTAAACCGCTCGTGGAGGACGAGATCGTCTGCTTCACCAGCCCGTCACATCGCCTCGCGAAGGTGCGACGCATCGCCCCGAGCTCGCTCGAGGAAGAGATGTGGATCATCCGCGAAAAGGGCTCGGCAACGCGTCTCCTTTTCGAGGATTGGCTATTATCCAGGAAGGGCGCGATCCGGAAGTCCATCGAGCTTACCTGCCCCGAGACGTGCAAGGCACTGGTCAGGGCTGGCATCGGAATCTCCTTTATGTCGGTCCATGGACTACGAGCCGAAATCCGGGCCAAATACCTCGTGAAGATCCTGGTTACGGAGATGTCCCTGAAGCGACCGATTTACCTCGCCAAGCACTCCGACAAGCGCAATTCGCCCGTAATGGAGAGCTTCCTTGCGATCGTGGAGATCGCGCTGCCGAAGCTGACAACGCCGAGAGGCTAAGGAGGGAGATAAGGTCTCCCGAAGGGATGTCGAGGACTTCCTGGACACCCTTAGAAAGCTTTCGGCCAAGCGAAAGAACAACATCATGGTCCCGGTCAAATGCATTTTCAACGACGCCAGGCGACGCGGGGATATCAGGGACAACCCGACCGAGATGATCCGTCGGTTCCGGGAGGAAAAGCCCCAGATCGATCCGCTCTCCTTTCCGGGACATCGACATGCTCGATCCGCTTTTCACGGTGCTATCCAACCATCGGCAGCAATCCGCACCGGAAGGGAGATACGTCTTCCCAAGCCCCGAAGCAGCTCCGCTCGAGGTGAATAACCTGCGCAACCGCGTCTGGTATCCCGCGCTGGAAAAAGCGGGCCTTCGGAAACGCACGATGTACCAGACCCGGCACACCTTCGCGAGCCTGATGCTTTCCTACGGGGAAGATCCGCTCTGGGTGGCGCGGATGATGGGACACACAAGCACCGAGATGCTCTATCGCCACTACGGCAAGTTCATCCGGAACCGGA
>Ga0209002_10002184_pt1 | contig 15847 bp, 14 predicted proteins | sample Rifsed16ft2_FD_184010 | JGI IMG/M metagenome (GOLD analysis project Ga0209002, IMG submission 184010) | Soil microbial communities from Rifle, Colorado, USA - sediment 16ft 2 (version 2) | ecosystem: Environmental > Terrestrial > Deep subsurface > Rock core/Sediment | place: Rifle, Colorado...
GTCCACGGCGACGAATCGCCGGATCTTGACCTCTCCCGTCTCCTTGTCGATGTCGACGACGCAGATGTAGCTCCCGAACGGGAACGTGAGGTTCGGAGGGTCGTAGTAGGCGGTCGCCTCGAGGCCGGCCTCCATCCCCTGCGGATGGTTCGTGTACGCGGCGAAGGCGATCTCCTGCATCGTCTTCGCCTTGCCCGGGACGCCCTTCACCTGGAACTTGTGTTCTTTCCATTCGAGGTCGTCGGGGCTCACCTCGAGGAGGTGCGCGGCGAGGAGCTTCGCCTTCGCGCGGATCTTCCGGGCCGCGACGGCGGCCGCCGCACCCGCGACGGGCGTGCTTCGGCTCGCGTACGTCCCGAGGCCGTACGGCGCCGTGTCCGTGTCCCCTTCCTCGACTGTGATGTCTTCCACCGACATCCCGAGCTCCTCCGCGAGGATCTGCCCGTAGGTCGTCTCATGCCCCTGGCCCTGGCTCTTCGTGCCGAAGCGGGCGATCGCCTTCCCCGTCGGATGGATGCGAATCTCGCAGGAGTCGAACATCTTGAGGCCGAGGATGTCGAACGTGTGGGACGGTCCCGCGCCGACGATCTCCGTGAAGCTCGAGATGCCGATTCCCATCAGCTCCCCGCGTTTCCGCTTCTCCCCCTGCTCCCGCCGGAGGCCCTCGTAGTCGATCATGTCCATGGCCTTGCGGAGGGCGCCCCCGTAGTTGCCGCTGTCGTACGTCCAGCCGAGGGCCGACTTGTACGGGAACGCTTCCGGCGGAATGAAGTTCTTCATCCGGAGATCCGCGGGGTCCATGCCGAGCTTCTTGGCGAGGATGTCGACCACGCGCTCGATTGTGAACGCCGCCTCCGTCACACGGAAGGAGCAGCGGTACGCGATCCCTCCCGGCGGCTTGTTTGTGTAGACGCCGTCGACCTCGACGAAGGCCTGCTCGAACGGATACGAGCCCGTGACGATGTGGAACAGCCCTGCGGGGAATTTCGACGGGTTCGCGGCGGCGTCCGTGTATCCGTGGTCCGCGATCGTCTTCACGCGTAGCGCCTTGAGTTTTCCGTCCTTCGTGGCGCCGATCTCCGCCTCGATGTGATAGTCCCGTGCGAAGGAGTCCGCCTGGATGTTCTCCGACCGGTCCTCGATCCACTTCACAGGCTTGCCGGTTTTCAACGCGGCCACGACCGCGAGGACGTATCCCGGATACACGGGCACCTTCCCGCCGAACCCTCCCCCGATGTCGGGGGAGATCACGCGGATCTTGTGCTCCGGGAGACCGGAGACGAGCGCGAACACCGTGCGGATCGCGTGGGGCGCCTGCGTCGTCATCCAGATTGTGAGCTTGCCCGACGTCGAGTCGAACTGCGCCACGCACCCGCACGTTTCGATCGAGGACACGTGGATACGCGGGATGTACAGCTTCTCCTTCACGACGACGTCGCTCGCTTCGAGGGCCTTCTCCGTGCCCTTCCGATCTCCGACCTCCCAGTGCCAGATCTTGTTCGACTTCTCGTTCTTGTCCGGCCGAAGGATCGGAGCATCGGGCGCGAGGGCCTTCATCGGATCCACGACGACGGGCAAGGGCTCGTACTCCACCTCGACGGCCGCCACGCCGTCCGCCGCCGCGTACCGAGACGTGGCGACGACCGCGGCGACCTCCTGGGCCTGGTACATGACCTTCTCGACGGGCAGGACCATCTGCCGATCCGACATGAGGGTCGGCATCCACGCGAGGTTCGCGGCCTCGAGGTCCTTGCCCCGGATGACTGCGAGGACGCCGGGGACCTTCATGGCCTTCTCGATGTTGATGTACCGAATGAGGGCGTGGGCGTACGGACTCCGGACGATGTCCAGGTAGAGCATCCCCGGGAGCTTCAGGTCGTCCACGTAGTTGCCCTGTCCGCGGACGAACCGGGCGTCCTCCTTCCGCTTGACGGACTGGCCGATCCCGCCGTGGACGGTCATGCCTTTCCACCTCCCGAAGGAGCGCTCATCGTCTTCGCGGCGTGCTCGACGGCCTTCACGATGTTCACGTAGCCCGTGCAGCGGCAGAGATTCCCCGAAATCGCGCGGCGGATCTGGGCCTCCGTCGGATGCGGATTCTTCTCGAGGAGGGCGACGGACGTCATCATCATCCCCGGGGTGCAGAACCCGCACTGGAGCCCGTGCTCCTCGATGAACGCCTCCTGGATCGGGTGGAGCTTCCCGCCGGACTCGAGGCCCTCGACCGTCTGGATGGAGCGTCCGTCCACCTGGACCGCGAGGATCGTGCACGACTTGACCGGCTTGCCTTCCAAGAGGACCGTGCAGGCCCCGCAGTTCGTCGTGTCGCATCCGATGTGTGTGCCCGTCAGGCCGACCGTTTCGCGAATGAAGTGCACGAGGAGGGTCCGCGTCTCGACCTCCGCGTCGTACGCCTTGCCGTTGATCGTCACGTGGACCCGGGAGAAGGGGCCCATCTCCTCTTCCCCGATGCGCGCCTCGGCAAGGGCCATCTCACGCACCTCCCCCGGCCCGGTCGCGGGCGAGGCGCAACGCGCGACGCGCCAGGACGCGGACCATGGACTTCTTGTAGTCCGCCGGGCCTCGCAGGTCCGAGGTCGGCAGGGCGATGGCCTCGGCCCTTTCGGCGGCCTTCTCGAACGCCGCTTCATCGGCTTTCTTGCCGACGAGATGCTTCTCCGCCTCGACGGCCTTCAAGGCCGTCGGGCCGACCGCCGTGAGGCCGAGCCCGGCATGCTCGACCGTCCCCGCCGCGTCGAGGGCGAGCCGCGCGGCGACGCCGACCATGGGGAAGTCGCCCACGCGCTTCTCGAGCTTCACGTAGGCTGCGCCCTCGCGGGCTCGCGCCTTCGGGACGTGGATCTCCACGAGGATCTCGTTCGGCTCGAGGACCGTGACGAACGTATCCTGGTAGAACTCCTTGGCCGGAATCGTCCGGGAGCTCTTCGGCCCCTTCACGAGGTACAGCGCCTCGAGGGCGAGCATGCAGGCAGGCAGATCGTTCGCCGGGTCGCCGTGGGACACGTTCCCGCCCACCGTGCCCATGTTCCGCACGATCGGATCCGCGATGTCGAAGGCGGCGTCCTGGAAAATCGGATATCGTTCTTTCAAGAGCTGCGAGTCGAGAAGGTCGTTCGTCCGGGTCATCGCGCCGATCCGCAGATGTTTGTCGTCCTCGCGGATGAACGCGAGCTCGGGGATCCGATTGAGGTCCACCAGGGCCTTCGGTTCCGCGAGGCGGAGCTTCATCACGGGAAGGAGGCTCTGTCCCCCGGCGAGGACCTTCGCCTCTCCCCCGAATCGATCGAGGACCTTCACGGCTTCGTCTATCGATGCTGGAGCGTAGTACTCAAATCGCGGCGGTATCATCCTCCAACCCCCTGCCAAGTTGTAGCACGTCGTCATCGTGCTTGGCCGTTAAAGGCTTTTCCCAGAACGGGTCCCGGCAGCTCACGACGCGGGCCGAGCGCCGATAGGACGGAAAGGTCTCGGGGATTCGAACCTCGACGGCGCCAGGAACAGGTCCACGTGGCGGATCGCTTCGCGCATCCCCGCCGTGGCGGCCTCGAAAGCCGGATCGTTCGCGTACGGATTCACCCAGACGAGGAGGTGACAGCGGCGGTGCATCCGATCGAGCGTCCGGCCCAGGAGGTCCGTCTCCCCGAGGTCCCACCCGTCGCTTAGGACGACGACGGTCGTCCAGGGATGGAGGAGCGCACCGTACCGGGCGAGGAAGGTGTCGAGGCTTCGGCCGATCCGCGTGCCCCCGCCCGTCGACGTGAGGGAGCGCGCGACGGCCGCGGCCGCCCGCGGATAGGTTCTCCCGCGGACCGCCGCCGTGAGTTCCTGGACGTCCGTGCTGAAGCCGAAGACCCGGGACCGATGGGCGACGCGCTGCATCGAATACACGAGGGCGAAGAGGTCCCCGTCGTGTTCCCGCATGGAGCCGCTCACGTCCCAGAGGATCACGAGCTCCGCTCGAAGGCGTTTCTTGCGGTGCAGACGGAAGGCGACCCATTCGCCTCCGTGCCGCAGGCTGTGTCGAGCGGTCGCGGGGAAGTCCACGCGCCCTCGACGTGCGGATTCGTAGCGACGGCCAGGAAGGGTGGCGGCGTAGCGCCGGAAGCGGCGCGCGCCCGACGACAGGGCGACCATGCGTCGACGGTCCGTCAGGGACAGATGGTGGCCCGGGGCGGGGGCGTCGGGGCTGTAGACGCCCACCTGCACGACACCATTCCGGTCGAGGGCAAGCGGCGCCGGACCGGAAGGGGGCCCCGAGGATACGCCGTCCGGCGCAGGCCGCGGGGGCCCGGCGACAGGAAACCTTCCCTCCGGATTCGGCGGCACGAAGGTCGCGGACCAGTACGCATCGAATGCGGCTTCGAGCCTCGCGAGATCCCACGGGGATTTAGCGATCGTGATTCGACAGGCCTGAAGGAACGCTCCCCGGTCGAGGATCGGAATCCGGGTGACGGCGGCGCCGAGGTCGAGCTCCGCCCCGACCCCCACCGACACCCCACGGACGCGCAGGAAGTTGACGAAACCCGCGAGGCGGGGGAGGAGGATCGGCGACAGATCGGGCGGTCCGCGTTCCATCGCGGTCATCGAGGCCCCATGAGCGCGTCGAGCCGGCCACCTTGGAGGGTCTGGAGGTCTTGCGCGTCCTTCACGAGGAAGCCAAGGGTCTCCTCGACGACCTCCCGCGACAACTTCGATTGTCCGAGGGCGAGGAGCGCGGACGCCCATTCGAGCGTCTCGGAGACGCCGGGACGCTTCACGAAGTCCTCCTGGGCGCGGACCTTCTGCACGAAGGCGGCGACCTCCTGCGCGAACCGAGTTCCGAGGCTCGGCACCTTGCGCCGCAGGACCGTGACCTCCTTGTCCAGGCTCGGATAGCCGATGTATAGGTAGAGGCAGCGGCGCTTCAGTGCATCCGAAAGCTCGCGCGTGCGGTTCGAGGTGATCACGACGAACGGGATTTGCTTCCCGCGGATCGTCCCGACTTCCGGGATCGTGATCTGGAAATCGGACAGGAACTCGAGCAGGAGGCCCTCGAACTCCTCGTCCGCGCGGTCGATCTCGTCGATGAGCAGGACGGGCGGCCTCGGTCCCTCGTACGTCAGGGCCTCCAAGAGAGGCCGCTTCAGGAGGAACTCGTCCGTGAAGATCTCCGCCTCGAGTTCCTTCGCGTTCTTCCGCTTCTCCTCGATCCGGATCGTGAGGAGCTGCTTCGGGTAATTCCACTCGTACAGGGTCGCGCGGGCATCGAGACCTTCGTAGCACTGGAGGCGAATCAGTTTCGTGTCGACTGCGGCCGCGAGGGTGCGCGCGATCTCCGTCTTCCCGCACCCGGGCTCCCCCTCGACCAGGAGGGGCTTCTGCAGTTCCCCCGCAAGGAACACGGCCATTGCGAGGGGGCGGTCCGCGATGTACAGCTGTCGCCCGAAGGCCTCGATGACCTGCTCCGCATCCTCGAAGTGGCCCTTCTTCCCCACCGCGTTCCCCCGGCCGAGCCGGCCCAAAGAAGCGGCGCCTGGGTAATCAACGTTTGGCCCGGGTGGTGGTTACGTCCCCTCTCAATGCCGACCTCACCACGTCAGGCAAGGGACGCACGCGATGCCAAGTTTCGTGCCAGAAGGCGCGGTCCTTTAGAGGTCGGGGCCCTTCCCCCAACGTGGACACGCTTCTCGTCCTGGCGGGTGGCGAGTCAAGGCGATTCGGGCGACCGAAGGCCTTCATCGAGGTCGCCGGGCGGCCAATGGTGCGTCGCGTGGTCGATGAGCTGGCCCCGCTCGCGGACGAACTCGTCGTCTCCGTCGCGAACGCGGAGATGGTCGATCGCCTTCGCCCAATCCTGCCGGAGGCCCAGTTCGCACGGGACCGCCATCCCGGTCGCGGTCCGATTGAAGGGTTCGCGCAGGGATTCGAGATGGCCCGCGGCGACATGGTCCTGGTGGCTCCCTGCGATGCGCCATTGATTCGTGCAGGCCTCTATCGCCTTCTGCAGGAGTCCGTGCGAGACCACGACGCTGCCGTGCCGAGATTCGACGTCCTCGACCCCATGCGGGGCGTGTACCGGAGGTCCGCGGTGATTCGGCTCCTGGTCACAGCGCAGGAATCCATTCCGTCTCCGTCCGCCCTCGTCGACCGTCTCGCCACCGTATTTGTCGGACAGGATGAGATTCGGACCGTGGACCCAGACCTCTCGTCCTTCTCGGACGTGAACACGCGGGAGGACCTCGCAGATATCCTCCGGCGAATTCGGCGGACGGCCAAATGACGCACAGGCTGGGTCGGTGGCGGTGTGCGTTCAGGGCCTGCCGAGGCCTCCGAAGAGGCTCCGGAGGGCCCTGCGTCGCTCGTTTCGCTTGATGTCATCGGCTTTCAGGAGTTCGGCCACCTTTTCCGGCGTAAGCTCTCGGAACTCGGTCTCGTCGACCTCGCGGAGACGTTCCAGTTCTCCGGCGTCGAGCCAGACGCCGTTGCAGGTGAGGCACACATCCACCCGCACGTCCCCGGCATTCTCGCCGTCCATCAGGCCCCCGCAATGTGGACAGAGGAGCTGGCTGTCGGTGTCGAGTCCGAGGTACTTTGTCACGAACGTGTGAAGATCCGAGCTGCCCGTGAGGGCTTTGACCTCGCGCGAATCGAGGAAGAGGCCGTGGCACTCCGGACACACGTCCACCTGCACTTTTCGGAAGAGAGTCTTCCGCTCTTCCTGCCGCAGGGCCGTCCAGTCCTTCGGGCATGCGCGAGCGCGCCCCCCGGCGCCGACCATCGGGCAGAGAACACCGCGAGTCGCAGATGAGTCTTTCGCCCGTTCGCGGACAGAATCCTCCGCCCCGCGCTTCCCTCGAAGCGCGCGGTCGGCTCAGCGTCAGGCGAGTTTCACATTCCGCGCAATCGGGGCGACGGTCGCCACATAGCCCTTGGGCTCTGTGTTCAGAAGGATGTCGCGCAAAAGCATGTCTCGATCCTTCGGCGGAACGCCGTCGAGGAACTTGCGCTTCTTCCGGGTCTTCTCCCAGTCGCGGAACTCCTCTTGCTTCGACACATAGAGGGACTGGACCGTGTGCTGCACGAACCTCGTGCCCGGCTTACCGACCGCATCCGGGTCGTAGTCGCGCTGCACGAACTCGATGAAGAACCATTCGTCGTCGAACAGCTCGCGGGTGAAGGCCTGGAGGAGCGGACCGAAGGAGTCCTTGTCCTTGTAGATCGGAGTGAGGAACTCCGCGCCCTTCGACTCGAGGTAGTCCTTGAGCTTCGCGAGGTCCGTCGTGCGGAGGGCGAGATGCTGCATGTACGTGTGCGCCTCCGCCTTCGGGTTCCCCGCGAAACCGTACACGAAGGGGGCCTGCGCATGGGAGACCTCGCCCGGGGCGCTCATGCCGAGCACGACGGCGAGGCACTCCCCCGTCAGGGCGCTGCGGCAGGCGAACGTCGCCATGGCGGTCTTCTCCTCGCCCACGCGTTCCGTCTCGTACACGCTCTCGTAGCCGCTGTTCAGGAGGAAATCCCGCAGCGCGCGGTAGGCGTTCGTGTCCCTGCACAGGACGGTCTTGTGGTCCACCTTCAGTTTCAGGAAGGAAGGGGTGGGCATTCGCGTCACCGGCCTCGAAGTGGACCGGCAAAGGATAACCCTTTCGTGGCAGGTCCTCGCACGGCTCGGTCAACCCGGAGCGACGAGGTTCCGTAGGACTCCGATCCCTTCGATCGCGATCTCGACGCGATCGCCTGACGAGAGGTAGCGAGCGTCCTCGCCCCTTTCGAGTTCGCATCCGCCCGGGATCGTCCCGCTGCCCCACACCTCGCCCGCGCGGACCTCCTGGCTCCGCGAGACGAAGGCGACCATCTCGTCGAACGACCACACAGGCCGCTCCCCCTCTTTCAGCAGCGGATTCTCGAACACGAGTTCACGATATCGACCGTTCAGGCGTTCCGTCCCGTTCACCCGGACCGTCACGCGCTGCTCCCGCAGGGGTCCGAACTCGTCCCGGGTGACGATGCACGGGCCCAGGGAGTTCGCGAAGTCCTTCGCGGGCCCGGGGCCCATCCCGATCTTTCCCGCGGTCAGCTGAACGTCTCGTGCGGAGAAGTCGTTGAAGACCGTCACGCCAAACAGGTGAGAGGCGGCGCGGTCCGCGTCAATCGAGCGTCCTCCGACCCCCACGACGAAGCCGACCTCCGCCTCGTAGTCGAGCTTCTCTGTGGCGACTTCACGTCGTTCGCCGCGGTCCACGACGAGGTAGCGGGGGACCGGGACCGCGTCCTCCGGGCCGTACAGGCTGTAGTGATTTCCGTTGTAATAGGAAGGGATCCGGTCCCACTCCTCCGGGATCTTGCTTCCCATCGCGATCCGCGTGCGGATCACATGGCTCCGGAACGCGAGGAAGTCCCGCAAGAGGCGTGGCGCAATCGGCGCGTGCAGCCGCACGTCTTGGGGCGGGAAGACGGCCGATCGGGGGATTCGGCCCGTCTCCCCTTCCCGCGCGATGCGCCGAGCCCGGTCCCAGGTGTCGCCCGCGAGGGAGCCACATCGGTCGATGAACTCGAGCATCGTCGGCGGGATCTCGGGGTCCGCGGCGTGGAGGTCCACGATCCCCTGCCATCCGTCCCAAGGCCCGAGGGCCGCTCCGATCCGCGGCTCGGATCCCCGGACGGAGAACGTGACGAGCTTCACGGGACCCGCTCCGCGAACGTCCGCCACGAGACGGGCGGTGCCGCTCCCGCCCGGCAGGCGGGGCACTCCGATGGCGGGTACACCGGCACGTCGACCTGCACCGTCGCGTAGAACCGGGATCCCATCCGCACCTCCGTCTCCCGGACCGTGGCGGCGACCCCTTTCGCGAAGACCGCCGCCGCGACCGTGGTCCCCCCGAGGCGCTCCACGAATTCCGGGAGTCGTAATCCGACGCATCGTCCTTGGAGGCTCACCCCGTTGAACACGAGGGCCTTCGCTCCTTTCGAAACGGACCCCTCGACGAGACGATCCCCGAACCGGCCGCTCGGGAGGTACTCCCAATAGGCCGTCGGGCGATCGACCCGCTCCGCGACGGCCTCTGTCAGCGGCCGGACGGGAGGTTGTGCAGGCGCAAAGAGGACATCGAACTCGATGCGGCCCAATCGGATCCAGGCCGCGATGTCGTCCGCGATCGCGCCCACGAACGCGGGGACCCGTGCGATCTGCTCGAACGCGAAGAAGCCGCTGGCGTGGCTCCCGTTCGCGTCCGCGGGATAGAGGAAGTGGCCATCTTCCGTGAACGGCCGAGTCTCTCCGAGGATCGTGTCAAGGCGCTGTCGGGCGAACGTCGGAGACACGAGGCGGATGCGGTCCTCCGATCGCCCTATCCTCTCACCCCCGATCACGCGGACGGGGATTCCCAGCCCTCGGCCGTCGGCGCCGCCCGCGGTGCCTCCTCGGACCAGCTCAGGACGTACTCAGGGTCCCGGTGGGCGAAGCCGTGCGTCGTGATGCGCATGCTCTCGAAATACGTGTCGAGCATGACCGCAAGGCGCCGCTGGACCTTGCCCCGAGCCGCGAGGGATCGCTCGGCCGCATTGCCCTGCGGGCTGTGCGGCGTTCCGCCCGGATGGAACGTGAAGGACCCCTCCTCGACGACGCCTGCGCGGGCTCCGTACATCGCATTGCAGAAGAACATGAGTTCGTCGCTGTCGACATTGTAGTGGGCGTACGGCGCGGGGACCTCCTTCGGATGCCAGCCTGCCATGACGGGCACGAACGAACAGAGGGAGAAGCCGCTGTGCGGCACGTTCCCCGATTGGAACGTCTGGTGCATCGGCGGCGCCGTGTGGATCTCGCGCGCGATTCCATGGTGGCTCCTGACGTCGAAGACGTACGGGTACAAGGCGCCCTCCCACCCGACGAGGTCGAACGGATGATGGCCGAGCGTGATGCGCGTGATCTTCCCGCCCCCATGCTTCACGTCGATCGGGAACTCGCCTCTCTCGTCGACGAAGGGCCGGAACTCCGGCGTCTCGATTTCCGTCTCCACGACGGGCGACATGAGGGTCGCCTGGCCTTCCTTGTTGAAGTAGTGGGGCGCGAAGTTGATCGGGTAGATGGACTCGATCGTCAGGAACCAGGCCTTTGGGCCTTCCAGGTCGATCCGGTACGTCGTGCCCTTCGGGATCACGACATACACGTCCTTGCGGAATGGGAGATCCCCGTATTCAGAGCGGACGACTCCTTCGCCTTCCTGGACGAAGTACACCTCGTGGCGCTCCCCGTTGCGGAAGAACCTGTCCTCGGGCATGGACTCGGTCGGCTTCGAGATCCCGAGGGACGTGCGGGTGCCATGCACGATCGGCTTGCGGGATCGGATCGCGTCCTTCTCGAACGGCATGCGTCCCGTGCGAATGTGGTAGGGCTGCAGGATGTCCGCCTCGGGCGGGAATTGGGGCGTGAGGTCGAAGTCTCCCTTTCGCGGGGGCTTCACTTGTTCCGTCGGGTAGAAGCGCGCGTGGAGCTTTCGGGACCAGGCCCCGCTGAAGCCGTAGCTGCCGTGGATCTCTTCCCGCGCCAGGACATTCGGGATCGCCTGGAACTCCGTGTGCGGTGTCGGAGGGAGCGTGCCCTTCTTCACGATCATGACCATCGGACCGACTCCTCGCGGCCCGATAAACGGCCGCTCGGCTTAAACCCGTGCGACCCCGGCCCTGTCGACGCGATGGACGGGCAACGTTAAGGCCGTCCGCGGGTATCGTCCGCCCACGCGATATTTCCTCACGGGCGCCACGGGCTTCATCGGCGGCCGAGTCGCCCGGGTCCTGCGTTCCCGCGGCGACGACGTCGTGGCACTCGCGCGAGACCCCACGAAGGCGCACGAGCTGGCGGGGATCGGCGTCGATGTCCGGCGAGGCGACATCACGGACCGGGAGTCGATGCGGCCCGCGATGGCAGGATGCGATGGCGTGTTCCACATCGCGGGCTGGTACAAGATCGGAGCGCGGGATCGCGCCCCGGGGCAGAGGATCAACGTCGACGGGACGAGGAACGTCCTCGAACTCATGGAGGAACTCGGGATTCCGCGTGGCGTGTACACGAGCACGCTCGCGGTCTTCGGTGATACCCGCGGGACGATCGCGAACGAATCGTATCGGATGAACGGACCCTGGCTCACGGAGTACGACCGCACGAAATGGGTCGCGCACTACGAGGTCGCGGATCCAATGATGCGTCGGGGACTCCCCCTGACGATCGTCCTCCCTGGGGTGACCTATGGCCCCGGAGACACGAGCGAGATCCGCCCGGCCTTCGTACGGTACTTGGGGAGGAAGCTCCGAGCCCTGCCCCGAGGGACGTCGTACTGCTGGGCCCACGTCGACGACATCGCGGGCGCTCACCTCCTGGCGATGGAGCGAGGGAGGCCGGGCGAGACGTATATCGTCGCGGGAGAACCTCGGCCCCTGATCGAGGTGTTCGAGCTTGCGGAACGCCTCACGGGGATCCCGGCTCCGCGCATCCACGCATCGCCCGGACTCCTGAAGGCGGTCGCATTCCTGACGCGCTCCGAGCGGCTCCGAGCCGCCGCCGGCGTGACGTACCTGGGGACGAACGCAAAGGCGCGGAGGGAACTCGGATACGCGCCGCGATCCCTCGAGGTCGGATTGCGGGAGACTCTCGATCACGAGATGCGACTGCTCGGAATGGCGCCATCCTCCAGGAGATGACGGTCCGCTTGCGTGGGCATCCTGTCTTATAAATGATTCGCGTTGCCGCCCCAACTCCGGGAGGAGGGTGACATGCCGTACAACAACGGACAGAGCACGCTGTTCTTTGGGCCCTGGTATCGAAAGTCCCCGTTCTTCGAGGCCACGCGTCGCGCGGGCGCGAAGGCCTACGACATCTACAACCACATGTACCTTCCCGGCCTGTACACGGACCCGTTCGAGGAGTACTGGCACCTCATCCACCACGTCACCCTTTGGGACGTCGGCGTGGAGCGCCAGGTCGAGATCAGCGGCAAGGACGGCGCCAAGTTCGCGGAACTCATCACCCCGAGGGACCTGAGCAAGTGCGAGGTCGGCCAGGGGAAGTACGTCGTGATCACGGACGAGCGGGGCGGGATCATCAACGATCCGGTCCTCCTGCGCCTCGAGAAGAACAAGTTCTGGCTGAGCCTTGCGAACTCGGACACGCTGCTCTGGGCGAAAGGTCTCGCCGTGAACTCAGGCCTCGACGTCGACCTCACGGAGCCCGACGTCTCGCCCCTCCAGATCCAGGGGCCCCAGTCGAAGAACGTGATGAAGGACCTCGTCGGTCCGGAGATCCTCGACCTCGGGTACTACCACTTCATGGACACGGAGATCGGCGGGATCCCCGTCGTCATCACGCGGACGGGATGGACCGCGGAGGTCGGGTACGAGGTGTACCTGACCGACGGAGGCCGCGGCCTGGAACTCTGGGACCGAATCATGGCGGCGGGCAAGAAGTACGACATGCGCCCGATCGCGCCCTCGGAGATCCGCCGGATCGAGGCAGGGATCCTGAACTACGGCTCCGACATGACTCTCGAGAACAATCCGTATGAGGTCGATCTCGGCTGGCTCGTGGACCTGAACAAGAAGGTGGACTTCGTCGGGAAGAAGGCCTTGGCCCGGATCAAGAAGGAGGGCGTGAGGCGGAAGCTCGCCGGGGTGGAGATCCACGGGCCGCAGATCAATGCCTGGGCGACGGAGTTCTGGCCCGTGAAGAGCGGAGGCAAGGAGGTCGGCCACCTGACCGCCCTCACGTATTCCCCGCGCCTGAAGAAGAACCTCGCGTACGTCTGGGTGCCCATCGGGCTCGCGAAGCTCGGGACGGACCTGACGATCGTCACGCCGTCCGGAGAGAGGTCGGCGACCGTCGTCAAGAAGCCCTTCGTGGACCCGAAGAAGGAAATTCCGAAGTCCTGAGGATCATTCGATCCCGCAGAACCGGATGGCAGCGAGCGCGACCGCCCGGGTGGCGGCCGCCAGGTCGTCGATTCGCACCGACTCGTTCGGGCGGTGCGCGTCCCGGACGTCGCCGGGGCCGTAGAGCACGGTCGGCGTGCGAGCGACGTTCACGAGGAGGCGCATGTCGGACCCGTACGGCGTGCCCTCGAAGGAGGTCGGCCGGCCTGTGGCGTCCGCATGGGCGCCCGCAAGGGTCGTGGCGACCGGATGATCGACCGGGATGCTCGCGGGCTCGAACTGACCTCCCCACCACTCCACTCGGGGAGGATGCTCGCGAAGCCAGGGGTCGGCCCTCGAGGCTCCCAGGACGGCGTCCTCGAACTGCCGCCGCGCCGAGACGAGGTCCTCGCCGACGGCGACGCCGTATCGCCCTTCGAACTCGAGGCGCTCCGGGACGGACGAGGGCCAGTTCCCTGCACGGAGCGTCCCGATGCTCAGGGCGTACGGCAGGCGGTAGCGGGCGAACAGGGGATCCTGCGTGGCCCGATTCCTCGATGCTTCGAGTTCACGGAGGGCCTCGTGGACCGGGAGGAACTTCTCGATCGCGCTGACCCCTTCCTCCCGGACGCTCGCGTGGGCCGCGCGGCCCGGGATCGAAATCCGGAAGGATAGGGCTCCCGCCTGCGCCGGCGCGACCTTCAGCCCCGTCGGCTCGAGGACAATCGCACCGTCGCCTCGATAGCCGCGCAGGGATGCCGCCAGGGTGCCAAGGCCGCCGTCCTCCTCCCCGATCACGCTCTCGAGGAGGAGCGTCCCGCGAAGCCCCGTGCCGGAATCGCGGATCGCCTTCGCCGCGAACAGGGCGCACGCAAGCCCCCCTTTCATGTCGGCGGCTCCCCGTCCGAAAATCCGGCCGTCTCGGACCGTCCCCCTCCAGGGAGGATCGTCCCAGAGGCCTGGATCGCCGGGAGGCACGACGTCCACGTGACCGTTCAGGAGGAGCGTGCGACCTTTCGCTTCTCCGATGCGCCCGACGACGCCGGCACCGCGGTCGCGTTCCACCTCCATGCTGAACGAGGGATGTCCCCGGAGGTCCGAGACGGCAAATTCCCACGTCTCGACCTCGAGGCCGAAACGGCGCATCGCGCCTGCCACATGGTCCTGCCCCGCGGCTTCGTCACCTCCGAGCGTCGGGATTTCGATGAACTCCCGCACGAAGCGCACGATCTCGTCGACGTCGATCGACTCGAGCACCCGGAGCTCCGATTCGCGGAGCGTGGGCCTGGCTTTCATGGACGACAGCCTCTCACCGATCGCGCAGGATCGGTCGGGTCAGGCAGGTCGCGCCCCCCTCCGCCTTCAGGGAGATCTCCCTGCCGCGGTACGTCTCGACGCGGCATCCCGCATCCTCGAGACGCGCCTTCGTGATCGGATTGCCTTCGAGCATGATGCAATGCCGCGGCGCGACCGCGAGGACGTTCGGCGCCATCGTGTCGAATTCCTCATCCGGCACGTCGACGAACTCGAAGCGCTCTTCCTTGAGGTGCTGCCACAACGGCACGGGCAGGAGCCGCGGATAGATGACCGCAAGGTCGTGGTCGACGAGGCTGATCACGGACATCAGGTGGAGGCAGGAGGCCGGACCTCGATCGTACGGGAGGTGTGTGGGCATCGTCTGCACGTCCGCCTCGCGGAGGATCGCGGTGAGCTGGCGAAAACCCTCCGCATTCGTCCGGAACCCTTGGCCGATCGCGAGCCGGTCGTGGTCGATCCAGAGGAGGTCGCCTCCCTCCGCGGTCGCGTCGCCACGCAAGGTCCCGAGGATCGGGACTCCGAGCGCGTGGAAGGCCTTCTCCATCGCGCCCTCCTCGCCCCGCCGCAGCTCCTTCCCCATACGGAGGAGGATCGCCCCGCGGTCCGTGACCGCCGCGGGGTCGTGCACGAAGATCGAATCCGCCCGCCCCGGCTGGGGATCTCCATGATACCGGACCTCGACGCCCGCGCGTTCCAGGAGCGCGACGAAGGCCGCGTGCTCCGCGCGCGCCTCTCCCAGATCCGGTCGTGCGGTGTAGCCCCAGGGCACCGGATCTGCAACGGAGAAGGACGCGTCCGGGGACCGCACGAGGACGATCCGAAGGGGGTCCACCATGCTTTGGGACCCGTAGGTCCGGGCCATGAGCGACTCGGGCTCAGGGAACGCCGCGCCCCTCTTACCCTTTGTCCCCCGCGGGGGCCGCAACGTTCTTGCCGTCGCCGGGACCATTCGAGGGCGAGGGGAGAGCCAGCCACGGTCGAGCCGCTCACGTCGTTTCCGGATCGCTTCAACGCGGCGGCGTTCTTCGTGGACCGGCATGTCGACGAAGGCCGCAGCTCGCGCCCGGCGTTCCATCAGGACGGACGCGCGTGCACGTACGGTCAGATCCACGAGATGATGAATCGCGTGGGGAACGGCCTCCTCCAGCTCGGCGTCGAGAGGGAGGACCGCGTCCTCCTCGTCCTCCTCGACAGCCCGGAGTTCGTCGCCTCCTTCTTCGGAGCGATGAAGATCGGCGCTGTACCGGTCCCGGTGAACACCCTCCTGAGGACGGGCGACTACCGATTCTACCTCGACGACAGCCGCGCGAAGGTGGCGATCATCTCCGAAGGGCTCCTCACGGAGGTGGGTCCCGCTCTCAAGGGCGCGAGCCACCTCCGCTCCGTCGTCGTGGTCGGTCGCGCGGCGTCGCCTCACATCGCCTTCGATTCGTGGACGGCGGACGCAGGTCGATCCCTCGAGCCGGCGGACACCTCGAAGGCCGACGTGGCGTTCTGGCTCTACTCCTCCGGTTCCACGGGATTCCCGAAGGGGGCGGTGCACCTCCACAAGGACATGGTCGTCTGCTCCGACACATACGCGCTCCAGGTCCTTCGGATCACGGAAGCGGATCGGACGTTCTCCGCGGCGAAG
>Ga0209002_10002185_pt1 | contig 15841 bp, 18 predicted proteins | sample Rifsed16ft2_FD_184010 | JGI IMG/M metagenome (GOLD analysis project Ga0209002, IMG submission 184010) | Soil microbial communities from Rifle, Colorado, USA - sediment 16ft 2 (version 2) | ecosystem: Environmental > Terrestrial > Deep subsurface > Rock core/Sediment | place: Rifle, Colorado...
CTGACCATCAAGTCTAGGCCGACTACCAAGTAAGCCAGAAATCAATTTACCTTGTTTATTGAAAGTTGTTTGCTCTTCTATCTGACCATCATTATAAATATAGGCAATAACTTTACCATCACAAAACTTGGAAAGGCAGCGGACTTGTTTGATTATTTTTCCATTGACGATGTTAGCCAATTTCTGACGTAAAGTCGGATCACTAACTTGATTTATCATATTTTTTATAGCTTCTTCGTTTATCATTTGTACTGTAATTCTAACATAGAATAGCCAAAACTTGACAAGAGGTTATACCATAAAGGTATGAGGTTTATAATAGGTTTAATAGTTTTATCTGTCTTTGTCCTTTTACTCCTTTCAATAAAAGAAAGGATGACAGTTCCTCCACCGAAATCACAAAAAGTTACTTTAACTATTTACGGCAATACCCTTTGTTCTGATAAATCAGATACCTGTTTTGAGGTTCAGCCGAATAAAATTTATTGCTTCGATAAAGTTTGTTTTACCAAACCCGAACCTTGGCAATAATTAAATAGTTTCTCTTAACATATAAAGTAATATTTTGTGGCCACTAAAATTACTTAAACTATCCCCTCCAGCGGTTGTATGTACTGTAAGATGATAATTGATAATAGTTGGACTTATTGCAATTTTTTCATCATAGCCGACTTGTGTTGCACTATTAACACTTATGGAAGGTAGAGGTATCCTTGCAGATGTACTATCAATAAATCTAAAAGCTACAGCTGTTGGAGTAAAACCAAGGTTGTGAGTATAATTATAATCATAACCACCGGTTGTACCTGATGGGGTAATGGTAAATTCATCATATTTGGAAATTTTGAATATATTAAACTCACTACTCCATATAAGTTGATTATCAGAAGCAGTTTCGACATCGTACGTGGGTTGAGAAAGTTTAAAAAGCCCATTTTCAGAATCTAATAAGATACGATTAACCGCAGTATCATCTTTCATTAATATTTTTTGATTATCGCCGCCGATGGTTATAACTTTAGTAACTCCGTCTGTGCCAATAATTACAATTTCGCCATTGGCATATTCGAATCGAATTCGACCATCCTGGGTATTCTTTTGTTCTTTTCCACTATCGCTATTAGACATAATTAAATTATAGCAGATAATTTAGTTTCTAACCTTTTTTGATAGTCCTTTGATTTATGTCTGTGTATACCATTGTGGCATTTATGACATAAGGTTATTAGATTATTTGGATCATTATTCATGGTTTTTGTTGTGTGACCAATTCTTTTACCATTCCAGTCCTTATGGTGTATTAATATTAGCTCTTTATTAACTTCACCGCAGGTCTGACAAGTATGATTATCTCTTTTTAGTATCTTTTTCCTAATGCTTTTCCAACCAGTACCAGTAGTTAAAGCTACATAATCAGTAAGATTTTTAGATACTTTCTCTCTAACATCAGGATGTTTGTCTAGATAATCCGCGTGTTCCAAGCCTCTTTTAATAGCAACTTCTGGGTGATTTTTATAAAACTCTTTCAACTTTACTGACCTTTTTAACCTAGTAGAAATAGGTTGGGTTTTACCAGTTAAAGAAGAACGCATTTTCTCTAACGATTCTTTATCCCACACGGGGTTATTTGTTTTATTTCTTACTACTACGTCTGGTCTTTTTCGACCAAATTTTGACTTTTGATAACACTTACTAGAACAATATTTGCGAGGAATAGAGATTGGTTTGGAGCAAATTAAGCAAAACATAGATTAATATTATCATGGTGGTATCCTATTAGTCAAGGGGCTATGGGGAGATTACGTCTTGGGCTGAACCTATAGAAGAAAGCCCCACCCGAAAATAAGTATGTATAGTTTTCTTAACCGCTATTATAGTTTGATTAAATTGAGTTGGCATCATTTTAGAAGCTATCTTGATAATATTATAAAGATCTGATACTTGTTCATCCGTTACCCTAATTGTATCACCAACCTGTAATTGTGGTACGCCAACTACTTCTAACTCCCTAACAGGATTGAACTCCTTGTTATCTTCAATCAATATTAAGGCTATAGATTGGGCAGTGCTAATATCTTGAATAAAGTTATTAGTTATATCCACCGGTCTTTGATGATAGTTGGTTATGCTGGTAGCATCTTCTTCTCTTGCATAAACTTTTTTGGTTGCGGGTGCAGGAGTTGCCCAGAGTTCAATATTAGTAATATCAACATTAGTTGCCCCGGAGTTAGTAAACGTCATTTTGAAACTGGTAGCGAATTGTGTAGTTGTTACCGAAGTAACTGCCGCGCCACTGCTAGTTTCATATAGACTGGTAGTAGCAGAAGTTATATACACAGGAGCATCAACTGTAACAACAGGATCAATAAAATCAGCCCATATATCAACACTTGTACCAGCCAATACTAATACCGAACCTGATAATTGCCAGTACTTTTGATTAGCCAAAACTTCCCTAGCGTCTGAATGTACCTCAACAACATTTATTATATTATCATCGGTAGTCGTTCTTCTTTCTAAAGTGTTGGCTCGATTAAATACCCAAGAGGTTGAAGTACTAGCCAACCAATTAGTCCGGTTAAGGAATTTAATAATCCCGTTCTCATCCATATAAACTTTGCCTAACTCGGCAGAAGCTAAGTCTCTTAAATAGGGGCCGAGTTTATCACCTTTATTGGCAAAGAAAAATGGTATTACCTGCTCGCCAGTATCCAAATCCATTTGAGAAGCGGTAAGGCCAGCCAATTGTAGTAAGGTAGAAATAATCTGATCGGTTGTATTGTCTTGTAGAATTACTGCTTCATCAAGAGGAAAGTTAAAAAGAGACTGCATAAAATCAATACAGTGTATCTTTACCGTCTTAGACCGTGTATCAACGTCAGGCATCCTTTCTATCAAACCTACAAACACAGGCACTACTTCATCGCCAAACCCCGCGTAGAGCCTTACAGGGCGCCAGGGGAGTATAAAAGAAGCCAATACTGAGCCGGGTTGTCCAGGTGTAAACAAATCATCGTGATTATCTAAAGTAATATCGGCGATTGACATAATCGCACCGCCAATATAAGGATCTTGTTCTCTTGTCCATTCAAAGTTAAGCACTCTATTTGAGTAATCTGTATAATCGTATTTATCCCACTCCTGTACTACATCCCCTGTACCCTTAATAATATCTAAACCACCAATAGTTGAACTACCAATAGTGAAAAAGTTGACTCCGGCGTTGTAAGATTTATCCCAAGAAATAAGTAAATTCCAACTAAGTTTTCTTAGTTTGGCGATTGTTTTAGCGGCAAGTGTATCTGTTACAGTCTGCATTAGCTGACACCGTATCCCTCCTCAAGAGTAATTTGAAAGTTCTCGACCATCTGCCCATTCCATTTTATATTTTTATCCTTAATGTTAATAAAAACAGGTACTGCAAAGTTAGCTGAGGGGATATAAAAGTCGGGCATCCTATTAGCAAGAAATTGATTATCGTATAAATTTCTGATTGTGTCGTATTCTGCCGAGGTAATATAATTCCACTTTATTGTCCAACTCCGGCGGTTGTTTACATAATCAATGTTAAGAGTACCATCTAAGGAAATATTTTTGGCAAGATTAGGTTCGGTAGTATCAATTATCTCTGCGTATAAAGGCAAAGCAATACCACCAAGATACACGGGAACCTCTATATTTCCTGTGTATTTATTCGAAGTAGCCATTAAAGTATCGCCGCCTTTCCTTTTGCCCTACGTTCCTCATCTATCGCCCTGATAATATCCTTACCTATATCTCTTAGATCGGCGCGAGACCTAGCCATAATACCAGCTAAATTAATATTATAAGTATCCCCACCAGCTCTATTATTTGGTATTACACTTGATCCTCTTGGTAGATTGACTAATTCGGGGCCACGTTCTCCGACCATAGCTAGACCACCAGCGAAACTATTTATACCTTTGGCAAGTTTAGGTATTTCAGGGATAGTTACACCAAACCTAATTTGTTTTGGTAGCCTATTAAAACCCCGAATCATTATATTAATCCCTGAAATAATTCCGTTCACCATTATTTTGAAATCTTTCAATACACCAACTGCCATCTTTTCTCCTGCTTTATGTAATCCCAAGAATACATTTATTAATTTCAAACCATATTCGATGATCTTAGCGATCACTACAATCGATCCAACTATTGCCGCTACTAAAGTAATTCCTAATACCTTTGCCACCAAGACGATTTCTTTATGGTTTTGTTTCCAAATATTCTGGAGTTCTTTAAGGACTGGTCTAACTGCATCGGCGATAATATCGTAAATTTCAATAAATATTTCTTTATTTCTAATCAACCAACCAACTACTGTTTTCATCGTGGCAATAAACGGAGGCCAAACAGTAGTAATTAAATTACCAATAATTCCAGCAAATATTTGAAAGCCCAGAATTAAATTATTAATTGCATTTTCGCCATCTTTACTTGTTGCCCAAGCTGCAAAAGATTTAACAAAGGGGGTAATGGCATTAATAATTACTCTACCAAATGTTTCTTGAAGATCGTTAAGAGCATTATTAAGTTGTTTCAATGCGCCCCCGAAAGTAGTTGAAGCAGCCTCGGCGCTACCACCAAATTCAGTTTGTAGTTCTTTTAATATAAGTTTTTGGGCATCTAATGAATGGCCGGTTTCTACCAAATTTGTGATGACTTCTTTTTGTTTATCGTTAAAATTAACACCGACTCTACGCAGAGCAGTAATACCAAGAATAGGATCTTGTAAGGCTTTGCCCAGTTGAATGGCGGAAGATTTGGTATCCTGCCCCAAAGCTGTGGACATATTTAATACTGTTTTAGTGGCTTGAGGAAATATATTCTTGCCTATTTTAGTAAAAGTAAGTAATAGATTTTCGGCTTCTAATACAGATTCATCGGAGAAAGTAGTAACCTTTTGGAGACTTTTAGATAAATCAATCGCCGCCTTAGAAGTAACACCGGCTACACCACCAGTAGATTTAATAACCGCATTTAATTGGGAAAGAGCGGCTTGGCTTTCGGCAGCGGCTTTAACACTAAGGACACTAAAACCCACAAAAGCAGCGCTGGCAACAGCCCCCAATTTCAGAGCTGCCTTACCCACTCCAGCAAAAACACCACCAATTTTAGAACCAAAAGATTGAGCAGCTGTATGCGAACCTTTTAATTTAGATTTGAATTTAGCATCGTCCAAATCCAAATCCCATTCTATACGGCCAGCATTTTCAGCCATCTACATCACCTTTTTAAGCCTTTCAATTCCAGAGTAATCATCATCTTCTATTGTATCACCTTCGTTACCTGATCCTCTAGACAGAGCTTCCATAAATTGTTTTTGGTCGTCCTCTTCAAGATAAGGTAGTTGGGATACTCTTGCCAGCATTAAATAGTTTTCATATCGCAAACGATAACCTTCTTCAAGTAAGGCAAAGAAAGTAATTGCGTATTCGTTTTTTACGTCTTGGTAGGTATAGCTAGGATAAAGGTTAAGAAAGAGGGCTATAAGTTTGGAGAATCTAAGTTTTTTTTTCCTCAGTAGGTTCGGCGTTTGCTTCAGATACTTGTTGGGGAGTGGCCATTTGGGAAAGTAGGGTCTCAAGAGCTAGAATTTGACCGATACTTAAATCTTTGCCTTCCAGTTCTGGTATAACCCTAACTAAAATTGCTTTCATTTCCTCTACGATAGGTTCGTAGTCAAGGGTACCAGTATTATCTCCTTCCATCTTCTTGGCAAATTTAACCATCGCCATTAACTCACCCATCTTGGGAGGATTAACAGTTATTATTTCACCGCCAAATCTAACTTTTTTAGGTTCGGGAACTAAAGCATCGAGGTCAAGGATCTCTTCATTCATATTGGTTGTCAAGGTAGCCTCAACTTATGTTCGTAAGGCCAATGTGTCCAAGTCTGCGACCAGAAGGTTGAGACTCATCCACTAAGGCTTCAAAAGTAACTTCAACTGCTTCCTGATCTTTAACTTTGTAGTTTAAGGCAATGTTATTTGTATTAACTGCTTTGTAATAAACAACATCCTCTGTTAGATCACTAGCAGCATTTTTAATCGGGTGAAGTGTTAGTAAAGCAGCAAATTGTCTAAGTAAAGTACCGGAGTCTGTGCCAAAAGCATTTCTTGTACCGGCTGTGCCAGTTTGATTTAAGCCTTCTGGGTTAATTCTTGTAAGAAGCTCGGCTACTGGCTCGGCAAACTTAGCTTTAATAGTGGCCTTGTGACCAATAACTGCTTTATCAATTGGGGAATCACCATATTTATCAACGACTAAATCTTGAAAGTTACGTTCTATTTCTACGTCTATACCTTCAAGGGTATGGCCTAGATCAACACCATTAAAAACAAAGTTACAGATACCTATTCTTATGTTGGCTATTTGTTTTAAACTCATCTGTTTATATTATTTCACCTTTAAGAAATATTTGCAAGACTTCTACAAGTAAACAAAAAAGAAATCTTGTGCTGCTTACTTCCTTCCTCTGTCCTATCTACATCTAGTATATCACTAACCGCTAGGCTGCTGTAAATATACCAATTATTAAGTGAGTAGTTTGATTTCCTATGAAGCTGATCTTTTATCTGACGCGCCATATCATAACCGGCCGGGGTATTATCGTAGATTGTCCAGAAATCAGTAATGATATTATCGTTATCTATATACTCGTGAGGAGCGGGACTGGGAGCTGGAATAATTAAAACAGCATTAGTTACACCTTGCGGCAGCTCGCCTTCAAATAAATTAGTGCCGGCAGTTAATCGAAAGGCTGGAATGTTAGCCAGAAAATCTACTAGATCATTTGATAGTGAAGTTAATAAAGCCATTAGTAACCTTCCGATCTTGCCGCTTGTTTAACTAAATTGGTAAAGTTTTTAGCGGTTGTATTTATTGCTGCTTGAAACCATCCCTTGCCAGTACCAGGAGTTGTATAATGTCTGACAACGTGGGAACCGTCAAAGCGGCTACCACGCTCCTGAAAGGCCGCATATTCTAAAGGTACTACTACCCTATATCTACTACTAGAAACCCTCTCATGGCGTGTACGCGCCCTCAGAGAGCCTTTATCTTTAGGTGTTCGACCCCCAGTTTTAATAATCGTTTCAATATCTTGCGCTGCGGAAGCTAAAGAACGATCTTTTATTCGTTCGTTTTTAAGTAAAATTCTGTCTGTATGATCGATAATTCTATATCCCATTTAGCTTACCTGCCTCATGTGGTTGACTTCGGTCTTGATAAAATCGGTTGTATTATCTAGCATTGTCCTTTTACCTTGAATTATTTTAACTATCCGGTAGTGTTCGCTGTTGTAGGCAATAACGTCCCCTCTAACTATACCGCTATCTGCTGGAAACCAGAAAATTCCCTCAATACTAATACCTTCTTTGTAATCTACTTGACGTAATGAAGAAATATCACGATATAAACAGACTACGGTTGTAGCTGTACCAAAAGCAATATCACCATGACGATCGCGAGTTGGATGATAGAAACTTGCAGTCTCTACCATTTTTCTTTGTAGACTTAACATACATTTTTAATAGATTCCTAAAGTATCTTCAGCTTCCTCACTTAAATTACTGCCGGGTGAATCATCTACTAAAGGAGTACGTCTGGAATCCATAAGGGCTTTGACTACGGGATCGTCATTAAACGGGTTGCCGGAGTTATCACCAAAGACTACTTCGTGGCCTTCTATCTTTTCAGACTTCAAGCCTAGAGCCGCCTCTGGGCTGGATAGCATTGTTCCAACTACACGGGTAGCGATAGTTTTAATGTCGGAAGGCACGCCGCCTTCTTCGGCAGCATACTCTGTAAAGTCGGCAGTAACTCTAATATTTTTAAATCCTCTGGGTGTTCTACCAAAGCGCATAGTTATCATTCTGGTTATTGAACTATTGGTAGGTTCCGCTACATAAGTATCGGTAGTTATCTCGGTATTAACACTTAAATCAGTATCGACAACTGATACATCGGTAATATTTTGGCAGGGATCAATCTCGGTATGACGACTCCCACCATCGAAATATCTTACTGCCGCATATAAAGAGGCGGTATTCTTAAAAGTGGTGTCTAAATCTTTGTCTATTTGGCGTTCCACAGCGAAAACTAGAGTAGATAAAAGATTAGATTCTTGGGCGGTTAAGTCTCTATTTAGAAATTGCTCGATAAGTTCTTGGTTTGTATACATTTTTTCCTTTCTTTTTCTTATTAACTACGTTTTCTTCATCAATCATAGCATTTCTGATTTGCTTTCGCTTTAACATAAAGTAATTATACAGCTTTTCTTTTCCACTTGCGACCAATTGTTCCACCCTTACGATTAAGTCCCCGCATCCGCTCTTTACTTTTATAGACATGGTCTAACTCACCAACTGTCTTTTTCTTGTGGCAATCAATACACAGTGTTTGACCATTATCTACATTCCAAAAGTCAGGACAGTCTCTAGCCTGTTGTACAGATTTAATAGTGTGTATCTCCATAAGTTTATGAAACATCAGTGGGTAGTGGTCAGCATTTAACCTACCTCCACGTTTACCACATGATTGGCAGGTATAATCATCTTTAACATAAACTTTTGTTCGCCATTCGATATAAGGAACTATCCTTCTAATTTTTTCCGCTAGTGGGCTTATACCACCTTTCCAGTTACTATTCTTTTCCCCAGTTATTCTGGGGTCATTTTTCTTAAAAGCCGTTTGATTAGGTGGCTTTCCAACTCGAAATTTATTTTCCTTTAGTTGACAATCCCTAGAACAGTATTTGGGCATCATTTTAGGGTTTTCTAAACCCTTTTTATACGCATAATCACTTCGCCAAAACTCTTTGTTACATCTAACACAATTAAAATAATGGCGACTATGACTTTTTGTAGTTCTTTTTTTACCTAACCAATAACCACCCTCACCTTTTAAGAATTTTCCCATAACTAGAAAAGCCCCTTTCAGGGCTAATTCTAGGACAATCTTATTTAATTGTCAAGAGACTGTTCCCGTCAACTGACGGTTCCGACACCTAAGATTACAAATCTAGGAGCATCATTAGCATTCAAGAATCCTAACAATCTAACAACGAATCTCAAAGCAGTACCATCTTGAGTAGCCAGGTTGAAATCGCTTCCACCTGCATCTTTAACAGTAGCTTCTCGAAGGGCGGTAACTACCATACCTCTCTTTGTGTAAAGAGTGTAGTAGGATAGATCGCCATAAACTGCTTCAGTTCCCGGGTTTGGAACGTCCGAAGCCTTATTAAGAACTCTAGTAAAGACGATCGGAGTACCCCAAGGAGTAGCAGGGTTGTTGTTGTTTGGAACCCAACCCGCGGCTGTGTTCAAACTACCTGCAATGTAATGGTCGTTAGTAGTACCTACAGTTTGGATCAAGTAGTTCCAAGTCTGTCGGCGCATAAACCATTTGTAGTTTGAGCTATCAATACCATCCTCGATTGCGTTTTCAGCATTAAGGATATCACCCCAAGTTATTGTGCTACCAGCACCACTAACAGGTTCAGTAATCACACCGGAGGTATGAGCTATACCTGAAGTACTATTGGTAAAGACTATTTGGTCTTGAAGTTTCGCTAAGGCACGAGCCATTTCACGAGTTACCAAACCCCAGAAATCTATAGCTGAATCTTCTGTGAGTTCGTCTGTTGCAGTAACTATCAAAGCATACTTGGTAAGGGCTTTAACCTCGCTGTTGAAAGCAAGTTTACCACCGCTTTTAGCACCAGCTTCAGCAGTAGATACGAAGGAAAGCTCATTGGTTATACCAATTTGCTTAACTTGGTTACTTACAACTGTACGGATAGTTGCATTTGCAGCCGCTACACCATACTTAGGTAGGTTTTCGTGAATTGCCGTCTCAAAGTCTGGATAAGGAACCAATACGGCACCATCGGCATCTGTAGTCTCGTTACCATAGTTTGCTTTTTCGCGAACCTCCATAGCATCTTGCTTATACTCATTAAGAGTTATTAGATCACCAGATGCTAATGCTCTTGCAGCTTTAAGCAAGCGCATTTCTTTAGATTCGTGAGCAAATTTTGATTCGATTTCGATTTCGCCAAGTTCGGCACCACCAGCATCAAATGATTTGACTTTAATAGTACCTAACTCACCCTTAGAAGTACCTTTGTCAGCAGCTTCTTTATCCTCACCATCTACAACTGCCTTTTTAGAGACAGTTTCGATAGAGGCTAGAGTAGCTTCGACTGTCTGTTTGATAGTTTCAGCCATATCGGTTTTCATACCCTCTGATACTTTTTCAGAGATAGCCTTTAAAGCATCACCATCAAGTTCGACTTTGGTTTCCTCAACCTCATCAATAACTTCTTCAGTTTTTTCTTTTTCTTCTGTCATTTATGTTCACCCCCTAACTTTTTAAGGATACTTTGAGAATATGAGCTGTAGTGTCAGACTCTTTGCGAATCTGTCCTACAGTCTTGGTAAGAGTAATCTTGTGGATTCTCTTAACCTTCTCAGGAGCAGCTTCGTTTCGGGAAGCCTTGTGGGTTTCCTTTAGAAGTGCAACAAGAGCGTCTAAGTTTTTAATATGAGTTTCTAGTTCATCTTTACTCGATTTTTCAGCAAGATTTTTAACAACAAAGTCTTTATATTCATTTCTAAATTCTTCTTCTGTTTTACCAAGCGACCTAGTAATTAACGCTCCGCGATCAGCCGGTACGGGTACAACTGAAAACTCGACCATCTCTGATTGAAGTATTTTGGTAAAATCCTGCGACCATTCCTTTACTACAACACCAATAGAAACGGCGTTAAGATACCCGCCTTTTATCATTTTATAAACTGTGGCAGCGAAATCGTATTCTTCTACTGCTAATTTGAATTTGGAGATAATCTTTCCGTCTGTTTTTCTAGTGGAAATAGCTTTACCTATAGGAAGTGAGTAGTAGTCGTGTCCATAAAGAACGACTGAATTGTCTTTATAACTTTTAATATCGACACCGGCAATTTCAATTTGCTCGCCTTGTCGATCTACTTGACCGGTATTTATAGTGGCTTCTAAAACCCCATCACCTAAGTCTTTGGTTTCTTCAGCTTCAAAAAGACCTTTAATATATACTTTCTCACCTACTTCTCTTTTTATTGTTTCCATATTTGCATCCTTACATTTCTTGCTACACATAGATTCAGCCATCGCTATTGCCTGGTCCTGATCCATATCTGGATTTTCATCCATAATCTCAGGAATTTTCCTTGAGACACATTCATTCTTTGTCTCATCATCCATCCGGCACATTGGCGATTTAACTGTTTCCATTTTTCCTAAATAAAAACCCCAAAGAACTTGAACCGAATGTTCAAACTATTTGAGGTTCATTGACCTTAGTATTTAATTATCTACTTAATATGTTACTAGCTTCTTGTTTTGTTGTCAAATAAAATTGGGAGAAATATTTAATATTATTAAATTGTTTACAACGAGAGCATTTTATTTCAATATCAGCAAGGTCGCCTTTGAAAAGCAAATGAGAACAGAATTTACAATTATGCTCTTTCATATCACGCCATCAACAATAGATATGTATAAATTGGTTGCCTGCGGTGCTGTTTGCGGTTTGTTTCCTGTGAGCCAAACAATACCAAATTCGGCTATATAATCACCAATAGTATTGGTATCACCGGAGGCCCAAGTATAAGAAATAGTGCCGGCTGGCTTTGAAACAAAAGCTCCGGCGGCAGCATTTATTTTTAAAGTTCCTGTATATTGGTTCCTCATTGAAAAGGAAATAGTCGAAGCATTAGTTAAATCGACTACAACATCATCTTCATCTTTAACCGTTGCCGTAATTATTGGTAGTAAATCGTTTTGCTTAATAACAATTCTATTAGCCATCGCCATCCTTTAATTCAAGTATAACACTATTACTAGTTATTTTATAATCGTTATTGCCTGACTCTGTAATTGTCTCAAGAGTTCCCGATTCTAATTTTAGATCGGGGCGTGAATAAATTTCCTGAATATTGGCTGCAAGTATTCTCGATAAACCCAAAAGCGTTTGATTGGTAACAATCGTAATTCTGGATTTTCCGAGGATTAACCTTAATACATCAACTTCAAAAGTTATATTAGCTTTACCTAGAATAGTTTGTATAGTAGTAGCACTTATATTAGCTAAACCTTGGATTGTTTGGGTAGTCAAAGCCGTAATTCTGCCAAGACCACTAATAATTTGATTAGAAACTATGGTAATCCTTGCCAAACCAATAATGATTTGACTACCTGATATGGTAATCCTTGTCAATCCTTGGATGGTTTGGATAGTGGTAGCAATAATTCTAGATTTACCCAGAATGGTTTGATTGGTAGAGATGGTAATTCGTGCAATACCCAATATTGTTTGGCCTGTGCTAATCGTTATTCTAGAAATACCTTGAATTATTTGCGATGCCAACTTAGTTATTCTCGCTATACCCAGAATTGTTTTTGTAGTAGTTGCGGTGATTCTAGACAACCCTTGAATAATTTGGCTAGAAGTCGCGGTGATTCTAGATATACCAAGTATAATTTGTGAGGAAGTTATAGTAACTCTGGATAAACCAAGAATGGTTTGTGTCGTAGTTTTAAGAATCGAGGCTTTACCTAATAAGTTTTGTATAGATGTTGTAGTAATTCTTGCAAGACCTTGTATGGTTTGCGTAAAAGTATTAACAATCGTTGAAATACCCTGAATAGTTTGAGTAGTGGTTTTTAATATATCAGCCCTACCTAGTAAGGTTTGATTAATTACGCGTGTTATACGGGAAAGTCCGAGGATGATTTTAGTTGTAATTATTGTTATCCGAGAGAGGCCTAATATAGTTTGTCCTACGAGATTTGTAATCCTCGAAAGTCCTAATATGGTCTGGAAAGCACTTTTTTCTATACGGCCTAGACCTAATATGGTCTGTATAGTAATAGTAGTAATTCGTGCTAGACCCAAGATCGTTTGTAACGATGTAGTAACTATTTGAGATAATCCTAATATGGTTTGAGAAACCGTAATAGTAATTCTGGATAAACCAGGTATTGTCTGTAAGGCTGTAGCTGTTATTCGGGATAATCCTTGAATGGTTTGACTGGTGGAAATAGTAATTCGGGAAAGACCAAGAATGTTTTGAGAAGCAGACTTCAATATATCTGCTAATCCAAGTATTGTTTTTGTAGTAGTGGTGGTTACTCTTGCCAATCCTTGAATGGTTTGGGTTGTATCCTTAGCAATACGGGCTAGTCCCTGGATTGTTTTGGTAGTAGTAATGTCAGATACTTGTTTAAACGAGGCGGCCGCTACTGTCCACTCCCCATCTGGGCCTGACCAATTTATTGCTTGATTAGTTGCCGTAGTTTGTATTGCATAAGAGGCACCATTTACCCAAGACCCATCATCGTTATTAAATAAAGCAGTTTCTCCTGTACCTGTTGTAGGGGCTGGCGAAGCATCCCTAACTACAACACCACCTATTATTAGTTCGTTATCTTGAGTAGGAGTTAAACTAACTGTTTGAGCATTTGAATCTCCTATTGCACTATTATGCTGATCTTTAGGTGAAGTCTGGACAACACCTTCGTAAGTTGAAACTATCGTTCTTATCTCTCCACCAAAATCTGCTGAAAGAGTATTGGCTCCAGTAGGAGGATTGACTAAAAACCAAATAGAAACCGCGTGTTCCCAAACGCCAGTGTCGTTATATCTACTGACTGCCTCTGTGAGTGCCTGGCCTCCATAAGAAACATTACTAACAGTATGATTACCACTTTCCATACCAAGAAACACCACGCCCAAAAGGGAATTATTTGAGGCGTTGTTGGTAAAGCTAAAACTTACATTACCGTCTACTAAATTTTGGGCCTTTTCAACAAAAGTAATAGCCATTAATGTTTCCCCTCTTCTTTAACATCTATATTGCCATCGTCAACTTCGATATTTCTATTGCCAGATATAAATTCAATATCTGGATTTAAATTACCTTGTTCGGCAATATTATCTCCATCGGTTAATTGAGATAACCGGGTTCCTAATTCTATATTTGTTGCCTCGGTAGCAAGAATAGTATTTATATTTCTATTAAAAGTAGGATCTGGTATATCGGCAATAACTCTGGCAAGGCCAGTGATATTTTGCAGGGTAGTTGCTTTAATATCAGCAATACCAAGTAAGGTTTGAAGTGTAGAGACTGTAATACGCGCTTTCCCCAGTATTGTTTTAAGGGTAACTACTTGAACCCGGGCAATTCCTAGTATAGTTTGAGTTGTAGTTTTCTTTATAGCCGCTAAACCAAGAATTAATTGGGTTGTACTTCCGGTTATTTTAGCTACTCCAAGAATAGTTTGAATACTAACTAAAGCGATTCTGGAAAGCCCTGTAATCGTCTGTAAGACAGTTTTCTCTATCCTCGATATACCTAATAGGGTTCTTGTCGTGGTTGTCGCTATATTTGCTAATCCTAAAATGGTTTGCAAAGTACTGGCAGTAATACGGGATTTTCCTAGTATCGTCTGAGCTGTACTGATAGTTATTCGTGCCAGACCTAATATGGTTCTGGAAGTAGTAACTGTGATTCTCGCCAAGCCTTGTATTATTTGAGTTGTGGTAGAAGTAATTCGAGCAAGTCCTAAGATCGTCTTGGTAGCAGTTACGGTTGTGGTTATATTAGCGACACCTAAGATTGTTCTTGTAGTACTAGCGGTTATTCTCGCCAAACCTAAAATGGTATTTGTAGTGGAAATAGTTATGCGTGCAAGCCCCTGTAAGGTCGCTGAAGCGCTTTTCTCTAGTCTAGCTAGTCCCAATATAGTCTTTGTAGTTGAGGCTGTGAGACGACTTATACCTAAAATCGTTCTGGTAGTAATCGCTGTAATCCTCGCTAAACCATTTATAGTTTGGTTTACTACTATTTGTATCCGAGATTTACCTAGTATTGTTTGCGTTGTACTAATCGTTATCCGCGAAATACCTTGAATTGTCTGGGTAACCGTTCTAAGTATTGAAGCCTTACCTAGAATACTCTGCGTAACACTCGCTGTAATTCTAGCTAAACCTAAAACTGTCTTAGTAGTACTTGCAGTTATTCGTGATAATCCTTGAATGGTTTGACTAGCTGAGGCGGTTACTCTTGATAAACCCTGGATAGTTTTTGTAGTTAGAATAGTAATCCTTGCCTTACCAGTGATAGTTTGAAGTGTTGTTGCAGTGATACGAGCCAACCCCAGAATCGTCTGAGAGGTGGTTACGAGTATTGCTGCCTTACCCAATATAGTTTGTACAGAAGTAGCTGTTATTCGAGCCAGTCCTAAAATCGTTTTTGTAGAGGAGGTGGTTATTCGAGATATACCTTGGATCGTCTGTGCAGTTATAAGAGCAATACGAGAAATACCAAGAATAGTTTGAGTAACAACTTGCTGTATTCGTGAAATACCGAGTATCGTTCTGGCAGTAGTAACCGTTATGCGGGCAAGCCCTAATATAGTCTGTACTGTAGAAGCGGTAACTCTTGCTTTTCCTACAATAGTTTGAACTGTAGCTACGGTGATCCTGGCAAGACCATCTATGGTTCTGCTAACTGTTTTTAATATAGCGGCTTTACCTAAGATCGTTTGGAGTGTAGTTGAAGTTATCCTTGAAATACCAAGTATCGTTTGAGTAGTCGAAGCGGTAATCCTAGATAGACCTAAAATGGTCTGTAGAGTACTAATAGTAACTCTTGAAAGTCCTTGTATGGTCTGTGAAGAGGTTATTTGTATTCTAGCCAACCCAAGTATTGTCTGTGCCGTAGTGGCAGTTATACGGGCTAGGCCGAGTATCGTTTTATTAGTAGAGGCG
>Ga0209002_10002189_pt1 | contig 15833 bp, 14 predicted proteins | sample Rifsed16ft2_FD_184010 | JGI IMG/M metagenome (GOLD analysis project Ga0209002, IMG submission 184010) | Soil microbial communities from Rifle, Colorado, USA - sediment 16ft 2 (version 2) | ecosystem: Environmental > Terrestrial > Deep subsurface > Rock core/Sediment | place: Rifle, Colorado...
CTTGGCCGGCAGGCCTCCCTGGAGGCTGGACCGCGCATGCAGTTGGCCTCGAATCTGGTCAATGCCCTGCTCCACAGGGCCAGGCCAGCTGAAGTGCTGGATATTTGCAAAGAGATCGCCGAAACCGCATCGGACATTGGAGGCATCCTGGCTGCCCAACTGGCCGCGCATGAGGCGCGTGCCTATTTAATGCTATCCAAATTCGAAGAGGCCGAGAATAGCGCCCAGCAAGCACTAGACCTCGCCCGGGAATTTGAAAACATCACTCCCAGGCTGGTCCTTCGCATCCGGGCATCCGCGCTCGCCATCCAAGGCATTGTCAGCCACTTACGCCGAGACTATGATGCGGCTGTGATTTCCCTGCGCGAGGGGATCACCGCCGCTCGGCTGGCCGGATCCCAGCAGCATGAATTCCGTACCTTATTCAACCTGGCGAATCTTTACTACGACCGCGGCGATTTTGACGCGGCTCGCCAAACACTTCGGGAAGTGCTGACCGGATTCAGGTCCTTAGGGGATAGCTTTTCTGAGGCGCGGGCACTCAACAGCCTGGGGAGCATCTGCTATGTCACGAGCAACCTGGAGGAGGCGTTACAGAACGCGGAACATTCGCTGCAGATTAAGCAGCAGATCGGGGACAACCAGGGGGTTGTGTATGCAAAGAATTTGAAGATAAACAGCCTGCTGGCACTCGGTAGAGTGGAAAAGGCCTTGAAGTTTGCGCGCCAGCTGGTCAGCGAACTCGGCATCACCCAGGAGCCGCGCGCCCAGGCCGCTGCGCTGGATACAATGGCCCTTGCAGAAATCATGATGGGGGAGTGTGACGAGGCCTTAGGTACTTTGGAAAGAGCTGAGAACCTTCCGGGGGCGTCGAAAGATGGCAGAATGCTCAGCTACTTGTTGAACCACCGCGCTCTTGCGCTTATTTGCAATGGGGAGTTCCATAAGGCGGAAGAAATCTTGTCGCTCGATCTTCCCGCCAAGGGGGAGCCAGAGATTGATTTTGAAAGGGACTTGACCCAGGCCATTCTGCTATGGGCGAAAGGGGACAAGGCGCAGTGCGGCGCGGCGGCCGATCAGATTGGCAAACGCGCGCAGCAGATGGGATATCAGTTGCATGCCTCGTTTGCCCAGCGCCTGGTCGAAGTTCCCCCTTCAACATCCCTGACATCATTACCGCGGCAGGTTTTTGCGTTGCGTTAAGACCTGCCTGATTTAGAGTCTTTGCAGAATCAACCCTAGAAACAGCACGCTCCAGCGAGGCAAATACAGGCAATTAAAAGTGAAGGCAGGGCTTCTTTGATATGCTCTGAAGTCCTGCCTTCACTGCCGAGAACGCTAGGATGGCCAGTTTGTTACGCAGACAACAATTAATTAATTTTCCACTCCGCTCCTCACCGCGTTCTTTACCTCGGCGATGGCCTGCGTGACGTGGATTTCACGCGGGCAGGCCTCGGTGCAGTTGAAGGCCGTGCGGCAGCGGAAGGCGCCCTCACGGCCGCTAAGGATCTGCAGCCGCTCACTGGCTGCCTTGTCACGGCTGTCAAAGATGAAGCGATGCGCGTTCACAATGGTGGCCGGGCCCGTGTACTCGCCATCCGCCCAGAATACAGGGCAAGAGGTCGTGCAGGCTGCGCATAGAATGCACTTGGTGGTGTCATCGAAGCGCTCGCGCTGCTCGATGCTCTGCAGCCGCTCCTTGCCATTCGCCGGAACTTCGTCATTGACCAAGTACGGCATGACCGACTTGTAGCTGTCGAAGAATGGATTCATATCCACGATCATGTCTTTGAGCACGGGCAAACCGAGGATGGGTTCGACCGTGATCTCGCGGCCCACGTCTTTCACCAGCACCTTGCAGGCCAGGTAGTTGCGCCCGTTGATACGCATGGCATCCGACCCGCACACGCCATGCGCGCAGGAACGCCGAAAGGAAAGCGTGCCATCCATGTGTGCTTTGACGAATTCCAGCAAATCCAGCACGCGGTCAGTGGGCTCCGCTTCTACGTTGTATGTGTCGTAAGAAGGCGAGGTGCGTCCTGCTTCGGGGTTGTAGCGGAAGATCTTAAGATAAACAAGCATTCTTTCCCTCGATTAGTAAATAATCCTCTTTAGCTGATTTTCTATTTAAAACTCTTCCACTGGCTTGTTTATCAAGCATCAGCACCTCGGTTAATACACGCGTTCCATAGGTTGGTATTTGGTCACGGCTACTGGCTTGTAATCCAAGCGCACTGCGTCGCCATCTAACCAAGCCAACGTGTGCCTCATCCAATTGGCGTCATCGCGCTTGGGAAAGTCCTCCCGAGCATGCGCGCCGCGGCTCTCTTGCCGCGCCAGTGCACCCGCTGCGGTCACCAGCGCCACATCCAATAGGCAGCCCAATTCCCAGGCATTCAACAAATCCGTATTGAATTTGCGTCCCTGATCTTCTACGCTAACCTTCTTGTACCGCTGGCGCAGCTCGCGCAGCTTGTCAACGGCGCTGCTCATTCCAGCTTCTGAGCGGAAGACGCCGACATCATCCATCATCTTTACTTTCATCTCCTCGGAGATGGTCACAACCTTCTCACCGCCTGTGTTTTTGAGCAATCGATCTAGTTGCTCGCGCGTGAAGGCGGTAGGGTCGTCGTCTAAAGGCTTGTACTGTGCGCCCTTGGCGTATTCCGCAGCGCGCAGCCCGGCTTCTTTACCGAACACAAGAATGTCCAGCAGTGAATTCGTTCCAAGACGGTTAGCGCCATGAACAGAAACGCAGGCAACCTCGCCTGCGGCATATAAGCCCGGCATTACCGTGTTCTTGGAATCGATCAGCACTTCGGCGCGCATATTAGTAGGAATGCCGCCCATGGCATAGTGCGCCGTCGGCTGCACGGGCATTGGTTCGGTGATCGGGTCTACATTCATATAGGTGCGCGCAAAATCAATAATGTCGGGCACCTTGGCGAGCAATTGCTCGCCGGTTACACGATACGGTGTTCCATCTGGATTCTTGCGCCCATCCATCTCGGCGTATTTATTTACGATTTCGGGTCGCATATCGAGATGTAAATAGCGTTTGCCATCGATGCCGTTGCCCGCCTTGATCTCCAAATTCATGGCGCGGCTGACCACATCCCGGGAAGCCAGATCCTTCACGGTTGGCGCATAGCGCTCCATAAAGCGCTCGCCTTTGCCATTGACCAGCACGCCGCCTTCGCCGCGCACACCCTCAGTGATCAGGATGCCCATGCGGCGGATGCCGGTGGGGTGGAATTGGAAGAACTCCATGTCCTCCGCCGGGATGCCGCGCCGCATGGTGATGGCCACGCCATCACCCGTGTAAGCGTAAGCATTCGATGTTACTTCCCAGGCGCGCCCATGCCCCCCGGTGGCGAAGACCACCGCTTTAGCATGGAAAACGTGCAGGTCGCCGGTCGCCAGTTCAACAGCGACTACTCCATTGGCGATGCCATCGCGCAACAGCAGATCGAGAACATGGAACTCATCGTAAAAACGAACCTTGTTCTTGATGCACTGTTGATACAAGGTTTGCAGGATCATGTGCCCCGTTCGGTCCGCGGCGTAGCAGGAGCGCAATACCGGCTGCTTGGTTTCATTATTCGTATGCCCGCCGAAGCGCCGCTGTGCGATGCGCCCATCTTTGGTACGCGAGAACGGCAGGCCCATATGCTCCAACTCGTACACGATGGGCACGGCTTCGGCGCACATGAACTCGATAGCGTCCTGGTCGCCGAGGTAATCAGCGCCTTTCACCGTATCGAAGGCATGCCAGTCGGTCTTGTCGGGTTCCAGGTTGCCAAGTGCCGCGCCTACACCACCCTGGGCGGCGCCGGTGTGAGAGCGCGTGGGATACAGCTTGCTGAGCACGGCGGTATCGGCCGCTTTGGACGCGTACAGCGCGGCCATCAGGCCCGCGCCGCCCGCGCCCACGATGACTACTTCATGCTGATGATGTTGCACCATGGAGGATGGGTAACCTTTCGATTTACGCCAGTTCAGGGCGGGCGCCGGCGATGATGGCAACCGCGCCAATGATGGAAACTACGATCCAGAGCAGGAAAATAACGACACTCAGCCAACGCCTTGCTTTAGGGAAATGCTCGACAGCGACCTGACGCAAGCCATACATGCCGTGGGCAAAAGCGAAAGCCAGCAGCAGGATGTCGTACACCTGCCAGCCGATATTGGCCCAGCGCATGGCGACGTAATCGATATCGATCCTGTGCACGCCCACCAGCACATCCTGAATGAGGACGTGGATCCAGGCCAGGGGAATCAGCAGAATACCGCTGTAACGCATCCAGCGCCAGGCAACGGTTTCGAATGTGGGCTGGAGTTCAGTGCGCACGGTCATGTCAACCTCCCAATCCAATCGAACGCAGGATATCGGGGAAGCTGTGTTGCAACATGGTGTAGAACATCCACGCGCCGGCCGGAGCCCAAAGGATCAAGCTCAAGAATAAAGTCCCACGCACCGTGTTGCGCGAGAAATTGATCGTCCACTTTGAAGGCGCCCACAGATCCAGGATGGCAATACGCAGGCCATTGACCCCGTGATAGATCACCGAGAACACCAAAGCAATCTCGCCCATCATGAACAGGGGATGGCGATAAATAGCGATGGCTTCTTCGTACAGGGATGGAAAAAAATAAACGGTGGAGGTATCCAGGATGTGAATAATTAGAAAAAGGAGCGTGCCCAGACCAGTGAGTCGGTGGAGCATGAAGGCATACTGGCCTTCTCTCCCTTTATACAGAGCATAACCTGTTAGCGTGGTCCTAGTTGCAGAAGAGGGTGCAGCCAAGGGGCCTCCTAATTTAAATCGTCAGCCGAAAAAGGATTATACATCGGCAAAAAGTGCGCAAGTGAATTAGTAAACACGTACACAAGGGAATCCTCAGATGAAACTTGTGTACTTGTTTTCTTATGCACATGTTTACATATTTTTTATTATCGCATCCCCAAATTGCGTGGGCTCAGCTTTGTAGCGTCTTCTTTTGTGCGATGGAAATCGCAAGTGACAATCTTGCCAGCAATGGCCCCTAGAAGTTAATCCTCATCACAACCCGCCTGGGTGTGGGCTTGCTGACCTCTTTGAATCCGGCTGAGGCGAATACTTTGCGGTTGCCGACATGCAGCTCTCCCCAGGTAATCTCTTCACCTGCTTTCGTGATCATCGGGTAACCCTCAATGGCGCGCGCGCCGTGTTCCCGGGCAAAGTCGACTGCTGCACCGGCAAGCGCGTAGGTGACGCCGCGCTTTCGAAACCCCGCACGAGTGATGAGACAAGTCACTGCCCATACACTATCGTCGGCTTTGTCCTCCACACGGTCCGCCCAGACGAGAGGTTTTTTCTGCAAGCGAATGTAGGCAGTACGTAGTTCGACCGCGCACCAGCCGACAGGTTCCCCGTCCATATAAGCAACCAGGCCGCTGGTCGCATGCGACTCGTGACGACCACAATGGGTTTGCTCGCGCAGCCGCTCGGCGCGTGCCCCCACTGAACCCGAGGCCTTTTCCCTGTCCCAGGTCGTAGCCGGGGTCTTGAAGCGCTGACACTGGCACTTGGCTGCCTCGCCGCGCGCCCCAAAGACAACCTGTAAATCCATACAGGATGCTTTGTTTGCCGGCACTACGGTGATCTTGGAACCTGCAGTTTTCCGGGGTTTCCCTGCCATCGGGCAAGCTCTTCTACATATTGGCAATCATCGCATCGCCAAATTGCGACGTGCTTAATTTCGTTGCCCCTTCCATCATGCGATGGAAGTCGTATGTCACCGTCTTGGCCGCGATGGCGCCTTCCATCCCCTTGAGGATAAGGTCGGCGGCTTCATTCCATCCCATATACCGAAGCATCATCTCTCCCGAAAGGATCACTGAACCCGGGTTCACTACATCTTTGTCCGCATATTTGGGCGCGGTGCCGTGGGTGGCCTCGAAAACGGCGTGTCCCGTTTCGTAGTTAATATTGCCGCCGGGCGCGATGCCGATGCCGCCTACCTGCGCCGCCAGCGCGTCGGAAAGGTAGTCGCCATTTAAGTTCGGCGTGGCCAAGATATCAAATTCCGTGGCGCGCGTAATAGTTTGCTGGAAGACGATGTCAGCGATCACGTCTTTGATCAGCAGTTTGCCGGCTTTCAGCGCGGCTTCCTGCTCCGCGTTGGCCGCGTTTTCGCCTTTGTCCGCCTTGGTCTGCTCCCAGGTCTTCCAGGTATACACACGTTCGCCGAATTCCGCTTCCGCCAGCGCATAACCCCAATTGCGGAACGCCCCCTCCGTGTACTTCATGATGTTGCCTTTATGCACCAGGGTCACATTCTTCCTTTTGTTCTCCAGCGCCCACTTGATCGCAGCCCGCACCAAGCGCTCGGTTCCTTCTTTGGATACCGGCTTCAATCCAATCCCTGAACTATCAGGGAAGCGAATTTTCTTGTATTCGTTGGGAAATGTTTGTTGGAAGAGTTGCTTGAATTTCAAATTGTCATCGGTGCCATTTTCAAACTCTATTCCAGTGTAAATATCCTCGGTGTTTTCTCGGAACACCACCATGTCTACATCTTGCGGTCGCTTCACCGGTGAAGGCACGCCAGTGAACCAGCGCACGGGGCGCTGGCACACGTACAGGTCCAGCTCCTTGCGCAGCGCCACGTTCAGAGAGCGCATGCCACCGCCGATAGGCGTGGTCAGCGGACCCTTGATGCCCACCAGGAATTCTTTGAACGCCTGCAGGGTTTCCTCCGGCAGCCAACTCTGGAATTTGTTGAAGGCCTTTTCGCCGGCGTACACTTCCATCCACACTAGCTTGCGCTTGCCAGCGTAGGCCTTCTCGACCGCAGCCGTCAACACGCGCTGACTGGCCCGCCAAATATCGCGTCCGGTGCCGTCGCCTTCAATGAATGGGATGATGGGGTTGTCTGGGACTTGCAGTTTTCCATTTTGGATGCCGATCTTGGCTCCGCCCTCGGGGACCTTCACGTTCGCATAAGTCATTGCACGCTCCTAGATTTGTGAAAATAATTATAAGCGTTTCGCCAACCGGCGGGCTCTCCCACTGGCGCAGTGAAAACCGGAACGTGGCTTACGAGAAATTAACTAAGCATCGAGGAATAGCACATTGCGAATACCTTCCGAGGACTTTGGGACATTTTCTTTCCCAGGCACCCCTGCTCCCAAGCAGCCATACTGTATTATTTCCCTCTGCTATAATCCAGCCGCAACGCCGCAGTTGGATTTTCTCCCCCAAAAGCCTGCTTAAGATGTTCAGATAATCCGGTGATCCCCAAAAGGAGGACCACTCTTGTCATCTATTCCCAATTCCAAAGAACCGCGTGACCAGGCCCAGGAGCCTTGGCACCAACTCGGCATCGACGAAGTCGCCGAACGCCTATCCACTTCGCGCCACCAAGGCCTGAGCGAAGGGGAAGCCAAACAACGCCTGGAGCAATACGGCCCCAACCAGCTCGAAGAGGCGCCGCCCACAACCCTACTGCAGATGCTGTGGGAACAGTTCAACAATTTCGTGGTCTGGCTTTTGCTGGCGGCTGCCCTGATTTCCGGGATTCTCGGAGAATGGATCGAAGCCTCCGCCATTATGGCCATCGTAGTTCTCAACGCAGGTTTCGGCATCATTCAGGAACGTCGCGCCGAGCAGGCGCTGGCCGCCTTGCGTAAGCTGGCTGCGCCGGACGCCCAAGTGATGCGCGACGGAAAAAGGCGCATCGTCCCTTCAGGCGAAGTGGTGCCCGGCGATATCGTTTTCCTTGAAGCCGGTAATTACATTCCCGCAGATTTACGGCTTCTTGAAGGCGTAAACCTGCGCATTGAGGAAGCCGCGCTAACCGGTGAGTCGCATCCAGTGGAGAAGTCCGCCGCCCGCATAGAACAAGGCGATATCCCGCTGGGCGATCGCACCAATACCGCTTTCATGGGCACGCTGGTTAGTTACGGCCGCGGCCGCGGCATCGTGGTGAACACGGGCATGCGCACTCAGATCGGTTTGATCGCCAAAATGCTGCAATCAGTCGAAGAAGAGCCCACGCCGCTGCAGCAACGTCTGGACCAGCTAGGGCGCACGCTTGGCATCGCCGCCTTGATCATCTGCGGGCTGGTCTTCGTCATTGGCTTCCTGCGCGGCCACGAACCGCTGGATATGTTCCTGATCGCCGTAGGTCTCGCCATCGCCGCAGTGCCCGAAGGCTTGCCGGCTGTGGTCACCATCAGCCTGGCCTTGGGCATGCGCGAGATGATCGCCCGCAACGCATTGATCCGCCGGCTCTCTTCGGTCGAAACGCTCGGTTCGGCTACGGTGATCGGCTCGGATAAGACCGGTACGCTGACGCAAAATGAAATGACCGTAACGCGCCTTTGGGCAGACGGGCAGTTTATTGAAGTGACCGGCAGCGGCTATGTGCCCAAAGGCGAATTCCACGTGAACGGCAAGTCTGTTGACCTCAATGACTTCCCCGCAATACGAACGGCGCTGTGGGTCGGCACCCTGAACAACGATTCGCAGCTCGAGCCTACCGGCGCCACCGAGATCCAAAAAACGTTTCGCGTGGTCGGCGACCCCACTGAAGGCGCCATGCTGGTGGCCGCTGCCAAGGCAGACCCGCAGTACACGCTGCTCAGCCAGGCTTATCCGCGCGAGCAGGAGATTCCCTTCGACTCTGAGCGAAAACGAATGACTACGCTGCACGAAGTATCCGCGCCCACGGATCAAGACTTGTCTCCATTCACCGGCAATGATCTGAAGCGCCGTTGGCATGCAGTGGCCGTGAAAGGCGCACCCGACATTATCTTGGATTTGTGCAGCCAATACCAAAGAATGGATAACAGCCAGGCGCCGCTCACCAAGGATTTGCGCGAGCAGATCCTGGAAGCCAATCACCAAATGGCGAATGATGCATTGCGCGTAATTGCCGTGGCCTTCCGGCTTTCGGAAGACCTGCCCGAGGAGGTCACTCCTGAGAAGGTCGAGAAGGACCTGGTTTTCGTTGGTTTACAAGGGATGATCGATCCGCCGCGCCAGGAAATTCGCGACTCATTGAATAAGGCGCGCAGCGCAGGCATTCGCACGGTGATGATCACCGGCGACTATCCTGAAACCGCACAGGCAATTGCACGGCAGATCGGGCTGATGACCAACGGAGATGGCAAAGTCCTCTCCGGGCAGGAATTGAATCAAATGGACGAAGACCAATTGAAGGAGGAGATACGCAAGACCAGCGTGTTTGCCCGCGTCTCTCCCGCTCACAAAGTGCGCATCGTGAAGGCGCTGCGCGCTAACGGCAACGTGGTGGCCATGACCGGCGACGGCGTCAACGACGCGCCGGCGCTCAAACAGGCCGACATCGGCGTGGCCATGGGCATCACCGGCACCGATGTGGCCAAGGAAACCGCCGACATGGTGCTCACCGACGACAATTACACCAGCATCGTTTCTGCGATCGAACAGGGCCGCGTTATCTACAGCAACATCCGCAAATTCGTCTTCTTTTTGCTTTCTTGCAATCTGGGTGAGATCGCCGTCATTTTTATCGCCACGGCCCTGGGTCTACCCTCCCCACTTAACGTGATACAGCTGTTATGGATGAATCTCATCACAGATGGCGCGCCGGCCCTGGCCCTGGGCACCGAGAAGGGGGATCCCGATATCATGAAGCAGCCGCCGCGCCCTCCCGCGGAACCCATCATCAACCGCTTGATGCGCATTCAGATTGCGGTCCAAACCGTAGCGGCAGCAAGCGCCGCACTGACCGCTTATGGGTTGGGATTAATGATGCACCCTGAGCCAGGAGCGGCTTTCAATACCACGGCGGCGACCATGGCCTTCGTCACCCTGTCATTTTCACAAGTCATCTATGCCTTCACCACGCGTTCCGAACGCTTTTCCATCTTTCGCATTGGCCCATTCAGCAACCGCAACATGAACCTAGCAGTAATTACTTCATCATTACTGCTCCTGGCCGTGATCTATATACCGTTTCTGAGCAATATCTTCGATACCATTCCCCTGCAATGGGAGCATTGGCAGTACGTGCTGCCTTTGCTTTTTGTGCCCTCTATAACGGCCGAAGCGACCAAGGCGATCATGATGCGGCGATCGCTGAAGCCAGCGGCTGCATGATCAAAACATTCACCACGGAGGCACCCTTCGTTGCCGCTTAAGCGGTTCCTCGCGGGACAGGCTCGGCACGGAGAACTCTAAGGGTCAAAAACTCCGTGTCTCCGTGGTTTGATTTTTACGCCTTGATGGGCTGCGGCTGTACTGCAGCCCAAAAACAAAGAAAGCCCGACAATACAACTGTCGGGCATGAAATCACCGCAAAAACGGCCAAATGTCCGCCGCTTTAGAAATCGTCGTCTCCCATATTGAAATCATCTCCGCCCATATCTCCTCCCATTCCCATATCGGGTAGTTCCTTTTCGATTTCTTCGGGATTCTGGCCTTTTTCGAGCCGGTCAATCACCTCGTGAAACTCAGGGCCCGGGTCTTCGCCCATATCCGCGCTCATCTCGCGCATCATGCGCGCCATAGCTCGCGGATCCTCGGCCAAGTCGCCCGGATCATCCAGACTGTCCAGGACGGCGCCTTCGCCGCGCAGCATGCGCGGACGGCTGATGCGCCGGCGCACTTCGCCGCTGCCGCATTTGGGGCAGTTAATACGCGTGGCGCCGTAATCTTCATAGGAAATGTGGCGGGAAAATTTCACGCCGCATTTTTCGCAGACGAAAGAGTAGACGGGCATGCAACCTCTGAGCGATTATACCGAGCGAAAAAATGCAGGGGAGAATGGGTGCAAGGGTGCTGGGGAGCAAAGAGGCAACCTTTAACCCCTGAAAGCCTAAGTGACCAAAGGACTAACTGACTAACGGACTAATCGACTGATTTCCCCACAAGTATAATGACGCAAATGAAAAAAGAAACTTCCGAATTCGGACCCGCGGAACAACCACTCCTGGTTGTGATCTCCGGCCCATCCGGCGTTGGCAAGGATAGCGTGCTGCAGCGCATGAAAGATCGCGGGCTGCCCTTTCACTTCGTTGTTACCGCCACCACACGCCCGCAGCGTCCCGAAGAGAGGGAAGGCGTGGACTACATCTTCGTCGGTCGCGAAGAGTTCGCCGAAATGATCGACAAAGGCGAGTTGATGGAATGGGCCATGGTCTACGGAGACTACAAAGGCATTCCCAAAGCGCAGGTGCGCAAGGCGCTGGCCAGCGGCAAAGATGTGCTGATGCGCGTGGACGTGCAGGGTGCGGCCACCGTGCGCAAAATCTCACCGGAAGCCATTCTGATCTTTCTCACCACCACCAGCGAACAGGAATTGGTCGAGCGGCTGGAAAAACGCAAGACCGACATCGCCGAAGACCTGAAACTGCGCATCGCCACCGCCCGACAGGAATTCAAGCGCATCAATGAGTTCGATTACATCGTGGTCAACCGCGACAACCACCTGGACGAAACCGTGGATACAGTAATGTCAATCATCCAGGCCGAGCATCACCGCGTGGAGCCGCGCCGGGTGACCTTGTGACAGTCCCCCGCGAACCGGATCCAACATCCGAACCCAGTGAGCAGCAGCCTCAACCGTTAGCCCAAATCCAACCGCAAAAAATTTCGGTGAAGCTACCCGAGCGCCAGCCGCTGGTGGTTTATATCTTGCTGGGGATCACGGTATTCGTATTCCTTTTGCAAATGCTCACCGAGGGCGGGCAGTTTGGCCGCTGTCCATTTTTCAATGAAACCGATCTGCCGGTGTGCTATGGGATCAAGGTAAACGAATTAATCTTGGACGGCCAATGGTGGCGGCTGATCACGCCCGTATTGCTGCATGCCAATTTGCTGCACATCGGCTTCAATATGTACGCTCTCTGGGTGCTGGGCCCGGAGTTGGAACGCCATTTCGGGCACTTGCCGTTCCTGGCCCTGTATTTGTTGAGCGGCTTTGCCGGTGTGGTGCTTTCCTTCCTTTTGACACCGAACGCCTCATTGGGCGCCTCCACCGCCGTATTCGGCCTGCTGGCGGCGCAAGGCATGTTCGTGTATCGCAATCAGAGATTATTTGGGCGCCGCGCCCAGTTGATGCTGCGCAACATCATCAATATCGCGGTCATCAACCTGCTGATCGGTCTGAGCCCCGGCATCGATAATTGGGGCCATGTAGGCGGCTTGTTGGGCGGCGGGCTGTTTGCCTTGCTGGCTGCGCCAGTATACAAAGTCGAGGGCGATGAGTTGGATTACCGGCTGGTCAACCGCACGCCGCAAGATCGCATTTGGATGGCGAGTTTGGTGGTGGCGGTTGTTTTTGGGGGATTAGCTTATACGAAGTTCGTTTTGTAAGTACGAGTTAATCGATATTCGTGGGGATTACTTCGTCGGGCTTTGCCCTCCTCGCAATGGCATTAAATTACATGCGCAGCAGCTAAGCTGCTGCGCATGATTAATGCCACTTTGGCTCGCGCTTCTCCAAGAACGCCGCCAAGCCTTCCTTGTGGTCCGTTCCGTTGGCGGCGACATCCTGATTATGGGCTTCGTAATCCAACACGTCTTCCAAATTGGGTAACACCGCCTTGTTGAAGTCACGCTTGGAGATTCCCATTGCATAAGTCGGCCCCTTGGCCAACTTCAGCGCCCACTCCCAGGCCGTCTTCTCCAACTCTTCCGCCGGCGCCACAGCGTTCAGCAACCCCCACTCCAGCGCCTGGTCGGCGCTGATGGGGTCATTGAAGAACGTGGCGTGCGCGGCGCGGCCCAGGCCGATGACCTTGGGCAGCATCAGCGAGACGGCGGAATCCGGCGCCAGGCCGATGCCGCCAAAGCCCACCACGAAGCGCGCCTGGGGCGAGCCGATGCGCAGGTCGCAGGCCAGCACGATGCCCAGGGCGGCGCCGGCCGCGGCGCCTTGAATGGCAGCCAGGATGGGCTTCTCCAACTGGCGCATCTGCAGGATCAGCGGGTTGTAGTTCTTTTGCAGATGAGCGCGGAAGTTCGTGTGTCCGCTGCCGCCGAATTCGGTAACGTCCTGGCCGGCGCTGAACAGCTTGCCGTTAGCCTTTAGCAGCACCACACGAACGGCGTCATCGCGCTTGGCGTCCTTGAACATTCCCTGGAGCTGCGCCACCATGGGTGAGTCGAAGGCGTTGGCTTTGGGGCGATTAAGGGTCAATGCCAGTACGCCGTCTTTCAATTCACGGAGAATCATGTCATCAGGCATGGTCACATCTCCATCTTGGGATGCTTCGTCGGCGTTGCATTGGCAACGCGCTCCTCGCAACTGCGGAAAGCTGATTGCCACGTCGCTTTGCTGACGCCAAGCTCCTCGCAACCTCGGCTTTCCTTGATTATTCTAATGGGGATTTGAAAACTTAGGTCAGCGGCGCGGCTTCGTCGCCGTCGATGTCGTCGGCGTCGTCGTCTTCGTAGCCGAAGGCCAGCTCGATCTCTTCGTCGGGCAGGCGCACCCAAAGCATCAGCATTTCGCCCTCATCGGTCTCGGCGTTGCGGGCGGCCACGATAGGGGCTTCTTTGTGGCTGCCTTCTTCGTCGCGATATTCGAGGGTTATGGCTTCCTGTTTTTTCCAGGCTCGATGGCAGCGTTCCACCAGTTCGCCCCCGTTGAAGGTGCGCAGATGAGTGAGCGCCACACCGTAAAGGGTTGGGCCTTCCATCACCCCGGTCGACCAGCCTTCTTCCACGAGTTCAAAGGTGGGCGAAGGACCTTCAATGATCGTGATTTTTTCCTGCATGGCCTTGCCTGACACCGGCGAATATTACCATATGCGGAGCATGTACGTGTCCAAATTCAAACTGCTTAACCACGGAAACACAGAGACACGGAGGTTTTTTAATAATAACTCCGTGTTTCCGTGTCTCCGTGGTTGGTATTTTTTGAAAGATATAATGCCTGCGTTTATGTATAAATTGGTGATCCTTATCGAGCCGCAAGACCACAGCGCCGAATTCGACCGGCGCTGGCCGGAGTTCCTGGCCGCGGCCGAGCGGCTGCCGGGGCTGCGCCGCGAGGTCACCAGCCACGTGGACCGTGTGCTCAGCGGGGCGATGTCGGCGCACATGATGCACGAATTGCATTTCGACTCGCTGAAGGCGGCGGGCGCCGCCATGGCTTCGCCCGAAGGCCAGGCGGCCGGCGCCTTGCTGCAGGAGATCAGCGGCGGCAAGGTGACGTTGATGCTGGCGGATCATTCGCAGGATGACCTGGCGCACATCAGAAAACATGTCCCAAGTCCAACGTCCAATGTCCCGCCGGGCAACCGTGCATAGTAAACAAGTAAGACCATTCAATTTCCCTCTCTGCTCGATAAATACAAAATGACATCAACATTATTTGCTGAAAAAGGTTATATAGAAGACCGCGCTCTATGGATTCCTCGCTGGTCGTGCCTCTTTCGCTGGTGCAGTTTCGCGGACCCGCTCGGAATGACAAGAGGAGCGGGTAAACAAAAACGCAAAAGAAGCGTTTTTGTTTACCTTGCAATCTGAATGGCAAGGAGAAGTAAATTGTTTTGGGCAATAGCGATTCTTTTTGTTGCTTGCATCGCCATCGCCCTGTACGCATACATCAACTACATTCGTCCATCTGGGCGCTGGGCGCGATTCGCGGAATTGCGCACCAACCCCGAAGTGTTCGCGCAGTACGCCTTGCAGGCGGGCCAGCGCTGCGGCGACGCACCGTTCCAGTTTCCGACGCGCGGGGTGGTGCTGGGCTTGTGGGACCAGTCGTATCGCTTCGGGCACCGGCACGCGGGCATCGATATTTTCTCCGGCACGGAGCCGGGTGTGACTCCGGTGTACGCGGCGTATTCCGGGTACCTGACGCGGCTGCCGGACTGGAAAGCCACGGTGATCATCCGCATTCCCAGCGACCCGTTGAACCCCGGCCGCCAGATCTGGACCTATTACACGCATCTCGCCAACCAGGATGGCGAAAGTTTCATCTCCGATGAGTTTCCAGAAGGATCGCCCGAGGTGTTTGTCGAGGCGGGAACATTCTTGGGCTTGATGGGCGATTTCTCCGGCGATCCGGGCAACCCCACGGGCCTACATTTGCATTTCTCGGTGGTGAAGGATGACGGCGAGGGGCATTTCTTGAATGAGCTGGATATTCGCAATACGTATGACCCAAGCCCGTATTTTGGGTTGGCTTTGAATCATCGCGAGAATCCCGAAGAGTTTCCGGTTTGCGCCGATAAAATCCCATCCCCTACCCCTTCCCCTTTCTAAGGGGAAGGGAACCTACCTACAACGAGATTGTCATAGCGGCGGGGCACGCCTTCTCCCTTTCGTCATTGCGAGGAGCATTGCGACGCAGCGCGGCGCAAGCGGACGAAGCAACCTCGAAGAGCCTACAACGCATGCGGTACTGGCACGTCGCAAAATACGATTCCCTGAGAAAATAAGCTATGCCTCCCTCCAATCCCAGCGTCGCACTCCTCATCGGCGCCGGGTCTGCTATCGGCGCCGAGATCACGCGCGAGCTTGCATCTCGCGGCGTGCGCCTGGCCCTCAATGATCTGCTGCCGACGCGCATCGAGCCACTTGCCGCGGAGATCGCGGCGAGCGGCGGCCAGGCATCCGCATTCCCGGCGGATGTATCGCGCAAACTATCACTGCAAACAATGCTGCAAGAGGTGCTGGAAAAATTCGAGCACATCGACATTTTGGTCTTCATCGCCAATGTGCAGCCGCGGGACGCCATCCTCGACATGGATGAATGGGATTGGCATCGCACCATCGATCTCAATTTGACCGCCGCGTTCCTGTGCATGCAATCCGTGGGGCGCGTGATGCGCGAACTGGGTGGCGGGG
>Ga0209002_10002190_pt1 | contig 15830 bp, 15 predicted proteins | sample Rifsed16ft2_FD_184010 | JGI IMG/M metagenome (GOLD analysis project Ga0209002, IMG submission 184010) | Soil microbial communities from Rifle, Colorado, USA - sediment 16ft 2 (version 2) | ecosystem: Environmental > Terrestrial > Deep subsurface > Rock core/Sediment | place: Rifle, Colorado...
CGAGGCTCGCGCCCAGCGCGATGAGGAGCAGCGCCGCGAGGACGAGCGCGGTGACGCGCGGCTGGGTGAGCACGACGGCGCTGAACAGGGCGACGAGGACGAAGGCGACGTTCTGCAGCCAGATGTTGCGCAGACGGTTGGGCCAGCGCTTGCCGAGACCCAGTCCACGCCTTACATTCGTAGTGGCGACTTCCGTCGCCGAAGAACGACTGAAGTCGTTGCTGCTCTCTTGAGGCCCGAGGACGGCCCCGCGCTGCAGCCACTCGCCCGGCGCGGGGATAGGGCAAATGCTGCACCAGCCGCGCCCGAAGAGCGGGATGGCGATGAGCATGAGCGCCGCCCACCAGGCGATCCACACGAACACAATGCCGAAGTTACGGCTGCCGACCGGCGTGCCCGCCAACCCCGCGAGGATGGCGAAGACGAAGCCGGCGAGCAGGAGCGCCGTGAGGATGAACTGCGGCCAGCGGCTCTTCAACAGAGGCTTGACGAGAGGCAGGCGGGTGAGGTCGTAACGCATCATAGCGGCCGGCGATCAGCCTGTTGAGGGACACGGATGAACACGAATTGTTGCGTCATCGAGGCTGGCGATGGGTGGGGCGCGGTTGAACGAGCATCAGCCCGGCAAGCGCAGCCAGCACCGATAACCCGGCCGCGCGCCAGAACAGCCAGTTCGGACCGACGACGAGTTTGCCGGTCATGAAGGGATGCAGCGGGCCGCAGGTGACCGAACAGCGGAAACGGAACGCGCCTAGCCGGTCGGCGGTGAAGGTCAGGCGCGCGGTCTGCCCCGGCTCGGCGGTGAGGTCGAGGTCATACCCGTCGAGATACCAGCCGTGGACGACGTCGCCGGACGAGAGTTCGAGCGTCACGCGGTCGCCCGGGTTCACGGCGATCACCGCCGGGGCGTACGCGAAGCTTTTCGCGTCGAGATGAATGTGGCGCTCAATCGGCGCGGCAGAGAGCGCGGGCGCGGGGAAGAAGGCAATGGCGAGGGCGATCAGAAGGATCGCGCCAGGCGGCAGGCGACGAACGGCGGGCGAGGCCGGCGAGCCATATCCGCTAATGTAATGCGCATACCTGTTACTCAGCCCAGAGATAATTCTCATCACTCGTCACTCATGAGTCATCGCATCTACGGCATGTTCGACGGGCCAAACTTGGCGTATGTTTGATCAACATACGCGCGTATCTCCGGCGCGGTCTTGCCTTGCTTGAGCAACCGCATGGTGTCCTGCGTGATGTCCACACAGATTGAGCAGCCCAGGGCGTGTGGATCGTAGGTGAACTTGCCATCCTGGCCGGGATCGGCCACATAGCAGGCGTAGTTGGAGGTGTGCCCCATGACGCCGCAGCCGCAGTAGCACGGGATTTGCTTGAGCACCTCGGGGTTGGCGACGGCGAACTGATAGGACTCCCGCACCTTGACAGGGGCCTGTTGCACTTCCATCGGCATATCCGCCAGCGGGGCCATCATCAACTCGTGGCCGGCGTCGGCGGTCGCATGGCTGCTCTGGCAGCTGGAAAGCGCTGTGCTGGCGAGGAGAATGAGACTAAGCAAAGGAAACAACAGGCGGCGTTTATTCGACATGGGACGACTCCGGGGTCTGGATTACCATTACATTAGTGTACCCAACCCCGGCCAGGGGCTATAGTGATGAACGTCATCCGGTTAGGATGATTAGAGGCAGAAAAAAAGCCCCGTCTTTCAGGGCTTTCTTGAAACCTGGAGCGTTTTACTCCGTTTCAGTTGGATGTGGAATCTCCCCAGCCATGAACCGGTCAGAGTCGGAGAGGAAGACGCCGTAGCAGGCTTTGGTGCAAAAGTAGACCCTTTTCCCCTTGTAGAGGGCGCTGGGATAGCCGGTGGGGTCGGCGAGTTTGGCCGCCGCAGGCCGTCACCGCTCCGGCCTCCTGGGGCTGAGAGGCGGAGGCGAGGGGCAGATTCATTTCTTTTGATCGTCGGCGATGGTCTGGATGACGTCAATATCCTTCTCCAGGTTGCGCTGGCGGATGAGCCAGCTCACCACGTATAAGAGCGGCAGGCCGAAGAGGACGACGTAACCCGCGATCATGTAATTGAGGGTGTTGGGAGTCTGATCCATGATGGATAACCCTGGATATGGCCAGACCTGTCAGATCTCTGAGACCGGACAGGTCTTCGTCTTTCACGCAGATAGCCACCGCGCTTTGAGCTGCTCGACGCGCTCTGCCAGGCGCTCGAGGCGCAGGCGGTTGGCGAGGAAGCAGAAGTACAGCACGGTGAACGTGAAGAGCGAGAAGAAAAAGACGAGGCGCATCGGCGAGGTCATGTCGAAGCCGCCCTCCGCCGTGGGCGAGCTGCTGCCGATGACGACCGGATGGATGGTGCGCCACCAGCGGATGGAGAAGAACGTAATGGGCACGCTGATGAAACCGACGATGCCGTACACCGCGGCGAACCGCGCCCGCCGGTCGGGGTCTTCAACCCCCTGCCGCAGCATCATGTAAGCGACGTAAATCAACGCGAGGATGGTGTACGTCGTCAGGCGTGGGTCCCACGTCCACCACGTGTTCCAGGCCGGCCGCGCCCAGATGGAGCCGGAGACGATCGTCATGACGGTGAAGACCAGGCCGATCTCCACAGAGGCATAGCCCACCCTATCCCACCCGCGGCTGCCGGTGCGCAGGTAAGCGATGCCCGCGACGAGCGTGACCAGGAAGGCGAGGAAGCCCACCCACGCCGAGGGGACGTGGAAGTAGAAAATGCGCTGCACGTCGCCCATCACGCGTTCGCGCGGGGCGTAGAAGAACACCAGCGCCGTAGCGATCACCAGCAAAACAATGGTCAGGACGTTCAAGATTTGTAGATTGCGGCTTGCTTTCTCCATGAGTTTTACTCCTCCACGACGTAGTCGAAGACCATGTAGGCGACGGCGACGAAGATCACGTCGTAGCCGATGAGCAGGTTGAACCACGGGCTGATTTCTTCCCAGGCCGCCGCGACCAGGATGGCGCTGCTGGCGCGCACGGCGGCGACCAGCACCGGCACGGCCACCGGGAACAGCAGGATGGGCAGCATCACGTCGCGCGCGCGGCTGTGCACCGCCATCGAGGCCAGCAGGGTTCCCACAGAGGCGTACCCCACCGTCCCCAGCAGGACGACCACCAGCATCAGCGGCTTGATCAGCGGCAGGTTGAACAGGATGCTGAACACGGGCAGGATGACGGCCTGCACCAGCAGCATGAACAGCAGGTTGCCCAGCGCCTTGCCGAAGTACAACGCGCTCCGGTCCACTGGGGCGAGCAGCAGGCCGTCGAGCGAGCCGCGGTCCTTCTCCATCGAGAGGCTGCGGTTGAGGCCCAGCGTCCCCGCGAAAATCGCCGTCACCCACAGCACGCCCGCCGCCACGTTCTCGCGCGCGGCCCGGTCAAGCTCCAGCGCGAAGTTGAAGATCAGCACGACGAGCAGCGAGAAGACCAGCATCGAACTGAGCAGTTCTTTGCTCCGCAGTTCGGCGGTGAAGTCTTTCCAGAGCACCGCGCCCACCGTGCGCCAGTAATCAGTAAACAGTAGCCAGTAGTCAGATAGGCTCTGCTTACGCGGTGCGATATTCGCAACATCAGGCTCTGTCTGGCTACTGGCTACTGACATCTGGCTACTGCCTGACCATTTCATCATAAACGCGCGCAAACTCCCCTAATTCCACCTCCCGCGCCTTCGCCGAAAAGGCGACGACGCCGCGCGAGAGGATGAGCACCCGGTCGGCGACGGCCAGGCCGCGCGCCAGGTCGTGCGTGGTCATCAGCACCGTGCGGCCCCGGGCCGCCACCTCGCGCAGGACCCCGTCGAGCATTGCCGAGGCGTCTTGGTCGAGGCCGGTGTACGGCTCGTCGAACAACATCACCTCGGGATCGTGCAGCACCGCGCGGCCGATGGCGAGGCGCTGCTGCATGCCGCGCGAAAAAGTGCGCGCCAGGTCGCGCCGCCGCGCGGAGAGGCCTACCTGCCTCAGCACTTCGGCGATGCGTTTCCCGGGGCTCGGCACGCCGTACATCCGGGCGTAGAAGCGCAAATTTTCCTCGGCCGTCAAATCGCCATAGATTAAGGTGTGATGGGAGACTACGCCCAAGCGCCGCCGGACCTCGCCCGCCCCGGCCGGCAGCGGAAACCCGGCCACGGCGGCGCGCCCGAACGACGGCTTGGACAGCGTGGCGAGGATGCGCAGGAGGGTGGTCTTGCCTGCCCCGTTGGGACCGAACAGGACCACAAACTCGCCGGGAGCCACGTCGAGGTCAACGCCGCGGAGAACCGGCTTGAGGCCGAAATTTTTAGTGAGCGCGCGGGTTTCAATCACTCCCACACCTTCATCAACCTCGCCTTCAGCCGTCGGCGCTCTTTCTCGTATTCGCGCTCGTCCAGGTTGCCGGCTTCAAACTCGTCGTCCAGTTCGGCGACGGCTTGCAGCAGTTCCTCCTTGCTCATGGTCACATCGGCGTCTACCTGGCTGCGCCGGTACCACCAGACCCCCGCGCCTAACAGGACGAGGGCCACCGCGCCAATGCCCACGGCCAGATTCGTCGTCTCCCCTACGACCACGCCGGCCGGGGCCGCGGCCGAGCCGGGCCGGCCGGACATCTCAAAAGCCAGCACGTCGCCCGCCGCCAAATTCTGGCGGGTGAAACTCTGGAAGGGGCTCCCCTCAAACTCTTGTTGTCCCTCGTACGTGAGCCCGTCGCCGCTCAATTTCACGTCGACGTCGGAAACCAGCAGATTCGCCGCGTCAACCGGATAGAGCGTCTCCTGTTCAAACTTGAATTTGCTGCCGTACGGCAAGGAGTAAGATACCAGGAACTGCGCCGTGCCTGAGCCCGGGGCGACCGGCAGGGTGTCGGCCAACCCGTTGGGCGTGCGGAAATAGTCCTGGCCTTCCGTTTCGTCTCTCACGGCGACGTCGGCGGCCTCCGGCGGCAGCACCAGCTCAAAGGTTTTGCCGCCGTCGGAGGCGGCAATCGTCTTGTCGCCGAGGTTCGAGAGGATGTACAGCTGCCCGATCGTGACCTCCTCCGCGCTTGCGAAATCCACAAACATGTGCAGGCGGTCAACGCGCAGGCTCGAGGCGTCGGCGGTCGTCTCGTAGACGTGCACCGGCATCTCCAGCGCAGCCTGCCCGGCCTCAAAGGCGGCCACGTCCGAGCTGTAGGTCACGCCGCCATATTGGGTCGTCAGCAGGAACTGGCGGCCAGCCTTGTAGGGAACGGCCTCGAATTGAAACGCGCCATCGGCCTGGCTCGTGACCGTCAACGTCGCGGCGAGGCCGAATCTTCCTCCGGCGGCGTCGAAGCCGTGCAGAGTCACCTCCAGGCCGGCGGGCACGGCTCCGCCGCCCGTGCCATTGACGATGAGGCCCCGCACCGCGCCGATCTGTTCAGGCGCGGGCGCGCCCGGCGCGGCATAGTCGTACGAGAATGCGCGCACGTAATCCCCTACCGCCCGGCGCTCGGTTTCGGTCAGCGTGTCAAACGAATGCGTTGCGTCGGACAGCGCGCTCAATAAATCCGTCTGGCCGAGTTTCGCCATAGAGGCGAGGTCGGTGAAGTCCGGCAGCTTTTGATCCTTAGCCTCCGGTCCGTCGCCCTGCCCCGTCTCGCCGTGGCACGCCGCGCAGTGGGCTGCATAGAGCGCCTCGCCGGAATCCATCTGTTCCGGCGGCGTGCTCAACGTGTACAGGAAAGCGATGACATTCCAGCGCTCGGCCTCGGAGAGTTTATTGGCCCAGGGCGGCATGAACTTGTCCAGGCGGCCCTCGGTGATGGTCTTGAACCATGCCGCCGGCGTCGTCCCCTGCGCGAGATCGGGCTGCGAGAAATCAGGCAGCGGCTCCGTGCGCTCCGCCATCAATTGGATACTGCGCGGCCCGTCCCCTCTGCCCGTATCCCCATGGCACTCCGCGCAATGCTCGGCAAAAATCGCCCCGCCTTCCGCCGCCGAGGGACGAGTCGCCGGAAAAACTTTGTTGACATCAACCGGCTCGATGGTGGGCAGGGCCAACGGCAGTGGTTCGGCAGCCGGGGCGGAGACGGTCGGCTGGGTGTCCACAGACACCGAGCGTGCGCCGGGGGGCGGGGTCAGGTCGCCCGCGAGGGAGCAGGCGGAGACGGCAAACAAGAGGCCAAGACCTAAAAGCCCAATCCCAGATCGTCGAAGATCCACGAAGCGGTGCGAAGGAGACAAAGCCCGAATCTTCAGCTTTAAAGTTTCATCACGACTCATGCGACCGCCTCGGACAGGGAAAGTTTTGCGCCGCAGCCGGCGCAGAACCTGTCGGCAGGGAGGGCGACGCGGCCGCATTCTGGGCAGGTGGTCGAGAGCGTCACGCCGCACCGGGGGCAGAATTTGTCGGCCGCGCGGGTCGCAGCGCCGCACCGGGGACAGCTCACCCCTTCGGCGGAGGCGGCCGGGGCGCCGCGGCGCGACGCCACAGCGGCCTCGACGAGGTCATCCAAATCGCCCGCGGAAGCCGCTTTGCGGCGGGCGCGGATAGCCCGCTCGACCGGATCATCGGCGGTCGGGTTTTGAGCGGAGCCGCCGAGCGCCTCCAACTCTTTGAGCACGACCACGCCCTCCGCCACGAGCTGCGCCCGCTGGGGAGCGTAGTCCTCGGCGGTGATCTTGCCCGTGGTGTGGTCGAAATCCAGATCCCGCAGCGCGGCCAGCAGCGCTTCGCGCCGGGCGACGAGGTGATCGGCTGCGCTGATGTCTTTCTCTTTCAAAGTCTGCTTGTCGATCAGCGGCCGTGCGACGAGGAAGACGACGCCGAGCAACAGCGCGATGCCGAGGAAGAGGGAACCTAAATCCATGGTCATCTCCAGCCTACTTGTTTAACAACGGCTCAATCACCCCCATCAACTCCGACTGATCCAGAAACGGGCCGACCTTGACGAAGGCGAGTGTGCCGGTCTTGTCCACAAAGTACGTCTCCGGCACGCCTTTGATGCGGTAGGCTTGTGAGATGGCTGTGCCGAGATCGGGGCCATTGGGATAGGTGACGTCGAAGCGTTTCATGAAGGCGCGCGCCTCCGTCTCGGTGTCCACGTAATCCACGCCGATGAAGACCACGTCCTTATCTTTGTAATGCCGCCAGGCGTTCTCCAGCGCGGGCGCCTCCTGCTCACAGGGGATGCACCACGAAGCCCAGAAGTTGACGACGACGACTTTGCCCCGCAATTCAGACAACTTGTAGGGCTGCCCGTCGAACGTGGTGAGGCTGAAGTCCGGGGCCTTCTCGCCCGCGCCCACCGGCCCGGCCGCCAGCGGCCCGTTGCGCCTCATCTGGAAGGCCACGAGCGCCAGCAGGCTGAGGACGAGCGCAAAGACGAGGATTTGCCCCAGGCGCATTTTGGTTGAAGACGCCGTTTGAGTTTCACTCAGGGTTTGAGCCATAGTTTGAAATCCTAATCTCCCAATCCCAAGACAATGTCCTCCCACCCGTTCTCCGAATTTGGAGATGGGACGTTGGGATTGGGGAGTTTCGCCGCGTCAGCGGCGGCGTTCTAGTTCTTGTTCCAGCTGCGCGGCGTATTTGTCGGCTGCGGCGGGCGACGGCCCGGCTTCGGCCGGCTCAGGCCCGCCCTCGGGCGCGCCCGGGGGCGCGGGGCGCGCCCTGGTCATCTGCCGCAGGAAGTACCAGACAGCCACGGCCCCGCCCAGCACGGCGACCGGCGGGATGACCCATACCAGGATGTTGATGCCGCGCGTGGAGGGCTGGGCCAGCACGCGCTCGCCGTATTGCTGGGCAAAGTAGTCTAAAATCTGCTGCTCGCTCCACCCGGCCTCGAGCTTTTCGCGGATGGTCGCGCGCCATTGAATACAGGCCTGGGTGGGGCACACATCCAGCGGCACGTTTTCGCACACCGGGCAAAAGAGTTTCTTCGCCACGCGGTTCACGTCGTCGTCGTGGACGCAACCCGCCCCCACGCAGACGGGCGTGGCGTCCTGCGCGTCTGCCGTGCGCGCGAGGGGGGCCGCGAGGGCCAGCAGGATGAGGCAAAACAGAATCTTCTTGAGCATGGCTGGAACGCTTCCTACGGAATACGCGCTACGCAATACGCCTGGCGCTCTAACTCCCCACTCTAACGCCTGCCGCCACGACCACCCGCCGCCGCTCCTCGGCGTCGGGCCAGGCGGCCACGAGCGTGCCCAGGATGAACACCAGTCCGCCCACCCAAATCCAGTTCACCAGCGGGTTCACGTACAGCTTGAACGTCGCGCCGTTCGAGGCGATCGGCTCCCAGTCCACGAGCAAAACGTACAAGTCGTCCTCAATCGAACTGCGCACGCCGGGGATGGTCATCGGCTGGCTGCTGGCGAAATAGAAGTCGCGGCGCGGGTGGAGTTGCGTGATGAGCCTGGCATCGCGATACACGCTCACCGTCGCGCGGGCGACCTGCCGGTCGTCGTCGGTGACGAACTCGTCCAGCCCGTCGTAGGTCATCACGTAGCGGCCGAGCGTCAGCTGCTCGCCCAGGCGCAGGCGGCCCTGCGTCTCCTGCTGGAAGAAGTTGGTGCCGACCACGCCAATCGTCATCAGCACCACGCCGAGGTGGATGATGTAACCGCCGTAGCGGCGGCGGTTGCGCGCCATGAGCGTGAAGAGCGCCGTGAAGGCGTTCTCCTGACTCGTCTTCATCCGGGCGCGCGTCCCGCGCCCGAACTCGATGAGCGTGGTCAGCGCGACGAAGGCCGAGATGCCGAACCCGAGCAGCGCGCCCCAACTGCGCATGCCTGTCGCCGCCAGCGCGACGACGAGGACGACGGCGGCGGCGAACGGGACGAGCATCATCCGCCCCAACTGCCGCGCCGAGGCCTTGCGCCACGCCACGAGCGGCGCAACGCCCATGAGCAGGACGAGCGCGGCGAATTGCGGGCCGGCCACGCGGTTGTAGAACGGCGGCCCGACGCTGATCTTCTGCCCGGTCGCCAGCTCGGAAATCATCGGGAACACCGTGCCCCAGAAGACCGAGGCCGCGATCCCCATGAACAGCAGGTTATTGAGCAGGAAAGCCGACTCGCGCGAGAGCAGGCTGTCCAGTTGGCTCTCGCTCCGCAGGTGATCCCACTCGCGGAACAACAGGGTGAGTGAGGCGATGAAGGTGAGGCCGATGAAGGTAAAGAACGCCGGGCCGATGGCGCTCTGGGCAAAGGCGTGCACCGACGAAAGGACGCCCGAGCGGGTGAGGAAGGTCCCGAAGATGACGAGCGCGTAGGTGAGGATGATCAAGACCATGTTCCACTTCTTGAGCATCCCGCGCTTTTCCTGGATCATGACCGAGTGCAGGAAAGCCGTGCTGGTGAGCCAGGGCATGAAGGCCGCGTTCTCTACCGGGTCCCAGCCCCAGTAACCGCCCCACCCCAGCACGTCGTACGCCCAGCGCCCGCCGAGGATGAGGCCCAGCGAGAGGAACAGCCAGCCGACCAGCGTCCAGCGGCGCGTGGTGCGGATCCACGCGTCGTCGGCGCGGCGCGTGATGAGCGCCGCCATCGCAAACGCGTACGGGATGGCGAAGCTCACGAAGCCCAGGTAGAGCATCGGCGGGTGGATGATCATGCCTGGGTGGCGGAGCAGCGGGTTCAACCCCTGGCCGTCCGGCGGGATGTATTGCACCGTGCCCGCCGGTTGCAGCATCGCGATGACGTTCTCGCCGCTGGGCAGCTGCCAGATGCGCGCGAACGGGTTCTCTACGAACACCACCAGGCCGAGGAAAAAGCCGAGTGTGATCATCGTCACCGCGATGACATACGGCATAAGCACGCGGTCACGGTCCCACTTGCGGAGCATGGCCAGGCCCGCAAACGAGGCCATGAGCCAGCCCCAGAAGAGCAGGCTGCCCGCCTGCCCACCCCACAACGCCGTGACTTTCAGGTAGGTCGGCATGGCGCGGCTGGAGACGTGCGCCACGTACTCGATTTCGTACTGCTCGGTGACGAGCAGATAGATCAGGCACAGACTGGCCAGGGTAATGAGCGGCCAGGTGAGCAGCGCGGCGTTGTGCGCGCTGGCCAGCCACGCGGGTTGGCGGCGGCGCACGCTGAGGACCGCCATCACCGTCGCGTAGGCCGAGCTGGCGAGGGCGACAAGAAGAGAGAAATAGCCGAGGTTAGCGATCATATCAGTTTCCCTGGGCCTGCGCCGGGACCTGCTCCTCGTACCGCGTGGGGCACTTGAGCAAAAGCTCGTCGGCGTAGAACACCCCATCTTCGCCGATCTTGCCGGTCACAATCGCCTGCGCTTCGTCCTTCAACAGGTCCGGCGTCGGGCCGACGTACACGACTTTGATGCGGCCCGCGTCCGGGTCGGCCGCCGCGTCGTGCAGCGCCTCGGCCAGTCCGCCGGCGGCTTCAATGTCCTGCGCGTCGTTCGAGACGTTCGCCATCACGAACGAGACGGTGAGCGTGCTCGAGTCGAACGCGATGGTATCGCCCAGCACCGCACCCGAGGCCCGCAGGTTCTTGCCGACGAGGCTGCTGCCTTTGGCCTGGATCTCGTCCACGGTGTAAAAATACTGCGCCGTGCTCTGCAGCGTCGTCGCAATCAGGTAGATGATCGCGCCCACGATCAGCAGGCCGCCGATCAGGAACTTGGCCCGGCCGCCGCTTCTGGCGACCGGCGCGACATGGGGAGTGGCAACTGATTGACTCATGAGTAAACGTCTCCTTAAGCATGCAGCTCAGAAACCGGGTTGCTCCCTTCGGGAAACCAGGTTTCTCCGATTATCTCATCCGTGGATAAATGACAGATGAGCAGCGCTACGGCCTCACCTGCGCCCCGCAGTTCCGGCAGAACTGATCCCCCGCCAGAACCTCGTGACCGCACTGCGTGCAGAAGCGCGCCGGGGCGCTGGCCACCGGCCTCCGTTCGGGCCCGCCCTCGGGCGAGCCTGGGGGCGCGTGAGCGAACAGTTGCGCCCTGCCCGCGCGGGTTCGATGTTTTCGGGTGTGGGCCTTGCCCTTCGCGCGCGGCGTCGCACGGGCTTCGGCCTGCCTTGTGTACCAATAATAAACGCCTCCGCCGACGAGCAGCGCCCCGCCGACGATTCCAATCACCAACGCGGGTGTGGCTGAAGATGTCGCCGGTTGCGCGGCAACGGCAGGCCCGCCCGAGGGCGCGGGGGCCGGAGCAGATTCATTGCCGCCTATCGCTTCGGCGGAGAGACGTGAGTCAGCCTTGGTGTAACTCACTTTCAACGTTAGCGCCTGCCCCGCTTTTAGCGCGCCGAGCGATCCCGCGTAGTAGTTCAGGCCAAAGTCGGCCAGGCCGCTCGACGTGAGGGACGGCGTGAACGTCATCCCGCTTGCGCCCACCGGCTGCTGCACCCGGACGGCCGCGGCCTCCACTGGATAATCGGAGACCCACTCAAACGCATAGTCGCGCGCGCTCGCGTTGAAAGCCAGAGTCGGGTCGTAATATTCCACGTGGAAGCCCGGATAGTCGGTTGCTAATGTAACGGCGAGGCGGTCACCCGCCGGCGTCGTCGTGAAGGGGGCGGTCAGTAGAGCGCCCCCAGCGTCTTTCATTGCCACGGCGTGCGGCGCCCCGGTCGTCGTCGGGATGTGGATGGTGACAGTGGCCGGGAGCGGCACTTCGGGTTTTAATACGCCGTCAATGATGACCAGCACCGAGGGCTTATCATATTCCGGCCACAACTCGACTCTGAGCGAAGATAACTCGATGCTGTCCTGCGCTTGCACAGGTGCGGCGCTGAGTAATAATGAGGCGAACAGGCACAGTGTGCAAGCAGAGTGGAGAATGCTTGATGACATAAACTAATGACCCGAATGGGTAGTGACGACCTCGCCCCCATTTTAGAGGCAGAACGTGGGCATATTTAGTGACAGTCATCCTCAGGTATTCTGACAGAAATCATCGGAAAGTCAATTTCGACTTCCTAAACCCTAATCACCCATCCACTATCCGATAGGGTAGTCGGCAGCCTCACCCCCATGTATAATCAACTTTGCACCGAAGGGGGGTTTCTGCAAATTTGCAATTGCTCTAGTCTTCACAACAAGAAGAAGCAGAGACATTCCGGCGGAACGTCTCTACCCATCCAATTCATCTTGACCCCATAATACTCTGGTTTTCAAAGGAGGATTGTCTATGCTACGCAAAATGTTGCTCCCCGGGATCATCATACTCGTCGTGGTGATCCTCGCCGCGTGCGCTGGGGCGCAAGGCCCGGCGGGCCTGGCCGGCCCGGCGGGTCCAGCCGGCCCAATCGGCCCTCAGGGGCCGGCGGGCGCCAAAGGTGATACCGGCCCGGCCGGCCCGTCTGGCGCCGAGTATGTTGGATCAGCCAAATGCGGCGAATGCCATACGGCCACTTATGAGACCTTCGTGAAGTCCGGCCACCCCTGGAAATTGAGCAAAGTAGTAGATGGCAAACCGCCGCAGTACCCCTTCACCGATGTCCCCAACCCGCCCGAAGGGTGGACCTGGAACGACGTCTCCTACATTATCGGCGGCTACAACTGGAAGGCCCGCTTCGTTGACAACAACGGGTACATCATCACCGACAAGCCGGGCGCGACCGTCAGCGATACCGCCTATCTCAACCAGTATAACTTCGCGAACCCAATCGTAGGCACGCAGGCTGGCTGGGCGAAGTACAACTCCGGTGTGCCCCAGCTCAAGTACGACTGCGGCACCTGCCACACGACCGGCTATAGACCGACCGGCCATCAGGACAATATGGAAGGCATCGTCGGTACGTGGGCGGAGCCGGGCATCCAGTGCGAGGCCTGCCACGGCCCCGGCGGTCTGCACGCTTCGAATCCCTACGGGATTGAGATGAACGTGGACCGCGACCCCGAGTTGTGCGGCAAGTGCCACCGCCGCGGCGATGTGACGACCGTGGATGCAAAGGGCGGCTTCGTCGAGCACCACGAGCAGTACGAGGAGCTGTATCAGAGCAAGCACGTCACGCTCGACTGCGTGATCTGCCACGACCCGCACAAGGGTGTGGTCCAGCTCCGCCAATCCAAAGAGCCGACCACGCGCACCCAGTGCGCCAACTGCCACTTCAAACAGGGCCAGTACCAGAAGAACCCCAAGCACGAGGGCTACGTGGATTGCATTGACTGCCATATGCCCCGCATCATCAAGAGCGCCTGGGGTGACGCCGCCAGGTTCACGGGCGACATCCGCACGCACCTGATGGCGATTGACCCGACGCAGGTCGGCCAGTTCAGCGAAGACGGCCTTACCTCCAAGTCTCAAATCGCGCTGGACTTCGCCTGCAAGTCGTGCCACGTCCCGGGCACCGCGGCGGAGAAGAGCGACGAGGACCTGATCGAAATAGCGACCGGCTATCACACCAAGCCGTAAACCGGGTTGGCAGTTCTGGTTGCTGTTAGTTTTAAAGGACCGGGCTAGGTATACAATCTGGCCCGGTTCTGTTCTTGACTACCCTGAGATTTGGCCTTTAATTACCTGTAATCACGGGTTAGGCTGATTATCACATAAGACGGGTGATACCCGTCACTATTACCCTAACGGGTAGGGGATAATATCTGTCCCATATGGAGAAGCTGCGTTCAGCCGAAGCCATAATGCCTCTGTCGGCAGGGGAAACATTGTGACCGGAGCACAATTTATGCGAAGACGACGCAGTTGGCTGGTTTTTACCCTGTTGTTTGGCCTCAGCCTTGCGCTAGTTGCCGCCGCGTTGGTGTTCGCTGTTCCGCGCGCCAACGCCGCACCCGATTCCGCACCGCTCGCGGTGGGGGTCAGCAACGAATACTGCCTCGAATGTCATGGCAAACCCGACCAGCTCAAAACACTCCCCAGCGGAGAGACGCTGTACCTCACGATTGACCCGGCGCTCTGGGAGGCCTCCGTGCACGGCGCGGGCGGCTATGCCTGCGTCCAGTGCCACACAGACATCACGACTTATCCGCACCCGGAGTTCAAGGCGCAAGACCGGCGCGACGTGACGCTGCAACTGTACCCTACCTGCAAGCAATGTCACAGCGGGAACTACGAGCGCACCCTCGACAGCGTGCATCAGCAATCGCTGGACAAGGCGCTGCAAGGGGCGCCGGGGGGCAACAAGAACGCCGCCGTCTGCGCGGACTGCCACAACCCCCACTACCAGACCCGCCTCACCAACCCGGACACCCGTGAGATTCTCTCCGACGCACACGTGCAGATTCCGCAGACGTGCGCGCGCTGTCACAGCGCCATCTACGACCAGTACAAAGAAAGCGTGCACGGGAAGGCGCTGCTGGAGTTCATCAATCCCGACGTGCCGACCTGCATTGACTGCCACGGCGTCCACAACATTCAGAACCCGACGACAGAGGCGTTCCGCGTCAGTTCACCGCAGCTGTGTGCGCGGTGCCACACCGACCCGGCGCGCATGGACAAATACGGCATCTCCACACAGGTGTTGAACACCTACCTCGCCGATTTCCACGGCACCACGGTCACGCTGTTCCAGAAGCAAGCGCCCGATCAGATCACCAACAAGCCGGTGTGCGTGGATTGCCACGGCATTCACAACATCAGCCGCCCGGACGATCCGCAGAAGGGCCTTCAGGTCAAGGAGAACCTCCTCAAGACCTGCCAGAAGTGCCACCCGGATGCCACGACGAACTTCCCGGATGCGTGGCTCAGCCACTACGTCCCCAGTCCAGAGAAGAATTCGTTAGTGTATTACGTGAATCTGTTCTACCGCATCTTCATCCCCACCGTGATCGGCGGAATGGTGATTTTCGTCGCGGGCGACATTTACCGGCGGCTGTTCAAGCGCGGGAAAGGAGCAGCCTGACCATGAACACGACGAACACGTATCGCCGGTTCGCCCTGAGCCAGCGCGTCGAGCATGTCGTCATGCTGATCTCCTTCATCACGCTGGCCGTCACGGGCCTGCCGCAGAAATACGCCGCGGCCGCGTGGGCCGACGCGATGATCAAATTCTTCGGCGGCATCGAGACCGCGCGCATCATCCACCGCTACGCCGCGACCGTGCTGATGCTCGTGGCCGTCTACCACTTCACCGCCGTGGCCTACCGGGTCGTCGTGCGCCGCGTGCGGATGACGATGCTGCCCACTGTGCGGGATGCGCGCGATGCCCTCCAGACGTTCCTCTTCAACATTGGCCTGGCGAAACAGCGCCCGCAGATGGGCCGCTACACGTTTGAGGAGAAAGTCGAATACTGGTCGCTGATCTGGGGCACGGTGGTGATGATCGTCACCGGATTCATGATGTGGAACCCCATCGCCGCCGCGCGTTTCTTCCCCGGCCAGTTCATCCCGGCGGCCAAGGCCGCGCACGGCGGCGAAGCGCTCCTCGCCGTGCTGGCGATCATCATCTGGCATATGTGGAGCGTCCACCTGCGGCACTTCAACAAGAGCATGTGGACGGGCCGCCTCACCGAGGGAGAAATGCTGCACGAGCATCCGCTCGAACTCGCGGATCTCAAGGCCGGGGTCGCGGAACGGCCCGTGGACGCGCCGACGCTGAGGAAGCGGCAGCAGGCCTTCTTGCCCGCGGCGGGGGTGTTCTCGGTGGCGCTGCTGGCCGGCCTGTATTTCTTTGTCACGTTCGAGCAGACCGCGATCACCACGTTGCCGCCCACGCCCGCCGTGCAGGTCTTCGCCCCGCAGACACCTACGCCCCTCCCGCCCACCGCCACCCCGAAACCGGTCGGCGATCTCACGTGGGAGGGCTACGTCGGCGCGCTGTTGGCGGACAGGTGCTCCACGTGCCACGGGACGGCGGCGGGCCTCTCGTTTGCCACGTACAATGACGCACTGGCGGGGAGCAAGAACGGGCTGGTCATCGTCCCA
>Ga0209002_10002196_pt1 | contig 15807 bp, 11 predicted proteins | sample Rifsed16ft2_FD_184010 | JGI IMG/M metagenome (GOLD analysis project Ga0209002, IMG submission 184010) | Soil microbial communities from Rifle, Colorado, USA - sediment 16ft 2 (version 2) | ecosystem: Environmental > Terrestrial > Deep subsurface > Rock core/Sediment | place: Rifle, Colorado...
CATGCCGACACCTGCCGACGAGGCAGCGAAAAATGTTTTCAAACCCGACAATATAATGATAAAAAAGGGCGAGACGGTAAGGTTTGTCAACGATGGCGCGGCCGCGCATATTCTCGCGTCCCTTGCCTTCCTGGGTGAGGGCGGGATATTATCTCCAAACCTTGAAACCGGCCAGAGCTGGGAGTATAAGTTTGAAAAGCCGGGTGAATATTACTACATATGCTTTATCCATAAGAGCATGGCGGGAAAGATTACGGTGGAAGAGGCCGCAAAGTAGGGTCTTCCGGCAAAGACCTGTAATCGGGAGGTTTGGATATGAGTGCGGGGAGGGGGAGAGAGTGTTTATTTTCCGCGCTGTTATGTGTATTTGTTTTAGCGGGGGCGGCCTGGTCCGAGGATTCTGAAATTGTAAAAAATTTCAAGAACGCCCGCCTTCAAAATGACGAGTACAGGATGCAATATATTGTTGAAAAAAATAAAGAGAAGATACCGGATGAGATTAAAGCCCTCGTTGATATGGCAACTGCTTCCGGGGCAACCGGGGAGGATAAGAAGGAAAACTTCTACATAGCCGAACTTCTGGCGACAAGCTATAAGGACATATTCGGGGATGTGGAGCCGCTCAGGGGAGTAAAGAGAAGATACTTTGATTCCCTTCTGGGCCCTCCCGTGCGTTCTATCCCGCAGGATGGTGTCCACGCCGTTGAAATGCCCCAGTTCGCGGATCCTATGAAAAACGTATTAGTCCCGGATAATATCATAATAAAGAGGGGTGAGACCGTAAGGTTTGTTAATAAGGCAACAGTCACCCACGTCCTTGCGTCAATGCCGCTTATAAGTGAGGGCGGACTTTTCTCTCCAGACATTGAGCCCGGCCAGAACTGGAGGTATAAGTTCGAAAAGGCCGGTGTATATTACTATTTCTGCTTCATCCATAGGAGTATGATAGGAAAGATTACGGTTGAGGATGCTGAATAGGCGGCTTTTATGACGGTTTTTCAGGGCGGGCAATCCCTCTTACGAACTCCTCCTCATCCTCCCTTGCGGCAAGTTCGCCGTCGAGTTTCTTTTTCAGGAGCAAAACGAGCAATTCCCCCATTTCAGGGCCTTCCTTAATACCCATCTTTCCCAGATCGTCCCCGTGAAGGGCCGTCTTTGTCCACCGGAGCTTTGATATGTAAGATGAAAACATCTTTTTTACGCCCTCTTTTTCAGCCCTTGCCATAAGATAAAGCGTGAGGGGAAGCGGCAGGGGATTCAGAAGTTCGTAGAGCTCGCTTTCGCGTTTGGCATGCCCCGAGTTTATAAGGTTAAATGCCCTGAGGCCCTCGTCTCTGGAAGAAACAACCGCCTCTTTTTTCTTTCCCGGCATGTTGAGCCTCAGGCAGAGTTCTTTTAACTCCTCCCGGGTAAGTGTGTCCGTGAGGGCCAGAAAAAGGACGAGCCACTCATCTATCTTTTCCTGCGTGTAGAGGAAGCGGTACCAGTAAAGCGTTTCTTTTGCCCTCTCAAAAAGTTTTTCCGCTGCCTCGTCCCATCTTATTTTTTTGTGGATAAGGGAAAGGATCCCGAGTTCAGAAAGCCTTTTTAACGAAGACGGCGCCTTTTCTCCCTCAAGTATATTTTTAAGCTCCTCAAGTATCCTCGCCCCGGAGGTATGGCTCAGTATATCAAGCCTTACCGCATTCTTCATGAGATTGAGCGTGTGCTTTGCAATCTTAAAGCCGAACCTCTCGGAGAACCTCACGGCCCTCAGCGCCCTTGTAGGGTCTTCCACAAAACTCAGGTTATGGAGAATCTTGAGCGTTTTTTCCTTTATATCCTTCTCGGCGCCGAAAAAATCTATCAGTTCCCCGAATCTTTCCGGGTTAAGCGCTATTGCCAGCGTGTTTACCGTAAAATCCCTCCTGTAAAGGTCAAGCTTGAGGGACGACAGTTCCACCGTTGGAAGCGCCCCGGGCCTTTCGTAGTACTCAAGCCTTGCCGTTGCCACATCAAGCCTTTTCCCGTCGGGAAATATGATGACCGCGGTCTTGAATCTTTCGTGGCTTTTTACTTTAAGCCTTCTTTTCTTTGAGAATTCACCGGCAAACCTTATTCCGTCGCCTTCTATAACTATATCTATATCCAGATTTTCATGCCTGAGCAGCAGGTCCCTTACAAAACCCCCTACCGCATACGCCTGAAAACCGAGTTCTTCAGCCGTTTTCCCGGCGTCCTTAAGCAGCTCGTATGCCCAGGGAGGAAGCTGCCCTTTCATGAGGGAACTTACAAGCCTTTTTCTCCGGCCCTCCGTTGAAGGCATCCCGCCAAGCTCTTCCTGAAGAAGTTTCAGCAGGTCGGTTCTCGTTATAACCCCGCTTACCCTGCCGTCTTTTAGAACGGGGAGAAGCCTCTGGCCGTGGGCAACGACATGTTTCCTTATATCCGAGATTGAGGTTTCGGCTGTTACCCATTCGACATCGGTTGTCATGTACTCGCCGACGTTTTCAGTTCCCAGTCCGTGGTCTATTGCCCTGTCAAGGGTTTGCCTTGTGATTATTCCCTCAAGAAGAGCGTCTTTTACCACGGGCGCCGCGTTTATGTTATAGCGGCGCATGAGTTTCAGCGCCTCGGTAAGTGGTGCGCCGGGGGGGACGGTTATGGGAGGGAAGCTCATTATGTCGCCGGCGGTTTTTTCCGGGGCGGCCTTTTTTTTGAGGGCGCCTAAAACCTCTTCTTTCGCCTGGATAAGGGTAAGCCCTTTTAAGGTTGCCGATGCCGCCTGCGGGTGACCCCCTCCGCCGAGCAGGTGCGAGACCTCCCCCGCGTCAACCTTTTCCGTAGAGCTTCTTATGACAACGTGGATTCTATCGTCCACTTCCGCGAGCAAAAACAAACACCTCATTCTTTCTATGTCCATAAGCCTGTGGGCAAGGGGCGCCACATCGCCCTTGTAGTCTTCGGCCGATATCATCGCAATGACCACATCAACGCCGTTTATTGTGTAGGTTTCCTCGGAGCGTATAAGTTCGTTCAAGGCGAATATTTCGTCCGGGGTGAGTTCTTTTTTCAGAAGGCCGGTTACGGCTGTAAGCACGGCCCCGTTTGAAAGAAGAAATAACGCGGCCTCGTAGTCCTCTTTCTTTGTGGAGGGGAAGCTTAAAGAGCCGGTGTCCTCGTAGATTCCCGCCATAAGGACTGTGGCCTCATCGGGGCTGAGCAATATCCCCCTTTTTTTCAAAATAAGCGTGAGTATGGTTGTTGTGGAGCCGTAGGGTTCTACCACCTCAAGTGTGCCCTTTATGTCGCCTTCCTGAGAAGGGTGGTGGTCGTAGATGTGAATATCCAGGCCCTTTTTGCCTGTTATTTCCGCAAAACGCCCGATCCTCGCCGGATTTCTTGTGTCAACGAGTATAAGCCTTGTTATATCCTCAAGGTCTATATCTTTTGGTTTTTCAAACGCGTAAGGGAGTTTCAGGACCTCGAGGGCTGATTTCAGCCCCTTTTCAAGAGAGCCGGGGAATACAAGATGCCCTTCGGGATAAAGCTTTTTTGCGGCCGCCATTGACGCCAGGGTGTCAAAGTCGGCGTTTGTGTGTGTTGTAATAACTTCCATAGAGCGGATAGTAGCATAATCTGAAGACTTAAATCAAAGGCCCTCCACTCTCTCTCTAAAAATTTTCAGACGCCGTTCCCGCCCCGCATCAAGTGCGGGGTAAACTCCGGCGGGAATCCAAAAGCTTTTTGAAGTTTCAGAGAAACTTCGCCTCAGGCTTCGCCTGGGTGCCGGAAAAATGTTTCTGCCTTGATTTAATTGCGCGGTTATTATATCTTCTTAAAAATGACAAAAGAATTTTATCAAAAAGAAAGATTGGCCGTTTTTGACCTGCTTTTAAAAGAAAGGGAAAACCTCGTAAGCGGGAAGTTCTGGACCATTGCCCCCTCCACCGTAAGGTTCCATCAGGGGGAAAGCATGCCGGAGCTTAAGATACCTTACCACATCGGGGCGGATGATGAATCAATAATGGAGAAGGCGGTATATGGCCTGGCAATCCTTCTAAAAAGGCGTTTCGAGGAATCTATAAGGGAAGGGCTGACTCCGGTGCCTCACGCGCTTACCGTGGCGATATCCCGGCCGTTAAAAGAAAAGATTTTTAAAACGGACCTGCTGCTTCCGGACTCAATTGAAAAAGATATAGCCTCTTTTGCGCTCCATACAACCCCCCTTGTGGACGGGGCAATCCTTACAAACTGGCTCGGCCCCGAGGGGCATGGCAAAAACCTTATCTACTGGCTTCCTTCCGTTATTGAAAAGGCCATGAAAGACGAGGCATCCTCCGCAACAGGGGAAAGGACATCGTACCTTGCGCTTCTTTCCATCATTAACTCTATCCGCAATAAAAAAGAGGAGCTTAAGAAATTAAGGATAAGGGGGATTTCCTACGAAAAACTGGATATCGCGGCGGGATTTACCCTCTATGCGGCATGCGAAGGTTCCCTCTGGATGCTTTTTGAAAGGTTAAGGGAAAAGAATGTCCCGTATTACAATCCGGAAACGGAACGTATCCTTAAGTCCGCGCTTACTCCGGGGGCTTTTCTGTCCATCCCTTCAAACCTCCTTTCAACATCAATGAACCCCTATGGCATAAGCAGGGAACTCTTTGATATGATGGCCGCCCTTATCCCTTCCATCGAGGACGTGGATGCGGGGGCGGACAAATTTCTGGATACCCTCGCATCATCGCTTAAGGGCAAAAAAGATATTTTAGAATCAATAAAACTCCAGAGCGATATTCTGGAGGCGAGGCGCCTTATTGTTGATTATCTCATGGATTTTGATGTGCCTGGCCTTGGCGCCCATAAACTCCTCTATGACATCTACAGCGAGGACAGGCTCCTAAAAAGCCTGTTTTCGGATGCAAGGCTGATAGAGAAGGTAAAAGGCGCCCTTGGCGATATTAAAGAGAATTTTTCAAAGGATGCGAAAAGGGTTGAAGCGATAGGGAAGATCGGGGATTTTCTCTCTTCCTTTGAAAAAAAGACGGGCTGGTTTAAAAAATCCGGGGAAAAGGCCGGTATCTCCCCAGAAGGGGTTTCGGGGAATTTCCTTGTTTGCCGGCTTGATGGATACGTGGAGAGATTTACCTCTGCCATGAGGTCGTGCCTTGTGGACAGACGCAGGGAATATGACGATAAAAGGCTCATCTCAGAATACAGGGCGGGGAGGCTTTACCGCTTCTCCGTGGATGCGCGTCCGATCCTTTCTCCCTTTGAAAAGAAGGAGGAAGGGCAGCTGTTCATAGACATGAAGGATTTTTCCAGGAGGACCCTTAAGGTAAAAGAGATAGCCATGGCGGAGTTCATGAAGGATAATTTTTATAACCCCATACTTGAGGCCGCGAGCCGATACGCCGAGGGGACGGGACTTCTTCTTGCGGAGGGCGGCATAAGGCTTGTCAGCCTTCCCGGGGATGCGGCCGCATTTTCGGGCGGCGTTTCAAACCTCATCTGCCTTGCCAGAGACATACAGAGGATAATCAGCCGTTACAGGGAAACACTTTTAAAAAGGTTTGCCTCCCTCAAAGACGAGCTTCTCGTCGAAGATATAAATAAAAGATTCAAGGTAAAAGAAGACGAGCTCGGCAAAAAAAGGGAGGAACTCAAAAAATCACTCGAAAGAGGAGAAACCGGCGCGATGGATGCCCTTCTTAAACTTGGCGAAGAGGACGACAGATGCGGCCACATCTACAGGGAAGAGCTTGAGAGCGCCATAACAAGAGAAATAGAGGCGGGGCTTTTCATCTCTTACGGCGCGAAGGCCGAGGAATTGGTTCTGGAGGAAAGGAAGGATTTTTGCGGCCCCGTAAAGGTTGCAATAGGGGAAAAGATAAACGAGGCGGCAAGGGGCACTTACAGAAATTCCAGGATAAGGGCAAAACTGGAGATGCTCCTTGAAAAAGAGAGGGTAAAAAGAAATAACCCCCGCACAAGATACCCCTTTGACGTCTACATAGACAGAACCTTTATCGTCCGCATACCCCCGGAAATTAACGCCTCTGTTGAGGGATTGATAACGAAGGGAAAAACCGGCGACGCGAAGGACATGGCGGCATGGATTGCCAGGGAGTGCTACGATGATTTTCAGAGGCTTGTAAAAGGCGCGCTTTTTTCTTCCCTGAGGGTCGTCGAATCGCACACGGACATCTATAACAAGGGGCAGGCCCTGAGCGAGGAGGCGCTGAAGGCGTATATCAAGGAGACGAAAGGGGTAAAATTCTTCTTTCAAAAGGAGGCCGGCCCGGGAGAACTCCATAAGGATATACAGGAGAACTTTTTCTTCCCATCGCAGAAACTGAAACTTACCTTTGCCTGCGAGGTAAAAAACGGGGTTGAATCAATAGAGGCGTTTTTAAGGAGCGGAGAGGTGATATTTAAAGGATTTGAGGCGGCAAGGCCGACCGTTGTCTACGAGATAATAGACGGCGAAGGGGAATTTTTCAAGGCGCTTGAAACCCACCACCTTGCGGGGTGGCTCGAAGAGGCAAAGAAGAAAAAATAATCAAGATGCGGATTTTTTATCCACCTTTGCCTTCAGGACCTCGTTTGCGGAGCCGCTTCTATAGCCCTCAAGGTCAAGCGTTACGTAGGTAAAGCCCTGTTCCTTGAATTTTTTTATGATACCCTCCCTTATTCCCCCATCAATGAAGAGTTTCAGCATTTCAGGAAGAACCTCAATCCTGGCGATAGTATCATGGTATCTCACCCTTACCTGATGAAAGCCGAGTTCCCTGAGATACCCCTCGCACGCCTTTATCCTTTCGAGCCTTTCCCCGGTTATCGTTACGCCGTAGGGGAATCTTGAGGAAAGGCATGCAAGGTTGGGCTTGTCCCATGTGGAAAGCCCCATCTTTTTGCTTAAATAACGTATTTCTTTTTTTGTAAGGCCGGCTTCCTCAAGGGGGCTTCTTACGCCGAGTTCTTTTGCCGCGCCGCTCCCCGGCCTGAAATCATTTAAGTCGTCGCTGTTGGTTCCGTCCAGGACGTGTCTTATGCCGAGTTCCCTCGCCTTTTCAGAGCATATATTGAAGAGTTCGGTTTTGCAGAAGTAACAGCGGTTTTCCGGATTATCCGCGAAGCCCTCTATTGCAAGCTCGTTGGAATCAACGATAATGTGTTTTGCGCCGAGTTTCCCCGCGAGGGCAGTGGCCTCCTCAAGTTCGCTTTCAAGATACGTGGGGGATGTGGCGGTAAGGGCGCAGGCGTTTTCTCCGAGGGTTGTGACCGCAACCTTTAAAAGAAAACTCGAATCCACGCCGCCGGAAAACGCGACAAGAACGCTTCCCATATCCCGGAGTATTTTTTTAAGGGCGGCAAGTTTTTCTTCGGCAAGCTCTCCCTCTTTTGGGTCTTTAATCTCGATTGCGTACGGGTTTAACATACTCTAATACTTTCTATTGTTTCATCGTCAGCGGGATTGGAAACTGTAATCAATCTTTCTTCACCGTCAGTGATTGCCGTAATCCTGGCCCCGTCATTGGTATTCGGGGTATTTTGGGTATGTGGGGTATTTTGGGTCTTTAAGGACGAGTATCTTAATATAAGGCTTCCCGCCATTTCCGCCTCCCCGTTATTGCTGCCGCCGCAGATGAGCGCGGAGGGGCCTTTAAAATCCAGCGGCTCAAGAAAAACATCGCCCCCCTGCACGAGGTTTTTAAGAGCGGTGTTTTCTTTTTCGTTTCTGCTCACTATGAGCTTAACCCCGTTATATCTGAAGTGCCTTCCGATTTTAAGGGCATGAAGGTCCTTTACCGTCACCTCTTTTTTATGAATAAGGAGGTCCCTTACTTTTTTTGAGAATATCGTGTCTGTAAGCAGGCACCCGCCGGAGGGGCAGGGATAGTCTTCTATCCGCAATCTTTCCGCCAGAGCCATCTGCGGCCTCCTTGTCCTTCCGGCCATATCCAGAAGTTTTTCCCTGTCCACAAGTCCCGTTTTTTCCGGGATTGTCGGAGAGAGGTGTTTTGCGCAAAGCGGCCTCAGGATAAGGCCCGCGAGGCCGCTCTCCTTTTCTATGGTCATGAAGGTATCCCTTCGCTGGCTCATGGGCCTCTGGCCCAGGACCTCGCCGGTTATTATAAAGGATGCGTTGATATCTTCCATGTATTTTTTGGCAAGTTTAAACATGTATATCCTGCAGTCCACGCAGGGGTTTATCCCCTTTCCATAGCCGTGCCTGGGATTCCTTACGATATCCATGTAATCAAGCCCTTTGGTAAGGACCTTTATGGTTATCCCGAATTCTTCGGCAACGCGTTTTGCCTCGCTTCTGCATCCGCCATCCTGTTTTTCCCTGCCCCCGTTGCATGTGCAGAAGGCGGACGTGAAATTAAGGGCATGCACGCCGATACCCTGCTCAAGTATCAGTTTTATCGCGAGCGTTGAATCAAGCCCTCCTGATAAAAGGGCAACGGCCTTTGTCATTTTTCCAAACCCCTCCTATAAATTCCTTGTAATTTTTTGAAATACAATTATACTTTGAAGGGTTTGAAAATGCAATAGAATGGAGACGCGGGCAAGCGGATTATGGACGGGAATTATGGCGCGGGTGTGGAAATTCAGCGGGAAAAACCGAGGGTGGTCCTTCCGCTCGTATTATTTCTTATAACAGCGCTGACAACCACGGCAGCCGGCGCATTTTATGCGGGGGTAAATCCTTTCAAAGACCCTTCGGGGTTTAAAAAAGGCCTGCCGTTTTCCCTGTCCCTTCTTTTTATCCTCGGAACACATGAACTCGGCCATTTTTTCGCCTCCAAAAGGCACAGGGTCGCGACAACACTGCCCCATTTCATCCCGGTCCCCCCGATACCGCCGCTTATAGGCACCTTTGGGGCCGTAATAAAGATGAAGTCCCCCATAACCACAAAAAAGGCGCTTGTGGATATCGGCGCCTCAGGCCCCCTTACAGGGTTTATTTCAGCCGTGATTGTAATCTTCATCGGGCTTAGATTCTCAAGCGTCCTTCCGCTTATTCCCGCGGGTGAAGAGCGGCTCGGGCTTGGCTCCTCCATCATCTTCGAATTTTTTTCATATTTAAGATTCGGGAAAATACCCGAGGGCTACGACCTTTATCTGCATTCATCGGCATTTGCCGGCTGGATAGGGCTTTTTGTCACATGCATAAACCTGCTTCCAGTAGGGCAGCTTGACGGCGGGCATATCGTATATGCGCTTTTCGGGCCTTTTGTGCACCGTATAGTCTCTTTTTCGGTTGTCTTCGGGCTTGTCCTTCTTGGAATATACAGATGGCCGGGCTGGCTTGTGTGGGCGGCGCTTGTAACCATCATAGGCATGTGGCATCCTCCTGTTAAGGACGAATATATCCCGCTTGACAGGAAAAGGGTGATTATAAGCGTTTTAACCCTCATAGTATTTGTGTTGACATTCCTGCCTGCGCCATTTTATATTTTCTAATTATGAAGAAATTCAGCTTAAATGAATTGAAGGAGTTTGACGGAACGACCCCGGGCAAACCCGTATATTTCGCCTACAGGGGAAAGGTCTATGACGCCACGGCCAACGCGCTCTTTATAGAAGGGATGCACTTTGAACACCCCACAGGGTGCGACCTGACCGATTATATAGCGGATGCGCCGCACGGGGAGGAGGTTTTAGAGGAGCTGCCGGTGGTGGGCGAGTACGATGGGTAGTTGCGCTGGGCGGCGAGGGCGGCGGGGGCGGTTACGGCCGCACCTCTAAGAATTTTTTTTGAACGTTAAGAAAGACCGGCCGGTTTTATGAAGATAAAGATACTCGGCTGCGGCACATCCACAGGGGTCCCTGTAATAGGGTGCCACTGCAGCGTGTGCACATCCCCTGACCCGAAAAACAGGCGCACAAGAACATCCGCGCTCATACAGGCAAACGGGAAGAACATCCTTATAGATACATCCACTGACTTAAGGACACAGGCGCTTACAAACAATATAGAGAGGATAGATGCCGTCCTTTTTACCCATCCCCACGCGGACCACGTCCACGGGATAGACGACCTGAGGGTCTTTAATCTCATACAGAAAGAGGCCATACCCTGCTTTGCAAATGAAAACACGGTAACAAGGGTGAGGAATCTCTTTGAATACATATTCACCAGCAGCGAATACGACGGATGGAAGCCGAAGCTCAAGCTCTCTACGGTCAGTTCCCCTTTTACGTTATTCGGACTCGATATAACCCCTCTGGAGATATTCCACGGAAAAGGAGCAATCCTCGGATACCGCATAAACGACTCGGCGTATCTCACGGACTGCAGCGGAGCCCCGGCGGTAACGTTTAGAAAACTCAATGACCTCAATGTCCTGATTGTGGGGGCGTTGAGGAAAAGGCCCCATCCAAGCCACTTTTCAGTAGACCAGGCAATAGAATTTTCAAAAAAGGTTTCTGCCGGCAGCACCATACTCACGCACCTCTCCCACAATATAGATTATGTAAAAGACGCCGGGATGCTTCCCGAGGGTGTTTTTTTCGCCTACGACGGCATGGAGATAGAGGCAGGTTGACAGAGAGAAAAATTGTGGCATACTTTTTCATGAGGGCGATTTTTTATAAAAGATTCCCCTCAGACTTTTTTGTATAAAAGGGGGTGAGAGTATGTGTCAGACATGCGGTTGCGCTCCATGCGTGACATGCGGAAAATCGATAAAAAACGGGGTATGCAGCGGCTGCGGGAAAAAGTCCAAGGAATGCACGTGTAAGTAGCGTTGCATGGGGCTGCCAGACAGATCCGCCGGATAGATTCGCCGGATAGACCCGGCGGACAAGATTCAGCCTGCGCGTGGAACCCTCTATAAATAGACCCTTGTGCCGGCCTTTCCTTCCATCGCGTCTTCTATAAGTTCCGGGGTTGTGATTATAACCTCTTTGCCGCCATCCTCCAGGAACTCTATCGCGGCCTCTACTTTTGGCCGCATACTGCCCGCAAGAAACTCGCCCCGTTTTAGATATTTTTTTGCCTCCCTTACATCCATGCGGGGGATCCCCCTTTGGGCCGGTTTCCCGAAATCAAGATAAACCATTTCAATCTGGGTCAGGTTTATAAACTCTTCCGCCCCTATCTCCCTGGCAAGGGTGCTTGTCGCGAGGTCTTTGTCTATCACCGCATCAACGCCATGCAATGTCCCGTCGGGGTTTTCCACCACTGGTATTCCCCCGCCCCCCGCGGCTATAACTATCACCCCGCTTTCTGAAAGTTTTTTTATTATGCCGGCTTCAATAACCTTCAGAGGCCTCGGTGACGCCACAAACCTTCTGAAACCCCTCAGGCTGTCCTCTTTCATAAACCAGCCCTTCTTTCTTGAAAGCGCCTCCGCCTCCTCTTTTGTATAGTACGGGCCTACCGGTTTTGCGGGGTTGGAAAAGGCGCTGTCTTTTTTGTCAACCACAATCTGCGTTATAACGGTTACAACGTCCCTTATCTTTTTTGTTTTTAAAAGTTCGTTATAAAGCGTTTGCTGTATCATGAACCCTATGCCTCCCTCGCTGTCGGCGTCGCAGATATAAAGGGGCATGGGCGGGACCGCGTCTTTCGCCGCCTCCTGTCTTATAAGGATGTTCCCCACGACAGGTCCGTTTCCGTGGGTTATGATGACGTTTTTGCCGGCAGAAACGGTTTTCGCGATAAAGGAGCAGGCCTTTCGGGTGTTTTCAAACTGCTCCTTGATTGTCCCGGTCTCGTGGCGCCTTATTATGCAGTTGCCGCCGAGCGAGACGATGATTGTTTTTTTGGTTTCTGACGGCATTTTTTTGAGGGGAACTCGCCCCAAAAACCTTTAGACCTGTGCTGAACCTTGCGCTGAACTCGTTTCAGTATTGTTTCAGCATCCGGAAGTTTTTGAAGGAAGCCTGCCCCCTGCCCCCGTTTTCACGAGGGTAAACTTGAGCGGGGGCATGAAGTAAACTCGCCCCCGACCCATCCCCGCATCAAGTGCGGGGCAAGCTCTTCGGATGGGTGCCCGCGCCCGAAAAACCTTCCTTCAGCTATTTCTATTTAAGTTCCTCTATGTAACTTTCCGCGGCATACGCGGCTATTGCGCCGTCGCCGACGGCGGTTGAGACCTGCTTCAGGGGCGTTACCCTGCAGTCCCCGGCGGCATATATGCCTTTAACCGAGGTCTCCATCCTCTCGTTTGTCTCTATGAAGCCTTTTTCATCCTTTTCAACGTCTGCAAAATCCGTTGTGGGGTTTATGCCGACAAAGACAAAGACCCCTTCCGCCTCCACATATTTTCTGGAGTTTGTCTTCATATCCTCAAGAAAAACCCCTTCCACGGTTTTGGTTCCCTTTATCTCCTTCAGCATGTGGCTCCAGAAGACCTCTATATTGGGTGTGTTAAGGACTTTTTCCTGCAGTATTTTTTCGGCCCTGAGCTGGTCCCTTCTGTGGACGATAGATACTTTCTTCGCAAGTTTTGCGAGGAAAACAGCCTCTTTAACGGCCGTATCCCCCCCGCCGACGACAACAACCTTTTGATTCCTGAAAAAAGGCCCGTCGCATGTTGCGCAGTATGAAACGCCTTTTCCGAGGAATTCTTTTTCGCCGGGGACGCCGATTTTTCTGGGTTTTGCCCCTGTTGCGATTATAATTGCCTTTGCCCGAAGTTCCCCTTCGTGTGTTTTTACCACTCTCCAGTTGCCGTCGAGGGAAATACCCTCTACCGTCGTCAGTTTTATCTCAAGCCCGAGCCCCTTTGCGTGCCCTTCGAACTTCTGCATGAGTTCCATGCCGCTTATCGAGGGAAAGCCCGGGTAGTTCTCTATAATGTCGCTCAGGGCTATCTGCCCGCCAAGCCCTTCCTTTTCAAGAAGGACTGTCTTGAGTTTCATCCTCTGCGCGTAAATCCCGGCCGTAAGACCGGCAGGCCCGCCGCCTATAATAATAAGGTCGTACATATAACCTCCAAAAACCTGTTTTTTCCGGAATCAGGGGAAAACCATCAGACGCGTGTATATCCCAACTCAGCGCTTTTTTACCGACTGAAGTATCTTTCTTGCCGTTGAGGCAAGTATCGGCTGTATGTTTCTACTCTTGGCCAGTTTTTCAAGGTCCTTGTCGTTTAGCTCCCCTATAAGCCTTAATGCCGCCTTCAGAGGGGTTTTGGGGTTGCTTACAACATTTTTTTTAATCTGGTAGTTTTTAAGCCACTCCTTTTTTCTCGTTACCTCCCTTATAAGTTCGTCCGGCGTGCCGGTTGAGGCCGCGATCTTCATAATCTCTTCATCTGTTATATGGGGGTTGTGCAGCACCGTGATGGAGACAATTTTGTTTGAGTCCCTTATGAGCACCTCCCTTGCCTCCTTGTTGCCGAGAAGGGCGAGTTTGATTTTTTCCGTAACTGTCATTTGCATAAGCCGTTGTTGGATGCTCAGGTGCTCCTCTTCTCCGGGACCAGGGAATGGGGGGCCGGTCTGTGGCGTGTGTTTTTTGACCGCGGGTTTTTCTTCGCTTTCCGCAATGTCTTCAGCGCCGATTGCCGGCGCATTCGGGTTCTCCTTCAGCGCTTTTAGGACCGGGGATGTTATGGATTCCCTGTTCTTGAAGATTTCTTCCAGAACCGCGACAGGCGCCGTTTTGACGATATCCTCAAGGGTCTTTTCATCGGCGGCTCTATTGAGCGCGGCTTTTATGAGGATTTTTTCGCCTGAGGGGTGCGTCTGGGCTATTTTTTTGATTATAAGGGGGTCAAGCCCTTCCTCAAGCGCCGCAATAAGCATAGACTCCGGAAATTCAAGGAACGCCTTTTTTGCCGCGGCCCTTACCTCCTCATCCTTATCGTGCGTAAGCACATATATCGCAGTGAGTTTTTCAGAGGGTTTAAGAAGAAGAAGAGGAGCCCGCAGCGCCTCCAGACGCTTTTCTTTCGGTGCCGTTTCCGAGACATAACCGTACACGGCTTTATTTACCTTCATCTTCTTTTTCTTCCTTGCCAGTTTTTGCGGAGTCAATTATCTTCTGGGAGAGATATGGGGGGACATCATCGTATGTGGAAAATTCCATTGTAAAAACGCCCCTGTCCCGCGTCATCCCCTTAAGGTCGCTTGAGTAGGTTATGACCTCCGCCATCGGCACAAGCGCCCTTATGTTATAGGCGCCCCTTTTCGGCTCAACCCCAAGCACCTTCCCCCTTCTTGAGTTTATGTCGCCTATCACGTCGCCCATATTTTCCTCGGGGGCGATAATCTCCATCCTCATTATCGGCTCAAGAAGAACCGGTTTTGCCTGCTCCACCCCTTTTTTAAAGCCTATTGAGGCGGCTATCTTAAATGCCATATCAGAGGAATCCACGGTGTGGAAACTTCCGTCATAAAGCCTTACCCTTATATCCACAACCGGATAACCGGCAAGGACCCCTGATTTCATCGCCTCTTTTACGCCCTTTTCAACGGCCTGGATGTATTGGCGTGGGATCGCCCCGCCCGTTATGTCATCCATAAATTCAAAGCCGCTTCCGCGCGCAAGGGGCGAGAGCTCAATCCACACGTCCCCGTACTGGCCGCGCCCCCCGGACTGCTTTTTATATCTGCCCTGAACAGAAGCAATGGAACGTATGGTTTCCCTGTAGGGGACCCTTGGGGTTTTAAGCTCTACCTCGCAGCCGTATTTCCTTTTCAGCCTTTCAACAGCCACCTCAAGATGCACCTGCCCTGTGCCGGAAAGGACAAACTCTTTTGTCTCATCGTCTCTTTTAAACTCAAGGGTCGGGTCTTCTTCCATAAGTTTTTCCATGGAAGAGGAGACCTTATCCTCATCGGCCCCCGTCTTTGGCGCTATCGCATAGGAAAGTGTCGCGTCTGTCCGGGGGAGGGGGGGAAAAACAATCGGGTTTTCAACGCTCGAGAGGGTATCTCCGGTATGGGTGTTTTTCAGTTTGGATATCGCGGCTATGTCGCCTGTTGACGCCTCTTTTATCTCCAGGCTCTTATCCCCCTCGGTGACGTATATATGGTCTATCTTTTCCTTTACGCCGCGAGTTGAGTTGAGGACGGTTTGCCCGCTTGAAATCTTTCCGGAAAAAATCCTCAAAAAAGTGAGTTTGCCGGTGAAGGGGTCTATCATTGTCTTAAAGACAAAGGCGGAAAAAGGAGAATCCACGGACGCCTCTCTTTTAATCTCCCCGCCGCTTGTTGGGTCTTTTCCTTTTATGCCCTTTGCCGCCTCCTTATCGCGCGGGGAAGGCAGATACAGGTTTATGCCGTCCATGAGAAGATTTACCCCCATATTTCTGTAAGAGCTTCCGCAAAATACCGGGACAAACCTTCTGGTGAGGGAAGCCTCCCTCAATCCTTTTTTCAGTTCTTTTTCTTCTATTGTTTCCCCGTTCAGGTATTTTTCGGCAAGGGCGTCGTTTACCCCGGCAATTTCCTCAACGAGTTTTTCCCGGAGGGCCGCGGCCTCCTTTTTTAATCCGGAAGGAAGTTCGGCCTCTTCGCATCCGCCGGAAGAATCTTTTCTGTAAAGAAAGGCCTTCATGGCAATAAGGTCAATAACCCCTTTAAAATCTCCAGCCTCCCCTATCGGGAGTTGCGCCGGGACCCCTTTTGCGTTGAGGACCTTCTCCATATCGTCTATTGCCCTTAAAAAGCCTGCCCTCTCCATGTCCATCTTGTTTACAAACACAATCCTCGGGAGTTCGTTTTCATCCGCATACTCCCATACCTTTTCGGTCTGGACCTTTACCCCTGATATGGCGCTCAGGATAACCACCGGAATCTCCGCCGTCGCCGGATCGGCTTTCATGGCGTCAAGGACGTCGAATCCAGTCACGTCTGGCA
>Ga0209002_10002202_pt1 | contig 15795 bp, 12 predicted proteins | sample Rifsed16ft2_FD_184010 | JGI IMG/M metagenome (GOLD analysis project Ga0209002, IMG submission 184010) | Soil microbial communities from Rifle, Colorado, USA - sediment 16ft 2 (version 2) | ecosystem: Environmental > Terrestrial > Deep subsurface > Rock core/Sediment | place: Rifle, Colorado...
AAAGGTGAATTATTCGAAGTTGTAAAGCTCTCCAGCTTAGATGAGGAAAATAAAATCTTAACATTGCTGAAAGAAATTTTTAAACATAAACTAACCGGAGGTTCATAATGGCTTTAATAGTTGTGCTTGCAGTCATAGCGTTCTTGGTTTTCTTTGTTGTATCAATGTACAACTCATTGATACGGCTTCGCAATCAGGTGAAGAATGCTTGGTCACAGATTGATGTTCAGCTAAAACGACGTCATGATCTGATTCCAAATTTAATTGAGGCAGTAAAAGGATACATGGTTCACGAAAGAGAAACTTTGCAGAACATAACAAATGCACGTACTCAAGCAATGAGTGCAACAACCATTGAGGACAAATCCAAAGCTGAACTAAAGCTTACTGATGCAATGACAAAGTTTAATCTTGTCGTTGAGAATTATCCCGACTTAAAAGCAAATCAGAATTTTCTTTCACTTCAGGAAGAACTTTCGTCAACGGAAAACAAAATTTCATTCTCACGCCAGAATTATAACGATCAGGTTCTTTATTATAACAATAAGATTGAAATGTTTCCATCAAATATTCTTGCCGGAATGTTTAACTTCGCAAAAGAAGCCTTCTTTGAATTAGAAGATAAAGGTGAAAGAGCAGTTCCAAAAGTAAGTTTCAAATAATATTTAAACGATTTGATTTTAAATGTGGGAATTAATTAGGGCTAACCAGCGCAAATCATTCTGGCTTTTCGGTTGCATGGGAATTCTGCTTTTACTTTTAGGATATGCAATCGGAAGCAGCTTCATTCCTGATGGCGGTGGTTCTTTCGGTATTGTTATCGCCTTGGCGATCTGGATTATTCTTTCCATAATTAGTATTGCATTTGGAAGTAACATACTTTTGGCAATCAGCAATGCGAAAGAAGTTACTCCAGATGTTCACCCCCAGCTTTTTAATGTTGTCGAAGAGATGAAAATTGCCGCCGGACTTCCAAACATTCCAAAGATTTATATAATCAATCAGGAAGCACCAAATGCTTTTGCAACAGGAATAAAACCCGAGAACAGCGCAATTGCTGTGACGGCAGGGCTTTTATCAAAGCTTAATCGTGATGAACTGCAAGGAGTTGTTGCTCATGAAACAGGACACATCTACAATCGCGATATCAGATTTATGACTATGGCAGGAATTATGCTCGGAAGCATCGTACTGATTTCAGAAATTTATTTTAGGGGATTATGGATCTCGGGCGGCGGCAGAAGGTACAGTTCTAAATCATCAAAAAGCAGCGGGCAGGGACAAGTAATCATTATGATTGCTGCAATTGCTCTTGCCATATTAGCTCCGATTTTAGCTCGGCTTCTTTATCTCGCAATCTCAAGGAAAAGAGAATACCTTGCCGATGCCACGGCAGTTAGATTTACGAGATACCCTGAAGGTCTTGCATCTGCATTAGAAAAAATCTCCGAATCTAATTTGGATTTACCAACTGCAAACAAAGTAACAGCGCCTATGTATATTGTTAATCCCCTTAAAGAAAAAGGAATGAAAATCGCCGATTTAACAAGCACACATCCGCCAATTTCTGAAAGGGTAAGAATCCTAAGAAGCATTTCACAAGGAGCGGGTTTTATTGATTATCAAAATGCTTTCGATAAGATAAAGAGAAAATCATCACCGATTATTCCTGCGTCGGCATTGGCTAATCAGGAAAAGGTTGAAATTAGAAAACCGGGAGAAGAATTACCTGTTAGTGAAACTTCTAAGCAGCAGAAAAGAACTTTAGGCGACTTAATGATGACTGTGAATAATTATTCTTTTATTAATTGTGTCTGCGGAATGAAAATAAAAGTCCCGGCAGGTTTTGGAACAAATAAGCCGCAAGTTACTTGTCCCAGGTGCGGGCATAAGAATGATGTACCAAGGGAAAATTCGATTTAAATATTCAATTCATACAAATTTTGTTTAATCCTTTTCAATAATTCAACAAAAACATGAAATTCTTTTTAAAGTTTTTTTTCTATCTGCTAATAATAATTTTTTTCGCAGCTGGTTGTGCGACCAAAGAAATTGTTAAAGTAAAGGAAGAAACTAAAGTTGAGGAAGTTGAGAAAATTCCGGAAGAAGAAGTTTTTGAAATTAAGCCGGTGATAAAGAAAGAAGCATTTGCGATTTTATTTCCTGCAAATGCAAAGATTGAAAATGTTACGGTTGATAAAAAGAAAAAAATTATCAACATCAACCTCAGCAAGGAATTTTCTTACGTTCCTTTTAGGAATGAAACCGTTGAGATGTTATATGATCAGTTGGGGGAAGAATTAAGGAATGAATACTCGGATTTTAAATTGCAAATCAATGCTTTAGATTATCCCATTGAAGAGCTTGTTCCCAATTATTTTAGAAATGGATTTACTGAATACGATCAGAAGAGAATGCCACTGAATAAAAACCTTCGACCTGAACCAATTGTTAGAAATATCAGTTCAAAGAATAACCCAACAAACGGACTCAATGGTAAAAATATTTTATTGTGGCACAGTCATGGCTGGTATTACAATTTTAAGTTGGAGAGATGGGAATGGCAGCGTCCAAGATTATTTCAAAGTGTTGAAGATTTAATTCCCATGTCATTTACTATTCCTTATCTCATTCCGATGCTGGAAAATGCCGGTGCAAATGTATTTGTTCCGCGTGAGAGGGATATTCAAACCAATGAAGTCGTAATTGATAATGATTCTCCGGTGAATCCGATAACCAAATCACGATTTATAGTTCATGATGGCGAAAAATTAATTTGGCAAAAGGGAAGTGAACCGGCATTCGGAATTGGAGAACCACCTTACAAAGAAAATGAAAATCCATTCAAGCATGGGAGTTCTGTTTTTACATACTCAAATTTTTTGGGTGATGCAAAGTGTGAATGGATACCAGAAATTCCTCAAACAGGTGAATACGCAGTTTACATTTCTTATAAACATTCTTCCGAAAATGTTTCCGATGCACATTATACAATTTACCATTCAGGTGGACAAACAGAATTCGAAGTGAATCAGCAGATTGGCGGCGGCACCTGGATTTATCTTGGCAAATTTTATTTTAACAAAGGATATAACTCTTCAAGCGGGAAAGTTGTCCTGAACAACAAAAGCAAAGAACCTGGTTTAATTGTTTCTGCTGATGCTGTGAGGTTTGGCGGCGGCATGGGAATCGTTGAACGAAATGGAACAACAAGCGGCAGGCCAAAATTTGTTGAGGGTGCTCGGTATTGGCTTCAATATGCGGGAATGCCCGACACTCTTGTTTACAATCTCAATCAAAATGAAAATGATTATAACGATGATTACCAAAGCCGTGCTGAATATGGAAATTATCTTTTTGGAAATCCTTACGGTCCAAATAAAAATAGAAAAGAAAAGGGATTAGGAATACCTATTGACTTATCACTTGCTTTTCATACCGATGCGGGAATTTCACGAAGCGATACAACAATTGGAACATTGTCAATTTACAGTCTTACCTCAAGCGATTCTCAATACGTTTTTCCGGATGGTATGTCGCGTCTTGCAAACAGAGACTTGGCAGACCTTGTGCAAACTCAGATAGTTGAAGATTTAAAAAATAAATATGATATCATTTGGACTCGCCGTCAATTGATGGAAGCAAGATACAGCGAATCAGTCCGTCCGAATTTTCCTTCGCTTTTGCTTGAGTTGCTTTCTCATCAAAATTTTCTTGATATGAAATACGTTCTTGATCCTCGTTTTAGGTTTGATGTTTCAAGAGCAATTTACAAAGGCATGCTAAGGTTTTTATCCGTGCAGTACAATTTTAATTACGTTGTTCAGCCGCTGCCTGTTTCACACTTCTTTACTGAGTTAGATAAAAAAGGAAATGTAATTCTGAAGTGGAAGCCGCAAGTCGATCCTTTGGAGCCAACGGCATTACCTGATAAATATATTGTTTACACGAGAATTAATGGTGGAGGATTTGATAACGGAATTCTGGTTGAAGATAATTCTTACGTAAAAGAAATCGAGAAAGGAAAAATTTACAGCTTTAAAGTTACTGCGGTAAATGAAGGCGGCGAGAGTTTCACTTCCGAGATTCTTTCCGTTTGCAGAATGGAGAACGGGAAAAATCCAATCTTGATTGTTAATGGCTTTGATAGAATATCTCCTCCCGCAACTGTTGAGGATACTTCATTCATTGGTTTTGCGAATTTTATTGATGCAGGCGTTCCCGATAAATACGATATAAATTTTACGGGAGCTCAATACGATTTCAATCCCAATTCACCTTATGTTTCCAATGATGCGCCTGGCCATGGGGCAAGCCATGCGGATTATGAAACCAAAATAATTGCCGGCAACACTTTTGATTTTCCATACATTCACGGACTATCAATTAAGAATGCGGGTTATTCTTTCGTATCATGCAGCGATGAAGCAGTGATGGGTGAGCTGATAGATCTTAAGAAATATAAAATGGTCGATCTTATTCTGGGAGAAGAAAAGAAAACTCAATGGCAAAAACCTTATGCCGATTCTGTAAATGGAATTCAGTTTGAAGCAATGCCAGCTAAACTTCAAAAGCAACTAACGGAATTTTTAGAGAAAGGAAAAAACTTATTCGTTTCCGGGGCTTACGTTGGCTCTGATCTTTTTGGAAATAACGATAGCGTAAGTACTAAGTTTGCAAGAGATATTTTGAAATATAGTCATGTAACAGATCATGCAGCGAAAAGCGGAGAAGTCTTTCCGACAAGATCGTCGTTTTTGAAAAACATGTTTAGCTTCAAGTATAGTAAGGATTTGAACGATTCTATTTATGCAGTTGAAACACCGAACGCAATTGCACCAGTAAAAAGTGCCGAGACAATTTTGCGCTACAAAGAGAATTATTTCAGTGCGGCAATTGGTTACAAGGGTGATTACGGCGTTGTTGTTTTTGGTTTTCCATTTGAAACAATTCTAAAAACCGACGTGAGAAATGAAATTATGAAAATGATTATTAAATATTTTGTATTGTAAGTTTTACTAAAACTCGAAAACCTCCGAGGTTACATTTGGCTATACGTTACCCAAACCTCGGAGGTTTATAAGAAAATTTTGATCGTTAAAAATATTCACATTTATTCAAGGGGTTCTCATGTATCAAAAAAAAATCAATGTTGTTCAATACGGTCTTGGACCAATCGGTTTACAAATCACCAGATATCTTTTAGAAAGAAAAATTTTCAAGATAGTCGGAGCAATTGATATTGACTCACAAAAAGTTGGAAAAGATCTTGGAACGGTCGCGGGATTAAATAAAAAGTTCGGAGTTAAAATTTCTTCCGATGCGGAAAAAGTGCTTAAAAATTCCCGAGCTGATATTGTTGTTCTAACCACAACATCCAGCTTGAAAAAAATAAAACCGCAAATCCTGCAAATAGTTTCTCATAGTAAAGATGTAGTGTCTACATGTGAAGAGCTAATGTATCCATGGTTAACAAGCCCTAAAATTGCTAAAGAGATAGATTCGGCAGCTAAAAGGAAAAACGTTTCCGTTTTATCAACAGGGATTAATCCTGGTTTTCTAATGGATTTTCTCCCAATGGCACTTACAGCAGTTTGCAAAGATGTTAAAAAGATTACCGTTGAACGAATACAAAATGCAAAGTATCGAAGAATTCCTTTTCAGAAAAAAATTGGTGCCGGGTTAACAACTGACCAGTTTGACCAAAAAGTTAAAGATGGTACGCTTAGACATGTTGGACTTACAGAATCAGTTCATCTTATTGCCTCAAAGCTTGGATGGAAACTCGATAAGACTCAAGATATAATTGGACCCGTAATTGCTGTGAAGAATGTCTCTGCCGGAAAAATTAAAATTGGAAAAGGCAATGCGCTCGGTGTTCAACAAACGGGACTTGGAATTAAAAACGGCGAAGAAAAAATTAAGCTTTTATTCCGGGCGACAATCGGTGAGAAATCTCCAAGAGACAGAATAATTGTAGACAGCGTTCCTCCCATTGATATGACAATTAAAAACGGAATAAATGGTGATGTTGCCACATGTGCAATTACGATCAATGCAATTCCGGTAGTGTTGAAGGCAAACCCGGGTTTAAGAACAATGGCAGATATTGAACCGGTATCCTGTTTCATATAGAATTCAGTGATAACATTAAGATATGCCAGATTTTAGCTGCATGAGGCGAATGCGTAAATCTGGCATATCTAAAAAAGGGTGAATACATAAATCAGGCATATCTAAATTATTGATCGAATGTGTCTATAAATTTGCTACAACCTTGCGAAGTTTTCTCTGAACTTCAGCAGCAACTTTGCCAAGATTTGGATTGGCAACTGCCTGCATTGATGCAATCGGATCAACTGCGGCGACTTCAATTTGTTCGGGAGCTTGTTCAATAACAATTACATTGCATGGAAGCATTGTCCCGATTTTATCTTCGGATTTTAATGCTTCGTAAGCAAATGGAGGATTGCATGCCCCGAGAATCTTGTATTTCTTAAAATTCACATCAAGCTTTTTCTTTAAGATTTCCTTCACGTCAATTTCTGTGAGTATTCCAAATCCCTCTTTCTTAAGTTCATCGGTCACCTTTGTAATGACATTATCGAAGCTGCCTTTTACTGTTTTATTAAAATAGTAGCTCATAAGATTTAATCCCTCCAATTATTTAGAAATGATATGATCAAAATAATAAATGGTTTCTAATTTGTTTTTAGCAGAGACAGTCAAAAATAACTGTCCTACCGATTACGCCAAGAATACATTATTCATCTTAAAAAACTTTTTAATAACTTTGCTCACCCAAAATTAACTATGTTAAACGTAATAAAGTAAAAAGATGAAAATGAAAATTAAAAAGCGCCCATCGTGGGATGAATATTTTCTTAAGCTTGCAATGCTTGCATCAGAAAGATCAACTTGTCCTCGAATGCATTGCGGTTGTGTAATTGTAAAAGATAAATTTGTGCTTGCAACAGGATATAACGGTTCGCTGCCGGGCTTACCGCATTGTGAAGATGAAGGATGCCTAATTGTTGATAATCATTGTGTGAGAACAAATCATGCGGAGATAAATGCGTTAACCCAAGCGGTTACTCATGGTGTTAATATTAAAGGATCAACGGCATACATCACAAACATGTCCTGCACAACATGTGCAAAAGCATTAATTGCTGCGGGAATAAAAAGAGTTGTTGTTTTTTCGGATTATCACGACACACTTGCTACAAAATTCTATTCTGAATCGAATGTAGAAATTGCGAAGCTTGAAATACCAGATAAGTTAATTAACTACGATTTAAAAAGTTACACTTCAGCGAGAAAAACTAAAAAATCCAGATGACGGAAAAAATATTTTCCTACTGGAAACCAATATCAGCAGTGGTTATCTGGGGAGCATCATTTATTGCCACAAAGATTGCCCTTGAAGAAATTGCGCCGCTCACAATCATCTTTTTAAGATTAATACTTGCCTCGGTTTTACTTTTCATATTAGCGGTTTATTCTAAAAAAAGCTTTGCTATTGATCTAAAGAATCATGGTGGTATTTTCATTCTTGCACTAATTGCTGCGTTTCATCTCTGGATACAAGTTACCGGAATGCAGTACACAACAGCGGCAAACACCGGCTGGATTATCGGGACAGCCCCGATTTTTATGGCAATAGTTGGTTTTGTTATCTTTAAAGAATCTCTTTCACCAATTCGAATCTTCGGAATTCTTCTTGCGTTCTTTGGCTTGCTTATGCTTATAAGTAAAGGAGATTTTTCATCCATTGATTTGCTTTCCAATCAAGGCGATTTTCTAATTCTTGCAAGTGCATTTACATGGAGCATCTATTCCGCGGTTAACAAAAAAATATCATTAAGCTACTCTCCGCTATTGACGATTTTATTTTTGTTCTTAATGATGGCGATAATAATTTCACCTTTTTCGATTAACTCTGCTGCTATTCAATCAGTCCTTTCCTTTTCGGCGAAAGGATGGATTGCAATTTTCTTTCTGGGAATTTTCTGCTCAGGAGTAGCTTATGTGCTGTGGGCTCAAGCGCTCAAAGAAATGGATTCAGTGAAAGTCGGGGCATTTCTTTACTTTGAACCTTTCGTTACGGTCTTTGCCGCATGGCTTATGCTTAGAGAAGATATAACTTTCATGATGATTTTGAGCGGAATTATAATTTCAATTGGAGTAATGCTTGTAAATTTTAAGGTTCGTAATCTTTTTCGTGATCTATTTCACACTAATGTATCATCAAAATAATTCCGCTAAGAAAAATCTTGCTTATGTAGCTTCCAATACTTAGTTTATTCAGCGAGGGTATTTTCTAATTCAATTTTTTAACAATATAAGAGGTTCACATGAACACAAAAAAGTTTCTCATTGCGTTTGTCGTCGTGTTTGTTCTTCTTGAAATCACCAATTACCTGATACATGGAGTAATTCTTAGTTCCACGTATGCAGAAGAGGGAGTTAAGCAGGTATTCCGGGCCGCGGAAGAAATGCAAAGTAAAATGTGGATAATGTGGGTGGCAGATCTTGTCTGGTCCTTTTTCTTCGTTTTTATTTTTGTAAAAGGATATCAGAACAAAGGCATCATGGAGGGAATTAGATACGGTGTTTACATAGGCATATTTGTAAGTTTTGTTTTTGCTTATCAATCTTTTGCAATGTTGCCGCTTCCGTATTCTCTCACATTTGAGTGGTTTATAGCAGGGCTAATCCAGTGCGTAATAATTGGAATTGTAGCAGCGGTGATTTATAAGCCGAAAGAAGCTGTAACTGTATAATCGGGTTATTATTTTAAGTGAGACTCACTTTTAAAGTGAGTCTCACTTATCCCATGTTCTGTTCTTGATTGCCTTTTCGTAAAGAGAAATATATTCCTTGGCTGAATTCTTCCAGGAATAATCTCTATTCATTCCATTAAGCTGGATCTTTTTCCACGCATTTTTATGATGATAAGCATTAACTGCCCTTTGTACAGTCGTAAATAAAGCATAGCTTGTATAATCATTAAAGGAAAATCCGTTACCTGTGTCTTGCCCAGGATAATTCATTTCATCCCAGTCTTGAACCGTGTCAGCTAGACCGCCGGTTTTACGGACAACGGGTACTGTTCCATACTTCATGCTGTAGATTTGATTCAATCCGCATGGTTCATACCTCGATGGCATAAGAAAAATATCTGCTGCTGCTTCGATTAAATGAGAAAGTTCGTTATTAAAGCCGATGTATGTTGATACTTTATCAGGAAGAATATGTGAGATGTGCCGGAACATTTCTTCGTAGCGATCTTCACCGCTTCCAAGAATTACCCATTGAGCGTCAAGTCGTATTAGATCTTGCAATGCACCAGCAAAAATGTCAATACCTTTTTGATTAACCATTCTCGATACTATACCGATTAGAGGAATATCTTCATGATAAGTGAAGTCGAAGTGCTCCAACAAAAACCTTTTATTTTTAATCTTGCCAAGCAGATTATCTTTCGAATACCGGAAAGGAAGATGTTTATCCGTTTCTGGGTTCCATTCACTATAATCAACGCCGTTAAGAATTCCGAACAGATCATCTTTCCTTTGTAATAATACATTGTGAAGTCCTGCGCCATACTCGGGAGTTAAAATTTCATGTGCATAGGTTTTACTTACAGTATTAATTATATCGGAAAAAAGAATGCCCGTTTTCATGAAAGAAACCGTATCTTCAAACTCAACAGGTCCGCCGGGATAAAATAAATCACCGCGAATTTCTGCACTTAAAAGAGTTGACTTGGGAAATCTTCCTTGATAACCGATGTTATGAATTGTGAACAATGTTGCCGTGCGGTCGAACATTTTATCCCAATCATAATTGTCTTTAATAAACAATGGTACCAAACCCGTTTGCCAATCGTTACAGTGAATTACATCCGGTGCCCATTTTAATCTTTGCAGAGATTCTATTACACCCTTGCTGAAAAGAATGAACCTTTCGTCTTCATCGTGATCATTAGTGTAGATAAGTCCCCGGTGAAAATAATGAGGGCAATCAATAAAATTTACTTCTACGTTTGAATTGTTCAAAGCGGTTTGATGAAGATGAACCGAGCGTAAGTGCCCGGAAATCCGGATAAGCATTTCACCAACATTCCAATTGTAGTGCAAATTGAATTTGTTTTCATCTATGTAGGAATATTTTGGAAGAAAGAGCTTTACTTCGCACCCAAGTTCTGCAAGCGCTTTGGGAAGAGAACCCGAAACATCTGCAAGCCCTCCTGTTTTTGCAAATGGAACGGCTTCGGAGGAAAGGAAGGCAATTTTCATTTTACTCATATCAATAATTTGAAGTTGTTCAAACTTAAAAAATATTTTGTTGAATGAGAATGAAGCGCAGTCACATTTATTTTACAAACTATTTTATGTATCGAGTCATGAATGAGGTTTGTGTTGAACACTTTTTATTTCAATCATTTTAACACAGAATAATTTGAGAGTGACTATTGATTTATAATAAACCTGCCTGCCGTAATAAAAACTTATTATCTTATAAAAATCTTAACAGCAACTATGATTCGATCTTGGTTTCAGTTTTTTATCATGCACTGCAGTTATCCAGTGCATTTGCCTTTCCAATTATTCCCCAAAATCTTTAAATTAAAACCAGAATTAAAAGCTAATTGAAGGAATTATGGAAACAAGCAAAACCGATCTCTCAATCTTTACGGTAGGTAATCCAAATAACAAACCAGTCGTTTTCGTTCACGGCTTTCCTTATGATCATACAATGTGGGATAAGCAAATTGATGAGCTGAAATCAAATTACTTTTGTGTTACTTATGACATCAGGGGGTTGGGTGAATCTCCCATAGGTGGTGGGCAGTACACTATGGAATCTTTTGTTGATGATCTTGAAACAATTATTAATGAATTGAAACTTGATAAATCGGTACTGTGCGGACTCTCAATGGGTGGATATATTTCTCTTCGAGCAGTTGAAAGAAATGAATCAAACTACAGCGGGTTAATTTTATGTGACACACGTTCAGCATCTGATACTGATGAAGGAAAAATAAAACGAGCAGAGAATGTAAGAAAAATAAACACCCTCGGAGTAAAACACTTTGTTTCCGAGTTTGTCCCGCATTGCTTTTCTGTTAAATCAATTACTGATTCAAACGAAGAGTACACTAAAGTGCTAAATAAATCTTTGAACTCAAACGCTATTGGTATAAAGGGCTGCTTGCTTGCAATGTCAGGAAGAACGGATACCACTTCTTACCTGTCTAAGATCAAAATTCCGACATTACTTTTGTGCGGTGAAGATGATCGCTTGACTCCTCCCGATACAATGGAACTAATGGTGGAACAAATTCCCAACTCGCATTTTGAAATTGTGCCGAATGCAGGTCATATGTCGCCGATTGAAAATGCTCCTTTTGTGAATAACAGAATTAAAAAGTTTTTGGGAAGAATATGATGGGTATAATTATTTGTATCACAATTCTTATATCGTTGTTGCAATTATTCCAAATTAATGTGTTAGTTTATTATTCAAATTAATATTTATATCAAAGGACAATAGATTTGATGCATAAGTTTCACATACCGGTTATGGGTCTTGGGTTTACTATAGACACCCCAGTTAAAGTAGCACCTTACGGAATTTCTTCCGTTATTTCAATTATTGATCATAGTTTAATTGAAAAAATGAGGGAATATTACTGCCGGAAAATCGGTATTCCGTATTCTATCATTTCTGAAAAGACCAAAGATTTTAGAGCTGAACGGATTACAAATTACCTCAACCTAATTGATCAAATTGTAAGCGAGAAGTTTGAGAAAGTAAAAAATTCTATCTACGAAAAGGGAGAAGAGATTCATAAATACGTCGAGATGCTGCCCGATGTTTCGGAGATAAAAAAGAAATTTAGTGAGTTAATTGAAAACGGAAACGCTGTTAAGAAAGATATTCAAACGTGGATTCACGATAATATTCGTGCTGGAAGTATTGATGTAAACATCATGACAAAAGTTGATTCGGGAAATTACAGCGGAGATGAAAAACTTCCCATTGAGTATAATGATGCACACTCTGCTTTGAGAGGATTTGCAAATAGTAAGTTACATTCATCCCTTGTATTATCTGCGGGAATGAATCCCAGACTATACGGTTATCTTGAAAAATTTGATGATTTTTATCCGGATGAAAAGGGATTTCTCCGCAAGAAAATTACTTTGAAGGTGAGTGATTACAGATCGGCAATTATTCAAGGAAAATTTTTAGCTAAGAAAGGTTTGTGGGTTTCTGAATACAGGATTGAGTCGGGACTTAATTGCGGTGGACATGCTTTTGCAACCGATGGTTTTTTGATGGGACCTATTCTCGAAGAGTTTAAGAACAAACGGGATGAATTGATCAACACCACGCATGAAATTTATACCGGGGCATTAAAAAATAAAAATCGTTATTATCCTTCTGCGCCTCTAAATATAAAAATCACCGCACAAGGTGGCGTAGGAACTTCTCAAGAACAGGACTTCCTGTTGAATTATTATCAGCTTGATTCCGTTGGCTGGGGAACACCGTTTTTACTTGTACCTGAAGTCGTAAATGTTGATCCTCAAACAATGGAACTTCTGCGTAACGCTAAGGAATCCGATCTTTATTTGAGCGATATTTCTCCTTTGGGTGTGCCGTTCAATAGTGTAAAGAATAATTCGCAGGATTTAGAAAAGCAGGAGTTAGTTGATAAGGGAAGACCGGGAAGTGCTTGTCCGAAAAAATATTTGACTTTTAATACTGAGTTTACAGACAACCCCATCTGTTCCGCTTCGCGTCAATATCAGCATCTGAAAATAAAAGAATTAGAAAGCAAGAGCTTAAGTGAAGCAGATTTTAATCGGGAGTTTGATAAGATTGTTGATAAAGCATGTATCTGCGTCGGCTTGGGAAATTGCGCTATGCTGAAAAATAATTTAGAGATAAAAGGAAACAGCAAAGGAGTTTCTATTTGCCCCGGACCGAACATGGCATATTTTGATAAGGTATTGTCTCTGCGTGAAATGGTAGATCACATCTACGGTAGGAAAAATGTTATTAGTGGAAATGACCGCCCTAATTTTTTTCTGAAAGAATTGAAACTCTATATCGATTATCTAAAGAGATTAATTGCAGAAAGCGGAACAGAATTTTCCGAAAAGCAAATTAAGTATTATCAAACTTTTCAATCTAATTTGACAAACGGTATCGAGTATTATAAAAATCTTTATCTTGACTATAAAGAAAAGTACGAACACTTTAAAAATGATTTTCTCCATGAACTCGAACGGCTCCGTAGTGAGTTAGGTAAAGTTATTTTTGAGAAGGAGTTAGAAACGGAGGATAGTTTTTCAAAGCATCAAAGTTAGCACGTTAGGAAAATTTAAATCCCAAATTCTATTACTTTGTATCCTGTCTTTAAGTTTCCACAATGTTGTTAGTCTTCATATTGAACTTTTTGAGCGCCTTGCAATGTCCTAGATCAGCTTCGCCATCCTTCAGATTTTTTAGTTACTTCACATTCATCTTTTGAATGCACTCTCATGTATCTCATTAATTCATGGTCGCATTATGACAATTATACGACTTATGATTAATTTTACCTGGTGGTCAGCCCGCAACCGCAAAGCGAAGGATCCCATTAATAAATTTACCTAACCCAGATGGGAAATGCTTCTGTCACGGAGTCGTTCCCCGATGTTTCGGGGCAGGCATGACAGCTTTGAAATATTACACGTCTTCCGAAAAAATTCCCGGAGTTTACATTCAGCATTAATTATTTTAGAAAAGATAAAACTCCGTAAAGCAATTCTTAAATAGTTTCAGGATGTCATAGCCGCCAGTTAGTCCTAATACTGTCATTCTGAATTCGTTTCAGAATCTAAGGTGCTGAGAATGCATTAAATTTGAGACTCTGAAACCAGTTCAGAGTGACAAAAACTAGTTCTCGGAAAGACCCCGCACCATGAACAAACAATTTTCCGTTGCCAATTTACCGTGTAAATCGTCCATTTAGTGGATAATTATCCACTACAATGTGGTTGATTATCCGCCGGTTCCCCCTGCATAGCGTCTAACTATCAATCAACAATAACTAATTCTACGTATTTGATTTGATTAATAAGCATGTTATTTTTGTTCATCAGTATTGAACAATATTGTTCATTAGTAATGAAAGGTAATATTTATGATACTTAGGGGCACCCTATTAGAAACTGTCAAGTCGCAAAAAGAAAACCTGCTCAATGCTGATCGGGGAATTGAAAGGGATAAGCTGAAAGACGTGCAGCTCACAGCAGGTTTTGCTTCCATAATAACCGGAATACGAAGAGCCGGTAAAAGCACATTGCTTCTTCAGCTAATACAAAAGATCACCAATTTCAATTATCTCAATTTTGAAGATGTGAGAATCTTTGGCTTCGATCACAAGGATTTTAATAGACTTGATGAAGTTTTTTCTGCAGAAAGCAATTCAAATTATTATCTGTTTGATGAAATACAAGTAGTTGTGGGCTGGGAAAGATATGTCCGTTCACTTCTAGATAAAAAGAAAATAGTTGTCCTAACCGGTTCCAATGCAGCCATTCTTGGCAGGGAACTGGGCACAAAGCTGACCGGAAGGCATTTAAAATATGAGCTGATGCCGTTTTCATATCCTGAATTTTTGAAATTGACAAAGCAGAAAATGTCTTATACAAGTTTTGAAGACTTTGTGAACAGGGGCGGTTTCCCCGAGTATCTAAAAATTGACAATGAACAGATTCTTCAAGAACTTTTTAATGATATTATTATACGCGACATTACTCTTCGTTATAATCTTCGCAATCCTAAACTTGTAAAAGAACTTGCGCTTTATCTTTTATCCAATGTTGGAAAAGAGTTCAGCTATCAGGGATTAAAAAAATTATTTAACCTTGGCAGCGTAAACACTATAATTTCTATTGTTGGGTATTTTGAAAACAGCTACCTGCTTTTCACTATACCGCAATTCGATTTTTCATACAGAAAGCAGGTTGCTAATAAAAAGAAGGTTTACTCAATTGATACCGGGCTAATAAAAGCCAATTCGGTTTCTTTTTCGCAGGACAAAGGTAGAATGCTTGAGAACATTGTTTTTACTCAACTCAAAAGAATGGGACTTGAAGTATTTTATTTTAAGAAAGAACGCGAATGTGATTTTATAACGAGGGATAGTAAGAAGGAGCTTAATGCTTACCAGGTTTGCTTTGAACTGAATGAAGACAACAGGGACCGTGAGGTTAACGGGTTGATTGAAGCATTAAATTATTTAAAGCAAAAAGTCGGCTTTATACTTACGCTCGATCAGCACGATGAGCTTGAGCTTAATAGCAAAAAAATAATTGTCAAACCAGTCTATACCTGGATGAAAGAGCAGATATAGCTCTTAGTTTGGATGCACGTATGATAATGCTACAGGATGAGTGTCCATTTCAGGCGGGCTAACTTCAAGATATCAGATTGCGGATACAGGTTGTTTCCAAGGATGTCACAGATCTTTAAGGAAATGCATGATAACCCTGAAAGGCAATCCCGAGAAGAATTTAGTATTAAAATAAAAAGAGAGAGTTAATTTTAGAAACTCTCTCTCTAACTCTAATTTTTATAAGATACTAATTGAGTAAACCTAAATCCATGCACTTTTGATAAGATATCTTCCACTGGAGGGCGAGTTTGGCATGTCTTATTTGTCAATGTACTCATTATATTGATGGTAAGCTAATATGGAGAGTATTTTAAGGATGTTCTCGATGTTTC